>JAEEGL011104262.1_pt1 | contig 26569 bp, 17 predicted proteins | sample 9134231 | NCBI WGS metagenome assembly JAEEGL01 (sample SAMN16246548, study PRJNA631951) | gut metagenome | biome: gut microbiome; feature: rumen; material: fiber-attached | host: Bos | place: Iran: Karaj | collected 2018-10 | reverse complement strand
TATCGTAGTTATCAGGTTTGAAAAGTATGAGATGACTTCAATCTCTTACTTCCATTTGTAGTTGCTTCTCCAAAGATTCGGAAGGAAACGGAAGTAGAGCAGATGACGCCAGGTGACAAGGTCGTGTGCGCCTCCACCCCCACTTCCTTTATTGATTGTTGTCTTGAAAAATTGATAAAGAACCAAAGATCTATAAATGAAAGTGCCTTGTATAGAATACAAGATGGAATATATCATCACAGGAAAACTGCATTTAAGATACCTGATTGGTTATATAATCGTATGCGAAATAGCCTAGAAGAAAAAACTCATACGATGGTTAGTCAGCTTTCGCATTAATGATATAAAAAAAACACCCAACCTTACATTTTTGGGTGTAAAATTGGGTGTAAATTTCGTAAATCACTGATAATCAAGTGATATTGCGGAGAGAGAGGGATTCGAACCCCCGGTACCTTTCAGTACGTCGGTTTTCAAGACCGATGCAATCGACCACTCTGCCATCTCTCCAAAGGTGCATTCCTGTGGTTTGCGGGCGCAAAGGTAATAAAAGATTAAGGAATAATGATGAAAGATGAGAGATTTTTTCGTTTTAGCACCTATTTTTTCCCTTTTGCCAGCCCTCGATGAACATTTTCATCGTCCTGAGGACGTCATTCACTGGCTTTCAAGTGGGCAAAAGCCTGCCAAGGTCCTTCGGTGGGAAGAGGTGCCTCGACGTAGATCTGCTTGTGCGACACCGGATGCTCGAAACGGATGCTGCGGGCACAAAGACTGATGCTACCGTCGGGATTGCTGCGAGGTGCGCCATACTTGAGGTCGCCTCGGATGGGGCAGCCTATGGCGGCCAACTGACAGCGTATCTGATGATGACGGCCCGTGTGGAGGTGCACCTCGACAAGGTGATAGCGGTCGGAGTGCCCGATGACGCGATAGTCGAGCACCGCCTTCTTGGCGTTGGGGCGCTCGCTCGTGTAGGCATAGCTCTTGTTCTGCTTTTCGTTGCGGACGAGATAATGCTCGAGTGTGGCTTCTTCTTGAGGCGGCGCCTGCTGGACAAGTGCCCAGTAGGTTTTTGCTACCGAGCCGACGCGAAACATCTCATTGAGCCTTGCCAGTGCCTTGCTGGTACGAGCGAAGACGACGACCCCGCTGACGGGACGGTCCAGACGGTGCACAACACCAAGGAACACCTCACCGGGCTTGGCGTAGCGTTCCTTGATGTAGGCTTTCACCATCTCGGAGAGGGGGCGGTCGCCAGTCTTGTCGCCCTGGACGATTTCGCCCGCCTGCTTCGCGACGATGATCACGTGATTATCTTCGTAGAGGACTTTCAACTCTCAACTTCCTGCTTACATGTTCATGCCGCCATCAATCTGGATGACCTGACCACTGACATACGAGCTGAGGTCAGAGGCGAGGAAGAGCGCGACGTCGGCCACATCCTCGGGCTTGCCACCACGGCGGAGGGGAATCTTCTTCATCCAGTCCTCACGCACAGCATCGGGTAGAGCGGCCGTCATAGCAGTCTCGATGAAGCCTGGGGCGATGGCGTTGGCACGGATGCCCTTGGGGCCCATCTCCTGAGCGATGCTCTTGGCCAAGGCAATCATACCGGCCTTGGAAGCTGCGTAGTTGGCCTGCCCTGCGTTGCCATGAACGCCGACGACGCTAGCCATGTTGATGATGCTGCCTCCGCGCTGACGCATCATCACGGGAACGACTGCGTGAATGAAGTTGAAAGCCGACTTCAGGTTGACGCCGATGACAGCATCCCATTGTTGCTCGGTCATGCGCAGCATGAGGCCGTCCTTGGTGATGCCAGCGTTGTTGACGAGCACGTCGATAGTACCGAAGTCTTCCTTCACTTGCTTGACGAGCGCTTCGGTCTCGGCGAAGTCAGCTGCGTTGCTGGCATAGCTCTTGCATTTGACGCCAAGAGCTGAAATCTCATCTCTTGTCTCCTCGTTGACAGCGAGGTCGGTGAATGCGATGTTAGCGCCTTCGGCGGCGAAACGGAGGGCGATGGCCTTGCCAATACCCCTTGCGGCACCTGTGATGAGGGCCGTCTTTCCTTCCAATAATTTCATTATATGTTATGAGTTAAATTGTACCTTCGTACGCATGAGCACACGCCGCAGAATCTTCGTGACGATGGGACGTGTAGCGCTGATGTTCATGCCCGACCCGAGGCGTCCGTAGATATAGGGAATCTCGAGTCCCTTGGCACATCCTTGAATGATATCGGTGTAAAGCTGCAGTTCGTCGATGTCGAACAGACCTGCCTCTACGCCCTCCTCGAGGGTCTTGGCAAAGATGTCGCGCTCCTTCTTGTCGTATTTCTTTCGGACGCGCTCGACCTGCCAGATGTTACGGAAGAACTCGGCTCGCAGGTTGCCGTTTCGCTCAACAGCCTCTTTCATCAGGCTCAGATGCGCGAACACCAGTTCCACCAACTTCTCGAGCGGTGGCATCTGCTTGCGCGCCACAGCCAGAAAGGTAGACGAGATGCGCTGCAGCTCGCCGTTGATGACAGCCGAGTAGATCTCATCCTTACTCTTAAAATAGGTATATAGTGTGCGACGCCCCTTGCCCGAGGCCTCGGCGATATCGTTCATCGTCGTGCCATCGAAGCCCCGTTTGGCGAATTGCTGACGGGCGATGTCGACCAGAAGCTGGCGTGTCTTCAACTGTGGCATGCTCCTTAGTTTTAAATTGCGCCGCAAAAGTATAGCTTTCTGTTGAAATGAGCAAAAAAAGACGCACACTTTTTGCGCACGTGTGCAAAAACGCCTGTCTTTACCTATTTTTTGCCTCAAAGATTTGGCAGTTCGAAATATTTGCCGTACCTTTGCACCCGCAAACGACAAGAAAGGCCTTGTCACAACATCGCGGAGTGGAGCAGTTGGTAGCTCGCCAGGCTCATAACCTGGAGGTCGTCGGTTCGAGTCCAACCTCCGCAACTAGAATAGAGGACTGTCCGATCGTGGCAGTCCTTTCCTTATTTTAAATACGCGCGCGGTGCGCACGCACACGCATGTGTGTAAGCGCCTAAGAGGGAAGCAGGTGAGAGTCCTGCACAGTCCCGCTGCTGTGAGTTCCAGTCATCGTGCAGGCACGCTGTGCCACTGACCTTGCCAGAGGTTGGGAAGGCGCCTGCCACGGGAACGAGTCAGAAGACCTGCCGCGCGTTCGTCGGCTCCCCATCGCCTCGAGGATAGGCGCAGGGACATGTGCTCGCCACTGCGAGTGCTATTCCCCTCAGGCGTTTCATTTCTTGTTTCAGATGGGTGAGTTGACCACTGCGGCGACAGAATGTATTGTTCAATGTTTAACTAAAAAACAAATTCAAGAAATGAAAAAGTATCTATTGACCCTTGCCGCTCTTGGCATGAGCTTGATGGTGTTCACCGCCTGCGATGACGAAGAGAAAGAGAACCTCGCAACGCTCACCTTCGAAGGCGAGAAGTGGAATGCTCTCATTGACAACCCACAGTACAACGGCACACTGCTCTATGGCGAGAAAGCCACCAGCTACAAGTGGAGCGACGAGCAGACGGGTCTCAACGGCGGTCTGACCCTTGCCTGGGGCGGACAGTACGGCTTCTCGGAGGGTGGCGTAGCGATTTCCAACTACATCGACGCCGACCTTGCCAACCACGCCAGCTACGACTACCAGTTGGCCGTTCCCGCAAGCAACGGCAGCAAGAACTTCGCCGTCGTCTACTGCGATGCCAAGATTAGCTTTGCCGAAGGCGTGAAGCGCGTCGTTCGCTCTATGGTCATTGGCCCTACGACCTACGAGTTGGGCGTTGTCACCAACGGCGACGGTTATGCCGCTTCGCTCAAGGACGGGGGCAACCTGACCATCACCATCACGGCCGACAACGGCAAGACGCTCGACGTGGACATGGCACGCGACGGCAAGATCATGACCACCTGGACGAAAGTCGACCTGAGCAGCCTTGGCGCTGTCAACAGCCTCACGTTCACTATGGATGGCAGCGACCGCTCGGATTATGGCGTGAAGCACCCCAAGTACTTCGCCTTTGACAATGTCATTGTTGAGCTCTAAATGAGAGCCTCGTTATCGCATATCCTCCTTACAAGCAAGTTGCTGGCAGCCCTCGTGCTGCTGGCAGCTTGTTCCAACTCCGACCCTGGCACCGACGAAGAGCCGTTTGACGCCGAGGGCCGAGGCGTTTTCATCCTCTGCGAAGGCAACTTCAATGCGGGCAACGCCACCCTCTCCTACTACTGTCCGACGACACGCACTGTGGAGAACGCCGTCTTCCAGCGGGCCAACGACCGCCGCCTCGGCGATACGGGCCAAAGCATCAGCCTGCAGGGCGAAACCGCTTACATCGCCGTAGAGAACAGCGGCATCATCTGGGCCATCGACGCGCAGACGTTCCGCGTCAAAGGACAACTCACAGCAGGGCAGACCGAGCACATGACCAATCCTCGATACATCCATTTCCTATCGAGCACTAAAGCCTACGTGACAGACCTTTACTCGCCCTACATCACCATCTTCAATCCGCAGACGATGGCCTACACCGCCAGCATCAGCACTCAGCAGCCTGCTGCTTTCGGCTATTGTTCGACCGAGCAGATGGTGCAGTACGGCCACGAAGTCTTCACCAATTGTTGGAGCTATAGCAACCGTCTGTTGGTTCTCGACACCCGACGCGACGCCCTCACGGACATCATCGAACTTTCAGGATGGCAACCCAAGAGCATGGTCATCGACGCGCGCGGCAAGCTGTGGGTCGTCACCGACGGCGGCTACGAGACCGATGAGGACAGTTTCGGCGACAACATCCCTCACCTCTATCGCATCGATGCCGCCACTCACCAGATTGAGCTCGACCAGACGCTCGACACCGACGAGGGGAGTGTGCAGCTGGCCACGAACCACGACGCCACTGTCCTCTACCTGATCAACAACGATGTCTACCGGATGAGCATCACCGACAGCCACCTGCCCGTCAGACCGTTCATCCAAGCCGACCGCAACGAGCGCGGCGTCCGTCACAAACTCTATGGCATAGGCGTCGACCCCTACAATGGCGACATCTACATCGGCGATGCCGTAGACTACAGCCAGTCGGGCGTCGTACGGCGCTACGACGCCGACGGCTCGCTCATCGATCAGTTCCGCGTGGGCATCAATCCCAATGGTTTCGCATTCAAATGAGAACGTTCTTCAGCCTGCTCCTACTCCTATCCATCCTCGCTGCCTCCTGCACGGACAACGATGTCGCCGCCAGCGGTCAACCGCCTCTCATCACGTGGGCAGAAGCCTCTGCGCGCTTCCGCGTCCGCACAGGCGAGACGCTGATGCTCGTGCCCGACGTCGAGGGAACCGACGAGACCACCGCCTACCGCTGGACGATGGACGGCAAAGTCGTCGGCACAGACGCCTATTATTCGTTCTCGTCTGTCGAGGCGGGCGAGTTCTTCATCCGCTTCGCCGTCACCAACCGCTATGGCAGCACCGAGGACGAGCTGAAAGTGACCGTCAGCGAGAGCGAGAACGCCGAGCTGCCTGCCTTGCCAGCCGAGCACCGCCTTTGGTGCTTCCCGTGGACAGAGATTAACATCGCTCAAGGTCGCGCCATCACGGTCAGGGCCTACCTCCTGCGAGCCCCTTCCTCCCGTTCCGACATCACTTGGACACTCGACGGTCACGTCGTAACAGGGCGTGCGCTCAACGAGTACGTCGTTGAGTTCCCCTTCTCGGTCTCAACCCAAGGCACTCACCTCCTCAACCTCACGCTGCAGACTGCCGACACCACCGCCACACAGGACTTCACCATCCATGTCTGTGCGCCCGCCGGCACCTATCGACGCAGCGCTACGGGGCAGGCCATGGTGAATCGTATCTACGAGTATATGCCTGCGCCTGGACATCAAGTCAATGGGTACATCATCGTAGGCGATTCCTATCCCGACGATTGCACGCACGAACAAGCCTGCGATAGCGTCCTTGCTCATTTCTCGCGCCGCTGGTCCATCAGCCTTGGTTCGCAGGGCGGTTACGTCATCGCGGGTTTCGACCATAGCGTGACGAACTCTAATGGCGACTATGACCTCTGCATCAAAGGCAATCCTTTCAGCTATCAGTCGGAGCCCGGCATCATCTGGGTCAGTCAGGACGACAACGGGGATGGGCTGCCCAACGACCAATGGTTTGAACTTGCCGGGTCTGAATACGGCACCGAACGCCACACCACATCCTATGCCATCACCTATTACCGTCCAGAAGCCCGCCGCTCTGCCACAGCATGGCGCGACATCTATGGACAGACAGGGTACGTACCCTACTTAAGCTATTGGAACCCGCACGACACCTATTGGCAGCCGTGGATCGAAGGCAGCGAACACACCTTCTTCAGTTCTCGCCTTGCCGACCGCAGCACTTATGTCAATGGCTATTCCGACATTCCACCCTCTGATTGGGGTTATGTAGACAACCTCGGCAGCGACTTCGTCGATGGACCTGCCGGCAAGATGAACTACTTCCGCCTGTCCAATGCCCGCTACGACGACGGACAACCCGCTCGCCTCGACTACATCGACTTCATCAAAATCCAAACCGCCCAGACGGGTAGCACGCCTAACTTGGGCGATATCAGCACCGAGATCTATTACATCAGCGACTATCATCTGGAATAAAGAGACAGCCTCACCCCCAACCCCTCTCCAAAGGGAGAGGGGAGTAGATACCTAACAAGAATGAATCTACTGATTGTCCTTCTATCAGCGCTACTATCTACTCCCCTCTCCCTTTGGAGAGGGGTTGGGGGTAAGGCTGTCCCTGCGATGACAAGAGCTGGGGGTGAGGCTTCCTCTGCTCAAGACAGTTTGATGCATGAGGTTTCCGTCACCGCCTTTCGCCGCCTAAGCGAGACAGGCATTCAGCGGACATCGCTCGACACGATGGTGCTTCGTCAGAGCGTTGCTCACGCCATGTCTGATATCCTCACGGCCCATTCGTCTCTCTATGTCAAGAGCTATGGCCGTGCTACGGAGTCGACCGTTGAGTTTCGCGGCACTTCGCCTACGCATACTCAAGTGCTATGGAACGGCATGAAAATCAACTCTCCGATGCTGGGAACCGTTGATTTCAGCACTATCCCCGCTTACTTTGTCGACCAAGCCAACCTATTGCATGGGGCCTCATCGCTTACGCTGACGGGCGGCGGGCTGGGCGGAGCCATCGAACTCATCAATCAGCCGCAATACAATAAAGGATTAGGCCTGCAATACATTCAGGGCATCGGATCCTTCGACACCTATGATCAGTTCTTGCGCCTAACCTATGCCAACGTCCATTGGAGCAGCAGCACTCGCGTCGTCTATGCCACGAGCGACAACGATTTCCGTTACACCAACTACGACAAGAAGGTCGATGAACGCGATGCCGACGGAGTCATCGTCCGCTCCTATCACCCCACCGAGCGCAATCGCAGCGGTTATTTCCACGACTTGCATGTTCTGCAAGAAGCCTATTATCATGACGCTCACCTCGGTCGCTTGGGTGCTGTCGTCTGGTTTACACATAGCCTACGCGGGTTGCCATTCTTGAGTGTCGATTATCGCGACGATACCGACTTCACCAACGAACAATTGCAGAATGCCGTGCGCAGTGCCTTCTCGTGGCAGCGTCCTTTCGGCGATGCTGTCGTCTTCGACGCCCACGCTGGCTATTCCTATCAAGATATCGCCTACGACTACTCGACCAAACGTGCTTCAGTCACCACCGACATCACTCATTCACAGAGCTATAGCCAACAGGCATTCGCACAAGCCAAAGTCGACTACATGCCCGCCTCTTCTTGGCTCCTTACCGCCAATCTTGAGGTCGCTTACAACCACGTTCGCAGTCACGACAAAAGTCCTTTCCATATCGGTGACAACTACAACCGAGGACGCATGGAATCATCGCTGACGCTGTCGGCCAAATACCGTGCGACCAAACGTCTGGCACTCTCCTCCGTCTTGCGCGAAGAACTTTACCGCAACGATTTCGTTCCGCTCATTCCCGCATTTTTCGCCGAATACACGCTTTGGAACAAGCGTCCTAAGTCATCTCTCATCTTCAAGACATCCATCGCCCGCAACTACCGCTACCCATCGATGGACGACCTCTACTTCCGTCCGGGCGGCAATCCCGACCTGCGCCCCGAACGTGGCTTCACCTATGATGGCGGACTCGAAGGTAACCTACATTTTCCCTTAAGCGACCAGACGGTTCTTTCGCTCAAGACCAACCTTTCAGCCTTCGACTCTCACATTACCGATTGGATTCTTTGGACGCCAAATGCAAAAGGTTTCTGGCAACCCTTCAACCTCAAGCGTGTTCATAGCTACGGCACTGAGTTCATGCTCGATGCTCATCTGCAACTGCCGCGCGACTGGACTTTGATGCTCACGGGCAACTATGCCTTCACACCGAGCATCAACCAAAGCCGCGACCTCGACGACAACGACACTTCATACGGCAAGCAACTCGTCTATGTGCCTCGCCACTCCGCCAATGCTAACGTCAGAGTGCAATGGCAGACGTGGACGTTTACCTATCAGTGGAACTCCTATAGCGAACGCTTCACTACGACCAGCAACGAGGTAACTCGCATCACAGGCCGCCTCAAGCCTTATTATATGAACGACATCTCGCTCGAGAAACAATTCTACTGGCGACATATCCAAGCCTCACTCAAGGGCGTCGTCAACAATCTCTTCGGGTCGGAATACGTCACCGTACTCTCACGCCCTATGGCTGGTCGCAATTTCGAAATCTTCTTAGAACTCAAGCCACAATGGAAACCACGGAAATCCTCTCGAAAACAGGAATGAAACTGCGCCGCCACAGCATCGGTCTTATGCTCACAGGACTGTTGTCCAGCCTGTTGTTGGTCATCGTTTCTTGCCGCGAAAGCTACAAGAGCAGTGGTGAACTCGAATCTATGGCCATGCGCTATGCAACCAACATCACCTGCGAACGCGGAGATGGATTCTCCGTTTGGACGCTTCGTGACCCTTGGGACTCAACAGCCGTGCTCCACCGCTACATATTCAGGCATATCCCCGACCCTTCCCAAAATGAAGGAAAACGCCCACAGAGCAATGAAGAGTTCCTTACACAGCTCCCTCCTTCTCTCTCAAAGGGACTCCGCGATGCAGCCATCATTCAAGTTCCTGTGCGCTCGGCGGGCGTTGCCACAGCCGTCCACTGCGGCCTGCTCAATGAATTGGGCTGCGCTTCGGCCATCACAGGCGTCTGCGAGAAGCAATACATTGACTTGCCGGTAGTCACAGAAGGCCTCAGCAACGGGCATATCACCGACTTCGGCAACGGCATGAACCCCAACATCGAACGCATCATCGACGTCTCACCCGACGTGCTTCTGCTGACGCCTTTCGAACATAGTGGAGGCTATGGTCGTGTGGAGCGCTTGGGCATCCCCATCATCGAGTGTGCCGAATACATGGAAGTGTCGCCGTTGGCACGTGCAGAGTGGATTCGTTTTTATGCGGAACTTTTTGGTGCAGAGGAACTTGCTGACAGCATCTTCAGTGCCGTTGAGAGCCACTATCTCTTCCTGAAGCAGAAGGCTTCGACAACCACCGAACGCCCCCGTCTGCTTACCGAGATGCTCTATGGCGGTCAGTGGTTTGTACCCAGTGGGCAAAGCACGATGGGCATTATGTTTGCCGATGCGGGTGCCGACTATCTGTTCAGCGACCTGCCAGGCAGCGGCAGCACAGCCCTTGCCTTCGAGGCGGTGCTCGATCGCGCTCACGACGCCGACTGCTGGCTCCTTAAATACAACAGCCCTCGCGCCCTCACCTACGGGCAAATGGCCTCAGACTACCAACCTTACACTCGCTTCCGCGCTTTTACGGAGCACCACATCTATGGCTGTGACCTTGCTCACAATCATTTCTACGAGGAGACCCCCTTCCACCCCGACCGTCTGTTGCGCGACCTCATTCTTATCCTCCATCCCGACCTCCTACCTGGCGAGCAGCCCGTCTATTACCATCCGTTGGCCGAGTAATTCCTTCTTTCCGAATTCCTATTGTTTGGGCATCGTGGAAGGCCCCGCCAATCGCTTTGCCCTGGTACATATAATCGCTCACACCTTAACGACCAGTCCTTCAAGCTTGAGCTATAGTCGTTATAGCTTACACGTATATACGTAGGGCCTCACACGTATATACGTAAAGGGCGATGCGTATATACGTAAAGGGCGATGCGTATATACGTGAAGGGCGATGCGTATAGTACGTGAAGGGCGATGCGTATAGTACGTGAAGGGCGATGCGTATATACGTGAGAGGCTTCGCGTATAGTACGTGAAGGGCGATGCCTCTATACGCATAAGCCATAGGCTCCTATCGCCTGACCCCAAATCTATTCGAAAGCTGCGAAGAAGGAAAAGGCTCGACAAACGACAAGCAAAGATATAAAAATACGTAAAAGTTTTGCCACCTCCGTATTTTTTTGTTTCTTTGCGGTGCTCTAACCTAAATAACTCATCGCGACGATAGTCTTCAGACGCTGGAGGGTGCTTGCGTTCGTTGCGTGCTTCCTGCCACCAGCATGACCATCGAAATGGCAGAGGACAAGAGAGTAGTACTCAATTATATCTCATCGCCTAAAAAAACTTCCTTATCGTTATTAACAAACCTACTTGATAGATGAAAAGAACTGTCCTTACATTGATTGGCCTGTGCGTGATGATCGTAGTCGCAGCACAGCCTTACACGATTTATCCAATACCGCAACAGCAGTTGGCCCGCGAAGGGCATGCGCGCCTTTCGGGGACTGTCTGTGTAGTGGCAGAGGCGGGCATCGATGCCGTCACAGTGGCGCGTGCCGAGGAGGTGCTTCGAGAGCATGGCCTGCAAGTCACCAAGGCCCATCGCCCGCAGAAAGGTAGTGCCAACCTGCTGCTTGGCATCAACGGATCGCGAGGCGTTGCGGACAAGGAGGCTTCGCGCCTCAACCTCAGTCGCGATGTCTTCGCTTTGCCGAAGTTCGACCGCCACCTGCTCAGTCTCACGACCAACAAACGTGGGGCGGCGCAAGTGCTGATTCTGGGCGAGAACACCGACGCCACCTTCTGTGGACTGGCCTCGCTCGAGCAGATGTTGGACTACGAGTCGCCTGATGCGAAGGCCGCGAAAGGCGAATTCCCCTGCGTGACCCTATATGACTACGCCGACATCCGCGACCGCGGCATCATTGAGGGCTATTATGGAGTGCCGTACTCGGCCGAGGTGACGAAGGATCTGTTCCGTTTCATGGCGCGCTACAAGATGAACACTTACATGTATGGAGCGAAGTCGGACCCTTATCACTCCAAATTATGGGGAGAGGCTTACCCGACGGCTATCACACCCGAGCAGCAGCGCATCGGCTATCTGACGCAGGACATGCTCAGCGACATCGCTTCCGTGGGCGCGGCCACAAAGGTCAATTTCATCTGGGCTATCCACCCTGGCAACGCCTTCACCGACGCCAACAACCAGAAGGTGTTGGACCAAATCGAGCACAAGTTCGCCGACATGCACCGTCTGGGCGTGCGGCAGTTCGGGGTGTTCGTGGACGATGTGGGGGTGCCATCGGACGATGCTACGCTGAAGCTCGGGGCCAACCGCCTGACGGATCTGCAGCGGCGCATCGATGAGCGGTGGAACCGACCCGATGCCCAACCCGCCGATACGGTGAAACCGCTGCATTACGTGCCTCAACTCTACGCTTTCTCGTGGGTGGCCGCCGAGCAGGCGCGCCGTTTCTTCGGGTCTCTCAGCACGGTGCCCGAGAAGGTGAGAATCTACATCACGGGCCGGAATGTGTGGTCGGTGCCCAACAGCACGGACTTGGCCATCGTCAGAGACTACCTTGGCCATGACACCAGCTGGTGGTGGAACTATCCCTGCAACGACAACGACGTGACCAAACTGTTCACGATGGACATGTATGCCAATTTCCACGACGAGCAGCACATCGCCACGCTGGCGCGCTTGGAACCGCAGTTGAAGGGCACGCCTACGCTCATCATCAATCCTATGCAGCAAGGCGAGGTGTCGAAGATTGCCCTCTTCAGCGTAGCTGATTATGCATGGAACAACCGCGCCTTCGACAACCAACAGAGCTGGGAGGCTGCGCTGCCGGCTGTTGTGGGCCGAAAGTATGCTCCCACCCTGCGCACGTTGGCGCCCTACCTCCGCTATTTCGATGCCGACGCCTTGAACTACGTGGTGAAGAACTACCGCAACTCCGTAGAGCGGGGCCGTCCACAGCCTGGAGGCCTTGTCAGCCAACTGCGGAGCGTGGTGACGGCTTGCGAGCAGATGGAAGGGTTGAAGACCTCCGACCGAGCCAGCGACCGCCTGTTCTACGAGGACGTGCGTCCGTGGCTGCTGAAGTTAAGAGCCATGGCTGCTGAGGCCATTGAGCGCCTCGAAGGCCGCACGCCCGAGGCCGTTGACCTGGAGCAGAATCCCGACTTCCAATTCCCCATCCTCACGGGCTTGGGCGACGGTATCAGCTTGAGCGTCAAGACAGCCGAGCCGTCGGCCGAAGTGCTGCAGCCGCTTCTCATCTGGTTGCGCGAGCGAGAAAAGTAAAATATTTGAAGTTTCGCATATACTCAACTTCTTAGGTTGTGAGGTTATGAGGTTATGAGGTCAGAAACTCACCTTAAAACCTATGAGCGAAGCGACCTAAGAACCTAAGAACCTAACGAAACTGAGCTTGCGAAAGTTGAGTAAAATGAAAGGCCTCGCTCAGCCATTCCCGCTGGTATGTTGTTGACCACAAAGGCGTCCTAACAGATGACAAAAAAGTATTGAAATCTGCTTTTCTTTCCGCGATTAACTATTTTTATTGCGAAAAGCCTTTGCATCTCATGCTTTTTGCCTAACTTTGCATCGTAATGCGCCACTCTTGGCTCGCTTACCTCGATTCGAAACCTCAACCTTATAAACAGATTCGCGATGAAAAAAATCTTTATTCTCTTAGTCACGGCGCTACTCATGGGCGTGAGTATCCACGCACAGGCCGCGCCAAAGACCTCTACGATCAAGTCGCCCGACGGACACATTTCCGTTCAAGTGAACACATCGAATCTCGGCTACACCGTCAGCCGCGACGGCAAAGTTGTGTATTCCATCAATGATATTGTTCTCTCGCTGAAGAACATGAACTACGGAGGCAAAGTCAAGATGGGACGCGTCCAACATGTCAAATCGAGCTTCAGTCCTGTGGTGCCTTTGAAGTTCTCGACCATCAACGAGGACTACACCGAGGCTACCATCAATGTCGGTGCGGGCGTAACGGTGCGCTTGCGCGTGATGAACAATGGTGTAGCGCACCGCTTCGTGCTCGATAAGAAAGGCGAGGTCGAGATCACCGACGAGCCCTACCGTTTAGTCCCTGCCGAGGGTTTCACCGCTCATCGCCAGAGCGCTCCCAACAACTTCAACACTTCTTTTGAAGAGCCTTATCGCCATGAAACGCTGACGGAATGGAACGCATCAGACCGCAAGATGACGACCGTCCCCCTTTTGCTCTCAGCGGCTGATGATACTCAATTGCTCGTTGGACAAAGCGACCTCGACGACTACCCCCATCAGTTCCTCAACACCGACGGCAAAGCCATCGTTCCGACGTACCCGAAGTCGCCGCTTAAGTGGGAACCGCGTGGCGACCGCAGCGAGGCCATCACCGAAGAGGCCAACTACATCGCCAAGACTTCCGGCAAGCGCGCACTCCCCTGGCGCTGGGTGGCTGTGACCGACTCCAAAGGCATCATCGAACAGACGCTGCCCGCGCAACTGGCCCGTCGCAGTGCGCTGAAGGACGTCAGCTGGATTCATCCCGGACAATTCTCATGGGAATGGTGGAACGGAGCGGCTCCCTTCGGCCCGGATGTCGACTTCCGCTTCGGCTGCAACTACGAGACCTATTGCTACTTCGCTGACTTCGCTGCCAAGTTTGGTGTGGATTATATCCTTCTTGATGAAGGTTGGGCCAAGTCGACTCGCGATCCCTTCCATGGCAATGACAACCTTCGCCTGCCCGACCTCATCAAGTATTGCAATGCCAAAGGCGTGAAGATAGTCCTCTGGTTGCCGTGGCTCACCGTCGAGCAGAACCTTGACAAACTCTTCAAGACTTACGCCGAATGGGGCATTCCCGCTGTGAAGATTGACTTCATGGATCATGCCGATCAGTGGATGGTCAACTTCTTCAAACGCGTAGTACAAGAGGCCGCCAAGTACAAGATTATCGTAGACTTCCATGGCGCATTCACGCCTGCAGGATTGGAGTATGAGTACCCCAACCTCATCAGCTACGAAGGCGTGCTCGGTCTCGAGCAGATGGGCGGTTGCCAACCCAAGAACACGGTCTTCCTCCCATTCATCCGCAACGCCGTAGGAGCCGCTGACTTCACCCCTGGTGGTATGAATAATATGCAACCTGCACAATATCGAGCTTCACGCCCCAATAGCGGAGCCATGGGCACTCGTTGCTTCCAGATGGCCCTGTATGTCGTTCTCGAGAGCGGCGTACAGATGCTGGCAGACAATCCCACGCGCTACTACCAGAACGAGGATTGCGCACGCTACATCGCCAGCGTGCCCACGACTTGGGACGAGACGCGCGCCCTCGATGCCAAGGCTGGTGAATATGTCATCGTTGCCAAGCGCAAAGGCCAGAAATGGTTCATCGGAGCCATCACTGGCGAGACGCCTCGTGATTGCCACATCCGTCTTGACTTCCTCGGCGCAGGCAAGCACAAGATGACGGCATTCAAGGATGGCATCAACGCCGACTACCAAGCCATGCACTACAACAAAATCGAGCAAACCGTCGATAGTGCCACTGAAATCGACATTCACATGGTACAGAACGGAGGCTGGGCAGCCGTCATCGAATAAGCAACGATGAAAGCACCTGTACCCTCATACATAGGAAAACTCACCGCTCTCGCTTTGCTGCTCGTAGCGTTGCTGCTGGCGAACCTCTATTTCGGAGCCGTGCACATCCCTTCCAGGGCCATCACCGACCTGCTCATGGGAGGCGAGGCCGAACGTGCGTCATGGGGCTATATCCTATGGGAGAATCGTATTCCTCAGGCCTTTACGGGTTTGTTCGCGGGTGCAGGTCTTGCAGTTTCTGGTTTGCTTCTTCAGACCGTTTTCCGTAATCCTCTGGCCGGGCCCAGCATCCTCGGCATTGATGGTGGCGCCAATCTTGGCGTCGCCATCGCCATGCTGTTGCTGGGGGGCTCGTTCATGGCAGGAACGTTTTCGCTGAGCGGCTTTCTGCTCGTTATCGTGGCGGCCATGATTGGTGCGTGGGCTATACTTGTGCTGCTTATCGCGTTCTCACATAGACTCCGCTCCAACACCTTGTTGCTCATCACGGGTGTCATGATTGGCTACCTCACGTCGTCAATGATATCGTTGCTTAACTACGGAGCCACCGAAGAAGGCGTACGTTCGTTTATGGTTTGGGGACTCGGCAGTTTCGCCAACGTCACCGTCGACCGCCTCCCTGCTTTCATCGTCACCATGTCTGTGGGTATCGGCTGTTCGCTCCTGCTCATCAAGCCCCTCAATGCCCTCTTACTCGGTGACAACTATGCGACTAATCTTGGCGTCAACGTCAAGCGCACACGCACCTTCCTGCTTTTCACGACGGGTTTGCTCACAGCCACCTCCACTGCCTTCTGCGGACCCATTGCCTTCATCGGCCTCGCCGTACCACATCTGGCGCGCCTGCTTTTGGGCACATCCGACCACCGCGCCCTCTTGCCTGCCACGCTCCTGACGGGAGCCTGCTTGGCATTGACCTGCAACCTCATCTCTACCGTACCCTCCAGCACGCTCATCCCCATCAATGTCATCACGCCCATTTTAGGGGCGCCTGTCGTGATTTGGGTTATCCTGAAGATGCGAAAAGACTGAATTGAAACATATTCTTACGTTTTTGAAACAATAAAGAATATTCTATTGCTATAAAATAGCGAACTTTGCACCGCAAAAAAAGAAAGCGGGATTCCGCTATACACCTCATTTCATCAACAACGTATTCTACAACAATTATGTATCTCCTAGGTTATGACATTGGCAGTTCCAGCGTGAAGGCTTCGCTGGTTGATGCGCAGAGTGGCGCTTGTGTCGCTTCTGCTTTTTATCCTAAGACCGAAGCACCCATCAAGGCCGTTCGTGCAGGATGGGCTGAACAGGCTCCCGATGCTTGGTGGGGCTATCTCAAGGATGCCACTGCCGATGTGCTCGCTCAGAGTGGTGTAGACAAGACGGACATCAAGGCCATTGGTATCAGTTATCAAATGCACGGTCTCGTCTGTGTGGATAAGAATCTGAAGCCCTTGCGCGATGCCATCATCTGGTGTGACTCGCGGGCTGTGCCTTACGGTCAGAAGGCTTTCGACGACCTCGGAAGCGAGCGTTGTCTGAGCCACCTGCTTAACTCGCCTGGTAACTTCACGGCCGCCAAACTCGCATGGGTGCGCGAGAACGAACCCGACCTCTTCGCTTCAATAAACAAGGTGATGCTCCCTGGCGACTATATCGCAGCACGCCTCTCTGGCACAGCTGCCACCACGGTCAGCGGTCTCAGCGAAGGCATGATGTGGGATTTCAAGGATGATGCTCCTGCCCAGTTCTTGCTCGACTATTATGGCATCCCTGCCGACATGCTGGCCGACCGTGTGCCCACCTTCGGCCTTCAAGGCGAAGTCAATGCTACAGCTGCTGCTGAGTTAGGCCTCGCAGCAGGTACCCCCATCACCTATCGCGCAGGCGACCAGCCCAACAACGCCCTTTCGCTCGATGTCTTCGAACCCGGCGAGGCGGCGACCACAGCAGGCACTTCGGGCGTTGTCTATGGCGTCATTGGTCGCGTAGCCTATGACCCACAGAGCCGTGTCAATACGTTTGCCCACGTCAACCATGAGGCAGCCAATCCGCGCCTTGGTGTACTACTTTGCATCAACGGCACGGGAATCCTCAACTCATGGATGCGCCGCAACGTAGCCCCCACAGGCATCGGCTATGCTGAGATGAACGACCTGGCCGCCCAAGCTCCCATCGGTGCTGCAGGCCTCTCCATCATGCCCTTCGGCAATGGTGCCGAACGTGTGCTCTGCAACAAGGAGGTGGGTGCCAGCATCCACGGCGTCAACTTCAACACCCACACGCAGGCTCACCTCCTACGTGCCGCACAAGAGGGCATCGTCTTCAGTTTTGCCTATGGCATGGAGGTCATGCAGACGATGGGTTTGGAATTAAAGACCATCCGCGCTGGCAAGGCAAATATGTTCCTCAGTCCTATCTTCCGCGACACGCTGGCTGGCGTCACCGGAGCCGCCATCGAACTCTGCGACACCGACGGCTCCGTTGGAGCGGCACGCGGAGCAGGTATCGGTGCAGGCATCTATAAAGACCACCGCGAAGCCTTCGCTACGCTCAAGAAGCTACAGGTCATCGAACCCGACCTGAAGAATCAAGCCGCCTATCGCGAGGCCTACGAGCGCTGGATGCAGAAAATCTAAAGGATCTAGAAAATCTAGAATATCTAGAGCATCTAGAAAATCTAGAAAATCTAGAATATCTAGAGCATCTAGAAAGAAATAAAAAGAATAAACAACCCCATAAATCAATAAACAACTATGAAACAGTACTTTCCTGAAATTCCCGCCATCAAGTTTGAAGGCGTTGAGAGCAAGAATCCGTTGGCTTACCGCTACTACGACAAAGACCGCGTAGTCATGGGTAAAAAGATGAGCGAATGGTTCAAATTCGCCATGGCATGGTGGCACACCCTCTGTGCTGAGGGTGCCGACCAGTTTGGCGGAGGCACAAAGACCTTCCCCTGGAATGCCGCTGCCGACCCCGTGCAAGCTGCTAAGGACAAGGCCGATGCAGGCTTTGAGATCATGCAGAAGCTCGGCATCGAGTACTACTGCTTCCACGACATCGACCTCGTAGCTGAAGCTGCCGACGTAGAGACATATGAGAAGAATCTCAAGGAAGTTGTCGCTTACCTGAAAGAGAAGCAGGCTGAGACAGGCATCAAGCTCCTCTGGGGCACCGCCAACGTATTCGGTAACAAGCGTTACATGAACGGCGCCAGCACCAACCCCGACTTCGACGTCGTAGCACGCGCTATCGTGCAGATCAAGAATGCCATCGACGCCACGATCGAGCTCGGCGGTACCAACTACGTCTTCTGGGGCGGTCGCGAAGGCTACATGAGCCTCCTCAACACCGATATGAAGCGCGAGAAGGAGCACATGGCCACCATGCTCACCATGGCCCGCGACTACGCTCGTGCCAAGGGCTTCAAGGGCACCTTCCTCATCGAGCCCAAGCCCATGGAACCCTCCAAGCACCAGTACGACGTCGACACCGAGACCGTCATCGGCTTCTTGAAGGCCCACAACCTCGACAAGGACTTCAAAGTCAACATCGAGGTCAACCACGCCACCCTCGCCGGTCACACCTTCGAGCACGAGCTCGCCTGCGCCGTTGATGCCGACATGCTCGGCAGCATCGATGCCAACCGCGGTGACTATCAGAATGGGTGGGACACCGACCAGTTCCCCATCGACCACTACGAGCTCACCCAGGCCATGATGCAGATTATCCGTGGCGGCGGCTTCAAGGACGGCGGCACTAACTTCGATGCCAAGACACGTCGCAACAGCACCGACCTCGAGGATATCTTCATCGCTCACATCGCTGCTATGGACGCTATGGCTCACGCCCTCCTCAGCGCTGCCGACATCATCGAGAACTCCCCCATCTGCGCTATGGTCAAGGAGCGTTACGCTAGCTTCGATGCAGGCGAGGGCAAGAAGTTCGAGGAAGGTAAGATGACACTCGAGGAGGCCTACGAATATGGCAAGAAGGTTGGCGAGCCCAAGCAGACTAGCGGCAAGCAGGAGCTCTACGAGGCTATCGTCAATATGTACTAATCCCTACCGACATACACATTCTTTCCGAAAGATTCCCACAAAAAAGGGAGTCTTTCGGATTTTTTTTGTACTTTTGTGCCGTCTAACCGAGCTACGGCTCACTTAATGACCTGCCATCATCGTAGACCTCTCTACTGCTATCACCTATCTGCCCGGCGTAGGCCCGCAACGCGCCAAGCTGCTGGAATCGGAACTCGGCATCACGACGTTCCGACATCTCCTATACTATTTCCCCTACAAACATATCGACCGCACACGCCTCTATTATATCCATGAGCTGACGGCCGACATGCCTTTTGTACAAATTAAAGGCGAGATTCTCAGCTTCGAGGAAGAAGGGCATGGGCGCAAACGGCGCCTCATCGCGCATTTTACTGATGGACATGGGATCGTAGACCTCATCTGGTTCCAAGCCACCACCTTCAAGTGGATCAAGAAGAACTATCCTGCGGGCAAACTTTTCATCGTCTTCGGGCGTCCGAATGTGTTCAACGGGCGCATCAACATCGCCCACCCCGACATCGATCCTGCCGATTCACTCCAGCTCGGCACTATGGGAATGCAACCCTACTACAACACCACCGAGAAGATGAAGAAGGGAGGGCTCAACAGCCGCAGCATCGAACGCTTCACCCGCACGTTGTTCGAGAAGTTGGGCTCGCTCAATACGCTCCCCGAGACGCTTCCCGACGACATCATCCGTCAACTCATGCTGGTGCCGATTGGGCAGTCGCTCCACGACCTCCACTATCCCGATAGCGCCGAGGCCCTCCGCCGCGCGACCTATCGACAGAAGTTCGAGGAACTGTTCTTCATCCAACTGGGAATCCTTCGCTTCACACGACAGCGCCAACAGGAAGTGGTCGGTCATGTCTTTGCGCACGTTGGCGACCTCTTCAACACCTTCTACCACACGCACTTGCCCTTTCAACTGACGAACGCGCAGAAGCGTGTCATTCGCGAGATGCGCCAAGACATGGGCAGCGGACGCCAGATGAACCGCCTCCTCCAGGGCGATGTCGGCTCAGGCAAGACATTGGTTGCACTGATGACTATGCTCATCGCCCTCGACAACGGCTATCAAGCCTGCCTCATGGCACCCACCGAGATTCTGGCCGAACAGCACTACGACACTTTCCGTTCGATGCTGGCCGATATGCCCGTTCGTGTCGAACTGCTCACGGGTGCGGTCAAGGGAAAGCGCCGCCGCGACCCCATATTAGAAGGTACGCGCACGGGCGAGGTACATATTCTCATAGGCACACACGCCGTACTTGAGGACTCCGTGGAGTTCCATCGGCTTGGCCTCGTCGTCATCGACGAACAGCATCGCTTCGGTGTCGCTCAGCGAGCACGTCTATGGCGCAAGAACAGCGTTCCGCCTCACATACTCGTCATGACCGCCACGCCTATTCCGCGCACGCTGGCTATGACCCTTTATGGCGACCTCGACGTCAGCGTCATCGATGAACTCCCCCCAGGCCGCAAGCCTATCGAGACTCGCCACTTCTGGCAAGAGCGCACCGAGAGCCTCTATCGCGGCATCCGCTCTGAGATTAGCAAAGGACGACAAGTCTACGTCGTCTACCCACTCATCCAAGAGAGCGAGAAAATGGACATGCAGGACCTCGAAAACGGTTACGAAGAACTCTGTCGTGCCTTCCCCGACTTGCGCATCTCCAAAGTCCATGGAAAAATGCGGAGTGCGGAGAAGGATGCAGAAATGGAGCGCTTTGTCAACGGCGAGACGCAGATTCTCGTTGCCACTACGGTCATCGAGGTCGGCGTCAACGTGCCCAATGCCTCCGTCATGGTAATCATGAATGCCGAACGCTTCGGTCTGGCGCAACTTCACCAACTCCGAGGGCGCGTGGGTCGTGGAGCCGATCAGAGCTATTGCATCCTCGTCACGAAGTACAACCTCTCACAAGAGACCCGCCAGCGCATCGACATCATGTGCGAGACCACCGACGGCTTCGAGATTGCCGAAGCCGACCTCCGCTTCCGTGGACCAGGTGATCTCGAGGGTACGCAGCAGAGCGGTATGGCGTTCGACCTCCATATTGCCAACATCGCGCGCGACGGACAGCTTGTACAGCTCGCACGTGACATAGCCAACCACATCCTCGACGAGGACCCACTACAGCAACGACCCGAATATGCCAACATGTGGGCTCATCTGCGTGAACTGCATCAGGACGATTTCGATTGGAGCCACATCAGTTGATCCATCTCCTCTGCTGGAATATGAAAGATTTGAGATTTAACTTTCGCAAGCTCCGCTTGCTTGGGAGTTAAGAAGTTAAGGAGTTAAGGAGTTCTTCGCAGAGCGAAGCGTCCCGTAGGGCCGAGCGAAGACGATACCATGATGACCACGTTATTTCTAACAGATTTCTGTTAACAAAGCATTCGTCTTAACTTCTTAACTCCTTCATAACATACAAAACTTCAATTAATAATTAAAGATAGTCTAACCCATCCATCTCTAATCTCTCAACTCCAATCTCTCAGCCTCCTCATCATTTTTAGTGATTTTTCCCTTTCGAGTAGGTATTTTTTGGCGTAGACCTACGATAAACCTTGGACGTCTGAGCGAAAAACGTTATTTTTGCACGCAAAAATACAGACGACACTATGAAACTCTCCGACCTACAGACAGGCGAACGCGCAGTCATTGTCAAAGTCAGTGGCCATGGCGGCTTCCGCAAACGCATCGTTGAAATGGGCTTCATCAAGGGACAGACCGTGGAAGTACTGCTCAATGCTCCGCTGCAGGATCCTGTGAAATACAAGTTGATGGGCTACGAAGTCAGCCTGCGCCATGACGAAGCAGCGCTGATTGAAGTAGTCAGCGAGAGCGAAGCGGCAAGTTTCAGAGCCACCCTTGATTCCCTCTCCCCTGGGAAGGCTGAGACCTACACGGAGGAAGCGAGCACGAAGGAAAGTTCAGAGGGCTCTGAGGACTTACTCCATCGCGCTGCCGAGCGCAAGCACAAGACCATCAACGTAGCCCTTGTGGGCAATCCCAACTGTGGCAAAACATCGTTGTTCAACTACGCCAGTGGTGCCCATGCCCGCGTAGGCAACTACTCGGGCGTCACCGTCGATGCCACTGTTGCCACGGCTCGCTATGGTGATTATCAATTGAATCTCACCGACCTGCCCGGTACCTATTCACTCTCGTGCTATTCACCTGAAGAACTCTACGTCCGCCGTCATCTCACCGATGAACAGCCCGACGTGGTCATCAACGTCATTGATGCTTCCAACCTCGAGCGCAACCTCTACCTGACGACACAGCTCGTGGACCTGAACGTGCGGTTAGTCTGCGCCCTCAACATGTACGACGAGTACGAGCGACGCGGTGATCAAGCTAACCTCTCCACGCTACAGACCCTTATGGGTGTGCCTATGGTGCCTACTTCGTTCAGGAGCGGACGGGGTGTCGACGAACTGCTGCGCACTGTCGTCGAGGTTTATGAAGGCGAGAATCCCATCGCACGCCACTTGCACATCAACTATGGTCACGAGATTGAGAAAGGTATCGCTGAGATACAGAAGTTCCTAAAGGCCGACGAGCACATCGCCACTCACTATTCTACTCGTTACTTAGCCCTGAAACTGCTCGAACACGACGAGGACGCCACCGAGTACGTCACCCAACACATCATCGGCGAGCACCGTCCCGACGATCAGCGCCAACTGATAGCTGCCCGTGACCATGCTGCAGCACGTGTCATGGAGGAGATGGGCGTCGATGCCGAGACAGCCATCATGGACGCTAAATACGGCTTCATCCGAGGTGCACTGACCGAGGCCGAGTTCGCCACAGGCACCAAGGAGGACACCTATCGAACCACGCATCGCATTGACAACCTACTCTCGAACAAGTACTTAGGTTTCCCCATCTTCTTCCTTATCCTTTACGTCATGTTCCAGACGACTTTCGCGCTCGGTCAGTACCCCATGGACTGGATTGAGGCAGGCGTAGCGTGGCTTGGCGATTGGATCAGTTCTTCGATGAGTGAAGGTCCCCTGCGCTCGATGCTCGTTGACGGCGTCATTGGTGGCGTAGGTTCGGTCATCGTTTTCCTGCCGCAGATTCTCATCCTCTACTGCTTCATCTCCTTCATGGAGGATTCAGGGTATATGGCACGTGCGGCCTTCATCATGGACAAGCTCATGCACCGTATGGGTCTCCATGGCAAGTCGTTCATCCCGCTGGTCATGGGCTTCGGCTGCAACGTCCCCGCTGTCATGGCCACCCGCACCATCGAGAGCCGTCGCTCGCGCCTCATCACCATGATGATCCTGCCTTTCATGTCGTGCTCGGCGCGACTCCCCATCTACATCATGATTGTCGGCACCTTCTTCGCCGCACAATGGCGGTCCACCATCCTCGTGTCGCTCTACGCCGTGGGCATCTTCGTGGCAGTGCTCGTCTCGCGTCTCTTCTCGCGCTTCATCATCAAGGGCGAGGACACGCCTTTCGTCATGGAACTGCCGCCCTACCGCTGGCCCACCGCCAAAGCCATCGCACGTCACACCTGGGAGAAAGGCAAGGAATACCTCAAGAAGATGGGCGGCATCATCCTCGTTGCCTCCATCATCGTTTGGGCGCTCAGCTACTTCCCAAGGCCTACCTCCGACACTTCCCGTCAGGGAGAGGAGATGGTTAACGCGCAGCTTTCGAGCGATAGCGAGGCTCTCCCCCTTACGGGGGAGCGGGGAGAGGGTCTTATGGAAACCTCCTACATCGGCCGCGCTGGCAAGGCCATCGAGCCGCTGTTCGCTCCTCAGGGCTTCAACTGGAAACTCGATGTCAGCCTCATCGCAGGTGTGGGTGCCAAGGAGATTGTTGCCTCCACGATGGGTGTCCTCTACTCGGGTGACGACTCATTTGGCGATGACGACACCTTCAGCGACGACACCGACAAATACACCCGCCTGCGCCAACAGATGGCGGCCGACGGCATCACTCCCCTCACAGCCTACGCCTATCTGCTGTTCATCCTCCTCTACTTCCCCTGTCTGGCCACCATCGTTGCTATCAAGAACGAGACAGCCTCCTGGCGCTGGGCGCTCTTCGCCGCCCTCTATACTACAGCCCTCGCCTGGATTGTCTCCGCTGCCGTCGTTCAAATAGGTCAGTTGCTATAAAATCCATTCCAAGACCCTCTCCCCGCTCCCCCGTTAGGGGGAGAGCCTCGCTTCGCTCGAGAGGCTGCGCGATGTTGGCTTTGCATTGTCCATTGTCCATTTTCAACCTGTCCATTGTCCCCCTTTGCCATTTCCGTCTTCTGCGGCGTCCCGTCACTTCGCTCTCTGACTTGCACAAGCCGATGGCTGCACCCGTGCGCTTTCCGAGAACACTCAGTTCTCTGAAATGCTCCGCCATTGTCCATTCTCCATTGTCCATTGTCCATTATCCATTATCCATCATGCTCCAGTCTCTCCTCGTCACTATCATCCTCGCCCTTTGTGTGATTTATACTGCACGCCGACTTTGGCATCGCTTCCACTCACCCCAAGGCGGCGACGCACGCTGTGCGGGATGTCCTTTGGCCGAGACCTGCACCCATCGTCATGATCCTCAGCATCATCAGAACAGGCAAGATTGTCCGCAAAGCCCCACCTGTGATTGCTGCCATTAACATGCCGTATACATAATAGATAGAAAGCCATAGCCGTTCATCCATACAAGACTTACCCTAAGGCACATCTACATAATTAAAGAAAATTAATACTCATAGTTGACGAAGCGATCTGAAAGTCAATAGAATCCTAATTCGTGCATCTATTCATAGCTTAAGCATCGAACGTTCAACTATTAGCGTTCAACTGCACGCTGAGGCTCGGACATCCGTTCAATGCTGGCCATGCGAATGGTCGTTAGAGCTTGTCTCACCGGTGAGACTCGTCTGTCTCATTGGTGAGACAACGCGAAAGGACTGGTCGCGTGGAGCCTTTCGTATGGTCGAATCAGCCTTGTCGACTATACAGATAGAGGCCCTTAAAGCATCGCTATATCCACATTCACTCCGACTTTTCGTACAGACGCATTTTGAGTCTTTGGGCTAAAATCGGGGGCTATCTGTCACCCGTCACCTATCTGTCACCTGTATCTGTCACCTGTATAAGGCTATTATTCAATCGAATAGAAAGCCGGTGACAGCGTGACAGCAAATTGAGGCAAAAAACATGGAAAAAAAATAAAAATTGCTGAAGCGTTGCTCCATCTGCGCGTTCTTTGCGTCCTTGATATTTAGTTCCTTTTTTAAGTTTAAAGCGTCACAATAAGCTGAGCGTGGGAGAACAAAGGGCGTAGAGTTGGCAGAGGAGCCTTAATGTATTCTGCTTCCCAATGAGCGTTCATTCACGAAAAGAGTCAGGTCACAGGACGCTCAGAACCAAAAAAGAAGAGGATGCGCCAGTACGTTGGCACATCCTCTTCAGTTGGATTAAGGAGTTTATTTGTCTCGCCTAATGCCCTGTGGGCGTTGAGGGAAGATCGAGTGTGACGCTTAAGGTCAGGCAATCTCGATGTGACGCGAGACTTTCACCTCTTCTTTCTTCATCTTCGGCAGGACGATGGTCAGTACGCCATCCTCAACCTTGGCCGAGATGCCATTCTTGTCGACATCGTCAGGCAGCGTGTAGGCCTGCTGGTAGTTCGTGTAGGAGAACTCGCGGCGCAGGTAGTGCTCCTTCTTGTCCTCTTCCTTGTGCTCGAACTTGTTCTCAATGGCCACATTCAGGTTGCCTTCGTCGGTGATGCTGATGCGGCAGTACTCTTTCTTCAGACCAGGAGCAGCAACCTCCATGGTGTAAGCGTTCTCGTCGACCTTAACGTTGACGGCCGGTGCCGTGCGATGCGTTGTGATATCGGTGTTGAAGAAATCATCGAATACGGTGGGGAACCAACTGTTCTTAAACATAACTGGTAACATGATTAAAACCTCCTATTAGTTTAATGGTTAGACTTTCTTGTTTTTGATCGCCTCGGCGTCCGCTCTCGTTGTCCGTTCGCTTCTCGCTTGCAGCGTCAACCATTATTATGCAAGAGGTGTGCCAACGTGCGTTTTCACACGTAATCGACTCATTACCAGTGACATTTTGTCTACATCAGCGACAATTTGTCCATTTTTCTGCCAACGACTCTATTCGCGGCGCAGACGAATGACTCGGCTGCTGAACTGACGGCTGAGGTAGGCGTCGATACCTGTCTCCATGAGGAAGCGACCGCTGAAGGTCTTGCCATCGAAGTAGCGAGCACGCTCTGAAGGTTCGAACTCCGTGAGACGATAGGTGGCGTCGGGGTCGAGACCTGCCATGTGCCAACGGGGTGTCTGAAGGTCGACGTAGTTCTCGAACTTATAGCAGAAGAAGACGGCCTCGGACTTGTCCTCGTTGACGAACATCTCGCTGCAGAAGCCATTGCCCTCGTAGGGCGAGAGGAGGCGGTACTGGTCGCCGAGCTGTACGATGGGACGGATCTCCTTGTAGAAAGCGACGGCTTTCTTGGCATATTCACGCTC
>JAEEGL013824556.1_pt1 | contig 26572 bp, 21 predicted proteins | sample 9134231 | NCBI WGS metagenome assembly JAEEGL01 (sample SAMN16246548, study PRJNA631951) | gut metagenome | biome: gut microbiome; feature: rumen; material: fiber-attached | host: Bos | place: Iran: Karaj | collected 2018-10 | reverse complement strand
GCGGCCGTGCGAATTTCTCATTTATACGGCCGCAAATAGGGAAAAGGAGGAGTGCGGCCGTACTACCTGCCTCACCGATACGGCCGCAAATGAAAAAAGACAGCGTTGCGGCCGTGCAAATTGCTCATTTATACGGCCGCAAATAGAGAAAAGGAGGAGTGCGGCCGTACTACCTGTCTCACCGATACGGCCGCAATCGAAAAAAGACAGAGCAGCGGCCGTGCGAATTTCTCATTTATACGGCCGCAAATAGGGAAAAGGAGGAGTGCGGCCGTACTACCTGTCTCACCGATACGGCCGCAATCGAAAAAAGACAGAGCTGCGGCCGTGCGAATTTCTCATTTATACGGCCGCAAATAGGGAAAAAGAGGAATGCGGCCGTACTGTCTGCCTCCCTGATACGGCCGCAATCGAAAAAAGACAGAGCTGCGGCCGTGCGAATTTCTCATTTATACGGCCGCAAAAGGGGAAAAGGAGGAATGCGGCCGTACATTCTACCTATCCGATACTGCCGCGAAATGGATCAGGCGGGTTTTGCTCGCTGCGGTTTGCTCGCTTCGTAGTTTTCAAACAGGCAAAAAAATGATATAATAAAAAGAGAATTGACCGCCGCAGCAGCGCAATGGGAGTAATGATTGACCGCCGCAGCAGCGCGAGGGAGAAATGATTGACCGCGGCCGGAGCGAGGGGAGAGCTTAACAGTATGAGACGGACAGAAATAAATCAATTGAAAAAACAAAAAATACTATATAAATTGGCCACGATGCTGGTACTCATTGCCCTGGCGCTGGGAATTGCCCCGGGCGGAAAAAGCACCGGGCGGAACGTGATCGCCGCCGAACCCGAGCTCAGGACCGAATTCCCCACGTACAGCGTTTCGGATAAGCTTATATCGATCGAGATGAACGAGGGCGATAAGGTACAGATGCAGATCCACACGACTGAACCGATCGTGTTTGCCGGAATAGAGATGATGACGGCGGGGAAGAAGCACACGATGGATATGGCAATCTATCGCTGGGACAGGAACGTGGTGTTCTCGCTCGAAGGAGAGAAGATCGCGCACAGCGTAAAAACGGGCTGGGAAGCGAACGAGATAATAGGGCTCGACTTCACGTCGCTACAGGGCGGAGCGCTTGCCGCGGGTGAATACGTACTAGAATATACGCTGACAGAAGGGAATAAGATCGTTGTCGACAGATATATGCCGCCGGTCAGAGGCGTGAGCGTGTACGATAACGGGTACCACGTGTACGGATCGTTCAGGGGGAAAGTCGTTGCCGCCGCGCCGGTCGAAAAAGTGTTCAACTTTATTTCGGACCAGGTCGACGTGCCTTACCATACCGCGCCGCCGGAATGGACCGTGCCGGAAGACAGCAAGATAGCGGAGCTCGGCGTTGACCCAACGCAATGGACCGCAGTGGACGGCCTCGGGCGCACGCTTCCCGATAATTCGAAAGTGGGTCAATCGGGTAAGCAGAAAGAGAAGAAAGTCGGTATTTTCTACTGGACGTGGCACTATAATTTCGCGAACAATAAGCCGGTCAACGTGACCAGGATATTTGACCAGTATCCCGAGGCGAAGAACGATTACTATCACGAGATCTGGAAGACCAATCAGGCGGGTGCGTATTTCTGGAACGAGCCGATCTACGGATACTACACGGAGATGGACGATTACGTGCTTAGAAATCACGCGGAACTGCTGGCGGATGCCGGTATCGATTTCGTGCTTTTCGACTGCACGAACGGAAATTATACGTGGGAGCCCGCGTACCTCAATCTGCTCAAAGTATGGTCGGAAGCGAGAGCGGACGGGATCAAGACGCCTCAGATCGGGTTCATGATGCAATTCGGATGGAGCGGAAATACGCGCTCCTCCATTTCGCAGATCTATGAGGCAATATACAAAAAAGGGCTTTACCAGGATCTGTGGTTTTACTGGGAAGGAAAGCCGCTCGTGATGGCGCACAGCGGAGGATTCGACCTTGAAGACCAGTACCAGGCGGAGCTCGCCAATTTCTTTACATACCGCGGCGGCATACCGTCGTATTTCGAAGGAGACCATTCGGATCAGTACTGGGGCTGGCTCCATATGTACCCGCAGGCGCTTTATAAGAACGAAGACGAGACGGTGGAAATGACGACGGTAGGAATAGCGATGAACGCGAACTACGTTGACCTTTACTGCTCGTCGATGAACGGGCCGTATAATATGGGCCGCAGCTATTCGCGCCAGCCGGAATTCTCATACTCGTACGATTACCGCGGGAAGAAGATCGTCTGCAATTCTAAGATGGAGAACTCTAAGCTGTACGGAATAAACTTCCAGGAACAGTGGGATTACGCGATCTCAGTTGATCCCGAGATCATTTTCGTGACAGGCTGGAACGAGTGGATCGCGGGCAGAAACGAGGTGTGGGGGAACGTGCCGAACGGCTTCCCGGATCAGTGCGACGACGAGAACTCGCGCGACATCGAACCGAGCAAGGGCGATCTGAAGGACTACTACTATTATCAGCTCGTTGCCAACGTCCGCCGCTTCAAGGGGGCTTCGCCGTACAGCGTACAAAGCACGCAGAAAACTATTGACATCGGCGGCGATCTGACCGCGTGGGACGATCCGGCCATCGTTACGTACAATCATTACGTTAACAACAGGTACGACCGCGATAAGGACGGCTGGAGCGGTACGCATTATGTGAACAGCGGCGTGCGCAACGACTTTAAGACTGCGAAGGTGTCGTTCGACCGGGACAATATTTATTTCTACGTTGAGACCGTTTCGGACATCACGTCTTCCGACAGCGATAATTGGATGAGGCTGCTGCTCGATACGAAGGCGGCAACGGCTGATTCTGTGGATTGGGAGAATTTTGAGTTTATTTTAAACCGCACGGCGCCAACTGATGAAGGAATCGTGATCGAGCGCAGTACAGGCGGCTGGAACTGGGAGACGGTAGGTTACGCCGATTACCGTGTAAGCGGCAACGTCCTTCAGCTCAGCGTTCCGCGCAAGGTGCTCGGGCTTTCGGGCAGCGCGCTCAAGTTTAATTTTAAATGGTGCGACAATAACCTCGGGGACGGCGATATTCTTTCGCTTTATACCGACGGCGACGCTGCGCCAGGAGGCCGGTTCTGCTTCCATTTCACGTCGGTGGAAAGTTCTAAAAAGACTCTGCCGTACGTGCTTGCCGGAGTGGCAGGTCTCGTGCTCGTCACGGCGATCGTGGCGGTCATAATAAGAAAAGCGGCTAAGAAAAAAGTTGCTGCCGCTGCCGCTTCTGCTGCCTCCGCCGATGCCGCTGATGATGCTGATGCCGCTGCCGCGTGCGGAAGCAAAAACTGAAGCTCCGACCTTGATCACGACTAAGATCCCTCCGGAGGCCCGGTTTCAAAAAAGCGGTTTCAAAAAAGCGGTTTCAAAAAAAAAAGCGATTTACAACGCGGGGGCAAATGGATATAATATACGAGTACCCATATTACTTACTAAGGAAAAGGCTCGGAGGTGAGGCGGTTGAAAAGAATATTCAGTTTTCAGAACATCATATTTGCGGCGATCGCCGTGTACCTCGTATTTATGCTCATCAGCCAGCAGAAGACGCTTGATGATAATATTGACCGCGGCGAGAACATAAAGAGTGAACTTGCCATTGCCGAGCAGCAGCTCGAGGAGATCGAAGAGGAAGAGAACGTCGCCGATACCGACGAATATATCGAGCAGCGTGCCAGGGAGGAACTGGGATACGTTTACGACGACGAGATCGTATATATCAAGAAATAGCTACCGTAATTTATATATAAACTCATGGAAATCAGCACTGGAAACGTAAGTACCGGCGCGGAAAAGTGCAGGGCGACCGCTTCTCTTTTAGCGGCGAACCTGATATCCGACGCATTTTTTAGGAAAGCATCTACTCCGGGAGGTTATGCTCTTTCGGAGTATAATTCTGTGACTTACGCGGAGATAGGCGTCATAGCAGCCCCTGCTTCGGGGGAGATACCGGGTGAAGAACATTATCAGGCGTGGAGGGATAATATCTCCTCGCTCGCAGATATGCTTATCTCTATCACTGTTAAAAAGACTTCGGTGAATTTCTATGTGATGCTGATGATCGATCCGGGCTGCCGTGCGGGCGGCGGTGAGGCGGCACTGAGAGAAGCGCTTGCGCTCGGGCAGAAAAAGCTCGAGGACGCCGGAATGATCGCGGATATAGTCGAGATCGACCCTGAAAGCGGAACTTACAGAGTGGTATCCGGCAGAAGGATAAGCAGCAGAAAAGTGCGCGCCGCACTCGAAAAAACGCTTTCTGCATCAGGACTTTCTGCGGAAGAGCAGCTCTCAAAGGCCAGGAGCACCGTGACCGAATCGCAGCAGAGAATACGATCGCTCGAAGCGTCGCCTGAAGCCAGAACGAAAGGCCCGAGCCTGCTGATATTCCTGATCGTTGCGAACGTGCTCGTGTTTGCCGCCGGATATTTTATGAAACTGCGCACTGGGACAGACCCGCTCGTTAATTTCGGCATCCAGGATAACGCGAAGATCTTTGCCGGAGAGTGGTGGCGACTCATCACGTCGATGTTCCTGCACGCGGATATAATGCATCTGATGAGCAATATGCTTTTCCTTTACATGCTCGGGCGTACGCTGGACAGATACTACTCGAACCTGCAGCTGTGGCTCATATATTTTCTGGGCGGGCTCGCGGGGAATCTGCTCGGACTGGCGTTTTCGAACGCACTGTCGCTCGGCGCTTCCGGGGCAATAATGGGTCTCGGCGGGGCGCTCCTGTACCGCATGACGCTCGGGAAAAACGCGAAAGAATTCAGGCGTACGGGGAATTTCTCGTGGCTCGCCACGTCGGTCATATTTAATCTCGCGTACGGGTTGTTCAATCCGGGAATCGATAATTACGGCCACTTCGGCGGGTTCTTCGGCGGATTCATTGTCGCGCTGCTGATAGGCATAATGCAGAACTCGCGAAGCAGAAGCGCCGCCGCCGCGGATACTGACACATAAACAGACAGCGGGTACGGAAACCCGGACACACCTAATATCCAGACATAAAGAAAAGGGTTAAAAGACGTACAATGATATTCGATAAAAATATAAATAAATACTATTTGCGGTACAGCTGGGCGCTGCTCATCGGCATTGCCACGCTGTTCTGCATAGACTACGTGGAGCTCATTATCCCTGAACTCTACCGTATGGTCATAAACGGACTTAACGACGGATATAACGTGATAGGAGGCGTGCAGGTGCCGTTTGATATGGCATTCGTGCTGAACAAGATCTGCCTGCCTATACTCCTTATCATCCTCACTATGGTCGTAGGGCGTTTCGTATGGCGCCTGTGCTTCATCGGCACGTCGCTGAAAGTTGAGCACAGGCTGCGCCGCAGCATGTTTGACCGCTGCAAAGACCTTTCGCAGCAGTACTACCAGGTAAATAAAGTAGGCGACCTGATGTCCTACTACACCAACGATCTCGAGACCGTGCAGGACTGCTTCGCGTGGAGCGTCCTGATGATCACCGACGTGGTGATATTAGGCGGTATGGCGTTCATAAAAATGATGCGCATGAGCTGGCTTTTAACGCTGCTCTCGATGATACCGATGGCGCTGATGGCGGTCATCGGCGTTATAATGGGTAAGTACATGGAGGCCAAGTGGGAGCAGCGTCAGGCTGCGTTTTCGAAGCTTTCCGACTTCGCTCAGGAGAGCTATTCCGGCGTGGCGGTCATAAAGGCGTTCGTCAATGAGTACCGCGAGCTGCTCACGTTCCGCAAACATAATAAGGACAACGAAAAGGTTAACGTCGAGTTCGTTAAGCTGTCGATGAAGCTTGACATTTTTACTGAACTGCTGATCGAATCTGTCGTATGCATCATTCTGGGCTACGGCGGCTGGCTCGCGCACGAGGGCGTGTTCAACGCCGGACAATTAATTGAGTATTACGGCTATTTCGATTCGCTGATCTGGCCCGTCATTGCCGTCGCGGAACTGATAAAGATGACTTCGCAGGGTAAGGCGTCAATGAAACGCATAAGCGCTCTTATCGATGCGAAGATCGACGTTGCCGACGGCCCGAACGTGACCGAGCCTATGGATCTTAAACTGAACGGCGAGATCGAATTCCGCCACATGACGTTCGCGTACCCGGGAACGGAGATAAAAGTCCTTGACGACGTCTCATTCACCGTAAAGGCGGGGGAGAATATAGGCGTGATCGGGCGCACCGGTTCGGGCAAATCGACGATCGCGGACCTGCTGCTGCGCACGTATAACGTAGAGGACGGCACGCTGTTCCTCGACGGGAAGGACGTCAATACGATCCCGATATACGCTGCGAGGGCAAACATTGCGTACGTGCCGCAGGACAATTTCCTGTTCAGCGATACGATCGAGAATAATATCGCGTTTTTCGAAGAACCTTCGGATGAGGAATCGACGCTGGCGCTCGTGGAAAACAGTGCGAGACTGGCGGACGTTGACGATAACGTAAAGAGCTTCTCTGCCGGCTACTCGACGCTCCTCGGCGAACGCGGCGTGACGGTGTCCGGAGGCCAGAAGCAGCGTATATCGATCGCCCGGGCGCTCATACGAAACGCCCCTGTTCTCGTGCTCGACGACTCGCTTTCGGCTGTTGACGTTGAGACGGAGGAACACATCCTCACCAATCTGCGTGATAACCGGAAGGGTATGACGACGCTGATAATAGGGCACCGCATCTCCACGATGTCGTACATGGACCGCATCATCTTTATAGACGAAGGCCGGATCGCCGGAATGGGGACGCACGCAGAGCTGCTTAAGAACAACGAGAAATATAAACATATGGCTGAACTTCAGAAGATCGAGGCCGAAAAGGAAAGGGGGGAGAGGCTGTAATGTCGCCCGTAGCTATTTTATTACTTGTAGCCGGAGCGCTGGCTGTCGTTTTCTCGCTGGCGTACCTGCTGACTAAAGACAAAAAAACTTCGATGGGTTTCGAGCGCAATATGAAAGACCGCGATATTACGAAGCGGCTTTTGCGCTACGCGCGCCCGTACGTAAAACAGTTCGTAGTAGTATTTATACTGCTTTTATTGTCAGTGGCCTACGAAATAATCTCCCCGCTGATCCTTGGCCGCGCAGAACAGATGATCACGGAAGGGTTCGAAATGAAAGACCTGCTGCTGATCGTTGCCCTCAGCGCCGGACTTCTGGTTCTGTCGATGGTGGCGAGATATTACCAGGCCGTTGTCCTGCAGCGTACAGGCCAGCGCATAATCACGTCGATCCGCGAAGACGTTTATTCGCACACATTGAGCCTCTCTCACGGCCAGCTCAATTCGATCCCCGTGGGTAAGCTTGTTACGCGCGTTTCGAGCGACGTCGGTGCGATCTCGCAGCTGTTCACGGATATTCTGGTCAACGTGTTTAAGAACGCCGTTGTCATCGTGGGCGTTCTGATCGCGATGCTGATACTGAACTGGCGCCTGACCGCGGTCGTGATGATGTTCACGCCTTTTGTCGTGCTGTTCACGGTGATCTTCCGCAAATACGCACGCCGCGCACATCGCCACGTTAAGAACAACAACACCGAACTGAATACGTTCCTGTCGGAAAATCTGTCCGGCATGAAGATCATACAGTCGTTCAACTGCCAGAAGCGCAAAAAGAACGAATTTGACGGCCACAACGACCGCCTGTACAAGTCAAAGCGCGAGCAGATGTTCGTATTCGCCATATTCAGGCCCGTTGTCAACATGCTGTACCTTGGCTCTGTGATGACGCTGTTCTATATGGCCGCGAAAGGTTACATCAACCCCACCGGGTTCCTCGGTTCGACTGTAACGGGCGCCGTGGTGGTTTCGTTCTACATGTACATTTTCAGATTCTACACGCCTATCCAGAACCTGGCCGAGCAGTTCAACCGGCTGCAGTCTTCGATGGCTTCGGCGGAGAAGGTGTTCAGCCTGCTGGATCTTGAGCCTGATCTTAAAGATGACGAAGGCGCCGTGGAACTCAAGGAAGTTAAAGGAAAGATCGAATTTCGCGACGTGTGGTTCCGCTATAAGGAAGACGAATGGGTGCTTCGCGGCGTTTCGTTCACGGTGGAGGCCGGAGAGACCGCTGCGTTCGTTGGCGCTACCGGCGCCGGTAAGACGACGATTCTCAGCCTGATCTGCCGCAATTACGACATCCAGCAGGGCGAGATACTGATCGACGGGGTCAATATCCGCCGCTACACTATCAGTTCTCTCCGCCGCCATTTCGGGCAGATGCTTCAGGACGTGTTCCTGTTCTCCGGCACCGTGCGCAGCAACATAACGCTGGGCGACGACGGGAAGTTCAGCGACGAGGAGGTCAATGAAGCGTGCAGGTACGTTAACGCGGACAAGTTTATCGGGAAGCTTAAGAACGGGCTCGAAGAGGAAGTGCGCGAGAGGGGCAATAACTTCTCGGCAGGGCAGAGACAATTATTGTCCTTCGCCCGAACCGTGCTGCACCGCCCCGAAATAATGATACTCGACGAAGCGACGGCAAATATTGACACCGAGACCGAGATTCTGATCCAGGATTCACTTGAGAAGATGAAGAATATAGGAACGATGCTGATCGTCGCCCACAGGCTGTCAACGATCCGCGGCGCCGGTAAGATCATCGTGCTTAGCCACGGTGAAGTGATCGAGCAGGGGTCGCACGATGAGCTGATGGCCGCGAAGGGCGTGTACTGGGGACTGCAGAAGGGTTGAGAGTTAAGTTGCAAGTTGCAAGTTGCAAGTGGCAAGTGGCAAGTGGCAAATTGCAAGTGGCAAATTGCAAGTGGTAAGGAGGAGATCATTATGGATCATAAGGTCAACGATTTTATTAGAAAAGGGTACGTCGGGAATCTTTCCCAGCTGGTTACGCTTCGCAGGGTAACCGTGTCGGAGGGCAAGGCGCACGGCACAGGTATAATTGAGATCAGGACGGCCGGAGGGCTGGAGCTCGACGTACTGCCTGACGCGGGGCTTGACCTCGGTCAATGCCGTTTTCGCGGTGTCAATATGAGCTGGATGTCCAAAAACGGTTACGACAATCCGGCAATAATTGCCCCGTACGAAGAAGAGTTTTCCAATACGTTCCCGGGCGGCCTCCTGTATACGTGCGGCCTCAGATCGGCGGGGCCGTCGAACCGCGACGGAGCCGAATGGCACCCGATCCACGGACGCTACCACAGCATTGCCGCCGACAACATCCGCGCGGAAATCATTGACGACGATATCATCGTGAGCGGAACGGTGCGTGAAACGGCGCTGTTCGGCCACGTGCTCGAAGTTAAGCGCACGATCCGCGTAAGCGCGTTCGGAGCGAGGATCGACGTTGAAGACTGCGTCACGAATCTGTCGCCTAAAGCTGAAGAAATAATGCAGATCTACCATTGCAATTTCGGCTATCCGATGGTCTGCGAGGACGCACATCTGACGCTTCCTGAAGCGCGCCGGACAATACCCCGCACGGATTTTGCGCGTACCGGCCTCGGCAGGGAGCTGGGCTTCGATCCTCCCGCGGCGGGGGAAGAGGAGCGCGTGTTTTTCCACGAGATCGACGGGGCCAAGGACGGTTTTTGGGCAAAGCTCGATAATCCTGCGCTCGGGTCGTCAATGACGCTTTCATGGAGCGGGGAAACGCTTCCGGTGCTTGCCCAGTGGCGCTGTATGGCCGCGGGCGACTACGTGCTCGGTCTCGAGCCAACGAACTGCTATATCATGGGCAGGGCGAAAGAGCGTGAAAACGGCACGCTTAAGGTGCTGGGTGCGTTCGAAACGCTGAGGAACAAGATCGGAATAGAGTTTAAGGAACTTTGATCGATAAGTTATGACCGGATTCGTAATGTATCGGCAATGAGACAAAAATGAAAGAAGTCCGTGCGATCGCGGACTTCTTTTTTTAAGCCAATGGTGAGAATCGAACTCACGACCTATTCATTACGAGTGAATTGCTCTACCCCTGAGCCACATTGGCGGCTGTATTATCTGACTTTCACGCCTTCGCGTAAGTCATAAGCGCCTCTTTTTCAAAAGCGCGAACGGATTTTACCACAATAAAAACCGATTGTCCAGTACTTTTTATCAATCGATGAATTAATTGTTGAATTGTTGAATTAATGAATAACGGCTTTATTTCAATTTAACTATCGAGCGCTATTGTTCATAGTGTGTGCGACACTCAATTATTAAAATTGCATCGCTCTCAACCGCATAAACTATTCTATTAGTCGAATCGATCCTGCGGCTCCAGAAACCGGTTAACGACCCTTTAAGAGGTTCTGGTTTTGCAATGCCGTTAAACGGATCACGGACTATATCTTTAATAATCTGATTAATGCGTTTTAATGTTTTTTTATCTTCTGCTTGCCAGGAAACGTAATCATTCCAGGCATCGATATCCCACTTAATAACACGCTCAACCATCTTTAATCCTTGATCAATCTGTTATTATTAGTAGCTAATTTACCGGCTTTATAATACTCCATCTTTTTTTCCAGATATCGCATATTTGCCTCTGAATAAAACGGGTCTGCAGATACCTCGAACGGTATCCTTCGTTCGCGACATACGGTTTTTGCAAAGATGGTAAAAGCAGCGCTCATAGAAAGCCCCATGTCGGAACAGGCTTGCTCCATTCCTTTCTTAACATCTGCGTCCAGTTTAAAATTAACATTTACTGCCTGTGCCATTTGTTGCACCTCCCTGCAGCAATATTATAACCATTTATAAATAAGAATGCAAGAAGAAATACAGAAATTTTATTAATGCTTTCTTTATTATCTGTTAAAGCAGTGCGGATGTTAGCCAGAATGACCTATGTTCGACGATAAAAGAACTGACAAATAAGCAGCATTGGTGTATAATTGGGCACAGAAAAAGGAGGCGGCAATTATGGAACGCGCAGAAATCAAAACGCCGAATTTTATGCTGATCGGATATGTTGAAACAGATTCTTCCGGGAATAAAACGGTGAGAGACCGCAACATGATGATACTGGGTTACTACGAAAAAAACAGAGATGCTACGATGGATAACTACAGGCGTATCATCGCGTACGGAGACGTTACAGGTGTCTTCTTCAGCAGCAAGATACAGTACTAAGATTCATCATCCGGCTTCGCCCACCATTTGCAATTGTTCAACGGCTTCTTGTTCTACCTTTTTTTCACCAGCGAAGCCGAGTGAATGGCTAAGAATTTTGTTTGACCGAAATGCGAACCGATTCCGGGGTTCGCATGAGACCCAAAATTCGTGTCATAAAAGCCTTTTATATCAAACCCAAACATTTGTAATTTGACAGTGTTATCTTCCCAAAATATAATTTTATTATACTTTTCGGACTTGGAGGTGGGCTGTTTGGCAAAGAAGATTTCTTGCTTGATTATTATCGGTATTTGCATCGTGCTTGCCAGCTGTTCGCACGGAGTAACACCTGCAATACCCGGCGAAAATAGTCCTGCTGTACCGACAAATAATAACACAGACGAGGGCCCATCCGCAGAAAAGACAACAGAGTATTCAAAAGTTTTCTTTGTTTTGTCCGATGATCCGACTCCATATGAAGAAGATGCTGTCGCGGAGTTGCAGATCTTCTTTGATAATCGTTTTGAAAAAACAGAGCAAACAAAAGTATCGCAGTATTCAGTCCAAGAAGATACATTAACCGTTTATCTAAAGACCGATGCTTCACAAAACGGCTACAGCATTATTTTTGACGATAATAGTATCAATATCGTTGGATCAAGTTCTGATCTGGTTTATCTGGCATCAACGCGCTTGATATACGATTGCTTTTGTGCAGATCCAAATAGAATTACCCTTGAAAACATAGAAAGACTCCAAATTTCCGAAAGAGGGATTGAAAGAGAAGAATACATACGCGATATTTCTCTCTTTACGCCGGTTTGGCATTATCAATGGACTCCTCCGGCATGGATGCTGGATTTTAATGAAAAGCAAAATTCGTTTACAGCTAAAGGCCGCATGATGTGTACTGCTCACAGAGGCGGTTTGCAATTTTACCCCGAGAATTCAATTGAATCTATTATTAGTTCTATCAAAATGGGCTGCGATATTATCGAAATAGATATACAGCATACAAAAGATGACGTGCTGATATTGATGCACGGCGATCTAAACGAATGCACTGACTGGGCAGAAAAGAAAGGAAAGAACGGACTGCCAAAAAGTCAGAAGGTTGCCGGCTGGACCTACGAACAGCTGCTGGAGCTTAATTTGCGTTTCAATTACGGTCAATATTCTTCTGAAACAGGCGAGATTACACCGTACAAGATCCCAACTCTGAAAGAAGTTATGAGCGTGTGCAGGAACCGGATCTTTGTCAATTTTGATAAAATCGACTGTATCAAATACTGGGACGATATTTATGAAGTCCTTAAAGGAACCGAAAGTACTCAGAATTTTCTTTTCGGCAAAAGTTTTAAAGATGCAGATGCAGATCTTGAACCCTACCGCAGGCAGATGGCTGCAGACGGGCTGCCTGTTTCACTGAATTACTATTCACGGAAACACACAGGTGATCTGGCAAAAGATATCACGTTAAAAACACAAAACGAACTGAACAGCTTCTTCGGTCAATACTATAAAGTGGGAAACAACCTGCTCACTGATCATCCGTATGAATGTGTTCAGTGGATCAGCACAAAATATAACTATGAGTGACTGCTATGAATGAAGGATCAAAAAAGAACGTTTTAATAATTGTCGCCGACCAATTCAGATACGATTGCATGGGCTTTTCAAATGAAATACCGGTACTTACACCGAATCTTGATGCTTTGGCGGAAGAAAGCACCTTTTTTGAAAACGCGTATACGTCGATTCCGACCTGTTGCCCTGCCCGGCAGAGTTTTTATGCATGCAAGCGGAGTGAGAGCTTTGGATCTTACTGGAATTATGATGTGACAATGCCCATCGGAGGCTTGCCGGTTGAGGAATATTCATTCGTCAGAGATTTTAAAGAATCCGGTTACAACACCATACATATAGGCCGCTCCGAACTGAACCCTTTACACGATTGCACTGAATACGGCTATGTTCGGCAAAGAGACACGTGGGAAGAATACCAGCTATTACACGGAGAAAACCGCGTCTGCAGAGAACGAAAACACCTGGTTGAAGGCTGGGTAGAAGAATGTGATATCTCGGAAACACCGACAGGATTCACGGCTGCGTGTGCAATAGAAGAAATCAAAAATGCGGTGAAAACGGGCCCGGATCCGTTCTTTATGACAGTGTGTTTTTCAAGTCCCCATCCTCCTTACAGGCCACATAGAAGTTTTTACGAGATGTATGATCGCGCTTTGAAGTGGGGTGGCTTCGATGATCCGCTGACAGGCAAGCCATACATTCAAAGACAGCAGATCTTCAACTGGAAAAACGGAAGCAAGTCCTGGGAAGATTGGGAACCGATAGTTCGCAAATATTATGCTCAGATCTCGGAGTTGGATCATCATATAGGACAGATGATCGGCTCTCTAAAAGATCTGGGAATAAAGGACGAAACGACTATAGTATTCACTTCCGATCACGGAGATATGTGCGGGGATCATAAAATGTTTGATAAACATTATGTGCTTTACGAAGATGTTATCCATGTCCCGCTTATCGTAAAACCGGCAAACGGAACTTGCCGACGTGTGCCTCGGAGAACCGGAGAATATACGATGCACAATCTGGATCTGGGACCGACGCTCATGGAATTAAATCATATTGACCCGAGCGGTACGGGACTTCACGGGATCAGTTTTACAGATGTTCTTTCGGGCTCATCCGGAGTACGTCGTGAAGCGGTTTCTTCGCTGAATGGCGCTCAGTTTGGGCTCTTCACCCAGCGCTGTATCAAAACTGATCGTTGGAAGTATATATGGAATGCCGCAGATACCGATGAACTGTATAACTTATGCGACGATCCGTGGGAAACCGATAATCTAATACACGAATCTGCCCTTACTGAAGTGATAGGATCGCTCCGGGCAAGATTGCTTGAAGTTTTATGCCGCGAAGGAGACCCATTCTGTCTGGTCAGCAGACAATGGGCGGCACAAATACATCTGGAAGAAAATCTTAAAATATAAAATGGTGGTGATTTTTGATGGACGTACGGTTAAAAACGTTATTAAGCGTGGCACAAACGAAAAATTTCACGCGATCGGCCAACGAACTTGCATTGACTCAGCCTGCAGTTAGTCATCATATCAAACAGCTTGAAACAGAATACGGGATACGTATTTTTGAAAAGAACGGAAAAAATATCCGGCTTACCGATGCAGGTATGCGTCTCGTCGAATATGCCGAGAAATCCCGCTCGATCGAAAATACGTTCTTGTCCGATATTCGGGTTATGGCGGAGAAGCCTTGCCACTTCTCAATAGGCGTAACAATAACATTAGCAGAAAATATATTGTCAGGCATCATGGCGGTATATTGCCAGAAGCATCCCGATCTGACGCTGGATATATATTGTGACTCCAGAAAAACTCTTATAAAAAAACTTATCGATTGTGAATTAGATTGGGTTCTTATCAATTATCCCGCGCCGGAAGGATTCAATGTATATCCGCTTTGTAAAGATAAAAGCCGCGTAATAGTATCATCCGGTCACCCTCTGGCAAAGGAAAAAATGGTAAGTTTTGAGCAATTCAAAAAGGAAAAGATGATATTATGTTATAAAAACAATTACGCTATGCAGGTCTTTGAGGAAGAACTTCAGAAGGGATCTCTCAGAGCAGACGACTTGAATGTTGTGGTTGAAACGAACAGCTTGAAAGTAATTAAAAAGCTGGTCGAGGGCAAAGTGGGAATATCGATCCTACAGGAAGCAGCATGCCAGGCGGAGATAAACGAGGGTAAACTCGTTGCCCTGCCGCTGGAAGGTGTCAATATGGATCGAAGCATTCATTTTATTTGCCGGCCCGGATTCGCGTATCCTAATCTGTTTCATGAGTTAAAAAATATCTATGAAGATATAAATTTTTGTAATGCAAACTGCAACAAAATAGAATTAGACGAAGGAACTGGTAAAAATTATAATTATCTTGCTTAGGGGGGAGAAGAGATGATTCTTGCCTGGGAAAGACTGTTTATTGAGAATTTCGATCCCAAAGAATACAGTGAATTATGCATTGAAATAATAAACAGTCTGCCTGTTGAAGTAACGCTGATGTGCAATCACGGGGCAGAAAGACAAGCTTTAAAAGGCTATGTCATTTCCTGCTGCGAAGGCAATTTATACATAAAAGCGTCGAACGGTGAAATGTTATATCTTGCTCTTTCATACATCCGGAAATGCGAATCGTCCGATCGGGCATATACTCTTGAAGAATTAAATGATTCATTTGTTTTCCCGAATCGGGAGCAATATGTACAAAATTGTTCCTGCTTTGTTCCGGTTTGGAAGTATCTGTGGACACCTCCTGCATGGCTTCTGGACTACAAAGAAAAAGCCGAATCATTTGCGAAAAAGAATCGTCCGTTCTGCTGGGCTCACCGCGGCGGCGGCGATTATTATCCCGAAAATTCGATTGAAGCCATTATCAGTTCTATACAAATGGGTGCTGATATTATGGAATTGGATTTCCGGTATACAAAAGATAGACGGATCGTTTTGATGCACTGGAGCACACTTCACCAAACCACAGACTGGTCGGAGAAAAAAGGAAAGGACGGACTTCCTGAATCTGATAATTTGAGTGATTGGACATATGAAGAATTAAGTAAACTCCGTTTAAAAGCAGGCAGGAAATTCAGGGAAGGCTGCATAACTGAATATAAAATACCGACACTTGAAGAGGTTCTGAATGTTTGCGACGGAAGAGCGTTTTTCATTATGGATAAGATGAATCCTGCAGAAGAATGGCCTTCGATATACAAAATCATATGTGAGACAGGTTGCTATGAAGCGTTTTCTTTTGCATATAAAATGCCGGAAGATATGGTCGATTCGATCAGAAAAGAGATGCTGGAACGTTTTGGAAAGACCGGTCCGTATTTTTACGCGCGCAGGCATGCAGGCTCGCTGGAGCGGGAGTGTATATCCGAGGACGAAAAGCAAAAAGTTTTTTGCGAATTCTCTGCCGGCAGGGACACGGCGATCATGACAAATTATGTACAAGACTTAGTCGAATATATTGACCATAATTACAAGGAGGGTTGAGTCGTGACAAAACATCTGTTCAAAAAAATATGTGTTTTAAGCTTAATAACAGCCATTATGTTGACGATGAATCTGTGCCTGCTGTTTGCTTCTGCGTCTTCGGAGGATCGTGAAATAGACATAGGGAAGCTGAACGGCGAATCTGGTTCAGTTACTGTCAGGGATGGATATCCGGACGCATTATACAATGAAGGACAATGGGTCATTCAGGTGACTGCATGCGGGTACATTTACCTGGGTAATTTTGATCTTTCAAAATACGAGAAAGCAGTCATCAATGTTGGGTCAAGCGCAAACGCTGTATTTAATAATTCAAGCGGGAAAGCATACCTTGCCATCACGTCAAACGGGCCGGTTGCATCCGGAAATAAAACGGAAGGTATAACACCGATAGAGAGCGCTCAAATAATCGGCAAAGCGGAACTTACGGCGCCTCCCGGACGCTGGGGTTCAGGAGAGCAGATAGTTACGATTTCTTTAGATACCGATTATTCCGGAGATGTATACCTCGCGTACGGGCCTATTGTTCGCGATAATAACGGCGCGCCTGTTGTTGACTCCCTTGTTGTTTCAAAGATCGTTTTTAAAGGAACCACCAATGCAGAGACAAGACTGGTTGAGCAGTGGGAAGATGTTCCCGGATTGGAGCTTGCGAGTCTGATAGATTTCGAGGACGAAGATGACGGAACTGACGGAAATAGTATGGGTGAGTTCAATACTTATTGGGGAGTCGACCGTGGGGCACAGATCTTAGTGCATGAAAACGAAAAAGCGGAAAAGTATGCAGTAATCAACTCGGAAAACTATTTTCAGACAAAATATCTGGATGTTATGGAGGATAACGCATATGTCTTTTCTTTCCGCGCTCTGATCGGAGCCTCAAAATTCTGCTTCTTTGTTCGGGGCACCGAACCGGTGGTCAGAGAAAATCCTGCGTGGAAAGAAGCCAGTATTGGCTGGTATGAAAAAGATTGGTATACGGAAAACGGCGGAGCTGCTGAAGGTGCAATTGGCGGTACCATCGGTGCGAGCGGAATCGCTTTAACGAAGGGCAACAGCAACGATGCTATTTCACTGATAATAAAAACATATGAGGTAGACGGTGTACATATTGCCGCTCGCGTTGTTAATATCCCGGTCAAAGCAGATGTGGTCAGTTCATTCCACGACTACATTATTTACGACAATGGTAAAGGTACCATCAAGTATTATATCGACGACGCACTGTTTGCCATTGTCGACTACGCGGAACCTGTAAATTACGATGATCCTGCGGATGACGAATCATATCCCTTCTATAAGACTGTTACGGTTAAGAACGCATACGGGGATGTTCTTGTGACCGTTAATAATTCCAGACTTTCTACGGAGGGTATGATAGCGATCGGTTTCAGAAAAACCAGCGGCTCTGACAATTATCTGGATGATCTGGCGGTTTATTTTGAATCGGGGGAACAGACTCCGGAGCCGCAGGTGACCGAACCTGCGGGAACGGCTGCAACTGATGCTACTTCTCCGGAAGCAACACAACAGCCTGGTGTTACAGCCGCGCCTGAAACAACTGATTCTGCAGAAATTGTGAATCCAACGGAAATTTCCACACAACCGGATCCTTCGGAAATTCCTCAGACAACAGCTACGGCGGAAGCAGTAGTTTCTCCGAATCCGACAGCGTCGCCGGAAGATACGCATTCAAGAAGCGGGAAAGTAATTACCGTTATTGCCATAATTGCTGCTGCAATTGCAGTAGCAGCTATTGCAATTGTAATAATGACTAAAAAGAAAAACAGGAGGAATAATAATGAAAAGTAGGGGCATGTTACGCAGATTGGTATGTCTGCTTCTTGTGATCTTTCTGATCGGATCAGTTACCGTTTTAGCTACTGGTTCAGAAGGCGAGGAAACTCTTGCTGATATCCTTTCCGGCATGGATATCATGGCAGCAAGTGATTTTGATGCGGCTGAGGCGGATACTGCATTGGCCGAGACTTCTTTTGCGAATGATTGGTCAGTGATTTTAGCCGGAGGCGGAACTGCGGTCATAAAGTCTGAAACAGATGGAAATTACGTACAGTTTGACAAGTATTCTGCATTGGAACTGATTGATATCTACTTCGGACCGAATGAAGCGTACGCAGTTTCATATCAGGGAAAATTCGGAGAAAAAGGACATAATTATCTATTCGTTCGCGGAACACAGGTGCTTAAACGCAACGGAACAGTGATGAACTGGTACGAATCTGATGGCTCCGGTGCCGGTTCTGGCGTAGGTGGAAGCGGAATATCTTTCAGAGTATACGATGATGATAAAATTCAGGTTTCCATTAAAAAGAATGACGAGAGCAAGGGAAAACATGTTAATACAAGCGCTGTTCTGATAGATGCTTTCGCCGAAGGAGAAGGGACTCTATCATCTGAGTATCATACATACACGTGCTATGATAATGGAAAAGGACTTGTTCAGTTTTTCATTGACGGCGAACTAAAGGCAACAGTTTCTTATAGCAACATCACAACATATTCAGATGACGAATATGAGACAGTGGCGAGCGATCTTAATAATCCTATTCATGCTCAGTACTATAAGGATGTTGTCGTAACGGACGCCAACGGAACGAATAAGCTTACTGTTACGGATGCACTGGTCGCGGTAAATGGACGCGTGGCATTTGGTCACAGGAACGTCACCGGGGTTTGCTATAAAGATATCAAAGTGTATTCTGATACTCAAAAAATACCAATGCGGAATGTTCAGAAATACGGGGCTGGTAACCTTTCAAAACTCACAGGGAACGAAAGTACAAAACGCTGTTTCCCTTCCATCGATAAATTTGTGTATTTCAGAAATACCGGAGAAATGGCTGCCGCTATCGGCAATATTGATTTGAGCAATTATGACCGTGTGGCGATAACGTGGTGGGACGCATCCAACGGCAATGCACGTACTTTAGCTGCAGGCAGTGTTAATTTTGCACTTACTTCGACTGGCGCATTAGATACTACTTCCAGTCCGCGGGTAGAGCAGACAGGCGTCAACAAACTGACATACTGGTCTTTACCGGAAAGAAAAGCGATAACAGCTAAAGAAGATTTTCGTTCAGCCGAGACTATAATTCTTCCGCTTGATACGTCATACAGCGGTAACGTTTATCTGGCATATATGGGAAACCACACAGGAATAGCTGTCTCGCAGATCACTTTCTATAAAAAGACTGCACAATCATCAACACTTCGCTTTACGGCTGCTTCTCTGTCGCTGGAAAATGATATCTCTATCAATTTTAAAACGTCCAGGTCAATAATTGACAACGTATTTGATAACGTGTACGCGAGATTCAATATGCACGGAAAAGAATACATCGTCGAAGGCAGGCTTTCCGGCGACAAATATGTTTTCACATTTGACCATATTGCCCCGCACTATATGAACGACGCAGTCACTGCAACATTATTCGGGACACAGAATGGAACAGAGTACGCGAGCGCGCCTATCGAGTACAGCATCGCATCATACTGCTACGGAATGATTGACAGTGATTATGCGGATAACAATTCGGAATTTAAGACAATGCTTGTTGATCTGCTTAATTACGGCGCCGCGTGCCAGGCATACATGAATTACCATACCGATGATCTTGTAAACAGTGATCTGACCTGGGAAGAAGCAGGCTGCGGAACGCAGACAGATCCCGTACTTGATTCTGTTTATGAGATTGGAAACACGATAGCTGATCCGGATGTTGAATGGACTGCAGTCGGCCTCATCCTTAGGAATTCTGTTGTGATGCGCATCAAATTTACGGCTGCAAGCACTGAAGGGCTGGTTATTAAGGCACAAAAAGGCAGTGTTATAACGGAATATACCGCCGCGGATTTTGCGGAAGGGGACAACTGCTATATGTTGTATTTTGAGGAATTCGACGCTTCCGAAATGAGCGAGGCAATCACTTTCACTGCTTATGTTGGTGCGCAGCAGGTCAGCAATGTGCTCACTTACAGTGTAGAGTCTTATGCATACGAAACAATCAACTCCGGCAGCGACGCAAATCTTGTAGCATTGCTGAAAGCTCTGATGAAGTATGGATATGCTGCGTATAATTATGTCGATTCATTACAGTAATGGGAGGATCATTATGAAAAAAAGAATATATGAAGGGCCGGAGATCTCAGTGGTTTATCTTCCGGACGAAGATGTGCTTACGTTAAGTACACCGGATCATGTTTTCTCTGAAACGGACACAGAGGATAGTACCGTCGGATTGCCTACTGTAGAACTGTTTTCAAAAGTAACAGGTTGATCTTTTTAGACAGAACTGATGGTTTGAGATGCGGGTGACTCTGGAGTTGTCCGCTCGTTAATGACGAACATAAAGAGAGGTCTGACAATGAAAAAAAGACTTTTATTATGCAGGCTGATATGTCTGCTCGTAGTAATCGGATTATCAGGATCGATGGCTTTTTTTGCCAAAGGATCCGGCAATGATGCGGAGGTTTCTGATATTATATCAGGAATGTACACATTAGCAGCAAACGATTTCAGCAGTGAATCACAAGACACTGCTTTGGCAGAGACCGTTTTTGCGGATAACTGGTCTGTGATCCTTGCCGGAGGAGGAAGCGCGGCAGTTAAGACTGCGTCAGACGGTAATTATGTACAGTTTGATAAGTACTCATCCGTGGAACTGAAAAATGTCTTCTTTGGCCCTGATGAAGCATATGTTGTTTCATATACCGGCAAATTCGGAGAAAAAGGCCATAATTACCTGTTTGTTCGCGGTTCACAGGTGCTTAAACGTAACGGAACTACAATGAACTGGTATGAGACGGATGGCTCTGGAGCGGGCTCAGGTGTAGGCGGAAGCGGTATATCTTTCAGAGTATATAATGACCACCAGATACAGGTTTCAGTTAAGAGCTTCGATGCGGATAAAGACAGATATGTAAATACTCAAGCCGTACTTATTAACGCATACGCCGAAGGCGAGGGTACCCTGGCATCTGATTATCATACATTTACCTGTTATGATAACGGAAAGGGTTCGGTACGGTTTTATGTTGACGGCGAAGTGAAAGCGGTTGTTTCGTACAGCAACGTAACTACGTACGACGATGCGCTTGAGACTGCTCCGGGAAATGCTGACGTCCCGATCCATGCCCAGTATTATAAAGATGTTGTCGTTTCGGACGCGGTCGGTGAAGAGAAATTGACCGTTACGGATGCGTTGGCTGCCGTAAACGGACGCGTGGCATTTGGCCACAGAAACGTCAGCGGTACCTGCTATAAGGAAATCAAGGTTTATTCCGAATGCCTGAAGATTCTGCTTTCAGGTGTTCAAAAATACGGTTCCGGTAATCTCGGCCTGCTCACAGACGGTGAAAGCACCAAGCGTTGTTTTCCGACTATGGACACATTTGTGTATTTTAGAAATAGCGGCGGAATGGCTGTTGATCTCGGGACGATCGATTTGAGCAAGTATGACCGTGTGGCGATAACCTGGTGGGATGCGGCCTGCGGCAATGCGCGGACTCTGACTCCCGGAAGCGTCAATTTTGCGCTTACTTCTACTGGTTCACTGGATACGACCGATAATAAACAGGTCGAGCAGGAAGGGGTCAACAAACTGGTGTTTTGGTCTCTGGAGGAGGCAAAGGAAATCGGCGTCAAGGATGATTTCCGTACTGCCGAGACGATTATATTACCGCTTGACACGGACTACAGCGGCAATGTTTATCTTGCATATATGGGTAACACAAATGCTGTGGCTGTTTCACAGATTACTTTTTACGAAAAAACCGGAGGCAATACTTCAGCGGAAACAGCTTCCGCTGAACCGGAAGTGACGACGAAACCGGAGGCTACGGAAGATTCGGGAGCAACTGCGGAAGCAGAAGCCACACCTGCCGCTACTGAGCCTGTTCAAACAGCCGAACCTGTGAATCCCGGAACAGGGGATACTTCGGTTGTGCTTGCCGCCGTCCTGGCCGTTATTCTGGCTGCCGCGGCTGTGATTGTGGTATGCCGTTTTAAAAAAGCAAATGATTAATAGCCGCAAACGTGATTGAGGAACGTGTGCATAGAACAATGTTCAAGATCGCTTTGCCAAAGCTGGCGCATTCGTCTGCATCCGCCCTTACAGAGACTGCGGTATCTGCATTGCATACACTGCGGTCCGAGGGGCGGATTTTCCTTTGCAAAAGACAACATATTATCAGAACGTAAGGTGTCTTCTATCGAATCGGTCAATACGGATCCGGTCCGGTATTGAGGGAGTACGTAAAAATCGCACGGATAAGTACTCCCGTCCGCCTCTACGACAAGCTGCGGGCTGCATTTTCCGGGGAAAATGCACGATTCGACAATTCTCCCGGAAAGGCCGTTCAGGATCGAGGAAAATTCTCTGACTTCAAAGCAGCAATTACCTGCTAAATAATCCTGCTTCCATAAATCATAAAATTTGATCCAGAACAACGTGAGAAGCTCGTTGTAATACTTGAGGCCGGCGCGATCCTCGTTTTTAAGCGATGGCAGACAAGGTATCAATTGTACGTATTTTATGCCGGAATTCTTGTAAAAAGCATAAAGCGATTCCGGGTGTTTCAGCACCGCTTCAGACAGCACGGTAAGAAAATTAACTTCAATATTAGCGCTTCTGAGCTTCAAGTATGCCTGCATAACCGTATCATATGTTCCTTTACGGTTTATGTCGATACGGTTTGCATCGTGCGTTTTTCGGGGGCCGTCAACGGACAGTCCGATCAGGCAGTTGTTGTTTTGAAACAGATTTATATACGCTTCGCCGTTTCCGGAAGTCAATTCGATCCCGTTCGTTTGAAAGAGGTAATTTGCACTGATATTTGCTTCTTTAACCGCGTCGAAAAAAGACTCGTAAAAGTCGGGACCGGCGAGAAGCGGTTCTCCGCCCTGAAAAGCAAAAGTAACTTTTTGATTCTTTTCAACACTTCCGGATATTCTTTTGATCAGTCCGCTGACTACCTCGGGCTGCATTAATTGTATTCCGGTATCGTTCTGCTCAGCCAGTTCTCTGTAAAAGCAATAATTGCAGAAAAGCTGGCACAGACCGGAAACAGGTTTAATCAGGATCGTCAGATTGCTGTGCTTCAATTTAACCTCCGCTTGCTGTTGCTTGATGCGTGTGCAACGCTCAAATTAAAATGGCATCAATTTAAGCTGCACGAAGCGGCTCATTATAGCGGTTTTTGAATAATAATGCAATTAAAAAAACGTAAAGAAATATATAGGAAATATATAGAAAGGAATAAATAGGATATAAATGCTCGATAAATTATATTTGCAGATCGGTCCTGCTCCGACTGCTATCGTCTCTGTTTCTATTATGCTGTCGGCCGGCTTCCTTTTATCCAAAATAACCTCCAGGCTCCGATTGCCGAACGTGACCGCGTATATAGCCGCAGGCATTTTGATCGGACCGTTTTGCTTTGACCTGATTCCGCAGGATATTATATCCGGGACGTCTTTTTTGCCTGATATTGCTCTTGCGTTTATTGCGTTTAGCGTAGGCGAATTTTTTGAATTTAAAACGCTTAAGAAGAATGGCGCAAAGATGATCGTTATAACATTGTTTGAATCACTTGCGGCCTCCGTTCTCGTTTTTATATTAACGTTTTTTATTCTCAGGCTTGACATCGCATTTTCGGTTGTGCTCTCCTCCCTTGCCGCGGCAACGGCGCCTGCATCCACGCTGATGACTATTCGTCAAACCGGCGCGAAAGGCCCTTTTGTTGACACCGTCCTCCAGGTCGTCGCAATGGATGATGTCGTTGCACTGGCGGCGTACAGTGCTGCCGTATCCATTGCCGCTGCTTCCGCTGCCGAGGGTTTCAGCACCGCCGGAATTGCCACCCCGCTTGTACTGAATATGCTTATGCTTGCCCTTGGCGCCGCGTCGGGATTGATCTTGAAGTGTGCCATCTTTAAAAGCAGCTCAAACGATAACCGCCTTATCGTATCCGTATCGTTTTTGCTCGCTTTCTGCGGTGTATGCGCTATGCTTGACGTATCTCCGCTTCTCGGCTGTATGGCGATGGGGATGGTTTATAGAAATGTTTCACAGGATGATAAGCTTTTCAAACAGTTAAATTATTTCAGCCCCCCGATTCTTTTAATCTTTTTTGTACGGAGCGGCGTTTCTTTTGACCTTAACGCTCTGCTGAAGCCATCAGGCAGCATCGGAGCGGTTCCTCTTATTTTTGTCGGATTGCTTTATTTTATTGTAAGGATTTCCGGAAAATATATCGGTGCTTTTTCCGGATGCGCGGTTGTTAAAGCCGAGAAACGGATACGTAATTATCTTGGACTTGCACTTATTCCTCAAGCTGGTGTTGCTATAGGACTTGCGGCTCTGGGCGCAAGAACGATAGGCGGCGAAACAGGCAGCGCCTTGTTGACAATTATTATGGCTTCCAGTGTGCTTTACGAACTTGTCGGTCCGGCTTGTGCAAAGTTGTCGCTTTATTTGTCTCATTCATATTCGAACAATATAGATGAAATACCGTTAAATACGGACGAAGCCGAAAATGAAGTGGAGCGTCTTATTAAGAGGATCAGTGTTATTCGATCTCAATTGCCGGAAAGCAAGACCGACCCTGCCGAAATGGCATTTACAGAAGCTGCCGAAGCGTTTAATACAAAAATGTTTCGCAGACCGAATATTAAAAATAAAGTTAAATAGGAGGTTTTTATGGACAGTTTTATAGATCCGATTTCAAAATTTCTCGGAAGCTGGGCGTCTGACGTTACGCTGTTTTCCGTTATTCTAAGGCTTGGTATATCACTTGCTGTCTCAGCTGTTATAGGATGTGAGCGCGCAAGCAAGCGGCATTCGGCCGGATTAAGAACTTTTGTTGTCATTTGCATTTCTGCTACGCTTGTGGGAATTCTTGATTCTGCTGTATTTTTTGCCTCGTTTCCTGTTTTATCGGCGGCCTCAATTATCGGCGGAGCGATAATAACAAGCAACTCTATCCTGTTCAGTTCCAGAAATCAGATAAAGGGCCTTACAACAGCCGCCGCACTTTGGGGCGTCGGTATAATTGGTCTTTCTATAGGTATGGGAATGTACACGGTTTCGATGATCTTTGCTTTGGCTCTTATCGTTTGCCTTTCTTTTTTCAGCGGCGCAGAAGTATTTCTTAAAAACCGTTCCAACCATTTTGAAGTACACCTGGAGCTGGATAAAAGTGCAAATTTAAAAGAATTTATTACAATATCGAGAAAGCTTGGGCTCAGGATCGACGATGTTGAAATCAATCCGGCATACATCAACTCCGGGCTGAGCGTATATACGGTTTCTTTAACTGTTGAATCACCGGAGCTGAAAAAATATAAAACCCATAAAGAAATAATTGAAGCTTTGTCGTCAATAGAGTATATTGATTTCATTGAAGAAATTGATATGTAGACTGAGCGTTGAAGTCTGCCGGGTGCTCTGCGTGTCCTGCATGGCTTTACCTCCCTCCTGAAAATGAGATATGTGTTTGAAAAATCCGCAGTTTCTTCAATTTTGGGAGAAGCCCTTCCGGGGCCCTTCTGTGAGCCCTTCTGGCACTCTACCCTTGAAAAAAAGTGCACTGCTGGTGTAAAATATCATTGACAGCGAAAGGGCAGAAGCTGCCTTGCGAGCTGAGCAGGATTCGGAGGAACGGATGGCGACTGAAGGATACCGCACTCCGGCCGGTTTTGCCGAAACGGAACTGACCGAGAAAAAATCAAGATTTATTGCCGCCGTAAAGCCGGTCACCACAGAAGATGAGGCGCTCGACTTTATTAAAGTGCGCCGTTCAACTTATCCCGACGCCAGACATCACGTGTATGCCTACGACGTATGCACGGAAGAAGGAGAGTATTGCCGCTACTCCGACGACGGGGAGCCGCAGGGCACAGGCGGGATGCCGGTGCTCGACGTGCTGAAAAAACGCGGACTGGTCAATGCAGCCGTCGTTGTCACCAGATATTTCGGCGGAACGCTATTGGGAGCGGCAGGCCTTGTACGAGCATACTCCGGAAGCGCGTCAATGTGCCTTGACGCCGCGGGAGAGGCGGAGATAAAGCTCTGCAGACGGATCGCGATCTCGGTGAACTACACCGACGGAGGCCGCGTGCGAAATTACCTTGAGGACAGAGCCGGGAAGAACTGCGGCGCTTCTGCTGAGGCGGAACTTCTCCTGACAGATATAGAATACGATGATGGCGTTAAATTTACAGTACTGGTGCCTGTAGGAATTGTAGAGCAAATAAAAAAAGACCTTACTGAACTTACGTCTTCGCGTCTCGTAATGACCGACGGAGACAATGAATATGCTTGTATTAACGGAGGACTGAAATGAGAAAATACAT
>JAEEGL013353818.1_pt1 | contig 26573 bp, 22 predicted proteins | sample 9134231 | NCBI WGS metagenome assembly JAEEGL01 (sample SAMN16246548, study PRJNA631951) | gut metagenome | biome: gut microbiome; feature: rumen; material: fiber-attached | host: Bos | place: Iran: Karaj | collected 2018-10 | reverse complement strand
TATTCTTTTTGTTGATGGGGGCGGTGACGAGCACATCGACTTTGCCGTTCTTGAGGTCGTCACAGGCGCGGTCGAGCGCCATACGGCTGAGTTTGCCGGCAATCTCGGTAGATTTGCCGATGTCGATCTTGATTTCGTCCGCCACCAGGTTGATAACGTTAAACTTGCGGTCGACCGCCTGCGCCGGGTCATGGATGGCGGTGAAATTGAGTTCCTGATGTTGTTGAGAGAGGAGCTTTTTGTGGTAGGAAGCCACTTTGGTCGATCCGTAAAGGATGGGGGTACAGTGCTCCAGCATGCGGGCGTCGGAGAAGGTTTTGAGTATCACTTCATATCCGATACCGTTGATGTCGCCATGCGATATGGCAACTTTTATTTTACGAGATTCCGATTTGGTCATAGGGGTTGAAAGGGTTTGAAAGGTTTAGCGTATAATCGTTTGAAAGGGTCGAAACATAATACATCATACATCAGACATCATACATCATACATCATACATCATACATCATACATCATACATCTCACATCCTCCCTCCTAGCGGGACAGGGCATCGTAGGTCTGGAAGAAGGCGTAGAGGAGTCGGAGTGCATACCCCGAGGCGCCGACGCCGTAGAAACTCTCGCGCTTGGAGTAGTAGGCCACACCGGCGATGTCGAGGTGTATGTAGGGATGATGTGCGAAATGGGCCAGGAAGCGTCCAGCGGTGATGGTGCCGGCATTGGCATGAAGGTTGCAGTTGATAAGGTCGGCGATTTCCGATTTGAGCAGTTCGTCGTATTCCTTCCAGAAGGGGAGCTGCACCAGGCGTTCGTAGACCTGGTCGCCCATGATGGAGAGCAGGTTGTAGGCTGCCGATGCGTCCTGCTGCATAGCGGCAATGGCGCCGGTACCCAAAGCACGCACCGCTGCGCCGGTAAGGGTGGCGGCATCGATGATGAGTTCCGGATTCTGACAGTCGGCATAGGCGATGGCGTCAGCCAGTATCAGGCGCCCTTCCGCATCGGTATTCGTAATCTCGACCGTGGTGCCGTCGTACATGCGCAAAATGTCGTCGGCGGCATAGGCGTTCTTACCGGGACGGTTGTCGGTAAGGGGGAGAAATGCCATGAGGTGGATGGGCAGTTTGTTTTCGGCCGCGGCGAAAAGGGCGGAAGCCATGGTGGCGGCACCCGCCATGTCAGACTTCATTTCCACCATGTAGTCGCCCGTTTTGATATTGAGTCCTCCGGTATCGTACATCACCCCTTTGCCCACCAGCGCGACGGGACGGCGGTTGACACGGTCGGAGGGTTTGTATTCGAGCACGACGAAGCGGGCTTCATCCTGGCTGCCGCGATTGACTGCGAGCAGTCCGCCCATCTTCAGGCTCTCGATTTTTTTCTGGCCCAAAACGGTGCATTTCACATTCCCCAGCCGTTCCGCTTCGGTTTTGATGATGTCGGCGAAGCAGGGTGCGTTGAGGTACATGACCGGTTCGTTGACCCAATCGCGGCAGGTGTCGATGCGACGCCACAGACGCAGGTTCTCCTCCAACGCCTGGGGCTCCAGGATGTGTCGTTCGACGACGACATCCGTTAGCAGTGTCTCTTTCTTGGTTTTGTACTTGTCGAAACGGTAGTTGGCCATGTGGAGACCTTCGAGAAAGGCCACCATCTCCTCGGGGATGATACCTTCGCCTGAGACGGCGACATGCTGCACTTTTTCGGCCGAGAGCGTGAGTTGCAGCGATGCTGCCGCGCGACGCAGTTTCTCGAGTGATTCGGCAGTGGGCAATTCGCTGTCGAAATTCTGGACATAGATTTTGTGTGGTAAACGATTGAATACCACCAGCGAGGCGGCATCCTCCTCGCGACGGCTGTTGAGGTAGGCAATCTCGTCGCGTTTGAAAGGGAGTGCGCGTGCAGCCACTTCGCTTCCATAGAGAAAGATAAGCGACGACTGCAAATCGTTGTAATTAATTTTCTTGAGCGATATATTCATACAATTCCAATACTTTTTAAAAAAGCAAAGATACGAAAAAAAATCCGAATGGCGTTCAATGACGCCATGAAATTTTTTTCCTATGGAGCGATGAATTACTGCGGGTCGACGTCGAAAACTATCGACACGCGGCTGTAGGCTTTGTCGTGGAGGAGCTGTTCGGCCAGCTGAAGCATGATACGTTTCCCTTCGGAGACAGCCTCGCCCAAGGCAAAGCGGACCATGATTTTCTTGATGTACTGGTTGCGGATGCGGGCCACGCTGGGGTATTCAGGTCCCATGACACGGTTGCCGAACTGTTGGCGCAGCTGGTCGGCATAGATCGAGGCCACCTGGTCGACAGTCGTTTGTTCGGCATGTTTCACCGAGACATAGACCATCCGGTAATAGGGCGGATATTTGAACACCCGGCGTTCGACAATCTGGCTTTTGAACATGGATTGGTAGTCGTTATCCATGGCGTCGCGGATGGCCTGATGGTAGGGTTGGAAGCTCTGGATAACGACGGTGCCCCGGTCGCCGTGTCTTCCGGCGCGCCCGCTGACCTGCGTCATCTGTTGGAAACTGCGTTCGTAGGAGCGGAAATCGGGGAAGGATATCAGGTTGTCGGCCGAAAGGATTCCGACGACGCTGACATTGTCGAAATCGAGACCTTTGGTGACCATCTGTGTGCCGACAAGGATATCGATTTTGCGGTCCTCGAAGTCGTTGAGTATCTCAATGTAACGTTTTTTCTGCGAGGTGGAGTCGAGGTCCATGCGGGCGATGCGTGCCTCGGGAAAGAGGATGGAGAGGTCGTCCTCGATGCGTTCGGTTCCAAAACCCCGCATTTTCAGTGTAGTGGAGTGACAGGCAGGACATTCGGACGGGACGGGAATGGAATAGCCGCAGTAGTGGCAGCGGAGGCTGTTGGTCGATTTGTGGTAGACGAGCGACACGTCGCAATGCACACACTGCGGAATCCAATGGCATACATCACATTCCACACGCAGGGAGAAGCCCCTCCGGTTTTGGAAGAGGATGACCTGTTCTTTCCGGGACAGCGCCTCGTTGATATGGTCGATAAGGAACTGCGAGAAGTTTTGGCGCACCTCCTTTTTGCGATGTGCCTCCTTCATGTCGACACAGAGCACCTCGGGCATTTTGACGCCACCGTAACGTTGCTTCATTTCAGCAAAGGCGTACTTGCCGTTCTGTGCATGGAAGTAGGATTCAATGGAAGGTGTTGCCGACCCCAGCACGGTGCGGGCGTCCCAGAGTTGTGCCAGCCAGAGCGCGCTGTCGCGACCGTTGTAACGCGGGGCAGGGTCGCTCTGCTTGTAGCTGCTGTCGTGTTCCTCGTCGACGATGACAAGTCCCAGATTGTGGAACGGCAGGAAGAGCGCCGAGCGGGCACCCACAAGCAGCGTGTAGCCATTGTCGGAGGGGTCCATGGTGCGCCGCCATACTTCGGCACGTTCCTGGGTGTTGAAGCGCGAATGGTAGACCCCCACCTTTTGGCCGAAATAACGTTGCAGCCGATTGATGATCTGGGCCGTGAGCGCAATCTCAGGAAGCAAGAAAAGCACCTGTTTCCCCTGTTTCAGTGTCTGGTCGATGAGTCGGATGTAGACCTCCGTCTTGCCACTGGAGGTTACACCGTGAAGCAGTCCGACCGTCTGTTTGGCAGAAGAGAGTATCTGGAACGCCGACTGTTGTTCGTCGCTGAGGACGATATTGTCGGCCGATTCGGTCGCCGCGGTGAAGGCGAGGCGGCTTTCTTCCCGTTGTTCGACAACAAGCACCTCTTTTTTGACCAGTGTCTCAAGCGCCGAAAGGGAGAGTGTTTTGTCGTCGGCAAGAATTCTTTTCTTGACCGCCGTTTTTCCGAAATCGCTGAGTTGCATGAATTTCATGAACAGCATCAGCTGTTTGTGGAGGGTGCTCTTCTTTTCCAGGCTGTCGAACAGTTGTTTGAGTTCGCCTTCGTCGCGGTATTTTTCATTAAGACGCAGCCAGGCGGCGCGGCGCGGGGTGTAGCGCTGTTTCAATTCCTCGTCCATCAGGATGATATGCTTCTCTATCATCGTCTTGACCAGGGGCATGGTTTTCTGGTAGCCTGTAATCCCCGACACCTCGTCGATGGCGATACGTCCTTTGCGGCTCAGCACGTCGAGCACGCGCAGTTCGTCGGCGTTGAGATTGCCGTATTCCCCTTCAAAATCGGGATGGACCACAATATAGGATTCGCTGGTGAGGCGCAACGAGGAAGGCAGCGCGACTGCCATCACGTCGCCGGGATAGCACATATAGTAGGAGGCCATCCACTCCCAGAAGCGGAACTGGCGTTCGGTAACAATAGGTTCCAGGTCGAGAATGGAAAGCACGTACTTGGTTTTATAGGCAGGGACCTCCTCGTGCACACGCCGCACCAGTGCCGAATAGAGGCGCTTGGGACCGAACTGCACCATCACACGCTGACCGACGCGTATCACATCGTTGTACTCGAATGGTACGCGATAGGTATAGGTGCCCGGCAGATGCAGGGGCAGCAGCAGGTCGACAAAGAAGGTGCGGCGGGACATTTTATTCTTTTTCCTGCTCGAGAAGTTCAAAGGTCAGCACCACCTTGTCGTCCTGTAGCAGTTCGAGTGTGGCGGCGCCAAGGTTGTAGCCGTTGCATTTGCGAAAGAGTTGCATATAGCTGTTTTCCAGTTTCCGGAAACTCTCGGGGCAGGCTTTCTTGGTACCGTTGAAATCCGACAGTTCCATCTTGCCGTTGCCCAGGTCCTTGAAGGTGCCGAAGTATTTGTTGCAACCGTTGACGCCACTGAAGGTGGAGGCTTCGGGGTTGATCTGCAGGAAGGGAACCTCCTGACCATTGGCGCATTCCACCTCCTTGCCGCGTATCTGCGTCAAGATCCACACATCGTCGGCACGGAACTCGGCACTACTGTTGATCAAAACTGCTTTATGCGATTTACAGCCGCATGCTATCAGCATGGCAAAAGCGAAATATAGAAAAAAACGTTTCATCAATTGTTCGATTCGAGGGTTAAAGAAAAGCGTTATGAGTTACTCCTCATATTGGTATTCGTCGATATGCGTGAAGGTGTAGGTGGTTTCCTCCAAGGTCTGAATGTCGGCGGCGGTGTAGGTATAGGTCACCGTGCGACGTACCGGGATGTTGCCGTCATATTGGTAGCTGCAGTTGTAGACCATGGGGTCGTCTCCACGGAAAGTGGCCTTGACGATGTTGTGTTCCGAGAGCATCCGGAATCCCATGACCACGCTGCCGTTCAGTTCGCGATAGCCGAACAGCTGCGCGTAGGGATTGCGACATTCGTCGTAACGCAGTTCAATCTCTTGGATGTCTGTCTCCACGCGGCGTGTGATGAGCGTCACATCGTCGTCGTCCCAGGTGAATTCATAGTTCACTTCGAAATCGGACTTGTCCCCCTTCTTCTGCCGTTGTGCCTCCATGCGCCTATGGTCTTCGACCAGCAGCCGAACCATCATGTCGCCCAACAGCGGAGAGCCTGTAAAAAGAAGCGCTTCCTCCTGTTTAGATGCTACACTGCCGCTCTGATAGTGCACGTCCATTCCCACCATCCTGTTGTCGTTGTGGCGGAATTGGCTGCTATAGAGCAACGTGTCTTTCCGGTAACAGTCGATACGTTCCAATATGCGTCCGTCATAGAAGTATTCGTTGCGGATATTGTATGCCGGAACGGTTGTCCGGATGATCTGCTTGCCCTCATAAAAAAAGACTTCGGAATAGGGCGGACTGTCGTAATAGTCAATCCGGTAGAGTTCTTTCCTGTCCCAGTTCCAGCGTTCCGCCAGATGACGCGCATCATGATAGTATTCACTCTCGCCCATCATGGTCCATTCCTCGCTGAAGACCTGCGACAAGCGCTGCCGGCTGTCGGGTGCCCCTTCGCGTTTCCCGCACGACACCCACAACAGCAAACTCAACGATGCGAAAATCAAAAAATTATACTTTCTCATTTATAGTAAAGGTTATAACGCTTGTTTTTGTTTTAATGTGCTCAAATCCTGCAGCGCAGGAAGAAAAAATTATTATGATTATTGAAGCATGGGTTCGTTAAAACAGACGGGCGAGTTGATGCCAATGGTTATCTTCACATTGCCCCCGGGGATTACCCGAACGATGGTGTCGCCCCAACGGTGGGTCCCTGCTTCCGAATCCAGTCTGATTTTCAAATGGGAAGTCTCATCGTTGGCTACAAACACATAGTTTGTCCCCGAGCCAGGGTCTTCAATGAGATTGCTGTCGATACGGATATCCGCAATATTATACTCATAGACAGTGACTTTCGAGATTAGACTCGCTGCAATTGAAGGGACATTGCCGATGACCGTATAGCGTGTCAGTCCGTCGTTGAATTCCTCCTCTTTGTCGCCGCATGAAGCACCCAGAAACACAAGGCACAATGCCAGACAGCAGTTCGAAAAAAGACTTTTTATATGCATCGATTTTATTTAAAGTTTTACTTGCAACTACATTTGATATATTTCACAGCAAAAACACTTTATGGTATATCAATAATGTCTCGAGCGCTTCAGAATATAGGGCTGCATGACCTGGTCAAAACCCAATCCCACGTCGACAGGAATATAGTCGATGTGGTATTGCATGGCATGTCGGCGCAGCTGCCGGGTCTGTTCCTCCATCACGGCACGGTAGCGTTCGGCAATCTCCGACGGCACCACCTTCACCTTGCGCTCCCCTTCCATGTCGATAAAGTAGTACGGTTTGTTGCCGTAGTCCAGTTCCAACTCTTTCTGCCGGTCGTAGGTGTGAAACAGCAGCACCTCGTGTTTGCAATGGCGCAGATGGCGCAGCGCATCGAACAAAGCTTCCGTCTCCTCGTGGCGGACAAAGGCATCGGTAAAAAGCACCACCAGCGAACGCCGGTGCATTTTCTCGGCCATCAGGTGGATGGTCTCGGCGATGGAGGTGTTCCGTTTGTCCAGCGTCTCCCCTTTCACCGGCCGCAGCAGCTGTTCCATAAGGGAATAGACATAGCGTTGGTGCAGTGTACTGGAGCGCACCTCGGTCTGGAGATCGATACCCTCTGAAAAGAGGGTCAGTCCAAAAGCGTCGCGCTGACGGACAAGCAATTCCATTATCAGCGCGGCGCCATAGACGGCGAACGTCAGTTTGTTCGGCTGTGCGAAGTTGCCGTGACGTTCGACAGGAAAGTACATGGACGACGACTGGTCGATCATCACCTGACAACGCAGGTTGGTCTCCTCTTCGTAACGTTTTACAAAGAGTTTGTCGGTACGTCCATACAGTTTCCAGTCAATGTTTTTCGTCGACTCTCCGTTGTTGTACAACCGATGTTCCGCGAATTCGACCGAGAAACCGTGGAAAGGGCTTTTGTGCAAACCTGTGATGAATCCCTCCACCACCTGCTTTGCAAAAAAGTCAAGCGACTTGTATTTCTCTATTTCCTGAAAAGGCATACTACATCAACGCATCCAACTTCTCGGTAAGGGTGGCTTTGGCCACGAGACCCACCGACTTGTCGACTGCGGCACCGCCTTTGATGAAAAGGACAGTAGGGACATTGCGTACGCGGAATTCGGAAGCGATTCCGGGAGCCTCGTCGACATCCACCTTGCAGACCATAGCACGGCCTTCGTATTCGGCTGCGATTTCCTCGACAATGGGAGCCAATGCTTTGCAAGGTCCACACCATGTGGCACCGATATCAAGCAGAACAGGGAGGTTTGACTGTTTTACCTCAGCAAAATTTTGATCGTTAACTTCTACTACCATAATGTTTTAATTGTTTTATGTGATTCAGTTATTTTCTGCAAAGTTACATTTTTTTGAACAAAAAAAGGACTTTTGCCATTTATTTTTTTCAAAAAAAGAATCGCCGCTCCGTTGGTTTGCTGCATCCAGAAATCGAAAGCGTCGCGTACCTTTTTTCTGCCCTGCAAGAATCTGTGCCAAAATGCAAAATCAATGTGCATTATCTCTCTCGAAACAATACAAAGAACAACGCTCCGCCCCTTTTGTTACCGAGATACAAAACAATATATTTCAAACGATTAAATCAATTTTAATGATTTTTATTAATAGGATTACAGGCGGATATAAAAAATATTCTTATTTTTGCATTGGTATTCGTATGCCCAAAAAACAACAATCATGAAGCACAAAATACTTTTCGCCTGGGTTGTTCTCGCACTTGTGTGCTGCATTCCCGACGCACAGGCCCAGAAGCCCAAAAACAACAAAGGTAATAAAAACACCAAGCCCGCCAAGGAGACGCCCAATCTGGTGGAGTTGCCTGCCAACAGCAACGACTGTCTTTTCGCCATCGAGCTCATGCCCGATGTGCCTTACGGTCCCACCAATACACCCCAGGGTGCCGGTCGTATTCAGGAGATTATGCGCGACAAAAACAATCCCCATGTCTTTGAATACGAACACAATTCCACCTGGTACAAATTCACCGTCCCCTACACGGGCAACCTGGAAATCAACATCACCCCCAACAACGAGTGGGACGACTACGACTTCATCGTCTACAGATACACCGACATTTATTTCAGCAATCACTTGATTCAGAATAAAATCAAGCCTATTGCTTCCGACCTTTCGATGAAAGACACCACCGGTATTGCCGCCGCCACTCCCAAAGGTGGCAAAAACAAGTCACAGGATGTCAAGCCGCGCAGCCGCCGTATGGTGACGCCCACCATGGGCATGAAGGCCGACGGCAAGAAACTTTTCATCGGTCCCAACGAGGACTCTGAATTCCTGCGTTCCATCCCCGTCCGCAAAGGCGAAGTCTACTACATCGTCCTCGACAACAAGAGCGCCAAGGGAGATGGCCACACTATTAAAGTCTCCATCCAGGTCGAATCGTTCGAACCGTTGGTGGTCTTCTACGACCCCGTCGCCAAGAAGAACATCGATGTCGACCTGCTCATCCTTGAGAAGAACACCGACAACCGTCCCATCGCCAAAAATCCCGCTTTTCGTGGGGGCAAACTCAAATTTGTGCCGGGTTTCAACTACACCCTCTACGCCAAAAAAGACGGTTATTTCTCTGTCTATAAAGAGTTCAACTCCAATGTCTTCAAGGATGACACCCTGATGCGCGTCATCATGAACAAAACCGAAAAGGGTACCGTGTTCCCCATCGCCGACATCTATTTCGACGACGAGGCGCGCCTGCTGCCCGAGTCGGACACTTCGCTGCTCAACTACATGCAGATGTTCAAAGGCCATCCGGAGATAACCTTCCAGGTGAAGGGCTACGTGCAGTCCTACGCCGTCGATATCGAAGCCGACCAGAAACTGTCCATCGCCCGCGCCCAGAGTGTCAAGGATTTCTTTGTGGCACACGGTCTCAACCCCGACCAGATTACCATCGCCGGCATGACACAGAACGAAATCAAACGTTCGGCAGCGGCTGCACTCAACAAACGGCAGGCCTTCAAGGACACCAAAGTGGAGCTCATCATTACAGGAATCAGCAAATAGCGGGCTCGCATGTCCGATATCATCAACATTCTTCCCGACAGCGTAGCCAACCAGATTGCCGCCGGTGAGGTGGTCGACCGCCCCGCGTCGGCGGTGAAGGAATTGCTGGAAAACGCCATGGATGCCGGTGCCTCCGACATCCAGCTGATTGTGAAAGATGCCGGCCGTACCCTCATTCAGGTGGTCGACAACGGATGCGGCATGTCGGACAGCGACGCACGACTCTGCTTTGAACGGCACGCCACCTCCAAAATCCACAAAGCCGACGATCTCTTTGCCATCCGCACCATGGGCTTCCGGGGTGAGGCGCTGGCTTCCATTGCCGCAGTGGCTCAGGTGGAACTCAAGAGCCGGCAGCACGGCAACGAATGGGGCACCCAGGTCGTCATCGAAGGTTCCGACGTCAAGGAGCAGTCTCCCTGCAGTTGCTCCGTAGGCACCTCTATCGCTGTCAAGAACCTCTTTTTCAACATCCCCGCCCGACGCAATTTCCTTAAGAAGGACAGCATCGAACTGTCGCATATCGAGGAGGTTTTCAAACGTATTGCCCTGGCCAACTACAACGTGGCGTTCTCTTTCCACCACAACGGACGGCTGCTTTACGAATTGCGTGCCGGCAATTTCGCCCAACGCATCGCGGCCATCTTCGGACTCAATTTCAAAGAACGGCTCTACCCTGTCGACGAACAGACCGAACCGGTCAAGATTCGCGGCTATGTGGGCAAGGCTGAATATGCCAAAAAGGCGCGCGGCGAACAGTATCTGTTTGTCAACAATCGCTACATCAAGCACTTCGGTCTTTCGGCAGCCATCGAGAAAGCCTACAGCGAACTGATTCCCGAACATACCTATCCGGCCTATTTTATCCTGCTGGAAGTCGACCCGCAGCGCATCGATGTCAACATCCACCCCACCAAAACGGAGGTGAAGTTCATCGACGAACAGGTCATTTTCGCCATCCTCCGCGCCGCCACCAAGAAAGCCCTGGGTCAGTTCTCCCTGGCCAACGAAATCGAGTTCAACCCTTCGACGGAGATCGATTTCACACCCGCTTCCCAAGGTCACATTCCCGAAGCGCCCAAAGTGAGTTTCAATCCCAGCTACAATCCTTTCCGCACTTCGGGCAGTCCTACGGGCAGCAATCCTCGTTCGCGCGAAGTTTACGACAATTTCTTCCTGCCGCAGGAGCCCGCTGACGAACCTTCCGCCGCTCCGGCCACCTCGCTCCCGATTGCCGACGAAGCACCCTCCTCCCCCGTCAATGCCGTTGCTCCCATCAACTACTTGAACCGCTATATCATCACTTCGCTGAAATCGGGCATCGTCATCATCGACCAGCAGCGCGCCCACGAACGCATCCTCTACGAACGCCTGATGCAGCGCCGCAGTGCCGCCCGGCCCGATGCACAGCAACTGCTGTTTCCTGTCAACTGCAACTTCAATGCCGCCGACAGCGAAATCCTCTCCGAGCTGCTTCCCGATTTGCGGCAGCTGGGGTTTGTCATCGAGCCTCTGGGTCACAACACTTTCGTGGTCACTGCCGCACCTGTCGAAATCCACGACAGCGACCTGCAGAATCTGCTGGAACAGATTGTCAACGAGCACAAGAACAACATGATGCAGCGTTTCAGCGACCGCGACAAGAGTATCTGTCTCTCGTTGGCTCACCAGATGGCGGTCCGCAGCGGAAAGGCACTCAAACCGGAAGAGATGCAGCATCTTATCGCCGACCTTTTCAGCTGCCAGGCGCCCGACGTCTCCCCTTCCGGCAAACGCATCATGCTTATACTCAACGAACAGGACCTTTCTGAAAAATTCAAATAAACTCCCCAACCTTTAGAATACAATGAGCCAGCAATACAGTCCCCAAGGTTTCCGTATGCTCCCGACAGGTGTCAAGCACCTGCTCATCATCAACATTCTCTTCTTTGCCGCCACTTACATCCTGCGCAACTATGCCGACGTCGACCTGGAACAGTATCTGGCGCTCTATTTTGTCGGCAGCGACCTCTTCCGCCCGTGGCAGTACATCACCTACATGTTCATGCACGGCTCCATCGAGCATATCTTTTTCAACATGTTCGCCCTGTGGATGTTCGGCTACATCCTGGAAAACTTCTGGGGCACACGGCGTTTTCTGATATTCTATCTGGTTTGCGGCATCGGTGCCGGTCTGGTTCACTCGGCGGTCATCTGGATTACCTCCACGCCTGTCCTCCAAGCTATCAACGACTATGCCGCCAATCCCTCGCCCGACGCCCTGATCCAACTCGCCAACGAACACTTCCACAACATCATCAATCCGCAGTGGGTCACCGAGGTCACCAACAACTGGCGCAACGGCGTCCCGGGTTCGGAGCAGTATGGTCTCCTGACCACCGACGCTCTGCTCGACCTCTACCGGCATGCCATCATCGGCATTCCCACCGTCGGCGCCTCCGGTGCTGTCTACGGCATCCTGCTGGCGTTCGGCATGATGTTCCCCAACGAACGTATCTATCTTTATTTTATGGTACCCATCAAAGCCAAATGGTTTGTCATCGTCTATGCTGCCATCGAGCTCTTCACCGGCGTGATGGGGACCAACGACGGCATCGCCCACTTCGCCCACCTCGGCGGCATGCTCTTCGGACTGCTGCTGATCCTGGCGTGGCGCAGAAAAGCCCGTAACGACAACTGGAGCCTCTGACCATGAGCGAATACCGCAAAGGACTTCTCTACGGACTGCTCTGCTACTCCATCTGGGGACTCTTTCCGCTCTACTGGCGGCTCCTCGACCATGTCGACAGTTTCGAAATCCTTGCCCACCGCATGCTTTGGTCGGCTGTCTTCATGGTCACCCTCTTCCTCGGCTTTCGCCACATGCGGCTCCGCCAGCACATCCGCCGTCCCCGGCAATACCTGATGCTCCTGCTCACCGGCGCCCTCATCTCCTTCAACTGGGGTCTCTATATCTGGGCCATCAACCACGGCTACATCCTCCAAAGCAGTCTGGGCTACTACATCAACCCGCTGGTCAATGTGCTGCTGGGACGCCTCTTCCTCCACGAAAGGCTCAACCGGGCGCAGACGGTCGCCTTGCTTCTCGCCCTTGCCGGCGTGCTCTATTTCACTGTCGACTACGGCCACTTCCCCATCATCTCGATTGGGTTGGCTCTCAGTTTCGGCATCTATGGCCTGCTGAAGAAAAAGATGGGTCTCAACGCCACTCCGGCGCTCACGGTCGAAACGCTCTGGATGGTTCCGGCCGCTCTGGCTTTCCTCTGTTTCCGGTTCTCCGAGGGCGGGTCGGCGCTCAACACTTTCGACCTTTTCACCTGGCTGCTGCTGGTGCTGGCGGGTGCCGTCACCGCCATCCCGCTGCTGCTCTACGGAAAAGCTGCCGAGCGTATCACCCTCACCGCGCTGGGCTTCCTCCAGTATGTCTCGCCCACCGGACAGTTCCTTATCGGCATTTTCGTCTACGGCGAGTCGTTCACCGTCGCCCACATGGTCTGCTTTTGCTGCATCTGGGCGGGACTTACGGTCTTCACCGTCGATATCGTCAAAAAACTAAGGTCGGGCCGGTAGTCACTCGGCCAGCCAGGGATGCTCCAGCACACGGGCCACTACTTTGTCCATGTCGTAGTAGCGGTATTCGCCCAGCCGGCCTCCGAAGCATACATTCTCCTGCCTTTCGGCCAGTTCGCGATACTGTCCGGCAAGTTGCTCGTTGCGTTCGTTGTTGACGGGATAGTAGGGTTCCATCCCGGGCTCCCAGCGTTGCGGGTATTCGTACGACACCACCGTGTCGGGCTGTTTGCCGAAAGCGAAGTGTTTGTGTTCGATGATGCGTGTATAGGGGGTCTCTGCATCGGTGTAGTTGAACACGGCGTTGCCCTGGAAATTCTCCACTCCTTCCATCAGCTGGTGGTCGAAACGCAGCGAACGGTAGTCCAGCCGTCCCAGACGGTAGTCGAAGAAGGCATCGACCGGACCGGTATACACCACCCGCTCGGCCAGCTGCATATAGTGTTCCCTGTCGGCGAGGAAATCGGTCTCCAGGCGCACCTCCACACCTTCCAGCAATCGGTCGAAGATGGGGGTATAGCCGCCCTCGGGAATCCCTTGGTAGGGGTCGTTGAAATAGTTGTTGTCGAATGTGAAGCGGAAGGGCAGCCGGCGCAGCACAAAGGCGGGAATCTCCTCGGCGCGCATCCCCCACTGTTTCTCAGAATACCCTTTGACCAGCTTTTCGAAGATGTCGCGTCCGGCCAGCTTCATGCCTTGTTCGTACAGGTTGCGGGGCTGCTCGATGGCGGCAAACTCGGCCTGCTGCTCGGCGATGCGCCGCCGCGCCTCGTCGGGCGTATGCACATCGGGCCATAGTTTGCAGAAGGTGTTCATGTTGAACGGCAGGTTGTAGAGTTCGCCGTGATAGTTGGCTATGGGACTGTTGACATAGTGGTTGAACGTGCAGAAACGGTTCATATAGTCCCACACCTTCCGGTCGGAAGTGTGGAATATGTGGGCCCCGTACCAGTGCACATCGATGCCCTTCACCGTCCGCGTGTGGCAATTGCCGCCGATATGGTCGCGCTTTTCCAACACCAGGCAGCGCTTCCCGCGCGCCGTCGCCTCGTGGGCAAAGACAGCTCCGTACAACCCGGCGCCGACTATCAGGTAATCGAATGTTTTCATGGCTGTCATTTGTTTTCTCCGTTCATGGTCGACTCCAGTATGTTCAGTATCTGCCGCGAGGGCAGCACGCCGTCAATGGGCTTGAGGTATTGGTCGAAGAACTGCTGCCGCTGGTCGTGCATGGGGTCGTTGCCTGCCAGCACCACATCCTCCAGAAAACGGACCATGTCTTCCTCTGTCGAACCGTGGTAGTGCTGCCGCCAGGCTTCCTCTCCGAAGGTGTTGAAAATGTCGTCTACCTTCGCCTGTCGCTGCAGAAACATGACGGGCTTGTTCAGGAAGAGGTACTCTGTGGTGAAGCTGCCGCTGTCGTGCATCATGGCGTCCGAACCGAAAAAGAGGTCTACATACCCCGATTCCTCGAGCTGGCAGTTGGGCATCTCGGCCCACTGGTTGTAGTATTGTTCGGTCCGCTCCGCACCCCACAGGTCTATCAACTTGAATTTCAACAGCTGGTGGGGCTTGAAGGCGAACTGTATCGTGTCGCTGTACCGCTGCGCCAGCTGCACCATCAGGTCGCAGTTGGTGAGGAAGGTCGATGCGCTGAACGAGTCGTCGGGCGAGTTGCCTATGGTGTGGTGCGGCGCCCATATCACGCGCTTCTTGGCGGTCGGCTGGGGCTTCCACACCTCCTTCGGCGTATAGTCGTCTCGCAGGTACACCTCGGTGCCGGGATACCCTGTGGCGTAGGTCAACGGTCCTCCGTTGCGGCCGTACTGCTGCATGTATTCCTTGTGCAGCGCCGTCTCGGCGAAGTAGAAGTTGAAGAGGTTGACCGTGGGGATATGGTAGAACATGCCGTAGACGTTGAGCACATTGAAGGCGTACGACACATAGCATGTCAAGCAGTCTTTGAAATGGTAGATATAGTACTGCGGCAGCGCGTCGCGGTAGGGGGCGGTGAAAAAGACGATGTCGGGCCGGTACGTTTTCTTGAAGTCTGTCCAGCGGCTGTGGGCCTCGTCGTAGGGTATGATGTATTCAAATCCGCGTTGTTTGACAAATTCCTCTGTCCGGCGCACCGTGCGCCACACCTCCTCCTCGCTGAATCCTTTGTACACCGAATAGGGCACAATGACCACGTAGGGATGGTATCGGGGATCCTGCTGCATCTCCTTGAACAGGTAGTCGAGTTTCCACATCCCGGGAATGGAGAGCATAAAGGCGACTTCCACCACCTCTTTGTCTTTCAAGCGCTGCGCCAGAACGGGCGTGCGACGCTGCACCTGCCGCATCATGCGGGCAAAAAGGAACGGCACACGTGTACGCGCAGCATCCTTGTGCGCCAACATCAGATTGAGTTTGTATTTCAATGAGTTCATCGAGCAATTGTAGTTTTATATTGTAGTTTTTTATTGTTGTTTTATATTGTAGTTTTTTATTGTTGTTTTATAAGCAATCCCCAAAAATCCGCCCCATCCACCGTTCCAAAGACCCGCGTAGCCCTATTCGAGTAATTCGCCATAAAAAAGTCCTGCGTAGCCTTCGCGTCATTCGCCCCATTCGCCGTTCCAAAATCCCCTATCTCAGCAGCAGCACCGTCCCTATCTTATGTTGTCTGTAGTCCGGACGGTTTTTCGTCACGTATTCTATCAAGTACACATACGGCTGCGACTTGCATATCTTTCCTTTGTACCTGCCGTCCCAGCTCTCCGTCAGTCCGTCGAAATGGGTCAGCATCTCGCCTTGCCGCGTGTAGATGTACACATGGGCTTCCAGCAGGTCGTTGCAGTATATCGCGAAGTAATTGTTCGTCGATTCCTCGGGCGTGAACACATTGGGCACCCACAGCGTGCTGCTGTCTATCGGCGGTGGGGCCGTCCCCTGTACCAGATGCAGGTGCAGGTGTATCACACTGTCGCACCCCGCCGCGGTGTGCAGCGTCCAGGTGGGCGCGTCGGTCTCTTCCCAGTAGGTCAGTCCGTCTATCCACACCAGCGAGTCGCCTTCGTTGATCGACAGCTCGTGCGTCGAACTCACCGAGTGGTTGATGTGCAGCACCGCCACCGGCACGCTGTCGCATCCCCACCGGTCTGTATACACCCCCAGCGCCGCCGAGTCGTCGGCATAGTACACTCTGTCGTCTATCACAATGCTGTCGCACCCTTCCATCGGGAAGTAGTAGTGCTCGTTGGCATGCATCTCCAGGTGCAGTATCAGCACACTGTCGCATCCGTAACGGTTGCTCAGGTGGTGCACATAGGTGCCGCTCTCCCGGCAACTGTCGCCTTCCCACACATACACCGCCTCGCAGGTACCGTCCTCCAGCACCGTCGTGTCGGGCGCCACCACGTGTATCGTCGCCCACAGCGTGTCGCTCGTCGGAAAGCAGCTCTCTGCGTCTTGCAGCAGCACCGACATGATGGTGTATTCTCCGGGCTGCGTGAAGGCATGGCTCACCGTGTCGCCCGTCACGTTCGTCCCGTCGGTGAAATACCATTGGTTGGGCGCTCCCGCCTCCGAACCTTCTATATACATCTCCAACGAATCGTCGCGGCAGAACGTCAGGTTCGACATCGCGTTGATCGTGTATCCTTCCACCACCAGTCGGTTCGACAGGTCGTTCATGCTCGACCCTATCGAATAGGCGTAGCTTTCATGGGTCCCCATTCCGTAGGCATAGGCTATGAAGCCCGCCCCGTTTACCATCTTCAGCGTGTGGCTGCCTGCTGCCAGCTCCAATTGGCGGAACTGGTAGTCGGAATTGCCCCACAGCGCCTCGAAACTCACATTCATCATGCTTCCGTCCAGCCGCAGATACGGGAAGTCTTGTGTCCTTATCACCACGTTCACATAGTGTGTCGTCGTGGCTTCTGTGTTCGAACTGTTGAAGGTGATGTTCTTCACCGCCTGGTCCAGCGGCGGAACCGTCACCATCGACGGGTCGCTGTATCCGCTGTTCGAACTGGTGAAGTACAGGTTCACACTCGCCGGCGTCGACGTCGTCACATAGTCCGAACCGTGTAGGTATATACTGCTTGTGAGGCGGTATTCATATGTCTCCAGCGCATCGATGGTCGCCACCACCTCGCCGTTGCGCCGTATCTCGCAGTTGTCTCCCAGCGCCGTCACGCGCACCCGGTCGGGATAGCCGGGCAACCCGCTGCTCACCACCGCGAATTCCTTGCCCCAGTACGCCGTCGGCACCGCCTGCTCTATCACATGGTCGCACGACCCTCCCGTCGGATAGTCGGGTATGTACAGACAGTCGTTGCCGTGAAACACCGCTATGCTCTTGCAGTCTCGCGCCTCTACGCGTGTCCCCGACAGATCGCCGGTGTCCAGCGACCGCACCAGGTAGGTCTTCCCCGCCGAATCGAGAAAGACCGACACCGTGTCGCCCGCCGTGTAGCCGTCGACGGTCGCACCCGACAGGTATATGTCCACCCAGGTCGAGTCTTCCGTGGCCACCAGCGCAAACTCGCCGCCGTAATAGTCCGCCGGATAGGTCTGTATCACATATTTGTCTCGCAACACCGCGGTGGGTAGCACGTTGGCTTCGTCAAACGAATTGCTCTCCAGCAGCGAGATGTACACCGACACTGTGTCGGTCGCCACCAGGTGCACCCCGCGGTTCAGCACCGTGTCTGATATATCGTTGTAGGCCATGTATCGGGGCACCGTCACCGACGTCACCACACCCTGCACCACGTCCAACGTCTCCGTCCAGTCCATAAACGGCATCGACAGCGTCACCGAACAGTTGCGCGGCGCCGAAATGTAGGCCGTCAGTATCGGAAAACTGCCCCCTTGCAGATACGTGAACCAGAAGTCTGTGCCCATGGTCGTCATCTGCCCCCGGCCCGAAACCGCGGCAGCCAACATCAACACCATAGTCAGTATTCTTCTTCTCATCGTATCGAGAGTTTTGTTGTATTCCTTCAAAAATTCACCGTTTCAACCGTCCTGCGTAGCCCCTTCGAGTAATTCGCAAAATCCGCCGTTACCCTCTCGCCTTCTCCATCCCGGCATACACTCCCGCCAGCGTCAATCCCAGCACCGCCTGAAACCACACCTGCGTCCCCACCAGCACCTCGGGCGACACCAGCAGCGCCAGCAGTCCATAAAACACCAGCTTCCCCACCACCATCGCACTCACCATCGCCACAAACACCGGCACCCGCTCACGCAGCAGCCCGTACACCGCCGTCAGCAGCGTCAGCTCTGCCACCATGCACACACAGCGTCCGCCCGCCGGCATCCCTGTCAGCAGCATCGACACCACCGGCAGCAGCACCGCCAGCAGATAGGCGTTCCCTTTCGTACGCACCAGCAGCATCCCTGCCAGCAGCGCCATCAGCATCGGATTCATTTTGTACAGCGGCATCGCCAGCCAGTGGGTCAGCGCCGGAACCGCACAAATCACCCCCAGCAGCACCGTATCTATTATAATGATTCGCGCGGGCGATTCTGTTTTATAGACTCTAACGTTCATAATCTCTTTTTTTTTAGTTTTGCAAAAATACATTTTTTTTTCAAAAAAACTCTTTTACAGACACTTTTTTTTCTCCCCGCACCCCCTCCCGACACAAAATCATTGATATTCACTCATTTGTTCAGCACAGACAAACAAATCTGATTTGCAGCGTTTTACACCAATTCAAACGCCCCCGCCAACCCCCGAAAAAAAATTTTTTTTGAAAAAATAAATCGACATTCAATTTTTTTTATGTACTTTTGCACCTCCAAATTCAGAAAACCAATTTATTAAAAAATTTAAAGATATGACTAAAGCAGAAATCGTAGCTTCCATTTCCGAGAAGACTGGTATTGAAAAAGTAGCCGTTTTGGCCGTTGTTGAAGAATTCATGACTACCGTTAAAGACGCCATGATTGGTGGTGAGAACGTTTACCTCAGAGGTTTCGGTAGCTTCATTATCAAGCGTCGCGCCGAGAAGACGGGCCGCAACATCAGCAAGAACACCTCCGTCATCGTCCCCGCTCACAACATTCCCGCTTTCAAGCCCGCTAAGAGCTTCCTCAACGAAGTGAAAGACAACGTCAAGTAAACGACGAAAATAACTTTTTTCAATTGACTGAATAAAACGCCGGACATCCTCCGGCGTTTTTTTTATTTCCTCTCCCTGCAATATTTTTCCATCCTCCACGTTATCAACATCAAAAATACATTTACTTTGAAACGCACACTCATCCTCCTCCTCGCCCTGATTCTTGTCTCCGGCGCCGCCGCACAGAACAACAAGAACAAGAAGAAAAACAACCGTAAACGCCCCAATACCAGCGTCAAGTCCACCCCGCGTCCCGACACCACCTCGCTCGCCGACGCCGTCGCCTGGGCCGACGCCAAGATGAAGCATATGTCCCTCTCCGAAAAGGTCGGCCAGCTGCTCTTCGTCCGCGTTCCTACCTCCATGAACTAGAAACAGACGCGCGAGTTCGAGAAGAATTTCTCCACCTACCATGTCGGCGGGGTCTGCTTCTTCAAGGGCACCGCCGCACGCCAGCTCTCCCTCACCAAGCACTACCAGCAGCTCGCCCGCATCCCCCTCCTCGTCACCATCGACGCCGAGTGGGGCCTCGGCATGCGCCTCACCGACTGCTACTCCTTCCCGCGCCAGATGCTTATGGGCGCCCTCTCCACCAACAACGACACGCTTATCTACCAGTTCGGCGACGAGGTGGGCCGCCAGTGCCGCAACCTCGGCATCCATGTCAACTTCGCTCCCGTCTGCGACATCAACAACAACCCGCGCAACCCGGTCATCGGCTCTCGCTCTTTCGGCGAGAACAAGAAGCGCGTCGCCCGCAAGTCGGCCTACTACGCCCGCGGACTCCAGCATGTGGGGGTCATCGCCGTCGCCAAGCACTTCCCGGGTCACGGCGACACCGATGTCGACTCTCACCTCGACCTCCCCTCTGTCAAGCACTCCGCTGCCTATATCGACAGCGTCGACCTCTTCCCCTTCCGCCACCTCGTCGCCCACGGCATCCGCGGCATCATGGTCGCCCATCTCCAGATCAGCGCCCTCGACAATAGCCCCTCGCTCCCCTCTTCGCTCTCTCAGCTTATCGTCCTCAACCTCCTCCGCAAGTCTATGCATTTCGACGGCCTCGTCTTCACCGACGGCATCGACATGAAGGCGGTCTCTGCCCGCTACAACGGGGGCGACGCCGCCGTCCGCGCCATCCGCGCCGGCAACGATGTCATCCTCCTCCCCGTCGACGTCCGTAAGACCTCCGAGGCGCTCGTCGCCGAAGCCCAGCGCGACACCGCCTTCCTCCGCATCGTCGACGACCGCTGCCGCCGCATCCTCCGCGAGAAGTATCGCTGCGGTCTCCACCATCTCTCGCTCGACAAGCTGCGTGTTCCCTCCGACAAGGACCGCGACCACTGTGTCCGTCTCGCCAACCTGATCGCCCAGAAGGCGCTCACCCTTGTCTACAACGACTACGCCCTCCCGCTCCGCCGCGACGACAAGGTGGTCAACGTCGCCCTCGGCGACTGCGACTCGGCCGTCACTGCCCTCGACTCGGCGCTCACACGGCGCATCCTCGACGCCCGCCATGTCGTTATCCATCTCTACGGCCATGTCTCTTCGGCCAACAACTATGGCGTCTCCAACGAAACCGTCCGTCTCGTCAACCGCATCGCTGCCCTCGACTCGGTCACCTCTATCCTTGTCGTCTACGGCTCTCCCTATATCCTCGAGTCTTTCCCCAACCCCAAGACCTACAATCCCAAGAGTGTCTCCGACGCCGTCACCGGCGCCTACGACCAGGTCGTCGCCTCCCCCTACCGCGGTCCTTCGGCCATCGTCATGGCCTACCAGCACCACTCGGCCGTCGTCCGTGCCGTGCCGGCAGCGCTCTACGGCGAGACCGCCTTCGAGGGCAAGCTCCCCGTCGCCACCGGCGGCTACAAGGAGGGCACCTCCCTCAAGCCCCAGCCGCGTCCCAAGACCTCTCCCTACCAGCGCCTCCGCCAGGCGGGCATGGACGAGAAGTGCTTCGTCCGCATCGACTCTATCGCCCGCGCCGGCATCACCGCCCACGCCTACCCGGGCTGCCAGGTGCTCGTCGCCAAAGGGGGTCGCATAGTCTACAACCGCTGCTACGGTCGCCAGACCTACAACCCCAATTCCCCCCTCATCGACACCAATACCGTCTTCGACCTCGCCTCCCTCACCAAGACCACCGCCACCAACCTCGCCGTCATGCTTCTCGTCGACCAGGGCAAGATCAAGCTCGACGACAAGCTCTCGCGCTATCTCCCCTACCTCAAGCACTCCGACAAGAGCCGCATCACCGTCCGCCAGGTCCTCAGCCACTACGCCCGCCTCAAAGCCTACGACGCCTACTGGAAAGCCGCCTCTCAGGGCGACAATCTCTACCAGGGCACCAATCCCCCCGACGGCTACATCCCCGTGGGCGACAACATCTATGTCAAACCAGCCCTCCGCGACAACGTCATGGAGCAGATCGTCGACAGCAAGCTCGAGAAGAGCCTTAAGTATCTCTACAGCGATCTCGACTTCATCCTTCTCGGCGACCTCGTCGAGCATGTCAGCGGACAGTCTCTCGATCTCTTCGTCAAGCAGCATTTCTTCGACCCGCTTCGCCTCAAGAGCACCTGCTTCCAGCCGCTCCAGCACGGCATAGCCCTCTCGCGCATCCCGCCCACCGAGGTCTCCACCGATTTCCGCAAGCCCCAACTCATCCACGGCTACGTCCACGACCCCAACGCCGCCGCCATGGGAGGTGTCTCGGGCCATGCCGGTCTCTTCGCCACCGGCAACGACCTCTTCCGCATCTACCAGATGATGCTCAACCGCGGCACCCTCGACGGCCGCCGGTATATCTCCGAGGCCACCTTCAACACCTTCAATTCGCGCCACTATGCCGACAAGGGCAACCGCCGCGCCCTGGGCTTCGACAAGCCTTTCATCTCCGGCACCAGCACCCACATCGCCCCCATGGCTTCGCAGAGCTCTTTCGGCCATACGGGTTTCACCGGCATCATGGTCTGGGTCGACCCCGAGTACGATCTCATCTTCCTCTTCCTCTCCAACCGGGTCCACCCCTCCGCTTCGCCCAACAAGCTCTCCTCCATGAACATCCGCACCAACATCCAGACGCTCATCTACCAATCCATGGGCGTCAAAAAACAGAAGTAGCACCCCTCTCCCTTCAAGGCCCTGCCTAGCCTTATCACCTCTGCACCCATCCCCCCTGTTGGTTGCTATACTTTGCCCTTTTCCCTTTTTACTTCTCGCCGTTTTTTTGACGGGGTATTGTGATTTCGGGGAGGTACAATTCCCGCAAATCGTGAAACTTATTTTGCATCCCTACGTATATCATTATCCATATAAATGACAATAATATGCGTCTACATTTTATGCACACAAGTAAAAAAACTATCGGATTATCCCTTCTCTGCCTGCTCGCCGTTGCCTGCCAGAAAGAGACCGTGGACAATTCCACAGGGAAGTTAACCCTCTTTGCCGAGTCGCTCGACGGACACAAAGTAGCCGTCGACGGACTCAGTTCTTATTGGGATTCGGGCGACCAAATCCGCATCAACGACAAGACCAAAACCATCGCGGTCTCGGACGGTGTCGCCACTGTCGACAATACTTCGGAGAGTGTCTCCGCACCTTTCCGAAGCATCTTCCCGGCATCCTTATGTCCTAGCGTCGACCTGACCGCATCCACCAGCGTGGACATCACCCTCCCATCCGTATACCATTACCAGGAAGAGGCCGACACCAGACAAAAACTGGACATCCCCATGGCCGCTGCCGCCAGCGATGGCAACACCCTCCAATTCAAACACCTCACTGGTGCTCTGGCCATACGCCTCACCAACAATTTCGGTGGCGATATGACGGTAACCGACATCACCGTCCAGAGCAGCGTCTCGCAAATCAGCGGTGTGCGGACGGTGGACTTCACCAATATCACCGGTCAAAACGCCAACGATGTCAGCGTCACCGACGAACAACGTCAAGTGCAGATGCTCTTCGATGAGACCACCCTTGTCGTCGCCAACAGCACCACCAAGGATATTGTCATCCCTGTCCTCCCCGTCAGCGCAAGCAACAAATTCACCATCACGGTCAACACCACCTACGGCGGAAAGAAATACTCGTTCAGCAAGACACAGAATACCGGTGGTGCCTTGGGTCGCAACCAAATGGGATACGTTCCTGTCGCCATGAGCAGCGGCAGCAGTGACGTCAGCATCCTCGTCAGTAATACCACTGACTACAACGACCTCGTCACTTATATCAACGGACTCACCTTCGGCACCACCACCGTCCGAGTCACCATTGACGGAACCATCGACTTCGGCGGTGCTTCTGTCACTCCCATTTACGCCCGCGAAAACAATATAATCATCAACGGGACTCACAATGCCACCCTCAAAAACCTGACAATGACAGGCGCTTCTAGTTGCTATGGTTTGACGTATTCTTTTTCGCCATATTCTTCAATCACCATCAATAACCTGACCGTTGAAGACATCACACTTCCTGGAAACAACGGAACATCCTGTTACACCGGAGCCCTTTGCGCATATACCCAAGGGAAAGTCACATTAAATAATTGCATAGTGAAGAATGTAAGTATTGGTCAATCTTCGCAAGTACTTGAAACATATTTTGGCGGTTTAATAGGATACATATACACCAACACTGAAAGTTCCACTCCTATCGAAATAACAATAAGCAACTGCAACTTTTACCAAGACAACACTCTTATTAATCCAGAAATTAGTTCTTTGTCATATCCCGTTATAGGAGGTCTTATTGGGAAAATCTACGAAAATAAAGATAGGAGAATACAAACAAGTATTACTAACTGTAAGGTATCATCCTCAGATGGAAACTTTACATTGTCTCCAATAACACTATCTGGAAATCCAAATTCATTACATATCGGTGGATTAATTGGTGATTTTCATACCTTTTCTACGACGCCAGATTTTGCTTACTTAAATATCCATAATTCAGAGATTAAAATAAACTTTAGAATTGTCAAAACAGGTCAAGTATTACACGCTGGCGGAATCATTGGATATTGTCAAGGAACAAATTATCCAAATTCTACATACTGGAGTGGAAATACTGTTTCAGGTCAAATACAATATTCCAGTTCTGGTACCTATAGTTATGTCCAAAAAGTAATAGCTTCAAGAGCTGATATTGATGCAAATTGGAATACACTTGTAAATTATAGTAATCTAACATTAAGTACTTTCTAATACAGCCAACGTTATGAACAATAAAGACAATTACATTCCTCCCCAATTAACCATCGTTAGTTTTATCATCGAAAGAGGTTTCGATGCCAGCGGTGGGGGGCCGTCGAATATGAAACTCCAACACGACGAATCCAACATGGAAAACTTCGGTTTCCGTACCGGCTGGAGCGACGAAAGCGACGGCAACAGCAACACCTTCTGGGATTAAATCATCCCTTTGCTTAACAGAAAAAGATCAAACAAAAGGGTACCCACTCGGGCACCCTTTCTTTATTATTGCGGTATTTAAACTGCGTAGCATTATCGCTCTCCGCGAGCACGCGGTGCGAGCTTTCAGTCCCAGCACATCACCCCTTCAAGGTGTTCCTTCACGTTTTCCACAACCGTCCCGCACTGGGGACATCTCACGGGGGCGTTGTCTGTGAACATTCCACCGCACTTGCAGTAATAATCCCCGGGCTCGATGGTGTCGGTCTTTTTTATTGTCTTTTCCTTGCCACAACGGTCGCAGTGGAGCGTCTCCACTACGATGAATCCTGGACCTGCGTTCCATCTATATTTATTGCCGCACTTCGGGCATTTTATCAATAATGTCTGTCCCATATCTTTGTTTTTGTTTATATCACTATTGCGTTTCTTGCCATTCGCTTCCCGCGCCAACTCCTAACTGCCTTTCCAACCGCAATTCACTTCGTGAAAGTAGACACTAATATTTCAGATTATCAACCCACCTTTCATACCCCTTCAATTTATTAATAATTTCCCTATCTCCCAGACCTTTTGCATAATACAAACAGTTCTCAATTTCTTGTTTCATTCGTTGGTGATAAAACATTAAATCCATAGGATTCCTACTTTGAGTAGCATTAATATAACCTTGTCTGGCTTTTTCAAATTCATCTAACGCTTTATCTAAGTTTTTTGCGTCTTTACTTACATAGGGTTCTCCATATTTATTGTAACCATATGGGGCTGGATTTTGAGACGATTGATTCATTGATGAAGAAGTCTTTGTGAAAACAATGCCACGGCTTCTGTCACCATATAAGGTTAAATTGCCATTATTATCCAAGTCATATTCAAAATATATGTCTTGACCAACCATACGTATCTTCTTGCTTTCACGGTCAATATTAAAATACCACTTCCCCTGCAAAACCCCATCTTCAAAGTCACCTAATAAATCATTATTTATGACAATCGCAGAATGATTCCATTTCCAAGTGCCTTGTAATGCATTAAGAATTCTCTCATATTCCTTTTTTTCTTTTTCCTCTTCTTCCTGTAATTCTTTATAGTGTTGTTCAGCTCTTTCATTTTCTCCATTTATTTCTGACAATTGTTCACGGAGCGCTGCTTTAAAGTTCTCGTCAGCATTCACAGAATCCTCCACAGGAATAATAGAGTCGGAATCTTTAGATTGTCCAGCACAAGAAAAGAATGCAATTGAACAAATCAGAATGACTATGTAAAGTAATCTGGTTTTCATTGAATGAACATTTAAAACCTAACGAATCAAAATAGAGGTAACTTTAAAATCTTTGGCAATATCCAATGGGATTGGTTTTTCATAATCGTAGTTCCATACACCATTTGCTTTCTTGTTGAAATAATTATAAAGTGCTTCGTAAGCTTTGCTGCCGTAATCGCAATAGGAATGAATAGTAATGTTTTGTGGTATAGATGGGATGTTAATTAATATTATGTTACTTAAACTAGTAGCTTCTTCAGTGTGTTCGCTTTGTCCCATAAAAGTGGCATTGTAATTATTTGCCAGTTCGGATGCACACATCCCAATGTGAATTCCGTTTTCCAATTGGAGTAAACTTGAACGAATCTCAATATCAGATATTTTTACACTGTCACCATCGATGTTAGCAACTAAAACAGTATCTTTATCTTTGATAACAAATACAACGCCATAACAAGAATAATTATAATAGTTACAAGAGGAATATTTTTGCTTAAACTCACTTTCTGTCAATCCACTTTCTTCTACTTCTCCGTACCACATAGCATAATATTTTTCAAGTATTATTGTGTCATAAAAAGCTCCCTTAACAGGAATGTCATATAATGATGCTCCTATAACAAACGGTTCGATGCCTTTCTCTGTGATATTGGGTATTGGTGGTACTGTATCTGTCACCACTTGTGCAGTGTCTTGATTTGTG
>JAEEGL015977330.1_pt1 | contig 26574 bp, 23 predicted proteins | sample 9134231 | NCBI WGS metagenome assembly JAEEGL01 (sample SAMN16246548, study PRJNA631951) | gut metagenome | biome: gut microbiome; feature: rumen; material: fiber-attached | host: Bos | place: Iran: Karaj | collected 2018-10 | reverse complement strand
CAAGTTCTCGATTTCGCCCACGTGCGGACGTCCGTACTTGGGCAGATATTGCTGTGTAAATGAAGGGAATGTGTCGTTGAGTTCCCTGCGCGACTTGGCGGCGATGGTGTCCAGAACCAACGACGATTTGCCCGACCCCGACACACCAGTCACCACGGTAATCTTACCCTTGGGAATCCTGACGTTGACGTGCTTCAGGTTGTTCTCGGTGGCATCGCGGATAATGATATGGTTGAAATCGTTGGCGTGTTCCATAGGTCTCTGTCGTTGGTTAAGCCCGATATGAACGCAAACGGCGTGCATTTATTGTGCCCGACACCTAAATAGCCTGCTCGTCGTCTTCTAGATAACGAAGCGTGCCCTTTTGATCGAGGTAGAAACAGCATTTGCAATCAACACAGATATTATTGCCTATCCGAAGGGGAGCTGAATTCCCCGAATCATCAAGTTGCATCGTATGACCGAAAATCTGCGTGTATTTCCCATTGATGTCCGAAAACTCGTTTGCGTCCGCCCATACCATTGAACCTATAGGGGCATCTCCGCCACGGAAGCTGCTCACCATTGCCAATGCCTCCATAAACTCAGTACGCTCGCCGGCATCGAACGATTCACGGAACATAGTCTCAATCTTTTTGACCAGCCGTCCTGCATCTTGTATCACTTCGTTGTCATCAATCAAGTTGCTCCAAGCCAGCCATACAGGATGAATGCCTGCGTGAGAGAAGAGGAACTGCTTGCCGCCAATCTCTCGGGACGTGCAGAGAGACAGCAGGTCGATGTTGTCGTTCAAGTCTTCGGAGGTTATGTCAGCGTAGTCGTAGCAGAAGCGGTTGGCATAGACACTCCAAATGCCCATTGGGTCACCGAGGTATGACAGGTCGTGATTGCCCAGCAGCAGCGTAACACGGTCGCGATTCTCTCTGGCGAAGGCAAGAATCTCGCACAAGTTATTGTAGCTATCAAGGCTACTGATGTTTTCAAACCCATAAGGATCCATATAGTCGCCAAGGAATATGCAAGACGTTCCGCCTTTCACATAAGGAATAGCGTCTTTCCAGAATGTGCGTCCGTGTACATCGGGGATAATGATGGTGTTTTTCATAACTTTAAAATTTTATGTTAATAAATTGTTTTATATTCTTTTAACCTTACTGATTGCTCAGCGACCTGAACCCAACGACGTTGTGTTTTCGGGTACTCAACAGTTCCTGGCGGCACATCTCAGTCAATTCGTCCCAGCTTGTACGCCTGCCGTGGAGTACGCGATTTACGGTAGCTTTGCGAGTAATGTTCTCGATATGCCCCCCGACGAGGTCGGGAAACTGTTCCGACAACACGTGTACTTTTGCGTTATCGAGTGCCGGCATCATACTGTGCCATATTTTTGCCCTCGTGTCGGTGTCGGGAGTCTCAAACTCAATCTTGTACAGGAAGCGGCGTTCAAAAGCTTCGTCCAAGTTGTTGACGAGATTGGTGGTGGCAATCAATATGCCGTCAAGGTTTTCCATCTCCTGAAGAATGATGTTCTGCAAAGCATTCTCGCTCTTATCGATAGAACGCTCAGCCTCCTCCATACGGCGGGTGAATATGGCGTCAGCCTCGTTGAAAAGCAGAATGGGTGCCACACTTGACTCAGCGACCATTTTGCGGTAGTCGTCAAAGACCTTCTTGACAAGTTTCTCGCTTTCGCCGTGCCATTTGCTACGCAATTGACTTATTTCCACCCGAAACACAGCACGTCCGGTTCTACGGGCCAATTGCATAATAGTTTCCGTCTTGCCGGTTCCAGGTCCCCCGTGGAACAGGCAGGTGAAACCGCAACGCAAACCGCTGTTTTTAAGACGTCGCAGCACGCTGTTCATCTTTTTCTCATTCAGAAGCGTAGCCAGTTCCTCCACTTGTCGAGCGGTGGCAGCGTTGTAGAACAGTGGGCGTTTCACAATTTTGTCGGGTGAGAGTAACGAGGCGTCGACCTCATCCGTTTCATTAGGAGTAAAAGAATCGTCGTCTGTCAGCATCATATATGCCAGAGGGTCCTCCTCGAGTAGGTTTTCCGGGATGATTTTCTGTTTTGTGTCGTTGGAAAGTGCATATTCCCGCTTGTTGTCAAAAGAATTTGCTTTACAACGTACAACAATGCCACGCGTCAGCAGCGGTGACGAGCCGTTGAGGAGACCAGCCAGAACCCTGTTGGCGTTCTTATTGTCACGCAAAACCGATGCTGCCCTTGTGAAAGACGATCGTTGAGCCCCCTTGACCAACCACAGACACGCCAAAGACAAGAGAAACACAAAATCGTCTTCGTCCATCGCCGCACGGTAGTCAGCCATTACCTTTGCGAAGTGGAGATGAGAGTTTGTTTCCAGCAGACGCAGGATGTCGTTGTGCATAGCCAGTTTTGAGATTCCGTTGTCGGCTGCCTGTGCAAAACGTTCGAAGATATCCTCATAGAGTTCTGCATCGGAGGTGTACACAGGGAACTCGCCCGACCATACTTTGTTGCGGCTGAAAGCCTGTTGCACCTCGAGAGGGATGAAAAAGCTATTGACCTCGTTTTCGACCACCAACCCTTTCTTGACAAGAGTGTCGATGTCTGGTTTGAATTGCAATATCTCAATGTTTCCGCACCCCAAATATTGACCAATATTATAAAGCGATACCTTTTGGTTTGCCCCCTTCTCGCAGAGAACAGACATTAGTACAGCTTCGTCGTTGGAGATACCAATGCGAGAGGTGAGGTAATTAAGTTCATCATCCAAATTCGACTCATAGTTGTATCTGTCAGGGTCCAGCTGGCTGTTTCTGCTGGCAGAAAACAGGCTGTGCATAGCGCCAAGCAAGGTGAGATTGTTGGGAGACAAGGAATCTACGTCATTGGGTAAGAAATCGTTGTTGTCGGTATCCATAGTTGTATGTATTTTAATGATAATGAATAAATTATTTAATATTTAGGTATTTAAGTCGTCAGGGTCAGGCCCTTTTGCGGGAGACAGGTGCGGCGGAGGATGATAAGCCTTGAAGCGCCCGTTCGACGCAGTATTTGTTCACGAGAAGACGTCGTTCCTTGCTGTCGGCGGCGTCGAACATAAAGTCGGTGAGCACCGTTTCAAGTATACCCCTCAAGCCGCGGGCGCCCGTGCCGTTGCTGAGAGCTACGTCGGCGATCATATCCAGCGCCTCGTCGTTGAAAGTCAACGTTTTCCCATCGAGATAGGCCAGTTTCTGGTATTGCTTGAGGATGGCGTTGCGCGGAAACTGGATGATACGTTTCAGGTCGTCTTTCCCAAGTGGGTTGGTGTGTGTGACGACCGGGAAGCGACCAATGAGCTCAGGTATCATTCCGAACGAAGAGAGGTCAGCGGCCGTAACCTTGTCCAGGAGGTTTTCCGTGTTCGGTTCCTTGACAGCTGCTGTCTTTTGGTTGAACCCGATGGTGGCGGAGTCCTTGTGGAGACGTTTCTCGACGATTTTCTCGAGCCCGCAGAAGGCGCCCATACCGATGAAGAGTATGTTGGTGGTGTCCACCTGAATGAGAGGCTGTTCCGGGTGCTTGCGTCCGCCCTGTGGCATAACGCCCACGATGTCGCCCTCGACGATTTTCAGCAAGCTTTGCTGCACCCCCTCGCCGGAGACGTCGCGCACGACAGACATACTCTCGCCCTTGCGTGCCAGCTTGTCGATCTCGTCGAGACAGACGATACCCACCTGAGCGCGATCAATGTCGTAGTCGCACTCGCGCAGCAGTCCTGTGAGGATGTTCTCGACGTCCTCTCCGACATAGCCCGCCTCGGTCAGCTTGGTGCAGTCGTGGATATGGCACGGGACGCCGAGCATTTTGGCTATGTTTTGGATGAGGAAGGTCTTGCCCGTGCCCGTGTTGCCGAGCATAATGACGTTCGACTTGTCAATCTCCACGTCGGCGAAGGGGCCGTCGTCGCCGATGCCGAAAAGCTTTGATGCCACACGCTTGTAGTGGTTGTAGACGGCGACGGCCAGCCGTTTCTTGGCCTCGTTCTGACCGATGACGCAGCTGTCGAGGTAGGACACTATCTGTTTCGGGGTGGGGAAATCGCCGCAGGCGATACGCTTGAGGGTACTCTCCGTGTTCGGAGCAACGTTGTTGTGGGTGTAGGTCTTTGCCATAATTAAAAAGTATTTATATATTAATAAATTATTGTTATTCACATAGATATAACCAAATTTATGTATTTTTTTCGCATCTGATTATCAACGACTTACTTTTGTGGGGTTGTTAGCGACCTTGGATACGGTATGCCCCTCGTCATCAACACTCAGGTATTTCCAGAACCTTTTGAGAGCACTCTCTGCATACAACTCTGTCGTTGCGCCCAAAACTTATTCATATATACGTCAAACTCTTGGCTATAAAATATGTAGAGCCATTCCCGCTCGCCACTCGAAATATAGTCAGCTATCATCTTGTCACCTAGCAGGAATTCAACCAATCGACACTCCCCGCGTCGGGACAACTCTAACGAAATTGCGTCACAGAAGTCCACCACCTTGTCCAAATCTACCAGTACTCGCGTCGTTGTTATCGTCCCCGTCGCCTTGATCCATTCGGGTATGCTGTTCCAATCCAGCTCGGCGGCCTTGCCCTTGGCGTAGGCGGCACGAACCGTCAGCTCTACCTCGTTGGGGTTTTTGTATCGTTTCACCGTGGGGTAAACCGAATACAGCAGGCCGGCATTTACCCCTGGAAACAGCATTTCCCTATCCGGATGTTCAATAATACGCACACGATCGTTCTCCTTGCCTACAAGGATACTCCATTGGATTTCCTCCAACTTGGGAGGTTCATTAAAGTTAAAATCAATATCAACCACAAAATTGTTTGTCATAGTATTGTGTTTTAAATGTTTTATTCAATTTGCAACCTAACACTCCTGTTTTCCATACGGTGTTGTTCTGTTTCCAGTTGCCAATGGATAATGGAACATATATCAGCGTTTTAGTTGTTTAGTTTCTATTCTCTCCCACCCTCCCGGTATTAGTATATATATACTAATACTAGAGGAGGTTGTTATGGGTGTCCGTTTTTCTAACTTTTTGGCGTCCCTATATATAAAACCGGATTTTGAGTGTTTTTTCCTCAAAAAAAGCAATAATTAACACAAAATGCGCTAAAAAAGCACAAATTCGACTATTTTTGTGGAAAAAATAGGTTGAAATCCGGTTATAGGGTTGATCATTAAACAATATGAATATGACAAGAAACATCATTGAAGACCGAATGAATGATCTGTACTGCTCTGTGCTGGATGGCAACGTGAATGAGAACTACATCCAACATTCCGGCGGCGCTGTTGGTGCCGACTACGAGTGGGCACGTCAGGGAACTCCTTTCGGTGTCGTCTCGCGCCACTACTGGCATAGATGCCATACTCCCTTTGGCAACGTCGAGATCTCAGAGGCCGACTTCGACGAGGGTGTACAGCGTGTGCTGCAGGCCAACCGCACGCTCCATCGTCGCCCCGGACGCTATCTCGACCTGCTGGCGCGCAACTGGTGCCAGGTGAAGTATTCCGACGCCATCTTCGCCATCGGACGCATCAAGAACGGCGTAGTACAAGGCGGAACCGCCTGGGCTGTTCAAATGGCCCTCGACGTACAAAAGCCCGTCTACCTGTTCGACCAAGCGTCCGAACGCTGGCTCACCTGTCGCGACGACTTGTGGCTTCCCTGCGACGTACCTGTACTTACGCGCAACTTTGCCGGTATCGGCAGCCGCGACATCTCCGACGCTGGCATCCGCGCCATTGGCGAGGTCTACCGAAATACCTTCAAGATTTAGCATCCTTTAACACTTTACACTTTACGCGCAGAAAATAAATCAAAGATTTGGTTATTTAATAAACTTTTTGATATTTACATTATGACAAAAAATGATTTGACTTTCGACGAGTGCCTAACGCTGGCACAGGATTTCCTCACCACCAAGGAGCGCAGCTGCTTCTATCAGTTCACCGCCCTCGACGACAACTTCGACCGCGAGTACTGTTGCTACAACGAACTCTCGGCCGACGACATCGCCCGGCTCCGCGCGCTGAAAGACCACTACGGCGACACCTTCGTCCGCCACCTCGACGAGGTCTTCTCCGACCCCGACCTCATCCACGACTTCACCGGCGGCGGCGAGATCATCGCCATCGACCTCGACCACGTCCACTACCACTACGGCCTCACGCTCCACGAGCTACAACCCGACGGCACCGTCCACACCATCCGCACCCGTGTGGCCTTCAGCGACGACGAGTATGCCCGTCTCCTCGCCTGGCACCTCTACGACGAACACCTCACCGTCAACACCTTGCGCTACCGCGACCGCAAGCTCTACGACTCCGTACTCGACGGGGCTGACCTCTACCACATCGACGGCGACTGCCTCTTCGTCTCCAACCCCTACATCATCACTCTCGACGAGGCCAAAGCTGACGCTGAAACCATCGTCCGGCAACAAGGCATCGAGCGCGACGGCAGCTATCGGGGCGTTTGACAAGCGACCTAACACTTACACCAGATGGGACAGGGGGACTCCCCTGCCCCATCTTTATTGAACACGGATGGGGTAACGGTTAAAGGTTTTGTAAAAGTTAAAGTTTAAAGGTTAACGGTTAAAGACTTTTTGAACACGAAAAGTCTTTTATTGAACACGAATTGCCATTAATTATCCGAAAATTGTTTTATTGAAAAAGGATAGAGTAACGGTTAAAGGTTAACGATTAACGGTTAAAGACTTTGAACACAGATTACTCGGATAAACACGGATGTCTTTTTTGAACACGAATGACTCGAATTGACACGAATGGCTCGATGAAATCTCGCTCGAAAAGGACGAAAGACAAAGGAGCCCGATGAATCCTTTGCAATGGAAACAACACTCTTAAATGATGCATAGAGTAAGAGGGAAGTAAGAGAAGAGTAAGAGGAAAGTAAGAGGAAAGTAAGAGGAAAGTAAGAGGAAAGTAAGAGGAAAGTAAGAGGAAAATAAGAGGAAAGTAAGAGGAAAATAAGAGGAAAGTAATAAGGGAGTGGTAAGGGAGTGGTAAAGGAGTGGTAAGGGAGTAGTAAGGGAGTGATAAGGGAGTGATAAGGGAGTGGTAAGGGAGTGATGGAGGAGTGAGAGGGACAAATGTGGGAGTGCATTGAATTGCCGACACACCCCTCAGTCACTTCGTGAATTTGCGACGCAATATCAGCTCTACGCGCTCCACTGGAGCTTGTACCCGCTAACTTAGGGGAGCAATCCGAGGGGATGTGATGTTCAGAGTTTCATTTTGTTCACCGCCTCGCTGTCGGAATGATTTAATTGTGATACTGTTATTGTAATGCAGTTGTTTGGTTACTTACTTTTCTAAAGATCCTTTTGGCCAACAGGTCGACCGCTTGAAAAAACAATTTTCGGAAAAGTTATCCACAGGTGGCGTGTAATTCGGAAAATATGCGTAATTTTTAAAGCGTGAAGACGAGGTAACGGTGGCGGTCACGTCCGAGGGCAGCGAGCTGGTGTCTTCGCGAAGAGATTGAAATTTCCCAAACGATGTATCCTAAATCGGACTCATCAAGGACGAGATGTCGCAATTGTGCGGTTTATAAGTATTTTGTAATTAATACATTATGAATTACATTTAATAAATAGTTGCATTTTTGGAGGTAAAGTTGTATCTTTGCATTTCGAAAAGTCATATTGAAAAGTGTGTTAGATATACCAAAAGTCGCACCGAAAAGTGTGCGTGTGCAGAAAAAAGTCATTATGAAAAGTGTTGAACACCCTAAAATATCGTGCCCCCCCCCCAAAAAAAAATGTAAATAATCATCGGAATATGTACACAAGAAAGATAGAACAGACGCTGATTCTCTGGAAAAAAAAGAAAAACCATAAGCCGTTGGTCATCAAAGGCTGTCGACAATGTGGAAAGACAAGTTCCGTGTTGGATTTTGCTCGCAAGAACTACACTTATGTTATCTATCTTGATTTCCACGAGCACAAGGATTACAAGGCATTCTTCGCCGGTGCGCTCGATGTGGACACCTTGACGCTGGCCATCTCGGCAGGAATCCGCGATGCTCGTTTTGTTCCGGGGAAGACTTGCTTGGTGCTGGACGAGATTCAAGACTGTCCCAATGCACGTGCTTCGCTGAAGTTCTTTAAACTCGATGGGCGATACGATGTTATCTGCACAGGCTCGCTACTGGGTGTCAATGGTTACAAGACAAAGGAAGAGCAGCAGGAGGAGGATATGGCCTCTGTCCCGGTAGGGTTTGAACAGGTGGTCACTATGTATCCTATGGATTTTGAGGAGTGGCTGTGGGCCAACGGCATCGGAGAGCAGCACATCGACTACTTGCGCGACTGTCTGCATAATGAAGTTCCTGTGGGCGAAGGTATCCATCAGCGGTTGCGCGAATTGATGCTGCGCTATGTGGTGGTTGGAGGTATGCCTGAGGCCGTCTCAACGTTTCTCGAGACCAACAATATGAACGATGTCCTTGATGTGCAGCGTGGCATCATCGAAACCTACAAGGCCGATATGCTGAAATATGCCCGACAGGAGGACAAATCCCGAATCCGCGAGTGTTTCGACTCCATTCCGGCGCAATTGGCCAAAGAGAACAAGAAATTCCAGTATTCTGTTATACGCAAAGGTGCACGTTCCGGCCAATATGCCGGTAGCCTTCAGTGGATTGAGGATGCTGGTATTATCCACCGATGCCACAATACGACCATCACCGAGCTGCCGCTCGACGGCAATGCCAATCCTGATATTTTTAAAGTCTATATGACCGACATAGGCCTTCTGGTCAGTATGCTCGAAGAGGGCACCACTTGGAGTATTTTGCAGGGCAACCTTCACGGCTACAAAGGTGCTATATATGAAAATCTGGCGGCTGATATCCTAGGCAAGATGGGGCGCAAACTCTACTATTTTCAGAAAGAAAGCGGTTTGGAACTTGATTTCCTGATACGCTACAAGGGCGAATGTTGCCCATTGGAATGCAAAGCCCGTACAGGCAATGCCAAGTCGATGCAGACAGTGTTGAAACACCCCGAGCACTACCATATACAGCACGCCTTGAAGGTGGGCGACTACAATGTGGGGCGCAGTGGTCCACTGCTCACCCTTCCTTTCTATATGGCATTCCTCCTCACCGAGGTGTGAGTAGAACAAGTGGCGTCCACGTTGTCTTGTTAGAATTCACCAATTTGATGTATTCTGAATTGCGTTTATTAGGTGCCAGACGCCGCAATTTGCAACTCGTAAGTGTTTTGTAATTAATATATTATGAATTATATTTAATAAAAAGTTGCATTTTGGGGATTAATTTGTAATTTTGCAAATTGATATATTATAGTAGATTACTAAATAAAAAGCAAGGAAAGAAACCAAGAAAACAAACAGTTCACGGTGGTTTACACCAAATTATAAATCCATAAAAGACCAAACAATATGGCTACGATTCAAGACATCAGAGCCCTTGAGCTCAGAATTTACGAAGCAGTGGAGGAGTACCTCAGCGCTCCCGACGCTTATGACCACCCGGTGCTGCACGTCTACCTGGACAAAGACCGGATGGAGTACCGTGCGGAGATTGCCGAGGGGTTGACCGGCAGCGAGGACGACGGAGTGTATGCCGTTGAGTGTGTCGTCCGCGAGGGGGATGGAGGCTTGGAGCCCGATAACGACCGTGCGAGCGACATAGCCAACAGTTGGATATTCCTCGATTGATGTAGCAACAACCGCAAATCCATAAAAGACCAGAAACATTATGCGAAACATTGTGCAAAACGAGAGCAAAGAGAGCTCGCTCGCTATGCCGAGTCAAAACAATGTCAGTGAAACTAACGAACGAACCTACAGGCAACACGACCTTTGCAGCGATGGGAATTGGTCTTCCTTTGGACGCTGCAGGGGTGTTGCCTTATTAAAGTGAAATAAATAACAATAATATATGCCCAAAATAGTTAGTTCATTATTTTCCGGATGCGGAGGACTTGATTTAGGTTTTACTGGGGGATTTTCTTTCCTCGGACGCAACTACGAAAGATTAAATACTCAAATAGTATTTGCTAATGATTTTGATGTAGATGCACAACGCTGCTATAATAGCAATTCGATGTTAACCAACGATGGCGCACAATGCTTATTGGAAGACATTAGAAATGTTGATGCCGACCGTATCCCTGATTTTGATATTTTGTTGGCAGGATTTCCCTGTCAACCTTTCTCCAATGCAGGTAACCGCAAAGGGGTACATGATAAGAATGGAAGAGGCACTTTGTTTGAAGAATGCGAACGGATTATTAGGGCTAAAATAGCAAATGGCCATCGACCCCAGGCTTTTGTGTTTGAAAATGTGAGAGGAATATTATCATCAAAAATGCCTGATGGAGAAACGACTGTTCCTCAAGAAATATCAAATAGAATGCATGATATGGGATACAATATGAGCATGCAACTTGTTTGCGCAAGCGACTATGGTGTTCCGCAACAAAGGTATAGGGTATTAATTATTGGGATAGATGCTGAATTAGGAATAGGTCATTTTGATTTCAATAGTATGCAACAAGTTGTACATGACTATAATATTCCATCCAAAAGTTTTGGCCGTGATGAAGAACTGCTGATTGGGCACATTCTACAAGGTGTACATAACGTGCAGGATGATGTTGTATGGGAATATAGCAAGACAACGCAAGACACGGTAGAGTTAATCGGGAGCTGTCGACATGGAATGAAGGCTTTGAATTATTTTAAACCAGGTTTTAAGAAAGAGGATTTGCCAGAAATTCTTTTTGAAGGTCGCTCGTGGAAAAACATTACTTATGAGAAATTATCTCCAAGACTTAGGAAAATTGCGGATGACCCAAAGAAATATCATGCTCCCAAATTCTTCAGACGTTTTGCTTTTGGTGAAATAAATGGAACAATAACAGCCTCCGCTCAACCTGAGAATTGCGGCATCACTCATCCTGTTGAGAATCGTAGATATTCTGTTAGGGAATGCGCCCGTATACAGTCGTTTCCCGATGAATATAGTTTCAGTAGCATTCCTCTACAATCACAATATAAGGTGATTGGGAATGCTGTCCCACCAGTATTAGGTTGGGTTATTGCAAAAGCATTGTTGAATTACTTACCCGAATAATTGAAATAGTATGTATCTGAGTAAAGAAACCATTATCAAGGCCTACGAAACATTAAACAAGGCAAATCCCGATAATTTTAGCACTTACAGTGCCATACAGTATTTTGTGGCAACTGATAGATTTTTCAAAAGTAAGAGTGAACCTTGCAATTCTTCCAATAAGGAAAGTAAACAAGAGTTTTGTCGTTATGTAGAAGATGTTGTTGCTCTTGACGATGGCCACTATTTAAGCAATTTCAAGACGGTCTACGATGGTTCAAAGTCTCTCAGTTCAACTGTTGGTAGCAATTTTTTCAATGGCAGTTCTGTGGAACATTCAAACAATGCCTCTGGTAAACAATTCGATTATCCTAAGAATGCGCCGCTGATATATGCACAAGACGGTAAAGTTTGTAAAAAAGACGAATATTATCAAAATATCGACAAATATCTTGCATCCGAACATCAGAGGCTGGCACTCGCAATATGGCTGTTGAGAAAAAATGCCATATTTGATCAGTTGAATAAAGAAGAATTTGCTCAAGGGCTTGCTGAGTTCTATACTGATGATTTGGTGGGTATTTTGATTCCCAATGAAAGTAAGGATTGGGATGAAATGAAAAATTTCTTCTCAATGAAATGTTCCTCTGATATGGCAATTATCACAGTACCAGATATTAACAAAACAAGAGACTTGCCCTTACAGCAAATCTTTTATGGAGCTCCTGGCACCGGCAAAAGCCATAGAATTACGGACGATGATGGGGTGAAGAAAGCCGATGAAAACAATTTAGTCTTCCGTACCACATTCCACCCCGACAGCGACTACTCCACCTTTGTGGGATGCTATAAGCCGACTATGGACGAAGATGGTGGTTCCGGGGAAGAGAAGATTGTCTATCGATTCATTCCGCAGGTTTTTACTGACGCCTACATCGCTGCTTGGCGTACCAATGAAGATGTGTACCTTATTATTGAGGAAATCAATCGTGGCAACTGCGCCCAGATATTTGGTGACCTATTCCAACTTCTTGACAGGGATGGAGAAGGATATTCCAAATACGAAATCAAACCCGACATCGATCTGACGAAGTACATTGCCGGGTGCAAGTTGGATATTAGTGGAATCAAAAATTCAAATGGCAATGATATTTCGAAGAAGATTGCAAGTGGTGAAGTGTTAAAACTGCCCAAGAACCTCTACATCTGGGCGACGATGAACACCAGCGACCAGAGCCTCTTCCCGATAGACAGCGCCTTCAAGCGCAGATGGGATTGGGAATACATCCCCATTGATTATAATTGCCCCGAATCGAATTATACAATCATTGTAGATGATAAGCACAAATATAGTTGGCCGAAGTTCTTGAAAAATGTAAATGACCTCATTTACGATACGACTAAATCGGAAGACAAACAGATGGGCAACTTTTTTTTGTCGAACGTAAAAGGCAAGGAAATCGGTTGCGACAAATTCGTTTCTAAAGTGATGTTCTACCTGTGGAACGATATATGCAAAGATAACCCCAAAGCCCAAAAAAGCATTTATTCGTGTAAATTGGAAGAACCCGAAGAGGGAAAGGAAGACATTCGGGAATTCAAGTTTAGCGATTTGTTCCCGGCAGGAGAAGAAAGGAATGAGTTGCTGATAGGATTCATGACCTATTTGGAAATTGAAAATATTCCCGACAACAAGGATAAAGAATAGTCTCTAAGATTATACTACGGCGCCATGAGGATTCTCTTCGAGGACTACCAATACAATGCGGAAACGCTGAAAGGGATTCTGCCTGAAAAATTGTTGTCGTTTGCCGACAACGATACAAAGGCAAAGACAACCTATGTGGGATACCACCATTCGGTGGAACTTGGCGACGCTGTGTTTATATTGCCGAAAGTGTTTGTAGACAAAGACGGGCATCCCTTTGGCAAACCGGAAGAAACGGTGGAGTCATATCTGGACAAGTCGGGGACTTTGTTGGATATTGTCGGCGAAGATGACGCCAAGATTGTCTCGAACCTCTCGTTCTGGATATATTCCGCCATTGCGCGCTATAGAGACAACAATCCCGATACGGGCATTCTGGAGAGCAGGGATATACAAGAGGTTGAGTCGGTGGGTGACTATGGCTGTTCCACGTTGATTGATATCATACAATCGCTCCGGAAATACAACCGAGACCACCAAACCCTTGTCACCTTTATTGTCAACAATAACAGGAGTGCACGCAACAAGATATCCTGGAACAAAACTGTCAGGAAGATTCAGCCAATCATTCAGGACGATTCTCCCATATATCTTGAGTTTATAGGGAAAAACAAAAGCATCAACTTCGATGAGGAAATCATTGTCATTTTCTACTCCGTACTTGAATACCTCAAGGAGAAATATTTCTTCAGCGAGCCAATGCCTTTCGGCTTCAATTTGATTCCGACTTGGGGAATCGATAATATCATAGATGAAGGGGCGGGCACAATAATGCTCAACAAAATCAGGCACAAATATTTCACGGACGAACTTGTGCAATTGTGGCGGCTGTTATATGTGTTTTTTGACAAGGCGGAAAAGATTGAAGCCAAGGGCTATATGGACGAATATGTTCTTGCAAAGAATTTCAACCTTGTCTTTGAGGATATGGTCGACCAACTTGTGGGAAGTGAAGATTTGGCTGATTTGAAGAAGAACAAGGACAACAAAATTATCGACCACCTGTACAAAGACGATTCGCTGCTCAACAATGGCAAGGTGTACTATATCGCCGACAGCAAATACTACAAAGAGTCAACCGACCTTGGTGAGACTTCGGTATATAAGCAGTTCACCTATGCAAGGAATATCATTCAGCATAACCTTGATCTCTTCCATAAGGATCCCAAGGACATCTGGTATCTGCCGGCAATGCGTGACGAGCTGACCGAAGGGTATAATGTCGTTCCAAATTATTTCATTCGAGGCACTGCGGTCGATGGGGAAAAAGGGAAATTATATGACTACGGCAAGGATGAACTACACAACGAGTATGACGAAGACAAGAAGAATAAGGACAATAAGCTAGTAAATTACCATTTCCACAACAGGCTGTTCGACAGAGACACCCTAGTTCTTCAAACATACAGCATTAACTTCCTATATGTGCTTGCAAAATACATTGAAGGACCTGACGAGGTGGTAAAACGTCACATTCAAAAGGAATTTCGTAAAGATTTGATTAATCGGTTCAATGGGTTGTATTCATTTTATAAATTGGTCCCAATAAAAGAACCACTCGACCAACTCGTGGAACGGCATTTTAAATTGCTTCATGGGAAGATATACCGTCCCTATGAGAATCAGAATTACATTGTGCTGGCGCTTGAAGCAAGCAAGGTTACAGGAGAGAAAGATGGGGCCTTTCATAAGGAGAACTTAGAACTATTAGCCAGGATATCTAAGGACTTTAAAAAAATAAAATTTGTTTTAACCAAAGATTTGGATTTAGACAATGTTACTGAGAAACATGATAACATCATCCCCTACGATGACAACGAGGAAGAAGGAGAGTTTTTGATGGCGGCAGAGGATGATTCGACAAACGGCAATCCAAGAAGGGATATATTTATCACAAGGGAATAATCTGACTATAGATGCTAAATCCGCGAGAGGAAGAACAATAGTGACAAATTTACGTGGTAAAATAAAGAGCTTCCCTTGATTATAATTCGTTCCCAATCGTATTTGAGAGCTGGTTTAATATAAGTGAATATGAAAGAGAAAATAGTACCCACCGACCAACTAGTAAAACAGACCGTCGGATGCGACGAGACGAGCCGCGAATGGGTGGGAGCTGGTCAATTTGAGGCTAATTACTCGAATTGGCGGCGGCAAACTACCCATAGGTCTTAAATCCTGAATCTTGAATCCTGACTAACCACCAACCACTCTTACATCGCTATCAGGCGGCCGAGGACGGAATAATAGATCAACCGGTCTTTGACGGTGACGCCCGCATCGAACGACAGCGGGAGGGAATTATCTGACAATAGAAACGCTCTTGCACCAAAGTATATTCTTGATTTTGTGTGATATAATACAAAAATAACAAAAAGTTCACAATCTTGTGGTCCACAAAGTTGTGAACTTTGTAAAAAAGTTGTATTTTTGCAGTCGGAAAAAAGATACTATAGGTATCTATCCATATTACATTAAAGCCGACATATTATTCAACCGAAAAATCAATAACAATAATAAAAATAATATGAGAGAATTTCAATCAGAAGATGATCTTCAGGGATTTCTGGAAAGAGGAGATTTCTATGAAGAGGATTTTACCATTTACAGAAAATGCTATCTGTTGATCTGCGAAGAGAAAAACGACGCAACATTTACCTTGTTTACCGACAAGGAATTTGATGCATATATGAACGAAAATGTATGTGTGAGTGATCGCGATTTAGTTGAAAAAATGGTATACCAAATAGGTAAACCGTGTGCTGTCACACTTGAGATGTATACTGTGGGCGGAAACTCCCTTGACAAAGACAGGTGTATTTGGGGGCATGGCAAGATGTGGCGTGGCGTGTTCAGTGTTGATATTGAAGAGTGAGGCAAGAAGCAAGAGTATAGAGAGAATACCATAAGAGTAATTGATTTGAACTAGCCGACACCCCGCCGGAAAACTCCATCACGACAGGTGTTTGGGGCCGACAAGGAATTGTTAGAATTCCTTCTTTCAAGAATTATCTCAGAAACAAGTGGGTTATACCATTCTCGTCGTGCTGGGTCAGATGCGATGTGGACAATTTGACATTGAATCTATACTTGGGTGAATATTCGTTGAGTCACAATAATTCAGGCCTCCAATCGTTATATTTAAAAACTAAAAAGAATATGCCGACCATAGAAGAACTTTGTCAGAAAACCAGGAATTATCTGGCTGAAGAGGCTTTTGACGCTGCTGTCGACTGCTTTAGCCAAGCGATAAAATATACCGAGAAACCGGTTCTATTACTTTCTCTTCTGAAAGTTGAAGAATTGAACATCGATGCCGATAAAATGTTTGAAAGGGGCTGGGGAAGGTATTACAAGGAGACCCCCAATCCTCCGGAGGCCAAGCCGTTTTTTGGAGTTGCGGCCATTTTGGGGAACGTCCAAGCCCAGATTGCGATGGGTATCTACTATGCAACGCAAGCGACAAACAAATGGTCGGTACCGGCGCGTTGGCAAAGTCTAACGATTAGATTGGCGAATCGTAAAAACCCCGTTGTTACCCCGGATGACATTATAGCGATCAAATGGTGGACCTTAGCGGCCGAAAACGGGAGCCTATGGGCACAACACAGGTTGGGCTGGTGCTATTTTGACGGCAGTGGCGTAGAGAAAAACCACGCAGAGGCCATCAAGTGGTTTTCAAAAGCCGCCGAGCAAGACGAGCCTTGGTCACAATACAGATTAGGTCTTTGCTACAAAGGAGAAGAAGGCGTGGAGAAGGACGATCGTAAGGCGTTCGAATGGTTCAACAAGGCCGCCGAGCAGGGAATTGACAAAGCCCAGTTCGAAACGGGGAAATGCTATGAAAAAGGGTGCGGCGTTTCTCGGGATGCCGACAAAGCGAAATATTGGTATATCAAGGCCGCGCGCCAGGGAGTACAGGAAGCCAGAGACCTTTTACAACCCGAAGACTATCAATTCCACAACAAGAGGAATGAGGAGATTGACTATGACGCTTATATCCAACAAGCGGAACAAGGGGACCACGAGGCTCAATATATGATTGGATGCTACTACTACAAGGCCGCATATGGCAAAAGTTTTTATACAAGTAAAAAAAATTACCAAACGGCTGTTGAATGGTTCAGGAAGGCGCTGGACAAAGGGCTAGGATATATCAAGTCACGCTATATGCTCGGTCTCTGCTTCCTCGAAGGCAACGGTGTGGAAAGAGACGAAGCTAAGGGAATCAAATTGCTTACGATGATGGCGGAAGCCGGTGACGAAGATGCGATGCTCGAATTGGGTGAGTACTACCGTGGGAAAAAGGGTTGCTACGATAAGGCCAAACAAATTTATTCCGACCTGGCTGAGAGAGGGAATGCAGAGGGGCAATTCCATTATGGTTTATATTTAGAGAAAGACGACCCCAAAAAGGCGTTATCGTTGTTTCATAAATCTGTAGATGGAGGTTTCGAATGGGCGTTGATCAATCTGAAAAGCTATTACACCCCTTCGTTTGGAGGTTCAAACTGGAGTTTTTGCGAATTGGGATTTGAGAAAGACTATAACTGGCCCCATTGCGATAGTATCGTCAACAAAAAATATACCAACCAAACACAAATGGCTATGGAAGAGAATTTGACCGAGAAAAAGCAGGAAACCGAAGAGAATAAAAACGAGAAAGGATTCAGCGTGACATTCGAGGATGGCACAGTCATTCACGAGTCAAAAAGTGTGGACACTTTTGTCAAATCGTTGCAGAAGATAGGTCTTAAACGTATCAATGAAAGCCAGTGCCCGGAGCATTCGAAATACAAATTGGTAGATACCAAAGAGAAAAACGGAGAATACAAAGAGCAGAAAAAGATTGATGGCTATTATATCTACACTTCATTGGGAGATGATCAAAAAGTAGATGACCTGTATAGGATTTCCGACTATTTGGGCTTGAATTTAAAAATAGAGGAATATGGTGCGACGCGAGGGGCTAAGACAAAACTGCGGGTGACCTTCCCCGACGAGAATCTGGTGATAGAAAAGAACACGGCGTCGGCAACATTCATAGAGGCCATTCAACATATGGATTTGTGGTGTGTGATGGTTACGGGAATCGTTCTCCACGGTACGCCAGTAGTGTCGAGGAAGATGAGTGAGAAATACCCTAAAGAGAGCACCCCGATAAACGGTTTCTACGTTACCTATCACGGTAACAACGATGTGAAGAAGGAAGCTCTGGAGAAAATTGCCAAACGGCTGGAGAAGCGGATAGAGGTGGAGATTGTCTGACCCGACATCGTGGAGAACTCCAATGACGTGGGTGTGGAACTGACCAAGGACTTGGGAAAATAAATGATTATTTTGTATTTACTGTGGAACGGAGCGAAATGGAAGAACAAAAGAGTACTTACCTTGAACTGAAAGTGCCTTTTCGATGGTCGGCGGAGTGGTTTGAAAATTTGCGAAATGCAATGGCCGAGGAGAAGATACCTGTGAAATGGCAAGGGGGCAGCTATCATATAACAGCGGTATTCATAAATAAAATTAGCGAAAGAGAGAAGGTGCAGGAATTGTTGGACGCTTTCGAACGCATACTTTCCAAACAAACGCCGCTATCCCTGACATTAGACAAAGTGGATGCCTTCGTCACTCAATCGAATGAAGAGATAATCGTCAACATCACCTCGAAATCTCCTTCCGAAGAGTTTATGGCGTTGATAGATAAACTGAGAACAGAGGCAAAGAACGTGATGGGCGACATAGAAAGCGAATTCCGACTGCATATCACCCTTGGAAGGATTGATTCATCCAAGGCCTCGATAGAACAGGTGCGAAGAATTACCGATAGTATTACGGTACCATCATTTGACTTGAGTTTGAAAGAGGCAGAATTCCGTTTTTATCGAGGCTCTACTATCAGAAAATGGGGGTTAAACAGTATTAATAATATGAACGATTATAGAAAAAACAACCGCGAGGTGATGACCGACACGAAGAGGATGTATGAATCGCTGCCGGAGCTGCAAGCGGCTGTAAGGTTCTCCATAGGGCATCAGTTTATGGTGGCACAGGAAGAGGTTATTGACTTGCCGGAAACTAAAGAATGTGTCACGCAATATGTCACCTCTGCCAGACGGACTTTTGAGGCTGCCAAGGTTTACAAAGGCAAGAAGGTGGCCGTGCTGAACTTCGCCAACAACCACTCGGTGGGCGGTGCCCCCTTCTCGGCAGGTGCACAAGAGGAATCGCTCTGCCGCTGTTCGACGCTCTACCCCTGCCTGCAGGCGATGTACGGTCAGTTCTACAAGAAGCACCAGGATGAATACGGGAGAGGACAGATTGACGAGACGGGCAGCGACGACTTGATATACACTCCCGACGTGGTGGTGTTCAAGACGGACGAACGTGCGGATCCTATTATACCCAAGATGATGGAGCAGGCGGAATGGTACAAGGTCGATGTGATCACCTGTGCGGCACCCGAGCTGCGCCATAAGACACACAAACCGAGAGGCTATGAGGAGATGATCAGGCGCCGCATCAAAAAAATTCTGGATGTGGCAGCAAAGGAAAAGGTAGAGGTGCTGATACTCGGCGCCTGGGGGTGCGGCGCCTTCGGAAACGACATCGCCGTAGTGTCGAATGCCTTCTACTCCCTGCTGGAGAACTACAGTTTCGAAACGGTGGAGTTCGCTTTGGGGTCGACCAAATTCTTTGACTATTTCCAGAAGGGAACGGTGGTAAAATGAAAAGAACCAGCCACCCTGCGAGGAGGCTGCATAGGGACAGGTGATGAAACATTGCAAATGCATAATACAACGCCTCGATAAAGGGCGGGGGTTGTTATGCATAATAAGTATAGATGTCGCTAAAGATATGTTGGTGCGGAATGGCGAACAAGAATTTAGATGTATATTAAAAAAATATTTTGTCAGTTTGCAGAATTGTTGTATTTTTGCAAAGTGAAACTTTGTAAAAAATTGGATAAAATAAAGTAGAACTTTATGATAGACAGTTTTTTTTTAAATGCAAGACATTGAGGAAGAGAGCATTTTCTTCTTTGGCGCACGTCAAACTGGCAAGAAAACACTTTTGAAACAGCTGTTTCCTGATGCACGATACTATGATTTGCTGAAAAGTGAGGAGTTTGAGCGTCTGAGTCGCCGTCCGCAGCTGCTACGCGAGGAGCTTCAGGATTTTCCGGAAAGGACGCTTGTTATAATTGACGAGATACAGAAACTGCCTTCATTGCTCGATGAAGTCCATTGGCTGATGGTGAACCGTGACCTGCGCTTTGTGCTTACAGGTTCGAGTGCCCGCAAGCTGCGACGCGGCGGCATCAACTTATTGGGTGGAAGGGCTTTGGTAAATAACTTCTATCCGTTGGTAAGTGCTGAGATACCCGATTTCAACATTGACCGAGCTGTCAACAATGGTATGTTGCCTCGCCACTACCTTGTGGCTGACGCCGCCAAGCGCCTTGGTGGATATGTGGGGCTATACCTACAATCCGAGATTGTTGAGGAAGCTGTTGTCCGCAACCTGCCTTCGTTCAACCGCTTTTTGGAAGCGGCAGCCCTAACAAGCGGCGAAATGCTGGTATACTCCAACATTGCTGCCGATTGTGGCATCAGTGCCGTCACAGCACGTTTGTATTTCGACATCCTGGTCGACTCATCATTCGGCTATGTGATTCCAGCATACACCAAGGTTGTCAAACGAAAGCTGATACAAGCACCAAAGTTCTATCTGTTTGATGTCGGCGTGGCCAATCACCTTATGCATAGATCCCACCTGCAGCAAGGGTCGCCTGAATATGGTCACGCTTTCGAACACCTTGTCATTCAAGAGTTGATGGCTTGGCTTGGCTACCAAGGGCGTCAACGCGAGTTGTCGTATTGGCGGACAGGAACTGGTGTTGAAATCGACGCTGTGCTTGGCGACGCGGCGGTAGGCATCGAAATAAAGTCGACCACAGAAGTAAAAGACAACCAACTGAAAGGTCTTCGTTCGTTCGGACAAGACTATCCGCAGGCACGGCTGATAGTTGTCAGCAACGACCTTTACCGACGTAGAAAAGACAACATTGAGATATTCCCCGTCAGGGAGTTCTTTAACGACCTATGGGCAGGGAAAATCATTCCCTACGCATCAAGCAATAAGCAATGTGTTGCTTGGCAAAATTGTCGGGAACATCGGAACCATTGATTCAATGATGATGTTGTATAAGGTTTCCGGTCAAATCAGCCATTGCCAATAGTAGCCGTCCGGGTGCAGAGGACCATCGCATTCCGACAGCAGCTGCCGGCAGCTGTCGATGACAACGGGGTCGGCATCGGGGTCGGGCTCTGTCTTGCTGGAACGCTCAAAGCAAAGCAACGCCTCACAGATACATCCTCGAGCCTTCTGGGTGTCACAGGTAAAGAGAAAGGCGATGCCCAGCCTTCGGTAGTAGAGCCCCAGGTTGAAATCACTTCCGCCTTCCCGCAAGGCCCGCTCGAGCGCCAACGTGGTGTATTGTATGCCGGAGGCGTAGTCGCCTTTATAGCAATAAAGTTGCCCGAGGAACCCGAAGGCGTCGTCGTAGCCGATGTCGAATCCGCGAGGGTCATATAGCCCCAGCTCTTTATAGACGCCGACGGCCTCTTCCTGACACGAGACGGCTTCGTCGATATTGTCCGTGTTGCAGGCCTTTCGGTGCAGCAGCAATGCATAGGCTTTGCCATTCTCCTTGATGTTGTGTTGCGCAAACGCTTTCCTGAGCGCAAGCAGGTCGTCGAGCACCGACCTTGCATCGGCTTCGCTGAAATGCACACCCAATTCGGTATAGAGGCAGTCGAGGGCTTCGGCCAGGAGGTCGGGGTCGCCGCCTTGTCGGCATTCCTCCACGTAGTGCCGGCAGAGCCGAACCAGTTCCTCCCAGCGGAATTCCATTGAGAGGTTCTCTTTCTGACGATAGAATTCTTCTTTGGTCATTGTTATCGCTTTTGTCTTGTCTGTATTCTACCCCAATCGGTCATTAGATCAATATTCTGTCATAATACTTAACGTATTGGGGGCGATGTTTATTGTTTGGCTGGATGATGGGTTATGGAAAAATTGTATCAGGCAGTAGACGGGTGATTCCTGAAAGACTACAGATACGTTCTCAGCCGCTCCGTGCCGCTATTGTTTCGCAAGCGCATAATAGCCTTGTTGTGTATTTGGCGAACACGCTCGCGGGAAAGGTCCATACGCACAGCTATCTCGTCCATACTGAAGGCGTGGGGATGGCCGATGCAGAACGACATCTTGAGGACCTTGCTCTCGGTGCCGGAGAGGGTGGAGAGGATGCTTAGAATGTCGTTGTGCAGCGACTCACGCATCAGGCTTTCGTCCGGGTTGGAAGCCGAGGTGTCGGTGAGATTGTCAATCCTTGCGAGTTCTCCGTTGTCTTGTATCGGAGCGTCGAGCGACAAGGGTTTTTCGGCCGTGCGCAACAGCCATTCGCAATGCGAATCGTCTGCCCCAAGGCGTTCGGTCACCTCGTCCTTGGAGGGTGTGCGTAGCAGTTCCTGTTCAAGCTGTGCTGTTTCGTTGTTGTACTTGGACAGAAAAGAGATCTGGTTTGACGGGAGTTTCACCAAACGTCCCTCTTTGGCCAAGGTGCTCAATATCGATTGGCGAATCCAGTTCACAGCATAGCTGCAGAATTTGACACCATAGGTCTCGTCGAAACGACGTGCTGCCGTTATAAGACCGATATTGTCGGCGCTGACGAGGTCGGGAAGCTCAAGGCCAAAACCGACGTAGCCTTTAGCTATGGAAACGACGAAACGCAGATTGCCAAGCACCAGACGTTCGAGGGCTTTCTCGTCGCCGGCGTGAATGCGCTGAGCAAGGCTGACCTCTTCGTCGACAGAGAGAAGTGGCAGCGGGGCAATGTCGTGCAGGTAGAGGTCAAGGGATTGGTTGTCGCGAGGCGTGATGCGGATTTGTTTAGTAAAAGACTTCATATTATTTTTTTAATTAATAATCTGTTGATTGACTGTCGGTTTTGCCTATAACCAAGCAGGGGGGCTTTTTTTCGTCAAAAAGAACATTTTTACCGGAAAAAATCATTTGTGCTACATTCTATAGTCTTTCTTCCGACTCGGTCGGTATCTTCTTGCGCCAATAAACACGTATGTGTTCGTGGTGAAGGAGGTTGAACCACAGCATTACCCATATGTAGAATAACCCGTGGGAGAAAAAGGGCTTTTTTCCAGTGGCCACGAAGATGTAGTAATGTATTATTTCGTGTATCAGCACCCGACGGATTGTTTCCTCGTCCCAGTCGATTCTGGAGTTGAAGTAGACGGTTGCCGTGTTGCCGCCAGTCCATTTCCTATGGTATACTATGGCGGCGGCAGCCGATTTGTTATCCCCAGGGTTGAGGACAGCCTCGAATTTACAATCGCCGAGACGATTGCTGAAATACTTTTCGTTCAGCTCCCGGTAAAGTTTTGTAAGCTTGAAGGTCTTTTTTAATGTTTTCGTGTTCCACATAGCTTGTAGTATTTGCTATTCCCCTATAAAACCACTTTTTGGGGTGTTTTTTCCGTAAAAAAGAGGGAAATTAACATATTTTATTAAAAAAACTTGTGTAAAAAGAGAATAGTTCGTATTTTTGCAAAATGAAATAATCAGGTGGTTTTCTATAGTTTTATAAATGAATACAAATATATTATTAGAACAATGTAACTATGGCCGCGAGGATGTCATCGCCTTCAAGAACAGAGGGAAATACGCTATTTTCAGCAACTTCTATCCGTTCGACTTTACGGTCGAGGGTGTGACATTCCACAGCGTGGAGCAGTACTACCACTGGCGCAGGCTCGAAGGAACGCCGAAATATCAGGAAACGATGCTGTCGTTCGACGGCGAGAAGCACGCTTGGAAATGTTTCAACTACTCGCGCAACCGATGGGTGAAGCAGGTCATAGAGACAGACCTTGAGAAGCGCATAGCATATATGTGGGAAGGATTGCGATACAAACTGGAGCATTGCGAAGGATTCTGGGAGGCGCTGCTGAAAACAGGCGACAAAGTCATCGCAGAACTCAACCAGACCTCGAAGCCGGACGACATCTGGGCGGTGAACAAGACGGAAGATGGCTATGAAGGTTCTAATATCCTAGGCAAACTGCTGATGGAACTGCGCGAATCAACATTAGTATAATATATACATTATGAAAGTACACGAAATGATACGGGACAACTATCCCGAATACTACAGCATAGAGCGCTACCCAGCCGACCGCACCGCCTGCATCCGCAAGACGAGTGAGGAATGGGGCGTGTTCGGAAACTTCTATATGGCCAATGTGGTCGTGAACGGCATCACCTTCGACTGCACCGAGCGCCTCTTCCATATAATGAAGTTGCGCCCCGATGCAAAGGAGGGCATCCGCGATATGATGGAGGTGAAGGCTGGTATGGGGATGAAGATGCACCTCAAGCACGTCGCCAAGGAGCATCCAGAGTGGTTCCGCAACGACTGGCCCTCGATGATTGTGGACGCAATGAAGTGCTGCCTGCAGCTCAAATATGAGCAATGCGAGTTTTTTCGCAAGGAGTTGAAGCGCAGCGAAGGACTTTTCATCGCCGAAGACGAGACCAGCAGGATGCGCGGCCGCGATGCCGACACCTGGGGTGTGGTGCTGCGGGGCGACGAGTATGTGGGGCCCAGCCTCCTCGGGCGCCTGCTGATGGAACTGCGCAAGGACGGCAAGCTGCAGTACTCGCTGCCAAAAGATGCTTTGGATTCTATAAAACAGTTAAACTTTTGAACCCTTAAGCCCCTAAACAATATGACAGACAAACGCATTATAGGGACGGGCAATTTCGCCCTCGACAGTATCTACCAGCGAGAATATCCCGAAGGATTCGATACCTCCAGAAAGCGAAATCCCTTTGTCGACAAGCTGGTCAGCGAAGAGGTGGGCAACACCTGCGGTAACGTGATGTGTATGTTGCCTTATCTCGGTGTGGAGACCTACCCAATCGGCCATTTCGACGATACGGAACAGGGCTTGAAGATCACGGCAGACCTTGAGCGTTACGGCGCCAATACGCGCTTCGTGAAGAACAGCAAGGAAGGCGGCACGACGCTGATGACCTGCGTGCACAAGCTGAATTCCGGCGGGGAGCACGTGATGAGCCACAGGGCTGCGTCGCCCAATATTATATTCCCCAAGCGCAAGCAGCTGCGCAAGGACGAGGTGGCGGGATTCGTGGAGCAATTAGACTTCCGTCCCGACGCCTATTTCTTTGATGTGTCGGACGCAGGTCCGAGGGAGCTGGCGGCGGCCCTGAAGGAACGGGGAGTGCTGGTGTACTACGAACCGGAGGGCAACAAGGAGATGGGTAAGTTCCTCAGGTGTGTGGCCGTCAGCGACATCGTCAAGTTCTCCGGCGCCAGGATACAGGACACCGCTTTCGTGGCCGACTATCGCGACAAGCTCTTCATCCGCACGATGGGCGAGGAGGGTATGGAGTTCAACCTGCGCGGCGGTGGATGGAAGCGGATTGCCCCTGTGCCTAACGACCACGTGGTGGATTGGGAGGGTGCCGGCGACTGGACAACATCGGTCGTCCTTGCCGAGCTGTGTAAAGCAGACAAAACGGACATTGCCCTACTGACGGAAGGCGACGTTCGACAGGTTTTGGAAACTGCAGCCGCCATCGCCTCGCGCAGCGTGAGCTATATGGGCAGCAAAGGGATGATTAGGGAGTTAAGAGTTATGAGTTAATAGTTAATAGTTAAAAGTTATTAGTTATATTACTATGTTTATATTCTACCACGGGTCGCCGGAACGGTTCGACCATTTCGACCTAAGCAAGGCCGGCGAAGGTACCGGCGTGAAATTCGGCTTCGGCGTCTACCTCTCCGAGAGTGAGGCCAGCGCCGTACACTACTCGCAACCCCGCAATATGCCCCCGACGGAGGAGCATTACCTCTACACGGTGGAGATCCCAGAACTAACGGAGGACAACCACCTTGTTTCCGCCCAGCCGGTGAATCCCGCCATCGTGAAAAAGACGGAGGAGAAACTGGGCGAGACTGTCCCAAAGGAGGTGACGGAGAAAGGCAAAGAGTTCCGCAAGTGGGTGGGGTGTATGCTCACTGGAGCCAAGAAGGCAGGCTTCGCGGAAGAGAAGTCCGCCGCGCAGTTCCTGGACGGGATAGGCGTCATCTGCAATGTGTGGCCGCAGGCTCAGACGAAGCCCGACGGCTTAAAGAACTGCGCCGTATTCAACGCAGAGAGGGTGCGCATCGTCAAAGTGGAGCGCATCGAGATTGAGGAGCGGCACGGGAAGAATGTCTTGGTTAGTAGAGAACAGGTTAAATAAGAAACACCATCAAAGATGAAGACTATCCAGGCCCTCAGGAAGAATGGCATACTGAATCAGTAAATATTTAAAAATTTGCCATTTTTTGCCATCATAAATAGTAAGAGCGCTGATATTCAGCGCTCTTTTGTACCCCGGGAGGGACTTGAACCCTCACGCCCTTGCGAGCAGCAGATTTTGAGTCTACCGTGTCTACCATTCCACCACCAGGGCAGCTTTTTGGAGATGGGAAACGAAAAGCGAAAGTAGAAATTATTTTCTGAAAATAAGTCGTTTACTTTCTTTTTTCGGCCGCTCATCGCCTCATCTTTCAAGTGCAAAAATACACACTTTTTTGATACTGCCAAAATTTTTTTTCGATT
>JAEEGL015093872.1_pt1 | contig 26576 bp, 16 predicted proteins | sample 9134231 | NCBI WGS metagenome assembly JAEEGL01 (sample SAMN16246548, study PRJNA631951) | gut metagenome | biome: gut microbiome; feature: rumen; material: fiber-attached | host: Bos | place: Iran: Karaj | collected 2018-10 | reverse complement strand
CCTCGTCTTTTGTCTGATAGTAATCATTGTTCTGAGCCTGAGCGTTCATACTGGTGCCGCAGAGGATGATGGCGGCGATCATCATGGATTTCAAAGTTTTCATTGTCTTCATTGTTTTTGTTTATTTTTATGTTATTTATTTTGTTTTGTTCTTGATTCCGGTTGCAAAGTTAGTGCAGTTTTCGGACCCGGTCATAAAAACCTCCAAATTTCCGTCAACAAACGTGCGACACGTGGCCGCAAATACGACATATCATGCGAGAGGGCCCAAAATCTGTCGCGTTTGCCCCAAAAACGGTGGATGGTTCTGCAAAAATGGCTATAAAGAGAGGGTAGAGCACAGGAGATTTTTTATGATGTCCGGCATTTTCACTGCACCTATTCCATATATCCACCTGTGCGGCAGGTGGATGATTCTGCAAAAACGACGATACAGAGAGGGTAGAGCACGGGATGCCCACCTGTGCGGCAGGTGGATGATTCTGCAAAAATGACCACGAAGAGGAGATTTTCCTATTATAATAATAGGTGATATGATCATCTCAAGAGATTCTCTCTTCACTCCGCTCCTCTCCCCTGGAAATGTTAAAAAAGCTATATTTAGCGTTAAAAATTTGCTTTTTATCAAAGGGAATTTTATATTTGCAGCATCTTTTTTTGGATTTCGATGTTTCGAAATCATATCTCGAGGTTGGTAGCTTCCTGCACCAACCTCTTTTCGTGAAATGACACCACTTCTTTCCGCTTTCACCCGTTTTTTTTGTTGTTTTTTGCTGTTTTTTGCATTTTTTTAGGATATTTTTTGTATATCTCAAAACATTTTAATATTTTTGCCCAATGCATGATTATAAGGTGTATTGGAAATGCAGACTTAAATCTGATGTGAAACAACCTAAAAACTAAATAATGAGGAAACTTTTCGTGACGGTTTGCCTTTTGGTTGTTGCCACCATGGCAATGGCTCAGCAGGTGTTTGATGTCATGCAATATGGTGCCGTGGGAGATGGAAAGACCGACGATGCGGCAGCGATACAGCAAGCGATCGACCAGTGTGAGGCTGGTGGCGGAGGCAGGGTGCTGCTGCGTGGAGGACACACCTTCATGGCCGGTCCGGTGCGCTTGAAGTCGAATGTTGACCTGCACCTGGAAGCGACAGCCGTACTCCTTGCCAATCCCGATGAACAAGTCTATCACCTCAGCGCCTTCGGAGCCAATGAAGGCGAGGGCATGATGTGGCTCTATGCTGACGATGCCGACAATATCTCCATCACGGGGAAAGGCACCATCCATGGCAATGGCGTGGCGTTCATGGGAGCCGAACTGGAGGATTCTTATGAACTGAAGCCTGTCACCACCTTTGATCCAAGACCTCATGTGCTGACGCTCACCGGTGTGCGCCACCTCACCGTGCGTGACATCACCATCCGCGACGGCGCTTACTGGACCTTGCATCTCGTGGGATGCGACGGCGCGGTCATCGACGGCATCAACCTGCTCAATAACCTCAAAATACGCAATGGTGACGGCATCGATGTGGACCATTCCCGCAATGTCCGCATCTCCAATTGCCATATCACCAGCGGCGACGACTGCATCTGTCTGAAAAACAGGCGCGAGACGGAGCGATACGGGTCATGCCACGATATCGTCATCACCAACTGTGTGATGACCAGCCGCTCGTGCGCTATAAAAATAGGTAGTGAGAACATGGACTCCATCTACAATGTGCTCTTCGACAACTGCATCATACGGGCTTCCAACCGTGGACTCGGCATACAAAACCGCGATGAGGGCACTGTCACCGACGTGGTGTTCTCCAACATCCTCCTCGACTGCCGCCTGTGGTCGGATGTGTGGTGGGGAAAGGCCGAACCGATCTACGTCACGTCCTATCCCAGAGCCAACGGCAACCACAAGGACGCCAACTGGCGCTTCCCCAAAGGACAGGTGGAAGGCCGGTGCGGCCAGGTCTCGAGGATTTTCTTCAACAATATCGTGGCCACCAGCGAGAACGGATGCTTCGTGGGCGGTGACACGCCCGACAAGGTCAGCGACATCCATTTCAACAACATCAGACTCAACCTCAGGAAAATGACCGGCTATGACGGTGGCGTGTATGACAAGCGACCCTGCAAAGGAGAGGGATTCGTCAAGGGAAAAGTTTACGGACTCTACGTGGAACAGGCTTCACGGCTCACGGTCAAAGACTTTTTCGTGTCGCACGAGGATGTCGATTACGGAGGAACTTGCAATCAAGAACTGAAATAGAATATTAATTTTTCATTTAACCTAAAAACAATTATGCTGAAAGTACGAAACCAACTGAAAAAGGTTTTGCTGAAATCATTGATCTCGGCAGCCTTGATGCTGAGCAGCACGGTCGCCATGGCCCAGAACAATGTGACGGGAACCATCACCGACGAGAATGGTGACCCGCTGATTGGAGTGACCGTCATGGAAGCAGGTACACAGAATGGCACCGTGACCGACATCGACGGACGTTACACGCTGAATGTCAAGCCAGGTGCGAAACTCGTCGTTTCCTACGTGGGATTTGAGTCTCAGACCATCAACCCGGGACAGAGCGTTGTGTTGCAGGAAGACAACACAACTCTGAATGAAGTCGTGGTGGTGGGCTACGGCACCATGAGGCGTAAGGATGTGACCAGCTCCATCACCACGGTTCAGGCCAAAGACCTCAACCAGGGTGTGTTCACCGACCCGGGCCAGATGCTGCAGGGCAAGGTTCCCGGACTGGTCGTCTCTTCTACCGCCGACCCCAACGGAGCTCCTACCATCACCCTGCGCGGTGCTTCCACATTGCGTTCGGGTGCCATGTCGCCTTATTATGTCGTGGATGGTATCCCGGGTGTTGACATCTCCATCGTCGCTCCCGACGATATCGAGAGCATCGACGTGCTCCGCGATGCTACCGCCACCGCCATCTATGGTTCCAAGGCCGCCAATGGTGTGATCATCATCACCACCAAGAAAGGATCTGAGGAAAAGACCAATGTGACTTACAACGGATATGTGGCCTTCGACAACATCCTCAAGACCTTTGACGTGGCTACTGCTGACGAACTGCGCCAGTATGCCAAGAACAACAACATTTCTCTGAAGGATGGTGGCGCCAACACCGACTGGCAGGACGAAGTGCTCCGCACGGGTATCAGCCACAACCACAATGTGAACATCAGCGGAGGAAACGAAAGGACCCATTACATGATCAGCGGCAATCTCATGAAGCGTGAGGGTGTCGTCAAGATGACAGGCATGGACCGTTTCAATGTGCGTTCTCTTATTTCTACAAAAGTGCTGAAGGATCATCTCACCTTGTCGATGGGCGTCAACTCCATGTATGGCAAGCACTTCGGTGTCCCTACTGGCAATGAGGGCGCCTCTGTGCTGGATGCCATGAACTACTATTCTCCCACCAACGCCATCAAGAATGGTGACGGCACATGGACCGTTGGAGCTGGCTCAAAGAACTACAATCCGCTCGCCCTGATGGAGGAAAATACATCGGAGACGGTCTGGAAGCGCAATCAGTTTATTGGCAAGACCGCCCTTGAGCTTTGGAAAGGATTCTTCTGGAATGTGAACTATTCATGGAGCAACTACCAGAGCACCTACAGCGCATACAACACCCGTAACTCTCAGCTTGAGGGTATCGGAAACAAAAACGGACAGGCTTCACGCAACACTTATTTCGGACGTGAGCAGACTTTTGAGACTTATCTGAACTACGGCTTCCTGCTGGGCAAGAACAAGTTTGACTTGATGGCAGGTTACACATGGGAAGAGAAGAAAAACAATGACGGATTCGGACTGAGCGTGGAAGGCTACTACAACGACGACCTGACATGGTACAACCTGTCCTATGCACAGACCATCCTCGGTGTGCAGAACTCTGTGCAGAGTGGTTATCGTGAAAACATCCGCAACATCTCCTTCTATGGTCGTATCAACTACTCCTACGACAGCCGCTACATGCTCCAGGCCACCATCCGTCGTGACGGCTCCTCCGTGTTTGGCAAGAACAGCCGTTGGGGTACCTTCCCGTCCGTGTCTGCAGCATGGAACATCACCGAAGAGAATTTCATGAAGAACCAGAAACTGTTCTCCACCTTGAAACTCCGCGCTGGTTACGGTATTTCCGGTAATGCGATGGGATTCGATGTCTATTCCTCATACAACACCTATGGCGCTTCTGGCACCTTTACTTATGACGGCAAACTGTATCGTACTTACGCCGCCACGAAGAATGCCAACCCCGACCTCAAGTGGGAGACAACAGGCATGTTGAACATCGGCCTCGACTTCGGTTTCCTGAAAAACCGCATCAATGGTACCATCGAGGTTTACAACAAGAAAACCAAGGACCTCATCTGGAGCTATCCGGTTCCGACCACTCAGTATGTCTATGGCTGGATGGACGCCAATGTGGGTGAGATGACCAACAAGGGTATCGAGCTGACCTTGAACATCGATGCCATCCGCACGAAGGACTTCAACTGGATGACCACCATCAACGTGTCGCACAACAAGAATACGGTGGACAAGATGCAGAATGAAAAGTTCCAGACCACCAACCTCACTCAGGGTGATCCCATGGTGGCCGGTGTCTCTGCCAACGGATGGACACAGCGAATCATGGAGGGCGAGTCTATCGGTACGTTCTACACCTATCAGTATGCTGGCACGGTCAACGGACGTTCTGAATACTACGTGCTCGACGAGAACGGCAACCGCACCGGTGAGACCACCAACAATCCGGGCCTCAAGGACCGCACCATCACAGGTTGCGCTCAGCCTAAGCTCACCGCTGGATGGAACAATACGCTTTCCTACAAGAACTGGAGCCTGACGGCCTTCATCACCGGCGTGTTCGGCAATGATGTCTACAATGGCCCGCGTGCTCACTACAACAGCGCACAGATGTTCTCCGACGGCAAGAACGTGCTGAAGGAGTTCCTCTCATTCCCCGCTGGCGACGCTTCCGGCTCACTGCCCTCCGACCGCTGGATTGAGAAGGGTACTTACGTGCGCCTCCAGTCTCTCTCCCTGAGTTACACCTTCCGCAACTGCTTCAACGACTGGATTCAGGATCTCACCCTCTATGGCACAGCCAACAACCTGTTCACCATCACCGACTATAAGGGTCTTGACCCCGAAGTCAATCTTGGTGGCATCGACCCGGGTATTGACTATCGCTGGAGCCGCTATCCCCACACACGCACCTTCATGGTCGGTGTGAAGATCAATTTCGGCGGCGGCAAGAAGAAAAAGGCTGCGACACAGTATGTTGACAGAGAGGTCATCAAGGAAGTGCCCGTGGAAGTAGTCAAGGAAGTGGTCAAGGAGGTTCCTGTCAAGGAAAAGGGCGATTTGGTCCAGACCACTTACGTCGTGACTTTCCCGGTCAATTCATCTGATATTTTGAACACCAAGGAACTTGACGGCATCCAGAAAGGTGCCAACGTGGAAATCGTGGCTTACGCTTCACCGGAGGGTACCACTGATATCAACCAGAAACTTTCTCAGGACCGTGCAGATGCAGTCGCCAAGTATCTGCAGAGCAAGGGCGTGAATGTGGTCCGCATCACGGCAAAGGGTGCTGATACAAGTCATTCTAACCGTATAGCTATAGTGACTGTAAAGTAAAAACCATTTAATCAGATTTCAAGAATATGAAACTAAATCAGTTATTTCTTACAGCTGGCTTGTTTGCTGTAGCGCTTACCAGTTGTACAGATTTGGATGTCAATCCAAGTTCTCAATATACAGAAGACCCCAGCAAGAATTCTGGTGTTGACCCCATGATTGTGGTTGAGGCAAAGATGGCTGACGTCTATTTCCACCTGTCTGGTACTTTCGGCCGCCGCTATATGGAGGCTCAGTGCCTCGCTTCGGATGAGTTCACTTGTCTGGCTTTTGATGGTGGCTACTATGACGACGGCACTTATGCCCACCAGGCTCTTCACAACAGCTTCGCCACCGACGCTTCTCTCGATTGGTATTCAGAAGTGACTTCCGGCATCACCAAGGCCAACACGATCCTGGAGGAACTGGGCAGCGGCGCTTCTACTCAGATGACCGCCCCGGCTCGCGCCATGCGCGCTTTCTTCACCTGGATCCTGATGGACAGTTTCGGAGATGCACCTATCCTCGAGAAAGTTCCTGCTGAAGGTGAGGTGATTCCACGTACTGCAAGAAAGGATGTGGCTGAGTGGATTGAGAAAGAACTCAAGGAGATCATTCCTTCTCTCACAGAGGACGTGACAGAGAATACCTACGGCAAACCGACCCGTTGGATGGCTGAGGCGCTCCTGGCCAAGCTCTATATCAACTGGCCTGTCTATACCGCTGAGTCAGTGGATCAGTATGACGCTGCCACCGCTGCCAATCCCAAACTCGACGACTGTATCGCTGTTTGCGATGATATCATCAACAGCGGCAAGTTCAACCTTGGTTCTGTGGACTATCTGCACAAGTTCTCTTATGATAACAGCTGGAAGGTGGAGGACTTCATCTATGCCATGCCCTACGACGCCATCAACCTTCAGGGCTTCCAGGATGCCCGTCCGCGCTCCTTCAAGCAGCTGAAGAACATGTTGCCGAATGTCTATGGCTCATCAGATAAGTTCACCCAGTCATTCGGTGGAAACATCGTCGTGACTCCTGAGTTCGCCAAACTCTTCAACCTGGAGGGTGACATCCGTAACCTCAGCATTCTCCGTGGTGATGTCTTCAACCGTGATGCCAAGACGCTGCGCCCGACAAACGAACCGTTTATGTATAAGGACAAGCAGGTGCACTTCACTGAGACCATCACCCTCATCAAGCAGGATAACACCATCGACGTGGGCAATGACGACAACTCCATCCAGCAGGGTTGCCATTCCATCAAGTGGTTTATCGTCCCGGAGGACTACAACAACGGACGTAACCAGTCCAACGACCTGCCGATCTTCCGCTTCGCCGACATCCTGCTCATGAAGGCTGAGGCTCTCGCACGCCTCGGACAGAGTGGTGCGAAAGATCTCTTCAACCAGATCCGTACCTATGCCGGTGCTCCTGTGATCGCTGCAGAACCCACACTCCAGGAGATCTACGACGAGCGTGGACGTGAGTTCTTCGATGAGAACTGGCGCCGCAACGACATGATCCGTTTCGGACACTTCGAGGATGAGTTCTTCCCGCATTACAAGAACTTCCCCGATGCCAACTTCGACAAGCGTCATCGTATCTTCCCCGTGGAGCAGGAGATGCTTGACCTCAATCCTGGTTGGACACAGAATCCCGGCTATTGATGATGAAAGTCATTTGAGCCTATCATACATAAAAGCCCAGGGCAGTCGCCCTGGGCTTTATGTTTGTCAACAATTATGGGGTTACTGCCACCGTCGTGAAAGCCATTCTACGGTGTCGTATTCAAAACGTCTGACCATGTCGCCGACGTTGATTTGCACGATTTTCTGCATCAGTTTGGGCCACCCGTTGAAGAAATAGCAATACTGCTCGAGGTTGGTTGTCGTGATGCCCGTTTTACTGTCAGAAAGCGCTATGTTGGTGTATTTGCTCACGCTGTCTGAAACTTCTCCGGTGAAAATAGTTCCCATTATCCCGCTGATCAGGTCTTTGACGTCGTCGCCCTCTATACGGGAGTCGACGCGGGCCTGTATCACGTAGTCGCCTTCGATGTCTTGCTCTTCTTCCGGGGCTGGATAGAACGACTCAATCCTTGAATGTGTGGGAAACCCTGCCTCTGAGACGTCATCGCTCTCGACGGGTTGCATGGTCACTTCTTTGCCATGAAATCCGAAGAGCATGTCGAGTTCGTCGTATTGTTCTTTGATGCCGTCTTCCGTCGAACATCCCAGGAGGATCAGACTCTCCAGTTGCTTGCGCGGCATGATGCTGTCCAGACCGGGAATAGTGGTGTAGATGCTGTCGAAGGCCTCCGTATAGCTCTTCTTCAGCACGTCACGTATCTCACGCCAGTTCTCGATGTGCTGCACTTGTCCCAGTTCATCGGTGCTGAACCGGCAGCGCAGGTCCTTGAGGTGTTTCCATACCACGGAGGCCATGCGCATCTCGTAGTCGTTGCTGTCGTCCTCCACTTCGCAGGACTGGGGAATCATTTCCATCACATAGCCCTTGTCGGTGGAGTCGGTGACGATGATCATAAACCTTTCCGTGATTTCACCCATCATTGTCGTGTCATTGTCGATGATTTTCATCTTCCCATGAGTCCTTTGATACTCCATCGTGTCGTTAAGACAGTAATAGGCGATGACGGCGATGGTGGAATCTTTCTCCTCCTCGTTTTGCAGGGTCTGCATCTGTGCCTGAACCGTCATGGCCATGACAGTCCCCAAAAGAATAGTCAAGATCTTTTTCATATATGTACTTAAGTTTTGCATTTGTCTAAACTCCATAATCCAGCATTTGTCTAAACTCCCAAACTCCCAAACTCCCAAACTCCCACCGAAAAATGGCATGCAAAGATATATATTTCCAGTGTTTTATTTTCATAATTTTGCTTTTTTTCCTATTTTTGCATGTTATAAGTACTCGTTTTGTCGGAATCTATGAAAATCCGGTTTCTATTTTTTGCTTTGTCATTTTTGTGCGTCATGCAGTCGTATGCCCAAAACGGACAATATGTCGATCCGCGCATCGGCAGCGTTGGGGTGGGGCGCACCTTCCCCGGACCGTCCATGCCGTTCGGCATGGTCAAGCCCGGACCTGACTGCGGGGTGAGGCCCAACGCAGGATGGGCACCACAGCCTGAGGCGGTGACCGGATTCTCGCAGACTCATGTCAGTGGCACCGGCGGTGGACAGAAATACGGCAACATCCTCATTCAGCCGATGACCGACCGTCAACAGGATCAGCGGCGGGTCAGCGAGGAGATTGCCCTGGGCTACTATGCCACGACCTATGAGAACGGCATCCGCACCGAGATCACCACTTCTGAGCGGTGCGCTTTTTATCGTCTGCATTATCCGCGTGAGGGAAAACTGCTGGTCGATGCCAGCCATTACCTCGGAAAGAGCGACATCCCCGACCTGCGTGAGGCGCAGCAGTTGGTAGGGGCGGAGATCGAGAGCGTGAGCGACCATGAGGTGACGGGCTATTCCACCGTGCGCGGCGGCTGGAACAACGGCGATGCCTATACCGTCTTTTTCTGTCTGCGCACCGACGCTCCCTTCCGTGCGGAGATGGACGAGACCCGCCGCGTGGCGGTTCTTCATCTTCGCGACACCCTCGTGCATGTGCGTGTCGGCATCTCCTTCGTCAGTAGCATGCAGGCGCGGCGCAATATCCCGGATGAGGGGTTCGACCGTCAGCTGCAACTTCTGCGTGAGGCCTGGGAGCGCACCCTGTCCAAGGTGGAGATGCCCGGTGCCACGGAGAAACAGAAACGGATGTTCTACACCGCCTTGTATCACACGATGCTCATGCCGGTGGACCGCAGCGGCGAGAACCCCAAATGGACGGAGACGCCTTACTACGATGACTATTATGCCATCTGGGACACTTACCGCACCTCGTCGCCGCTGATCACCCTTCTCGAACCGGAGCGCGAGCGCGACATGGTCAATGCGCTGCTCCATATCTACCGTCGTGAAGGCTATCTGCCTGACGCCCGCAGCGGCAACTGCAACGGCCGCACGCAGGGCGGCAGCAATGCGGAGGTGGTCATCGCCGACGCTTTCGTGAAAGGACTCGAGGGCATCGACTATGAATATGCCTTGGAGGCGATGCTCAAAGACGGTGAGGCCGACCCGGGGGCTGACCACGAGAAACATGGCCGGGGCGGACTCCGTGAGTATCTCTCGCTGGGCTATATCCCCTATGGCATCGACCGTGCCGGCAACCGCACCATCGAGTATGCCTACGACGACTACTGCATCGCAGAGGTGGCCCGGGGACTGGGCCGGATGGATGTCTATGAACAGTACATGAAGCGTTCGCAAAACTGGAAAAACCTGTGGCGCGCCGACTTCGAGTGGGATGAGATGCGGGGTTTCGTGATGCCCAAAGACGCTGACGGCCGTTGGCTGGACAATGTGCCCTGGGGCAAGTCGAAGGTGTTTGTGCCCACCATCCCTTACACGCCCGTCACCAAGGTGGCGCCGTGGTATCTGCCCTGGTGGTCCACTTTCTTCTATGAGGCCACTTCTGAGGAGTATTCGCTCAGCATACCTCACGACGTGCCCGGCTTGATAGAGGCCTGTGGCGGTGCCGACGCCTTCCGGCAGCGGCTCGACCTCTTCTTTGATAAGAACTATTACAACGTGGCCAACGAACCGTCGTTTCTCACGCCCTGTCTGTATCACTGGATTGGGCGGCCTGACCTGAGTGTGGATCGGGTGCGCCGGATTGTGGACCTGTCTTATGATGACACTCCCGATGGCCTGCCCGGCAATGATGACTCCGGCGCCATGTCGTCGTGGCTGGCCTTTCATCTGATGGGTTTTTATCCCAATGCCGGACAGTCTTATTATCTCCTCCTGGCTCCCATGGTGCCGGAATATACCCTGCAGTTGGGCAATGGCCGCCGACTGCATGTGGTCCGGAAGGGAAAAGGGGAGCAGGTGAAACGCATTTTGCTGAATGGCAAGGAGATAGACAATGCCCGTATAGAGCACCGACAGTTGATGGAAGGCGGTGAACTGACCTTTGAGATGATGCGGAAGAAGACCGAAAAGGTGAGGTTCACTCCCCCGGTTCCGAAAATCAACGAGATCGTGAAATGTGAAACCCGTCCCATCGTGAAGAGTGAGATCCATTATACCCTCAACCGGCAGTTCCGCACCTGGCCTCTGACGATGGGGTGGGCAGGCGACAAGCTATGCGTCACCGTCAAGTCGGCCAACTATCTCATTCCCCGCAGCGTGGTGGAGCATGCCGATGGCTTCTGCTGGGACAGCCCGCAGGTGGATGGCGGCTGCTACCATCCTCAGGGCACGATGGCATTCATCTCCACCGATGCCTTGCGGCAATTGAGGGAAAAAGGGAGTTTCGTCTATGATACGATCACCTGGCGGAAAGTCGATGAGCGTGACGGACTGATCCATGTCCGGGCCGACATCGACCGCACGGAGATGTGGATTTCCACGGCCGCTCCCCTGCCCCTTGTGATGGAGATGCGTCATAATCCGCTGGGAATCGATTGGAAAATAGGGGATTGACTCCTCGTTTTGCCTTCGCTGCCCAATTCGTCAACTGAATATGAAAGGAAAAAGAAATATCATCTTGTTGTGGATCGCACTGATGTCATTGACGGTCAGCGCGCAGAAAACCCGTGAACAGATGGGGGGCGTTTACCATGCCTATCCTCCCGTGCCTCCGACGCAGCAGGTGGAGGCGCCTGCGGGTTATGTGCCGTTTTATATCTCTCATTATGGGCGGCACGGGTCACGGTGGCTGCCCTCCGATGAGCGCTATCAGTGGGTCATGGCGCAGTTTGCCGACCGTGGCAACCTGACCAAGGAGGGCAGGCGCGTGCGCAGCCAGATGAGGAAAGTGTGGAAAAACGCCCGTGGTCATGGTGGCCTGCTCACCCCGCTTGGTGCCCGTCAGCATCGCGAGATTGCACGGCGGATGGTGGAGCGCTATCCTGAGGTGTTCACGGATGAGACCACCGTGTCGGCTCGCTCGAGTGTGGTGGACCGGTGCCGGAAGAGCATGCTTGCCTTTACGGATGAACTGCATCGTCTGTGCTCGCCCCGCGAGATGACCGTTGAGACCGACTCTGCCTTTATGGCCTACATCGCTTACACCACGCCCGAATTGCGACAGCTGGAGCGCAAGGTATTCCCCCGCATGAAAGGTTCTCCCGACCGTTTTGTCGGTCAACTGTTCAAGCATCCCGACGCGGTGGTCGAGAAAGAGCGCCTGATGTCAGAGCTTCACACCATCGCCTCTGACATGCAGGATGTGGAACTGCCTGTCAATCTGTATGCGATCTTCACGGATGAGGAGTTTGCCGACATCTATGAGCGCAACAACGACCGCATGGTCTATTGCAACGGCACCGATGTCCGCAATGAGGGCATTCCGGCCCTGTCGGCGGTCTCCTTGTGGCAGGACATCGAGCAGCGTGCCGACAATGCCATCACCGCCCGCCAGCCGTCGGCCACCCTCCGTTTCGGCCACGACACCAACCTCTACCGTCTGCTCTCCCTCCTGCAGGTAGAGAGCAGTCTGTCGGGCAAGATGGACGAGATCCTGCCCATGGCGGCCAACCTGCAGATGGTTTTCTACCGCCATCCGTCGGGGGATGTCATCGTGAGGCTCTTCCACAACGAGCGCCTCGCCGCCATTCCCGTCCCGATGGCCTTTGAGGGCGGCTTCTACCGCTGGGATGACCTGAAGACCTTCGTGGCCGGCCGCATCCACAGCCTCGGCCACCTGCACCATCTCCATGCCCTCAATACGATGGTGGGCACCGCCCAGGCCAACACCCGGACAGCGGGCCTCTTCGGCAAGGGCAGCGAGGAGCATGGACAGACCCTCCCCGCAGTGCTCACGCCCAATGGCCAGAATTTCTGGACTCCTCAGACTCAGGACACCGAGCGCAAGTGCATCGCGCCTTATTATTATAAGGATTCCTTGTTCCAGGGCGTGCGCAACTCCCACTGGATTGTGGGCGGCTGCACGCAGGACTATGGGTCGTTCACCATTGCCGCTGTCAGCGGGGCTCTGCGCACCCAGCCCGGTGAGCGGGCCACCCGTTTCAGCCATGCCGACGAGGTGTCGCATCCTGACTATTACGCCGTCAGCTTGCCTGACGAACATCTGCGGATGGAACTGACCGCGGCCTCACACGGGGCGGTGCTGCGCATCACGCCTGACCGCGACCAACTGGTGCATGTGATCTTCCATCCGAACAGTGATGAGGGAGAGGGTGGGGTGGCTCTCGACCCTCAGCGGCGGGAGATCTACGGATACAACCCCGTGCACCGCATCTATCAGGGATGGGGAGAACGGGCTGGCTTTTCCGGACATCTGCTGCTCCAATACGACCTGCAGCCGGTGGCCGTGGGCACTTACGACGGAGAGGAGAAGGCCGAGGGCAGGCTGACGGTGGATGGAAAACCCGGCATCGGCGCCTATCTCTCTTTCCAGGGCAAGGCCGGCGAACCCATCCTGCTCCGCATGGCTTCTTCTTTCACTGACCGCGAGGGATGCCGGAAAAATCTGGAAACAGAAATCGGGGACCGCTCCTTCGAGGAGGTGGAGTCTGCCTGTGCTGCCCGGTGGATCGACCGGTTGCACACCATCGACGTGTCGGATGAGGATACCGCCCGGGTCAACCAGTTCTACGGTGCCTTGTACCGCGCCTCCTTCCTGCCGAGGGAGTTGAGCGACGTGGACGGCGCCTATCCTCGTTTCGCTGACGGCACCAAGACCAACCGGGGACGAAGGTGCTTCACCGACTTCTCCATGTGGGACACCTACCGTGCCCTCCATCCGTTGTACCATATCATCGAGCCAGACTTGTCTTCCGACATGATGCAGTCATTGGTCAATATGTATGAGGAGGGCGGCTGGCTGCCCATCTTCCCCTGCTGGAACTCCTACACTGCTGCCATGATTGGCGACCACTGCGCCGTGGCATTGGCCGATGCTTATATCAAGGGCGTGCGCGGCTTTGACTATGAGAAGGCTTATGAGGCCATGCGCAGGAATGCCTTCGAGACTCCGGCGTCTTATGAGGACTACCAGAACGGCATGGGGCGGCGCGCGCTCCAGTCTTATCTCAAATATGGGTATATCCCCTTGGAGGACAGCGTGAAGGAGGCGTTTCATAACAATGAGCAGACTTCCCGCACCCTGGAGTATGCTTTCGACGATTTCGCCGTGGCGCAGATGGCCAAGGCGCTCGGACATGAGGCTGACTATCAGGAACTGATGAGGCGCTCGGAAAACTGGCGTAACGTGATCAACCCCCGGACGGGATATGCCGACGGGCGCCACAGCAACGGACAGTTTGAGAACAATACCGACCTCATTCACCGCAAGGACTACATCACCGAGGGCGCCACCTGCCATTACACCTGGTATGTGCCCCACAACCCCAGGGGACTCATGGAGGTGATGGGGGGCAGAGACGTCTTTGTCAACCGCCTCGACTCGATGTTCACGGAGGGCAGATACTGGCATGGCAACGAACCCTGCCATCAGATAGCATGGATGTTTGACTATGCCGGCGAACCTGAGAAGACCCTGCATTGGGTGCGCCATATCCTCGAGACGGAGTACAACGACACCCCCGGCGGACTCTCTGGCAACGACGATGCCGGACAGATGTCGGCCTGGTATATCTTCGCCGCCATGGGTTTCTATCCCGTCTGTCCTGCCACCAACGATTATGTATATACCAAACCTCTCTTCAGGGAGGTGAGGATCAATTCCCCGCAGAAACCTCAAAAACCATAAAAAGCCAGCTATGAGAAAAATACTGACCATCTTCTTGATGATGGCGGCGATGACCGCCTGTGCCAATCCCGTAGACCAACTCCTGGAGCGCATCGACAAAGGGGCCTCCGCGAAGTTCAAGACGCAACTCGTGAAGAGCGACAAAGATTTCTTTGAGTTGGACCAGGCGGGGCGCAGAGTGGTCGTGAGGGGCAACACCTGGGTCAACATCGCCACCGGCATCAACTGGTATCTGAAATATCATGCCGGCATCCACCTCTCGTGGAACGGGATGAAAGCTTCCCTTCCGGCCGTGCTGCCGCCGGTCAACAGGCCGGAGCGGCATGACACCGACCTCAGCCTGCGCTATGATTTCAACTACTGCACCTTCTCTTATTCCATGGCCTTCTGGGACTGGCAACGGTGGCAGCAGGAGATCGACTGGATGGCGCTCCACGGGGTCAATATGCCGCTCGCCATCGTGGGCGAGGAGTGCGTGTGGCGCAACATGCTCCTGCGGCTGGGCTATTCCGAGGAGGAGATCGGACGCTTCATCGCCGGTCCGGCCTTCCTCGCCTGGTGGGAGATGAACAACCTGGAAGGGTGGGGCGGTCCGCTGCCGCGCTCCTGGTATGCACGGCAGGAGAAACTGCAGAAACAGATCCTGGCCCGCATGAGGGAACTGGGCATGCACCCCGTATTGCCGGGCTATTCGGGCATGGTGCCGCATGACGCCCGTGAGAAACTGGGTCTCGACGTGGCCGACGCCGGACTGTGGAATGGGTTCCAGCGACCGGCCAACCTCCTTCCCACTGACCCGCGGTTTGGGGAGATCGCCCGCCTGTATTACGAGGAACTGACCCGCCTTTTCGGCAAGGCGGATTACTACTCCATGGATCCGTTTCATGAGAGCAACGACGACAGCCGCATCGACTACGCTGAGGCGGCACGGGTGCTGCTCAAGGCGATGAGAAGTGCCAATCCGAAAGCCACATGGGTGGTGCAGGGCTGGACGGAGAACCCGCGTCCTCAGATGTTGGATGCGCTCCAGGAGGGCGACATCCTCATCCTGGACCTGTTCAGCGAATGCCGCCCGATGTGGGGCGCTCCCTCGATATGGAAAAGGGAGAAGGGATACGGCAATCACCAGTGGCTCTTCTGCCTGTTGGAAAACTTCGGCGCCAATGTGGGCCTCCACGGGCGCATGGATCAGTTGATCGACAATTTCTATATGACCAAGACGCATCCGCTGGCCCGGAAAATCAAGGGCATCGGATTCACCATGGAGGGTTCCGGCAACAACCCCGTGATGTTTGAGCTGATGAGTGAACTGCCCTGGCTCCCGCAGCGCATCACCAAGGAGGAGTGGCTCCGCGGCTATGTGAAGGCGCGCTATGGTTTCGATGACCCCGAGGTGCAAAAGGCCTGGCTGATCCTGGCGCGGAGCATCTACAACTGTCCGGTGGGCAACAACCAGCAGGGACCTCATGAGAGCATCTTCTGCGGCAGGCCCACACTCCACAACTTCCAGGCCTCCAGTTGGTCGAAGATGAAAAACTACTATGACCCGGAGGACACCAGGCAGGCGGCCAGTCTGATGGCCGGAGTGGCGGAGAAATACAGGGGCAACAACAACTTTGAGTACGACCTCGTGGATATCGTCCGGCAGGCGGTGGCCGACCAGGCCCGCATCCAGTATCAGCGCACCATCGCCGACTACAAGGCTTTCTCGCGGTCGGCTTTCAAGGAGGATGCCGGGCGCTTCCTCCAGATGCTCGACATGCAGGACCAGCTGTTGGGCTCCAGACGTGAGTTCAGGGTGGGCAACTGGCTGGAGGATGCCCGCCGCTGCGGTGTGACCGCCGAGGAAAAGGACCTTTATGAGTGGAACGCCAGGGTGCAGATCACCACATGGGGCAACCGTTACTGCGCCGATACGGGCGGTCTCCGCGACTACGCCCACAAGGAATGGCAAGGACTGTTGGCCGACTTCTATGCCGTGCGCTGGAAAGCCTATTTCGACGCGCTCGACCGGCAGATGGAAGCCCTGACGAAACCCGACCCCGAATTGCTCGGCTCGGGAGCCAACAGCAACAAAACAGCCGACGAACTGTTTCAGATGGCTCTCCCGCAGGAAGTGACCCTCGACTACTACGCCATCGAGGAGCCTTGGACGCTCAGGCATAACCCCTACAGCGCCGCTCCCCAGGGCGACCCCGTCGACCTGGCCCGCCAGGCCATGCAACTCATCAGGAAATCTATCCCTCTCCCTCTGGGAGAGGTTAGGTGAGGGTCTTTCCTCAAATTGTCCCTCATCCCCCTCACCCATCCTCTCCCTCGAGGGAGAGGGGCAGCATCCTTTTTGAAACCTCCCATCCCCTCCCAGAAAAATCCCCAGAAAATCTCCCAGCCCCTCCCAGAATCTCCCAGAAAATCCCCCTAAAACCCAATAAAAATGTCACCAAACAAACAACGCCTTCTCTCCCTTGATATCCTCCGAGGTATCACCGTGGCAGGCATGATCCTGGTCAACAACGGTTATGGCGAGTCCTTCCAGATGCTACAGCATGTGGAATGGAATGGCATGACCCCCTGCGACCTCGTGTTCCCGTTCTTCTTGTTCATCATGGGTGTGTCCACCTATCTCTCCTTGTCGAAAAGCCAGTTCAAGGCCACACCGGCGGTGGTGAGAAAGGTGGTCAAGCGCACGGTGCTCCTGTTTCTCATCGGTCTGGGCATCAACTGGCTGGACCATGCCATCGGGGGCGACGTGCTGTGCTTCGACCACCTGCGCATCTGGGCGGTGCTGCAGCGCATCGCACTCTGCTATGGCATCGTCTCCATGTTTGCCTTGATGGTCAACCATAAATGGGTGTTGCCGACCATCGTCATTCTCCTGGTGGTCTATGGCATCATCCTCCTGACAGGCAATGGCTATGCGCAGGACTCTTCCAACATCCTGGCACGGGTCGATATCCGCTTGTTCGGCACCGAACATCTCTACCACAAGAGTCCCGTCGATCCCGAGGGACTGCTGGGCACCATCTCGTCGGTGGCTCATGTGCTCATCGGTTTCTATTGCGGGATGCTCATGAAAAAGGCTGCCACGGTGCAGGAGAAAGTGCTGCAGTTCTTCTTCGTGGGGGCTGTCCTGGTGATCGGCGGTTACCTGCTGTCGTATGGCCTGCCGCTCAACAAGAGGATATGGAGTCCGAGCTATGTCATGGTGACTTGCGGACTGGCAGCCCTGCTGCAGGGTATCCTGATGGTGGTCATCGACCTGAAGGGAAAGAAGGGCTGGTGCACCTTCTTCCAGGTGTTCGGCATCAATCCGCTGTTCCTCTATGTGGCCAGTGAGGTGCTGGCCATCGTCCTGGGACATTTCGGGGTCAGCGAGATGGTGGCCGGCGCCATCCGCTCCGTCATCTCCTATCCGCAGATGGCTTCCCTGGCTTATGCCTTGTATTTCGTGCTGCTCAATTTCATCCTGGGATACATCCTCTATAAGCGCAGGATTTACATCAAACTTTGACAGACGATGATAGAGAATGAGTTGAGAAGCCAGATACAGCAGTCGTTGGGACTGGTGCCTACTACCGAACAGGTGGAGGCCATCCGCGTGTTCGCGCAGTTTGCCCTCGACCGCAACCCTCATGTGGTCATGGTGATGCGGGGGTCGGCTGGTACGGGAAAAACCACGCTCGCCGCCGCCATCGTCCACACCATGGTGAGGCTGAAGGCGAAAGTGATGCTCCTGGCTCCCACAGGCAGGGCCGCCAAGGTGTTCTCGCTCAACAGCGGACAACCGGCTTTCACCATCCACCGGAAGATTTTCCGTCAGAAAACGTTCACGGGCGAGATGACGGGATTCCACCTCAACGACAATCTCTATCGTGACACGTTGTTCCTCATCGACGAGGCCTCGATGGTCTCCAACGACGGCAATGGCGAGGCCAATTTCGGCAGTGGCCGGTTGCTCGATGACTTGGTGCATTTTGTCTATAGCGGACAAAACTGCCGGATGATGCTCATCGGCGACAAGGCGCAGCTGCCGCCGGTGGGCGAGGAGGAGTCGCCTGCCCTGCAACCGGATTATCTCCGCGGATATGGCTTGCAGACCTACAGCTGCGACCTCAACACGGTGCTCCGCCAGAGTGAGCAGTCGGGCATACTCTACAATGCCACGGTCATCAGAAACATGATCACGCACGACGAGGCCACGCAGTTGCCCGTCATCCGGTTTGATGGCTTCGCTGACATCCGGATGGTGCCTGGCGACGAACTGATCGAGTCGCTCAACAACAGCTACGACAAGGTGGGACTGGATGAGACCATCGTCATCACGCGTTCCAACAAGCGGGCCAACATCTACAACCAGGGCATCCGGGGCAGTGTGCTCGGCAGGGAGGAGGAACTCTCGTCGGGTGACATGCTGATGGTGGTGCGCAACAACTATTACTGGACGGAACGGGAAAAGGTGTCCCTGGAGTTTATCGCCAATGGCGACCGCGCCCGTGTCATGAAGGTGCGCAACTACCGCAGCTTCTACGGACTGCGGTTCGCCGACGTGCTGCTTTCCTTCCCCGACTATGAGGACCTGGAAATGCAGACCACCGTGGTGCTCGACTCCCTGATGTCGGAGGCTCCCTCGCTCACCCGCGAACAGAGCGAGCGCCTTTTCCAGGGCGTCATGGAGGATTATGGCGACATCCCGCTCAAGCACGACCGGCTGGAACAGGTGCGCAACGACATCTACTACAATGCCTTGCAGGTGAAATACGCCTATGCCGTGACCTGCCACAAAGCCCAGGGCGGACAGTGGCAGCACGTCTATCTCGACCAGGGCTATATGACCGACGACATGGTGACACCGGACTACATCCACTGGCTCTATACGGCTTTTACCCGGGCCTCGTCCAAACTTTTTCTCGTCAATTGGCCTCGTTCGCAGACAAAATGATACTTTTTGTTGATTTTCTTGACATTTTGTCAGGTGGTGCGTGATGGGTTTTGCTTTTTTTTCTTACTTTTGCAGCGGAGGATGATTCCGTCGGCCAAGAACAATGCAATAACAATTAATACTATCAACCCTATGAAAAAGAAAGGATTATTATCGATCGTAGCAGCTGCCATGCTGATGGTGGGCTGTGGTGGAATAGGCACTGGAGGCCTGTTAGGTGGTATCGATGGCGCCGGCGCACTCGGCAATGTCATCGTCAGTGTGCTCGGCATCAACAAGGTGTCGGAGGCTGGTCTCGTGGGAAACTGGAATTATGTGAACCCCGGATGTGCGTTCACCAGCGACAATCTCCTGGCCAAGGCCGGTGGTGAGGTGGCTGCCGCCAAGATCAAGGCTGACCTCAAGCCCCATTACCAGTCACTGGGCATTACGTCTTCGAATACTTATTTCAACTTCAAGCAGGACAAGACGTTCTCTGGAAAACTGGCAGGGACGTCCATCAACGGCACCTACACCTATAACGAGTCCACGGGCAAGATCGACCTCAAGACCGTGCTGCTTTCGCTCTCGGGCTACGTCACTCAAAGCACCAGAGGCATCAGCCTGCTCTTCGAGTCGCAGAAGATCCTCAACATCATGCAGACCCTCGGCGCTCTCTCGGGCAACACGACGATCGCCGCAGTCAGCGAGATCTCAAAGAATTACAACGGCGTGCGTATCGGTTTCGACCTGGCCAGATAAAGCGGGAAAAGAAAAATCCCGATGCCTGTCAGGATGTGACGGGCACCGGGAATGGATCAAGGACGGGAGCTTGCAGAGGCAGGCTCCTGTCTTTTTATTCCATATTGATGATGTTGAGGAATTTCTTCCACTGCTTGTCGAGGTTGTAATTGGTGGCGTAACCTTTCTTCACGTGGACGATGCCCTCTTTCATCGTGGCCTTGCTGAACGAGCTGGAGGCAATCTTCACTGGCGTGGCGCTGGGCACGTAGATGTCCATCAGACTGTTGCATTTGTCAAAGGCTTCACCGCTGATCTCCTTCAGGGAGATGGGGAGGTTCAGCGTGGTCAGGCTGGCGCAGCCTTCAAAGGCGCTGTTGCCGATCTTCAACAGGGAGTTGGGGAGGTTGATCTCCTTCAGACTGGCGCAGTTCTTGAACACATTGCTCGAGAGCTCCTTGATGCTGTTGGGGATCTTGACTTTCTGCAGACTGGAGCAACCCTCAAAGGCACTGCTGCCGATCGAGGCGATGGAGTTGCTCAGGAAGATGCTGTCCAGCGAACTGCATCCGTTGAATGCGTCATGCTCAATCTTCTTGATGGAGTTGGGCATCTCCACAGCCTTCAGTTCGACACATCCCTTGAAAAGATCGCTGGAGATGATGCTCAGCGCGGCGGGGAGGCGGAACTCCTTCAGACTGGCGCAGCCTTCGAAAGCATCGTCGCCGATGGCACTCACACCCGTGGGAATTTCGATGTATTCCAAACTGGTGCATTTCTCAAAAGCACCGACGCCGATCTTCTTGATGCCCGAGGGCAGAACGACATTGCGCAGCTCGCTGCACTCCTCGAAAGCACTGTTGGGGATCTCTGTCACACCACTTGGAACCTCAAACTCCACCAGCGACTTGCAGCCCTTGAAAATGTCAACGGCCAGTTTGGTGGTGCCTTCGGGAAGGTTGATGCGCGTCAGACTGGCACAGTTCTTGAACAGGTCTGCCGGCATCTCCTTGATTTTCTCGGGGATGGTGATCTCTGTGAGACTGGCACAGCCCTCGAAGGCGGAATTGCCGATTTTGATGATGCAGTTGGGGATGGTGATGGAGGTCAGGCCCGGACAGTCCTTGAAGGCGCCGGTGGCGATGTCCTCAACGTAGTAGGTGACGCTGTCAACGACGATTTTCTCGGGGATGACGATGTCGCCCACATAGGCCTCTTGTCCTCTGACTACCGAAGCGGTCTGCTTTTTTGCACTCAGGGCATAGGTGATGCCGTCCACGGCAGCCCTGTCTTTCTTGAGCTTGATGTCAATTGCTCCTGCCTGCAGACTGATGGCAAGGGCAACGGTGATGATGGATAGTAATCTGAACATTTTCATATAGAATGAGTTTTAATATACCGCAAAAGTAATCATTTCTCACGAATTGTCAAAAAAAACAGCCGTATTGTTCGCCCTGATAGGTCTTTTTCAAACATTTATACATTTTTTTCAACACATTTTAAGGTGTTTTTTGACAGGTGATATACGTCGAATACTTTATTTTTTGTAATTTTGCCTCCAAACAACATCATCTTGTAACGATAGGCTTAAAAACATGCCCATATCTGATATACTCAGGCGATGGCGCAAGTCGCTGCAGACGAAGTCGACTTTGGCTATCATCATCACCGCAGGGGTGCTGATGGAGCTGTCTTCGGCTGTGCAGTATTGGTTTGCGCGTGAGGGTATCAAACAGGAAGTCCAGCACCGCGCCAAGAGCGAACTCAAGGTGAAAAACCTGGAGATAGAAAAGGTGATCACGGCCGTGGAGACAGCTTCCAACTCCACTGTGTGGATGCTGGAACAGCAGCTTGGCAGGCCCGACTCCCTGGCTTCGGTGATGCGCCAGATGATCCTGCATAATGACCACATCATGGGATGTGGAATGGGATTCATGCCCGACTACTACCCGCAGAAAGGCCGTTGGTTCGAACCCTATGTGGACCGGTTGCCCGACGGCTCTTGCGTGGACATGCAGATCGGCAGCGAGGCCCACGATTATCTGAAGGCTGATTGGTATACCATACCCATGCAGTCGGGCAAGGGCTATTGGACCGAACCTTATTTTGATGACGCGGGGGGCAAGACCGTCATGATCACCTATGCCCAGCCCGTGCGCGACAAGCAGGGCCGCGTCGTGGCCATTTTCGGCACCGACGTGTCGCTCGAATGGCTGTCCAAGGTGCTCAACGAGCATCACATCTATCCCTCTTCCTACAATCTCATGGTGTCGCGGACGGGTAAGCTGATGGCCTGCCCGGTGGAAAGCCTTGTGATGGAGAAGAGCATACAGGAGGTGACGGCCCACTATGCTGACACTTCTGTCAAAAGGGTCAACCGCCAGATGATGGACGGCTTGTCGGGGCAGGCGACGATCATCGATGAGGATGGAGAGAAAAACTATGTCTTCTTCGCACCCGTCGGACGCGACAGCATCCTGTCCAACGGCGAGCAACTGGGATGGTCGATGGCTGTGGTCTGCAGCGACCGCGAGATCTATCAGGGCCTGCGGCAGATCAGCAACGTCCTCCTGTTCCTCATGCTGCTTGGCTTGATCCTGCTCGCCTTTATCCTGAAGCGTGTCATCAAAGGGTTCCAGCGCCTCCAGGCCGTCAATGCGGAGAAAGAGCGCGTGGATAACGAACTGACGTTGGCCCGCAACATCCAGATGGCCATGTTACCCAAGGCTTATACTCCTCATCCAGACCATGGCGATGTCGTCGTGCATGCCGCCCTGACGCCTGCACGCCAGGTGGGCGGCGATTTCTACGACTATTTCCAGAGCGGAGACAAACTGCTCTTCTGCATCGGCGATGTGGCGGGCAAGGGCGTGCCGGCCGCACTGGTGATGGCTGTGGCGCGCTCCATGTTCCAGATGTTGTCGGCCAATGAGACCATGCCCGACAGCATCGTCTCTCAGATGAATGAGGCCATGGCGCGCGACAATGACTACAACATCTTCATCACGTTCTTCGTGGGCATGCTCGACCTGCCGACTGGAAGGCTGCGCTACTGCAATGCCGGACATAAGGCACCGTGGATCCTTCATGCTCCTCAGAAAGCGGACGCTGATGAAAACCGTGAAAACTCATGGACGGTGACTCCGTTGGCCATGGATCCCAACCTCCCGATTGGAGCGATGACGGGCTGGGACTTCTCCGTTCAGGAATACGACGTCTCCACCGGCGACATGATCTTCCTCTACACGGACGGACTGACCGAGGCTGAGAATGCCAACCACGATCAGTTTGAAAGAGAGGGAATACCGCAGATTCTCCAGACCATGGCTGAACGTGATGACCCCAAGGGGCTCATCGATGGCATGACGGATGCCGTGTTCCGCTTCGTGGGAGACACCGATCAAAGTGATGACCTGACTATGCTTGCAATCCAATATCTGCATCAGCCGCAGGACAAGGGTTCCTGTGCTGAGATCACCCTCCCCAATGACATCAATGAGACGCCACAGCTGGCCGAGTTCCTCGAGGTATTCTGTGAGGAGGCCGGCCTTGGTCCTTCTGCCTCGATGCAGGTCAACCTCGCCATGGAGGAGGCGGTGGTCAATGTGATGAATTATGCCTACCCCGAAGGGGAGAAAGGCGACGTGCATATCAAGGCTGAGATCGATGGGGAGAACCTGAAGTTCACCATCACCGACAGCGGTCAGCCTTTTGACCCCACCGCACAGGAGGAGATCGACATTTCCCTGCCTGCCGAACAACGGCCGATCGGCGGACTGGGCATCCACTTGATGCGTCACTACATGGATCAGGTCCATTACAAACGGTTGGATGGACTGAATGTCCTTACGCTTTTAAAACAGATCAAAACAACGACAGATAAAGACCAAGAGAAATGATGAAGACAACATTCAAAGAAGAAAACAACAACTATGTGTTTGCTTTTGAGGGACGCCTCGATACTGCTGCGTCGTCTCAGACCGAGAAAGAAATGAAAGTGCTCGAAGATTGTGAAGGGCATGACATCATCCTCGACTGCACAAATCTGGAGTATATCTCTTCCAGTGGGCTTCGGCTCTTCCTCGCTTTGTTCAAGAAAGCCAGGGTCAAGAACAGCCATGTCTATCTGATGGGCATGAGCGATGACATCCGGCAGGTGTTCGACGAAATCGGTTTCACCAGCCTTTTTGAATTCAAATAGTCACGAGGGAGAAAAATCCTTTCGTGCCATTATTTCCTGACTTTACCGAATATCCTTGAAAATGAGCGAGAAAGAAATCCAACAATTGGTCAATGACAATGCTGCCCTTCGCAGTGAGGTGGAACGGCTCAAGGATGAGATCATCAGACTCGTCAGCCGCAACCTCGACCTGGCAGAGAGACTGGAAGAGAACACGGAATTGCGCAGAAGGGTGGAGGTGGCCCGCGAAATCCTGGCGGAAAACATCAACAGGCAGCGCAATGCCGACCTGCAGGATGACGGACAACTGATGGCCCTCATCGAACTGCGCGTGGAACAGGATCGTCCCTATCGGGACCCGGATTTCAACGGCCACGAACTGGCCCGCCTGCTCGGCGTGAGCTATGAGCGCCTGCTGCGCCTCTTCCGCCGCCAGACCATCCACCGCACCCCCGATGCCTATATCGACAACCTCCGCACCCTCGATGCCCTGCGCCTGCTCCGTGAGCACCCCAACTACACCATCGCCGTCATCGCCGAGGAGGCTGGTTTCGGCAATGTCCGCACCCTTCAGCGCCGCATCCAGGATGCCATCGGCATGACTCCCGTCGACTACCGCGTCATGCTCACCCGCGACCAATAACCAATCACGGGGACGGGGAATCTGATACGCTTTAGCTGCCCTCAATCCTCAATTTTCAATCTTCAATCTTCAATCTTCAATTTCAATCACGGGGACGGGGAATCTGATACGTTTTTAAGCCTTCTTATGATGATGAAACAGGAATCCATCAAGAAATATGACTATCTGATCATCGGTTCGGGACTTTTCGGGGCTACCTTCGCCTACCTTGCCCATCAAATGGGCAAAAGGTGCCTGGTGATCGAAAAGCGCCCGCATCTTGGTGGCAATGTGTATTGTGAGAATGTCGGAGGGATAAATGTGCATAAATATGGTGCTCACATTTTCCATACCTCCAACAAAAAGGTATGGGATTTCGTGAATTCATTGGTTGAGTTCAACCGATACACCAACTCACCGGTCGCCAACTACAAGGGCAAGCTCTACAATCTCCCTTTCAATATGAATACGTTCTCCCAGATGTGGGGAGTCGTGACTCCTGAGGAGGCCAAGGCCATCATTGATGAGCAAAGGCAGGAAGCCCTCGACAAAATGAGGAAAGAGGGCATCACTGAGCCGCGGAACCTGGAAGAACAAGCACAAATACTCATCGGCAGGGATATTTACGAAAAACTCATCAAGGGATACACCGAAAAACAATGGGGACGGAAGTGCTCTGAACTGCCGGCTTTCATCATCAAAAGACTGCCGGTGAGATACGTCTTCGACAATAACTATTTCAATGACAAGTATCAGGGCATTCCTGTCGGTGGATACAACAAACTGATAGATGCCCTTCTCGAGGGTGTGGAAACGCGCACGGGTGTCGATTTCTTTGACGACAGATCCTATTGGACAAGTTTGGCCGACCGGATCGTGTTCACTGGCCAGTTGGATGAGTTCTATGACTATCGGTTTGGCAAACTGGAGTTTCGTACTGTGAGTTTCGAACAGGAAACCTTGCAGACGCCTAATTATCAGGGAAATGCTGTCATCAATTACACGGATGCGGAGACGCCATACACTCGGATTATCGAACATAAGCATTTTGAAATGTTCGGTCAGGATGTGTATGATGTTCCACAAACGGTGATATCCAGGGAGTATTCCACGGAATGGAAACCCGGATTGGAACCCTTTTACCCCATCAATGACGAAAGAAACAACTCATTAGCTCAAAAATACAGAGATCTGGCAGCCCATGAGCCCAATGTCATTTTCGGTGGCCGCCTGGCCGAATACAAATATTATGACATGGCCCCCTTGATAGAAAAAGTCCTAACCCTATCACGGGGACGGGGAATCTGATACGTGGGGACTGGTTTTTGATTCTGTCTAAAGTGGTCAGAAAAGTGGTCAGAAAAGTAATACGAAAAGTGGTATGAAAAGTGGTCAGAAAAGTAATACGAAAAATGAAAAGGCCATTATCTCTGCCATTAGATCCAATCCTGCTATTTCCATAACAATCAAGGAAGAGTTTATGAAAAAGCATCCGGTGAAATTAGTTTTTTCCTGAAATACTCATATCTTTGCGACAAAAAACAATACATCATGAGACGGATTCTTTTTATCATTTTTCTTCTATCCATCGGTATGGCAGGTCATGCTCAAGAGGCAAAACTTGACTCGGCATCGTATGCTTATGGAGACAAGAT
>JAEEGL011442185.1_pt1 | contig 26576 bp, 22 predicted proteins | sample 9134231 | NCBI WGS metagenome assembly JAEEGL01 (sample SAMN16246548, study PRJNA631951) | gut metagenome | biome: gut microbiome; feature: rumen; material: fiber-attached | host: Bos | place: Iran: Karaj | collected 2018-10 | reverse complement strand
TGGAAGAAATCGCTTCCGAGTCATAATTCATAGAAGGAGATACACACATGGCTATTAGTGCACAACAGGTTAAAGAACTTCGTGATCTGACAGATTGCGGCATTATGGACTGCAAGAAGGCACTTATCGAGTGCGACGGCGATATCGAGAAGGCTAAGGGCTGGCTCCGTGAAAAGGGTATGGCTAAGGCTGAGAAGAAGTCTTCCAGAGTTGCTGCTGAGGGTGCAGTCATCGCTAAGATCGCTGACGACCAGAAGAGCGGCGTTCTCGTTGAGATCAATGTTGAGACAGACTTCGCTGCTAACACCGATAACTTCAAGAGCTTCTGCGATACAGTAGTTGCACACATCATCGAGAAGAAGCCTGCTTCTGTTGAAGAGCTTATGGCTCAGCCTCTTGCAAGCGATCCTTCTAAGACAGTTGAGCTTTTCCAGAAGGAAGCTATCGCAAACATCGGTGAGAATACTTCAATCAGAAGATTCGATATTATCGAGAACAACGGTCTTGGTGCTGTTACAGCTTACATCCACATGGGCGGCAAGTGCGGCGTTTTCTCCGAGATCTGTGTAGGTGACGATTCCGTCATCACAAAGCCTGAGTTTGCTGATTTCGCAAAGAACATCAACATGCAGATCGCTGCTTCCAGACCCGGTTGGGTTAACGAGGAAGACGTTCCCCAGGCTGAGCTCGACAAGGAGACTGAGATCATTAAGAATAAGGCTCTCGAAGAGGGCAAGCCTGAGAAGATCATCGCTGAGAGGATCGTTCCCGGCCAGATCAAGAACTTCTACAAGATGAACTGCCTGGTTGACCAGGAGTACATCAAGGATGAGGATCTTAGCGTTAAGCAGTACATCGAGAAGACAGCTAAGGAACTCGGCACAGAGATCGCAGTTGTTCGTTTCACACGTTTCACACTCGGTGAGGGCATCGAGAAGAAGGCTGACGATTTCGCTGAGGAAGTTAGAAAGCAGGCTGGCCTGTAATCTTTTTCCGAAAAGAAATGACCTTAAGACCGCTTCGTTTGAAGCGGTCTTTTTCTTGCGCTCTTCTATTAAATAATAAAAATGCTCTTCACCTATCTTTCCAATACTGTTAAAATTTATTGAAACGAAAAGATGGGAGAAATCTGTTAAATGAGTGAGAAGAAGTATAACCGGGTCCTGCTTAAGATATCCGGTGAAGCACTTGCAGGTGAGGCTAAACTCGGTATCAATGATGATGTTCTCAAGGAGATCTCAAGAAACATAAAGGCTGTTTCCGATCTTGGCGTACAGGTCGCGATAGTTGTCGGCGGCGGAAACTTCTGGAGAGGAAGATCTTCAGAGAAAATGGACCGTGTAACTGCAGACCACATGGGTATGCTTGCCACCCTGATGAATTCCCTCGCTCTTTCAGACGCACTCGAACAGCAGGGCGCCGTTACCAGAGTCCTTTCAGCAATCGAAGTCAGACAGATGGCTGAGCCTTATATCAGAAAGAGAGCCGTAAGGCACTTGGAGAAGGGCAGGATCGTAATCTTCGCCTGCGGAACCGGCAACCCTTATTTCTCAACGGATACCGGTGCGGCTCTCAGAGCCACCGAGATCGGTGCCGACATTTTCATCAAGGCTACAATGGTTGACGGTGTATATGACAAGGATCCCAATGTCTATCCCGATGCCAAGAAATATGACAAAGTCTCTCATGACGAAGTACTGAGGCTTAACCTCAAGGTTATGGATGCCACGGCTGCCGCTCTTTGCAGGGATAACCACACTAAGATCTTAGTGTTCTCTATGAAGGATCCCACCAACATCGTAAGGATCGCAAGAGGCGAAGACTTAGGCACCATCGTTGAATGATCGAGTTCTAAAGAATAAACAAGCAAAGGAGATGAAAAGCTATGCCAATGATCGAAATCACTAAGAAGGATTATGATGATGTTGAAGCTAAGATGAGGAAGAACATCGACAATCTTCAGGAGAACCTCAACACGATCCGTGCAGGACGTGCAAATCCGCACGTTTTGGACAAGATCCTCGTAGATTATTACGGCTCACCGTCTCCTCTTAATGCGGTTGCCAATATCCAGGTCCCTGAAGCTAGAATGATCACGCTTCAGCCTTGGGAACCTAAGATGCTCAAGGAGATCGAGCGTGCCATCCAGGCTTCCGATCTCGGCATCAATCCTACCAACGACGGAAAGATCATAAGACTCGTTTTCCCTATGCTTACAGAGGAGCGCCGTAAGGAACTCGTTAAGCAGGTTAAGGTTTACGGAGACGAGACAAAGGTCGTTATCCGCAACACACGCCGCGATTTCATCGATAAGATGCGTTCTGCCAACAAGAAGAAGGAACTAACCGACGATTCCCTCAAGGAATACGAGGAGAAGGTCCAGAAGATCACAGACAAGTTCACAACCGAAGTAGACACTGTCTGCGAGAAGAAAAATAAGGAACTGATGGAAATCTGATCAGTGGCAGGAAAATCTAACAAGATAGCCAAGACTTACGACACCGCGGGCCTCAAGGTCCCGGTGTCTTTGGGTGTAATAATGGACGGCAACGGCAGATGGGCCAAAAAGAGGCTCCTTCCGAGAAGTGCCGGCCACCGCGCGGGCGCCGAAAATCTCAAAGAGCTCTGCCGCAACTGCGGTAATTACGGCGTCAAATATCTCACTGTTTACGCTTTTTCGACAGAGAACTGGTCAAGACCCGAGAATGAGGTCAGCCAGCTTATGAAGCTGTTTGTCGAGTTTTTCGACAAATACGATCCCGAACTTGCCGAAGAAGGCATCCGGGTAAGATTCACCGGTGACATTGAATCATTGCCCGAGAATATCAGACGCGTATGCCATGAGGGCGAAGAACGTTCCAAGGACAGACCTAAAATGCAGCTCATCGTTGCATTCAATTACGGCGGCAGAAGAGAGATCGTAAGTGCCGCCCGTAAGATTGCGGAACAGGTCAGACGCGGTGAGATGGATCCTTCAGACATCACTGAGGATTCTATCAGTTCAAATCTTTATCTGCCGGATGTTCCCGATCCCGAGCTTATTATCAGGCCGAGCGGGGAGATGAGGCTTTCTAATTTCATGCTCTGGGAGAGCGCTTATTCCGAATTCTGGGTATCGGATACACTTTGGCCGGATTTCGGATATGAAGAGCTGACGCAGGCTTTCAGAGATTATGCCAAGCGTGACAGACGTTTTGGCGGACTTTCTGCGAAAGATTCCGATGAAGGTGACAAGAAGTCATGAAACAGAGAATGATAACAGGCGCGATCTTCGCGGTATTGTTTACAGCATTTTTCCTTCCGGCTTACTGGTTCCCGATAACTGCCGTTCTGATGTCGGTAATCGTAGGCGCATTTGTCATTTACGAACTCATTAAGGCTCTCAAACACGGCGGATACGATCCTTCGACTTCACTTATCGTTTCGGGCTGTGCTCTTAGCGTTCTGGTACTTACCGGAGGCTATTTCCTCAAGCTTTCAGCGGAGAGCTGCCTTGCGCTTTACGCAATGGTCATAGGCATGTTCTCGGTAACCTGCGGAATACTTATTCCGGTAGCAAGAAAGAACGATACAAAGGCTCTTGAGAACGGCATAGCAACAGGCGGCACGATCTTCTACGTTACGTTCCCGCTGTTTTGTCTTGACTGCGCCATGCTGTTCCTGCCTGAAGGCTGCAACGGCTGGTATTACATGCTCATAGGACTTGTGGCACCTTGGGTATCCGATATCTTTGCTTACCTTACGGGTGTTGCTTTCGGAAAGCACAAGATCGTTCCTCATATTTCCCCCAAGAAGAGCTGGGAAGGCTGCATCGGCGGCGCGTTCTTCTGCGGTGTCGGCGTTATGCTTTATTCCTGCTTTATTATTCACAGGGTTGATAACATCGAAATGAATATAATCGCATTCGGCTGCCTGACATTCTTCATGGGCCTTCTGGTTTCCGTCATGAGCCAGCTTGGCGACTGGTTTGCATCAGTCATTAAGAGACATGTGGGCATCAAGGATTACGGAAACATATTCCCGGGCCACGGCGGAATGCTCGACAGATTCGACAGTACTTTCTTTACGATGCCCATCGGGCTTTTGCTGGCAATAGTTGCCAATAACATTTTCTAAGCGGGGTTTATCGATGCGGCGTTTGTCCATTCTGGGGTCCACAGGTTCCATCGGGAAGCAGACTCTTGAAGTCTGCCGTAAAGCACCGGCTGATTTTACCGTTGAAGGCTTATCCTGCGGAACGGATACTGATACTCTTTACGAGCAGATAAAAGAATTCTCTCCCAAGGCCGCAGCAGTTAGTGATGAGACCAAAGGCTTAGAACTTGCGAAAAGACTTAAAGAAGAAGGCATAAAGACCGAGGTCTATACGGGTCCTGATTCAAGTTCTGTCGTAGCCTGCCTTTCATCATGCGATACCGTTGTCGGTGCTATTGTCGGTTTTGCGGGACTTGAACCTGTCTACAGAGCTATCCTTGAAGGCAAGACTATAGCGCTGGCCAACAAAGAGACACTCGTATCAGGCGGTGACTTCATTATGCCGCTTGCCAAAGAGAAAGGCGTAGATATCCTTCCAATAGACAGTGAGCATTCGGCCATCTGGCAGTGCCTGAGAAACGGCGACGAAAAGAATCTTGACCGGATACTGATCACGGCTTCGGGCGGACCTTTCCGCGGCATGAAAAGGGAAGAGCTCATTAATGTAACTGCAGAAAAGGCGCTGAATCACCCTACCTGGAAAATGGGCGGAAAAATAACCATTGATTCGGCTACCATGATGAATAAGGGCCTTGAGATAATCGAAGCTCATCATCTTTTCGGTGTAAGCGTAGATCAGATAGACGTTGTGGTCCATCCGCAGAGCGTTGTACATTCAATGGTCATGCTTAAAGACGGTTCCGTACTTGCCCAGATGGGAAGACCTTCCATGATCCTTCCTATTCTGGTTGCACTTTACTATCCGGAAAGGGGACAGTCTGTTTCCAGACCGTTTAATCCGTTCGAGGCAGGCTGCAATGATCTGACTTTTGAAAAGTGTGATACCGATGTGTTCAGACTTGTAGGTCTGGCATACGATGTCGGTAGAAAAGGCGGGCTTTTGCCTGCGGTCATGAATGCTGCAAACGAGACCGCGGTCATGGCTTTCCTTGCAGGCAGGATCGGATTTTTGGATATTGAGAAAACGATTTATGAGGTTTGTTCCGTTTTCGCCGGAAAGGCAGGACAGAAGGTCGATATTGATTCTGTCAAAGAAGCCGACAGTGAAGCAAGAAAGAAAGCTGAAGAAGTATTGAGGAAATTAACATAATGAATGTTTGGAGTATAGTAGTCGTCATAATAATGCTCGGTATCTTAGTGACCATTCATGAACTTGGTCACTTCTGGGTCGCATGCCTTCTTAAGATCAAGGCGTTTGAAGTGTCGATCTTCGTAGGCCCCAGGCTGATCCACTGGACGCGCAAAGGTGTTGATTATTCCATCAGAATGATCCCGCTCGGCGCATATGTAAGGTTTTCGGAACTTGACGAGAACGGTGAGACGGTTACGAGCGATGCTCCGGATCTGCTCATCAACCAGCCGAGATGGAAGAGGCTGATCGTTGCCATTGCCGGTCCCTTCATGAATGTCGTTCTGGGCATCCTGATATTTGCAGCCCTTTACTGTGTTACCGGATTTACCAGCCTTGACATCGGAACGGCTCCCCAGGGTTCGCAGCTTGCCACACAGGAATATACAGTCGGCGATACGATCGTTGCGGTTAACGGTCACCGTGTCTACACGTATCTTGATTACTACTATTCAACCGACAGCGAGGTCAGAAGGACTGACACCATTAGAGTTACTCTCAAGTCCGCTGAGACAGGAAATAAATACGATGTTGTTCTTACTCCGGAACTTAAGACCAGACCTATGCTCGGTATTACCACTTATAGGACAACTGATAACAAGTACAACGGCTGGGAGATCTTGAATGTTGACGAGAATCAGAATAAGGGCAAGCCGGTCCTTAAGATCGGAGACTATCTGGTCGCTGTCGACGGCAAGGCCGTTGCCGATGAGGATTTCCAGGATTTCCTTGATACCCTGAACGAAGGCGATACCATGAAGCTTACCTTTGTCCGCAACGGTGAGACCATGGAAAAAGACTGCATCAAGACCATGATCACTTATTCGAATGACAGGGGATTAAGGCTTATCTCGTATAACACCAACTCTCCCGAGAGGGTTTTGCGTGCTTTCGGTTATGCGGCCAAGATCCCGGTGTCGGTCATCATCTTGTCCTATAAATCGATTTCTGACGTATTTGAGGGTAAGGAAGAAGTTTATAATATGGTATCGGGACCTGTAGGAGTCACAACGGTGGTCAACGACGTCGTAGCAGATGTTGATGACAACACCGGCGAGAAGGTTTATATGCTGATCATGATATGCGGCATTATCTCTATCGGCCTTACCTTCACGAACCTCCTTCCGATTCCGGGACTTGACGGAGTTCAGATCATTCTGATTGTCGTCGAGATGGTAATAGGCAGACGGCTTTCCAAGAAAGCCGAGGGCGTGATTAATGTCGTGGGCTTCTTCCTGCTCATCGCACTGGTATTGTTCGCGTTCGCTTCAGACATCATTAGGATCTTTGCCGAGAGATAGGCAAAAGGAGATTGAAATGACCAGAAAGGTTATGATAGGCGGTGTCGCCGTTGGCGGCGGCGCTTCTGTAAAGATACAGTCGATGAACAACACGGATACCCGTGATGCCAAGGCTACTCTTGAACAGATCGCCAGACTCAAAGATGCCGGTTGTGACATCACGAGAGTCGCTGTTCCTGACCTTGAGGCTTGTGAGGCTTTGAAAGAGATTGCTTCCAACTCTCCGATCCCCGTCGTTGCGGACATTCATTTCGATTACAGACTTGCGATAGGCGCTGCCGAGAACGGTGCCGCCAAGATTAGGATCAATCCCGGCAATATCGGAGGTCCTGACAAGCTTAAGCTTGTAGCGGACTGCTGCAAGGAAAGGGGACTTCCCATCCGTGTCGGCGTCAATTCCGGTTCGATCTCCAGAGACATTCTTGCCAAATACGGCGGAGTCAATGCCGATTCCATGACAGAGAGCGCGCTGCAGGCGGTAAAACTCCTTGAAGACCAGGATTTCGGTGATATCGTGATCTCCATCAAATCATCGTCTCCGAAGCTTACTATAGAGACGTACCGTATTCTGTCCAAATCATGTGATTATCCTCTTCATCTCGGTGTTACCGAGGCGGGCACAGTCAGGGAAGGAACGATCAAATCAGCTGTAGGCATCGGAACTCTCCTTGCTGAAGGTATAGGCGATACCATAAGAGTCTCGCTGACCGGTGATCCCGTAGAAGAAGTCTATTGCGCCAAATCGATACTCAGAGCATTAGGCCTCCGTGACGAAGGCATAACTTTTATTTCCTGTCCCACATGCGGTAGGACGCAGGTGCCGCTTATCGAGCTTGCCGGTAAGATCGAGGAGAAGATCTCCCGTCTTCCGTACAATCTCAAGGTTGCGGTCATGGGATGCGTCGTAAACGGCCCCGGAGAAGCAAGGGAATGTGACATCGGGCTTGCGGGAGGAAAGGATGAGTTTCTTCTTTTCGAGAAGGGAGAACCAATCCGTAAGATCCCCGCAGGGAACGCTGTTGATGAATTTGTAAAGGAAGTAATCAGAGTTGGAGAAGAAAGAAACAAAACTGACCGAACTGTTTGAACTGAACAGCGGCAATAAAGAATATAAAGGCCTTGACGGGATAACCGTTCATAAGGTCGATATCTACAAAGACAGAGGACTGATCGAACTTAAGCTGAATGGAATAGAGAGTCTTTCGGCTATCAACGATGCCGCAGCTTTCCTGGAAGACCTCGAATCCAAATTCGGCTTTAAGATCAACTTTGTTTTCGAAGAATGTAAGGACGGCAATGTCTGTGAATATCTTGAGAGTCTGGAGAAGCTGATCCTATATATTATCAAGCGTGACGGCAACTCGGGACTTAAGAGTTTTGCCGATTATGTAAGGATCGATTTTTCTGATGATTCAGAGAATGAAGTTGATCTCAGTGTCCCCGGTTGGTGGGACAGCATGCTCGGAACAAACGGAAAGGAAGACCTTTCTTCCGCATTTGCAAATGCTGTTTATTCTTGCTGCAGGATTTTTTCCGATAAATACAGCCTTAATGTTATTACGGTAAACGGTGATTACGAAGAGTACTCTCCGGAGAACGATATCATCATGGCCATGGAGAACGGTACTTACGAAGAGTCTGACGGCAATTATGCCAAATCCCCCGCCAGGAAGAGCAAGAAGAAAAAGACTGAGACCGAGACCATTGCAGAAGATAAAGACGCGGTTTCCAACAAGGATTCGTGGTCTTATAAGGCTAAACAGGTACAGCAGGAAGCAAAAGAAGAGGGCAAGAGTAACTTTGACTATTCAAAGAATGCACAGGTTGATGACATCGTTTTCGGAAAGGTAAAGAAACAGGCCGTTACGATGAAGATCAAAGATCTCTCCATTGGTGAGATGGATGTCAACATCGTCGGAAATATCAAGATAACGGATGATTTTAGGCTCACCAAGACCGGAAAGTCCGTTATTACCAAATTTGACTGTTTTGACGATACGGACGGCATATCATGCATTGCTTTTCTGAAACCCGAAGAAGCCGACGGATTCCAGAAGAAGTTTGAAAAAGGCGGATATGTAGGCCTTCAGGGCAACTGTGAGAGAGATACTTTCTCCGGTGAGATTCAGTTCAAAGTTAACGGCGCTTTCCCCGCGGAAAAGCCTGCTGGAAGGAAAGACAACGCGGAGAGAAAGCGTGTCGAGCTTCATGTGCACACCAAGATGAGCGCTGATGACGCAACGACTGATCCTGCTGATCTTATCAAGCTTGCCGCGAGCTTCGGCCACTCGGCATGTGCTGTTACGGATCACGGAGTAGTCCAGGCTTTCCCTCATGTGTTTGAAGCAGCTAAAGGCATTAACAAAAAACGCAAGGATACCGGCGAAGCACCGATCAAGTGCATCCTCGGATGTGAGGGCTATCTTGTAGATGACGGTCCGACAGTCTTTTATAACCTCCCTTATGATGTTGAAAAGGATAAGTTCTTTAAGAAAGCAGAAGGTGATGAGGATGCCGCGCTTGATTTCATCGAGAAGTCTAAAGCTGTAGGGTCTTTCGTTTCTATTGTTATCAAGCGCAACGGTGATGATGCTCTGAAGGATACATTTACCTCTGTATGTGCATCTAAGTACAGGCTTAAGGGGTATAAACCGGTCAAGCCTGTGGAAGAGGGCGAGTCTGATCAGGATGCGATGGAATTTGCATCCCACGATATCGACAAGACGCTTTGGGACGTTTCCGAATTTCCTGAAAAGCTTAGCGATGAAAGCATCGCGGTTAAGGTTCATGAGCCTCACTATCCTTTGGGAGAGATCATCAACAAGGATCTGGATATCAACTGCGTGTATGCTGACGGTAGTGATGAGGTTGTCCCTCAAGAACTCGTTTTTGAGCATGTGGCGGATTTCCATGCTGATTTTGGCGATGCCATTTATCCCGGTACCGGCGAGCCCTGTGATTCCTATTTTGCAATGGGCGAGCTTCTGGAGTTTATTGGAGATTCTTATATTACCGGTCCTGACATCTTTACAACACTCGCCTTCCTGCGCCGCGCAGGTTATGGAATCAACATAGAAGACCACGTTTATTACAGACATAAGTTCCTTATGCCTGCCACAAGTGATGAGGATATCCTTGAGACATACTTCAAGGGTGAATATAAGACTGTTGATGAACTTCTTGCAGCTAAGGGCAATGAGTTTGCTTACACTGCGACAGGCGACCTTCATGACGGGATGTTCGATAAGTGCTACAAGTCTGCGTCATGCCTTATTGCATGTCTTAAGGATGCAGATACCGTTAATGCACTTGATATCAACTATTCTGTGGGGCACTATACGCCCGGAAGGATCAAGATACACAAGAAGAACAAAAACAGTACTGAAGAACTGCCTTTGCCGGTGTACCACATTATCTATCTCGTAAGATCGAACATGGGTCTTTATAACCTTTACAGACTTGTGTCCGAATCGCATATCCATTATTTCAATTTCCGCCCGAGAACGCCTAAGAGCCTTCTTAAGTATTTCAAGTCCGGTCTTATCGTCGGGGGCGCATGCGAGCAGGGTGAGATATACCGTTTTGTTTTAAAGACATATGTGGATAACAATAAAGACAGAGTACTGACAAGAAAGCACCTCAATGAGTCTGAAGAATTCAGGAGCATCCTGAGCCTTTATGACTATGTTGAGATCCAGCCTTTGTGCAACAACATGTTTATTACCAGACAGGATCCATCAAAGTTTGGTGGTACTGAACCGATGGATGCGGATGACATAAGGGTCATCAACGAGATTCTTGTTGAGACCGCTGATGATCACAAGATGCCTGTATGTGCCACGACAGACTCGCATTTCCTTAACAAGGAAGACGGAATGTACAGGAAATATCTTATGATGTGCATGGGTTATGACGATGCCGAGATGCAGAGCGATCTGTATTTCAGGAACACCGAAGAAATGCTTGCGGAGTTTTCTTATCTTGGTGAGAAAAAGGCTGAAGAAGTCGTAATCGATAATACAAATATGATCGCCGACAAGATCGAGTTCGGTGTAAAGCCGTTCCCGGACGACTCGTATCCGCCTCAGATCGCAAGAGCTGCTGCCGACGTCAGAGATATTGCTTATACAAAGGCAAACAAATTGTACCGTCACAACGGAGTCCTCAATGAGGTCGTTAAGGCAAGGCTCGACCGCGAACTTGAGTCAATTATCGGTAACGGTTACGCGATCATGTACTACATCGCGTACAGACTTGTTAAGAAGTCGAATAATGACGGTTACGTAGTTGGTTCCAGAGGTTCCGTAGGCTCTTCGTTTGCCGCGACCATGTGCGGTATTTCCGAGGTTAATCCGCTTCCTCCGCATTACAGATGCCCGAAGTGCAACTATGCCGAGTTTGATAACAGCGGCAAATACGGATCGGGTTACGATCTTCCCCCGAAGAACTGTCCCGAGTGTGGTGAGAAACTGATCCCTGACGGACAGGACATTCCGTTCGAGACATTCCTCGGATTCAAGGGTGACAAGCAGCCTGATATCGATCTTAACTTTTCAGGTGAGTACCAGCCGAGAGCGCATGCATACGTTGGCGTACTGTTCGGAGGCACGCATACGTTCAAGGCAGGAACGATCGGTGCTTACCAGGATAAGAACGCATACGGCGTCTGCCGCAAGGTTTGTGAGGAGAGAGGAGAAACCTTTACCCAGGCTCATCTTGCATTCATGGCGAGGGACATCATCGGCGTTAAGAGAACGACATCACAGCACCCCGGCGGAATTGTCGTTATTGCCAAGGAGATGGACATCTACGAATTCACGCCTATCCAGTTCCCTGCAAACAAGACGGACGGCGGAATCATAACAACGCATTTCGACTTTCGGGCGATGCACGATACCATCCTGAAGCTCGATATCTTAGGACACGCTGATCCTACCGTTTTAAGAATGCTCAGTGACATTACCGGAGTGACGATTACGGACATTCCGATTCCTGACGAGAAGGTAATGAGCCTTCTTCAGAGCACTGATGCGTTGGGCTTCCCGATAGAAGCAACAGATGCCGGTGCGGCTACTCTTGGACTTTCCGAGCTCGGTACGAATATGGCGCGAGGTATGATCAAGGAAACGAAACCGACGCGATTCTACGATCTCGTACAGCTCATGGGTCTTTCACACGGTACAGACGTATGGAACGGCAATGCCCAGGATCTCATCAGGGACGGTATTTGCGACCTTAATTCCGTTATCGGATGCCGTGACTCGATCATGACGAGCCTTATCTACTGGGGACTTCCCAACAAAGATGCTTTCGACATCATGGAAGGTGTCCGTAAGGGTAAGGTTGCTGCCGGCAAGGTTGAGAAATGGCCGGAGTACGTTGAGGAGATGAAATCCTGCGGCGTGCCTGACTGGTACATTGAATCGTGTCAGAAGATCAAGTACATGTTCCCGAAGGCACACGCTGCAGCGTATGCGATCTCATCATTGAGGGTAGCCTGGTTCAAGGTCTACTATCCCGAAGAATACTACTGCTCGTTCTTTACCCACCGAGGCGAAGGTCTGTTCAACGCCGAGGACATGTGCAACGGTCCTGAAAAGGTAAAGGAGAGAAGAATAGAGCTTAATGAAGAGATGCATGCCAAGGGCGATCCCAACACCAAGCTCAAGTACTATTTCTATGAGCTGGTCGAGGAGATGTATGCAAGAGGAATAACCTTTGCTCCGATCACGCTTGAGGATTCTCTCGGCACAAAATTCGCAAAAGCCGGTCCGAAGCTCATAAGACCTCCTTTCTGCGCTATCCCTAACGTATCACCTGCGAACGGTGAGGCTATAGAGAAGGCAAGAGCAGACGGTCCGTTTAAGAACCGTGAGGATTTTATGAAGAGAACCGGAGTAGGACAGGCTGTTACCGATAAGCTCGTTGCTTATGGCGGCATATTAGATGATCTTCCCGAGAGTGCACAGATGAACCTGTTCGATCTCTTTGGCGGTTAAAGGCTTATAACATGTATTGCAGCGTTATTCTGAGAGGCAGTGTCAGAGAGACTGACCGTCAGTATACATACAAGATTCCGGAAGACCTTGAAGACAAGGTCGTTCCGGGGTCTTTCTGCAATGTGCCTTTCGGGTTCGGCAATAAGACCAGAAGCGCGGTGGTTATATCCGTATCGGAGGATGCCGGTGCAGGGATAAAAGGGATCAAGGAAATTAATAGCCTTATCGTAGATTACCCCGTATTGACCACTGATCTTCTGGAACTAATCGATAATCTTTCTGAAAGATTCAATTGCACCAAAGGGGACATCATCGAATTGATGGTGCCGTCTTGTGTTGAGCATCATAAGAGCCCGACAGAGGTTTTTACCGAACTGGTTGACAGAACTGCGGCAGAAGTAGTTCTTTCTTCCGGCACGTTGAGGTCGGCTGTTCATGCTAATATTCTGGAATACCTGCTCAAGATAGGCAAATGCACAAGAAAGGAACTGCAGACGGCGGTATCTGCTTCTTCAGCTCAAGTTAAAGCGGTTGAAGAAAAAGGTCTTATCAGGTTTACGAAAGAAATCAGTTTGTCTGATAACGAGCAGGGGAGTACTGCCATACTCGATAACGTTCCTACTGACGGCAAGTTCTCTGAAACATATGATCTGAATGACGAGCAGGATGAAGCCGTAAGAAGGATCGTTGATGAAGAGGGCAAAGTAATACCCGGAGTTCATCTCCTGTTCGGAATAACCGGAAGCGGTAAGACGGAAGTATATCTTAAGTGCGCGCAGAAGGTTATCGATGCCGGCGGAACGGTATTGTATCTTGTTCCCGAGATATCGCTGACTCCCCAGACTATCAGTTGGATCAAAGGCCGCCTTGGCGGTGTTGTGGCTGTACTCCACAGCCGTCTTACGGACAAGCAGAGATACAGTCAGTGGGAAATGATAAGAACCGGAAAGGCAAAAGTAGTCGTTGCTCCGAGGAGCGGTGTTTTTGCTCCTGCCGATAACATCAGTCTTATCATCATCGATGAAGAACATGACAGTTCTTATAAATCAGAGTCTCATCCCAGGTATTCTGCCAAATATGTAGCGAATATCAGAGCGAAAAAGAACGGCGCCGCGCTTGTGCTCGGTTCTGCGACTCCTTCCATTGAGAGTTTCTATGCGGCCGATAAGGGCTACTACGATCTTATTGAACTTAAATACCGTGCCAGGACATCAGCTAAACTTCCTGAGGTCATACCTGTTGATATGAAAGAACAGGTTAAGCTCGGAGCCGGGGATATTCTTTCGGTACCTCTCAGGCAGGCAATGGCCGTGGCATTCTCACAGAAGAAACAGGTATTGCTGTTCCTTAACAGAAGAGGATACGCAAGGACCCTTGTTTGTGAGGATTGCGGAAAACCGGTCAGCTGTGTTAACTGTTCCGTTGGAATGACGCTTCATAATAACAGAAGGACCGGTTCACAGAGTCTTATTTGTCATTACTGCGGTTATATGATCCCGTCGTCGGAGGCCACATGCTCATTTTGCGGAGGCAATCATTTTACCAAGGCCGGTTTTGGAACGCAGCAGTTGGAGTCTTTACTTCAGGAAGTCTTTCCTCATGAGAAAGTATTGAGAATGGATCAGGACACTACAGTGTCGCCCGGCGCACACAGGGAGATAATCGAGCGGTTCTCGCGCAAGGAAGCATCGATCCTCATTGGTACGCAGATGATAGCAAAAGGATTGGATTTTCCCGATTGTACGGTAGTCGGTATCCTCGGTGCTGATCTCATGATAGCTGCTTCATCATACAGAGCGTCTGAAAGAGCTTTCCAGCTGATAACGCAGGCTGCCGGAAGGGCGGGCAGAGGCGATGATCCCGGAAAGGTGTTCATCCAGAGTTATAATCCGGACAATCCTTTGTTTAAGTATGCGTGCACGCAGGATTACAGAGCTTTCTACGAGACGGAGATAGCATACAGACAAAAGCTCAGTCTTCCGCCGTTTAAGGCTATCGGAGAGATAGTACTTTCTCTCGAAGACGAATCTGTTCTGCAGGAGCGAGGAAGGGACTTGTATCACTACCTGTCGGATTTCCTTTCATATCAGGACAAGTCGTATGAATTTGAGCTCTACGGCCCGGTTCCGGCGGTTATCTATGAGCTTCGCGGTAAGTACAGGCTGAGTTATATCATCAAGAGCAAGAATAAATCGGCTCTAAATGCTGTTTTCAGGCATGTTATGAATGATTTTGACCATGTCAGATACCCTCTGTCGTACGACAACGATCCGTCAGGGTGAGATACGGGCCAAAAAGCCCAGATTGTACGTGTCCCGAGTACAAATGTGCACCCTCTGGGCATAATTGACTATAAGCAATAATGGGTGATAAAATTCCGTAGTGAATCCATTATTGGTTCTAATATTTTAAGGAGGCATTCCCATGTCCAAGCCTGTTTTTGTCGGCGCCGGAGTTGCGATCGTTACACCTTTTTTCGAGAACGGCGACGTAAATTTCAAGGAACTTGAGAGGATGATCGAGTTCGAGATCGAGAACGGAATCGATTCCATCATTATTTGTGGTTCAACCGGTGAGGCTGCCACTATGACTGATGAAGAACACGAGGCTGCCATAAAGTGCGCAATTGATACAGTTGCAGGACGCGTTCCCGTTATTGCAGGAACAGGTTCCAATGATACAGCCTATTGTTTAGATCTCTCGAAGCGTGCGGAAAAGCTCGGCGCAGATGCGCTCCTCCTTGTTACCCCTTACTACAACAAGTGCACACAGGAAGGTCTTTACCGTAATTACAAGGCAGTTGCTGAAGCTGTTAACTGCCCGATAATCCTTTATAACGTTCCTTCAAGAACGAACGTCAACATCACGCCTGAACTTCTTTACAGACTTTCAGACTGTGAGAACATCGTTGGCGTAAAGGAGTGCAATTTCGGTCAGGTGCCTGAGATCTACAGCCTCTGCGGTGACAGATATGCAATGTATTCCGGTGAGGACGGACTTGCAGTACCGATGGTATCTCTCGGTGCAAAGGGTGTTATCTCTGTTGTTGCTAACATTCTGCCCCGTGAGATGAGCCAGATGATCCATTCTTACATTGATGGAGACATACAGAAGGCAAGAGACATGCAGATCAGCATGATTCCTCTTGTTAAGGCTTTGTTCTGCGAAGTTAACCCGATTCCCGTCAAGGAAGCGATGAACATTCTCGGATGGAATGCAGGTCCCTGCAGACTTCCTCTTTGTGAGATGAGTGAGGCTAACCACAAGAAGATGGTTGAAGTCCTTGCTAAATACGATACGTCCGCTACGGCAAAGTTCCTTGCCAAGTAATCGGGAGACACTGTTATGGTCAACATATTTTTGAACGGATGCTGCGGAAGGATGGGTCACACCATTGCCAAGATGTGCCAGCGCAACGCTGACTATAAGGTAGTGGCAGGATGTGACGTCACGACCTGTGATGATTTCAACTTTCCGATCTATAACAATCCGAACGATTGCACAGAGGATTTCGATGTAATCATCGATTTCTCCAATGCGCTTGCAGTTCCTGCGATCCTTAACTATGCGCTCACTGTTAAGAAGCCTTTTATCTGCTGCACCACAGCTCTTTCAGAGGAGACTGTCGCAGATATACTCAAGGCGTCTGAGACGATTCCGGTATTCAAGTCTGCGAATATGAGCGTAGGCATCAATCTTATGCTTGAGCTCGTAAAGAAGTGCACGAAGACTCTTTATCCCGAGTTTGATATCGAGATCGTTGAAGCACACCACAACCGTAAGCTCGATGCTCCTTCGGGAACTGCCATGATGATCGCTAATGCGATCTCTCAGGAGATCTCCGAGGAAGTTGATTATGTCTATGACAGACAGAGCAAAAATGAAGCCCGCAAGAAGAATGAGATCGGAATCTCATCCATCAGGGGCGGAAATATCGTCGGCGATCATGATGCGATGTTCATCAGCGATGAGGAGATCCTTACGGTAAGCCACCGCGCTATGACCAGGGATGTTTTCGCTAAGGGCGCATTGACCGCTGCCGGCTTTATGTGCGGTAAAGAAGCCGGATACTATACTATGTCCGATGTTATTGCGGAAGCTATAAAAGAATGACAAGTTGATCTTGTTATAGGGAGGTTTTGTTAAAAATGTTAGATTTGATTCTCAGAGCAGGCGAGACAGCCGGAAATACAGGTGCTGGCACCGCAGAAGAGACTGCAGGTGCAATGGCCGGCTCATTTACGTCGATCATTCTCCTGGTAGTAATGTTCGGTGTATTTTATTTCATACTGATCAGACCGCAGCGTAAGCGCGACAAAGAACTTAAGGAACAGATGGGCAAGCTCGCCGTAGGCGACAGAGTCGTTACCATCGGCGGACTTGTAGGATTTGTTGCAAATATCAAGGAAAACGAGATCACAATTTCCACATCGGCAGCTAATACACTCGTTACATATACCAAGAGCGCTATTCAGTCAGTAACAAAGCGCGACAGGCTCAATCCTGACGGAACCGTCAAGAAGGAACCCGCATCCGAGAAGAAGGGCCTTTTCGGAAGCAAGAAGAAGTCAGAAGACGAGTGACAGAATAAGCCTTAGGGCAAACCTGTTATACGAATCAGGAATTATCCGGCCCGGTATATTCCGGGCCGTTTATGTTTAAGGAGAAACGGTTTGGGACTGATTCCCGAAAGTGTAATAGATGAGATCCTTCTCAAGGCTGATATCGAATCGGTCGTAGGAAGATATGTCTCTCTCAAACGCAAAGGCGCGAATCTCTGGGGCCTTTGCCCGTTCCATCATGAGAAGACTCCGTCTTTTTCCGTTAATCCTTCCAAAGGTATCTATAAATGTTTCGGATGCAACAAGGGCGGAAACTCGATCAACTTCATAATGGAGATGGAGCACCTGAGCTATCCCGAAGCTATAAGATTCCTCGGCGGTCTCTATGGAGTGGACATTCCCGATACCAGGGGCGATTCCGGTGATGACGCGTCCAGAGAGAAGACCAAAAGGGTAAAGGCGCTTCTTACGGAAGCAGCCAGATTCTATTACCATCAGTTCAATGACCCCGAAGTGGGTGTCCCCGCGCGCAAGTATGCCGAGAAGCGTGCTTTGGATAAGCAGACGCTTGATCATTTCGGAATTGGTTATTCTCCCGACAGCTGGGACGCTTTGAAGAACTACCTTTCTGAGAAGGGCTATACCGAAGATGAGATGGAAGTATCAGGCATCTTCAAGAGATCTGAGAAGACGGGCAACCTTTTTGACCTTTTCAGGGGAAGGCTCATGTTCCCGATTTTCGATTCTTTCGGTAACATCATTGCTTTCGGCGGCAGGTCTTTAGGTAACGAAATGCCCAAATACATCAATTCTCCCGATTCGTTGGTCTATAACAAGCAGAACCATCTGTACGCACTTAACTTTGCGAAAAAGGAACAGTCCAAGCAGCTTATAGTCGTTGAGGGCTATATGGATGCCATCGCGATGCATAAGGCCGGTTTCCGTAATACCGTTGCTGCTCTCGGGACGTCGTTTACTGACAGTCAGCTCAAGCTTTGTGCAAGGTATTGTGAAGAAGTCGTCTTCTTCTTTGACGCAGACGGCGCCGGACAAAAGGCTGCGATCAGGGCTATCAAGATGATGCTTGCATACCTTTCAAAGCTTTCCGGCATCAAGATAAGGATAAAAATCGCAAAAGTACCGGATGGCAAAGATCCGGATGAGTTTATCCGTGTCAACGGCGCTGACAAGTTTGCCGAGGTCGTTAAAAACGCTCTGTATGTTGAAGATTATCTTCTTGAGAGGGCTTATAACGACAACTACGATGACGTCAAGGGAATAGATAAGGGAAGATATCAGGATGATATTTGCCTTTATGGTTCATGGGTACCCGATGAGATTAAGAGATCCACAATGGCAAACGAAGCTGCAAAAGTGCTCGGCGCAAATCCTGCGGCGGTACTTAACCGCATGAACAGTCTTGCTGACAGCGAGGGTGCCAGAGAGAACCTGATGCAGGCGAGAGAGATAGCCAGGCAGAAGGAGAACGACCTCAAGAACCGTAATTATTCAAATACCGATACACCAGCCGAGTACGACAATTACGAACCTTCTCCTGATGAACCCGTGGAGCCCGAAAACGTTTACGCTGTAAACGATACCGCTTCGGATGAAGAGATTAAGCTTTTCGCATATGCGATTTCTCTCGGACCGGTACTTGCTGACAAGAAGCAGATCGCCATTGAGGATGTACTTAGGCCTGACGACTTTTCGGGAGATTCAATGAAGGCTCTCGTAAAGAACTTCCTTTCGGTTTTTGATGCTCAGAAGGGCGTCTCATACGCAAGAATGAGCGATTTCTTCAGCCGTGTTACCATCAACGGGGTTGCGGCCGAAGACGTGATGTACAGGGAATGCACAAAAGCGGATCTCGCTGAAGACGTTATGGTTAAACGTGATTACTATCTCGGTTACCTATATAAGATCAGGATCGTCCGCGTCAATGATCTTGAGGAAGCTTTGCTCTCGCGCAGAATGTATTCTTCCTCGCAGGAAGAACGTTCTGCGATAGATGAGAAACTTTCCAACCTGAGTGAATATAAGAGTAAGATGAGAGCTAAATTAGAGGATCTCTGATGATACATCTTTCGTCACGGTTATCAGCTGTATTCGACCAGGTGAGTTCGGCGCGTTCCGATTTAGGCCCGGGAAGGGTGATAGATGTCGGTTCGGATCACGGTCAGCTGGCTGTGTCTTGTCTGGAAAACGATATCGCTTCAGAAGTTATATGCACTGATATTCACGAAGGCCCTGCCGGACGCTCAAGACAAGCATTGAAAGATGCCGGATTTGAAGACCGTTCATGTGTGTACGTTGCCGACGGATTAAACGGTATAACGCTTATTCCCGGAGATGTTGTGGTCATTGCCGGAATAGGCGGACTCAATATAATCGATATCATCACCAGATGTATGGAATCCGCTGCTGAAGAGGTCTTGAAGCAGGTCAGATTTGTTATTCAGCCGCAGAAATCAGTCAATCTTGTGAGAAAGTTCTTTGCCGGTCGTGGATTTGTCTTTGACGATGAGTCCGTATGCACTGACAGGGATATCTTTTATAGTATAATGCGATTGAGTTATGGCGGAATCCCGTATGAACTCGGAGCTTTTAAGGAGTGCTACGGTGTCTTGCTTCCCGAAAAGGAAGCATCAGGCGAGTTTCTCGTAAGAGATTATTTCGCACACCTGGATAAAGTCTTCAAGATCAGGTCAAGAAGTGATGAGATCGTTAGGGAAGCCTTAAAGGAAAGGGAAAGATATGAAGATTAGTGATGTAACCAATTATCTGGCTGAGTGTTTTCCAAAAGAGAACGCAACCGATTACGACAATATCGGATTTATGGCTGGAGAACCTGACAGGGCGGTAACAGCATGTGTGCTGTCGCTCGATCTTACCGGCAAAGCTATTGACCTTGCCAGACAATCCGGAGCCGATCTGATCATTACTCATCATCCGATCATTTTCGGCGGAATAAAGACTCTGAGCACCGAGACATATAAAGGTCGATTGCTTACAAATCTTATCAGGAACGGAATAACATGCTATGCATGCCATACGAATCTTGATTTGACCGATGAGTTCGGCAATCTCGCGCTCGCATCAGCGTTGGGAGCAGAGACTCCATCGCATCTTGAGGGAACCTCGTGCGGTATCGTTTTCGAGCAGGAAGAAGAAAAGCTTCTTGATTTCGTTACCAAAACGCAGAAAGCTTTGGGTGCGAGCGGAATAATATCGATCAACGATCCGGAAAACAAAGTCAAAAAGGTCTTTGTACAGGGTGGTTCTTTTGATGAGGACAGCATTCCCGCGATCATCTCTGGCGGTGTTGATACCGTCCTTTCTGGCGAGATCAAGCATCACATCTGCGTTGAACTTGAAGAGTGCGGCATTAATACCGTGATAGCAGGGCATTCCGCGACCGAACAGGTTTATCTGCCCAAGCTCAAAGAGAAGCTTTCTGCAAAGTTTCCGAGCCTTAATTTCATAGTTAATTACAATAACGAAAAGGCTTCTGTCATTTAACAGGGGTTTTGAGTATAATAGCTATGTTTTCCCGCAGACCGAGACAATCGCGGGCGCCATCGGGCGAAAGTCCGGCGCATGAGGAAAGTCCGGGCTCCGCAGGACAGGATGCCGGGTAACACCCGGTGAAGGCAACTTTAAGGAAAGTGCAACAGAAAAGAAAACCGCCCGCAAGGGTAAGGATGAAAAGGCGAGGTAAGAGCTCACCGGCGTTATGGAGACATAACGGCCTTGTAAACCCCATCCGGAGCAACGTCGAGGAAACAGGCATAACCGTTGTCCGCGGGCCTGAGGAGACGGCTTGAGCCCTGCAGAAATGCATGGCCTAGATAGATGATTGTCTTATACAGAACCCGGCTTACCGGTCTGCGTGAAAACATATATGTTAAACACATTTGGAGGTATGCATCATGTCAGCAGAATCTTATTTGAGCAGAGGAGTCTCGCCTACAAAGGATGAAGTCAAGGCGGCGGTCAAGAACCAGTCCAAGGGCGCGTTTCCCGGAGCATTCTGCAAACTGATAGACGATATAGCGGGTGATCCCGATTACTGCACGGCAATACATGCTGATGGAGCAGGAACAAAATCATCGGTTGCATACCTGATGTATAAGGAGACCGGCAGCTACGACTGGTTCAAAGGTCTTGCCCAGGATTCACTCGTAATGAATACTGACGACCTCGCATGCGTAGGCCTTACTTCCAATCTCATGCTTTCCAACACGATCGGCCGTAACGCTCACCTCGTTGACGGTAAGGCTATAGCAAAGGTAATCGAAGGCTACGATGAGATCATCGCAAAGCTTTCCGGTCTCGGCATCGATATCACCATGTGCGGCGGTGAGACTGCCGACGTAGGCGATCTCGTAAGGACATTGATCGTTGACTCCACCATCGTTGCGCGCGCCAAGAGATCAGATGTCATCAATGCGGCTAACATCAAGCCCGGTGATGTCATTGTCGGTCTTAGCTCTTCTGGTCAGGCCACGTATGAGACTTCCTACAATTCAGGTATGTCTTCCAACGGCCTTACGGCTGCACGTCACATGCTGCTTTCCAAGTATTACTATGAGAATTTCAAGGAGTCGTTCTCTGATACGGTTCCCGCTGACAAGGCTTATTGCGGCAAATACCGTCTTACAGACAAGCTTCCCGGAGCTGATGTTACAGTAGGCGAGGCTATCCTTGCACCTACAAGGACATTCCTTCCTGTTATCAACAAAGTACTTGAAGGCGGCAGGGAGAGGATCCACGGAATAATTCACTGTACAGGCGGCGGACAGGCTAAGTGCAGAGATTTCGGCAATGGCGTCAGATATGTTAAGGATAATCTTTTCGAGCTGCCTCCGCTTTTCGCTGCTATTTATGAGTCAGGCGAGATCTCGATGAAAGAGATGTTCCAGGTATTCAACTGTGGTCACAGGATCGAGTTCTATGTTGATGAGAAGGAAGCTCAGAGCATTATGGATATCGCATCTTCCTTCAACATTGATTCCAGGATCGTCGGACATGTCGAAAAGTCTTCAAATGGTAATACAAATGAAGTCATAATATTATCCCAGGGCGAAGAATTCGTATATAATTGATACAGGGATGGTCAGACGCTGCCGTCCCGAATAAATTACGGAGGACGGTGAATCTGATGGATGATTTAAGGAAGTATGTTGCCGAGTGTATCGGAACATTTACTCTCGTACTTGTAGGATGCGGTACCGCTATGGTTACCGGATGTGAAAAGTTTGGCGGATATCTAACCACTGCTTTTGCTTTCGGTCTTGTTATTGTCGGAATGGCATACTGTGTTGGTAATATTTCCGGATGCCATATCAATCCCGCTGTTTCACTTGCCTGTCTCATCTCTGGCAAAATGAGCGTTAAGGATTTCTTCGCTTACTTTGTTTCCCAGACAATCGGTGCTATCGTGGCAGCTGCAGCTCTTATGGGAATCTTTAACCTGGGCGGTAAAGATCCGGGCGGATTTGGTGCCAACGGTCTTGATGGTGTTGGTGGCAACAGTGCTGCCGGCCTTATCGTTGAGATCCTTCTCACATTTATCTTTGTTCTTGTTATTCTTGGTGTTACCGATGACAAGTATAAGCATGGTTCATTCGGCGGAGTCGTCATCGGCTTCTCACTCGTAATGGTTCATGTTCTCGGCATCGGCCTTACCGGAACATCAGTTAACCCGGCAAGATCCATCGGACCTGCCATCTTCGCAGGCGGTGCTGCTCTTTCCAGCCTCTGGGTCTTCATCGTAGGACCTTTCGTCGGTGCTGCTCTCGCAGCTTTCTGCTACAAGTTCCTTGCAGGCAAGAAAGCATAATCACAAGTCATTTTTGATCCCCGACCGGATTGATATATGAGAAGGAGTCGTCTTTATCAGACGACTCCTTTTATTTTGTTTGAAACTGATATTCAGAAAAGATCAGATCTGATTCTCGCAATAGATCTTGTACTTGTTGCGAAGCTCGTTCATCGTGATCTTCATGGCGAGCTGGTATTCGGATGTCTTTGCCCAGTCGTTTGCCTTTACCGCAGCCTTAATGCGCGTGAAGATTGATGATTTCTCATCGGTATCCTTGCCCAAGAGGTTCTTGAGATCCGTGATGTCGTTCCAGAGATGCTCGTCATAAGTGCACTTTCCGTCATCCTTGCGTGTAATGCTCCTGAGTGTGGAGAGGTTGGCGGGGATGATCTTCTGGAGAAGCTCCATCTCCCAGCGTACAAGCATGGCCTGATAGTACGAATCGATGAGGTTTGGACGAAAGATGCCGTCGCGGCCGAGGAGCTCGGCTACATCGGAATCCTTAAGTGAACTGATGGATTCATAGACCGTTGCGACAGGCGTTCCGAAAAGCCTGTCTCTCTCGTTTGAATCCATATCCTCGAAAATATCTGATTCGCATCTGTAGAGCCTGTCGGTGAGCAGATAATCGCTCGGAGTGCCGTAAGGCTTGCAGAATTCTTCTTCAAGAGCCTTTGAGTCTTTTCCGGAATTGATTGCATAATCAATTCCGTCAAGCATAGCCTGATATACGGCGGAAAGGCACAGATAAGTATTTGTATGAGGGTTCGGAGCTCTTAGCTCGAATCTCGTTGCATACTTGTTGTCTTCGCTTCTTACGAGTCCCAGAAGGACTGATCTGTTTCTGGAAGGAGTCTTTACGTCCTGTCCGATGGAAGCTACGCAGTGGGTGGGAGCCTCAAATCCGGGAGTGAGTCTCTCGAAAGCGTCCGTTGTTGCGGAAACAAACGGATTGATGGCTCTTGAATAGTTCTTCATTATTCCGAAAAGGCAGCCCCAACCGAAAACGCTGAGGAAATCCTTGCCGGGATCTTCAGGTGAGAAGAGGTTGATCTTGGTTCCGTCATTGAGATAAGCAACGGCATTAACATGAGTGTGCTCGCCGGAACCTGCTACTCCGGGAAGGGGTTTTGCGTTGAAGCTGACGTCCAAGCCGTGGAGACGGAAGATCTCTTTGATAATGATTCTTGCGATGAGCTCATAGTCAGCACCCTGTCTTGCACCGGAATACTTCCAGTCAACTTCGAGCTGTTCCATTATGAAGTGGAACTCGCCGGAAGAATTGAGAGATGCTTTAACGCCGCCGACTTCCTTGTGTCCCATTTCAGGACCGAATCCGTACTTCTCGAGGATCATGATGACCTGCTCAAGAGCAGTCCTTACAACGCCTTTTGTACGCTTCCAATAGGATTCCTTGAGCTCCTGGGAGATGGAAAGCTGTTCCGTGCTTATGATCTCGTCAGGTGAATTGACCCAGAATTCAAGCTCGGTGGCTGTGATCAGGGTAATTCTGTCAAGGTCATCGGGTGTGAATCCGTAGCTTGCGCAAAGATCGGGATTGCCAAGGAACAATTCCTTGACTTTCTGCTCATAGTTCTCCGTACTTCTCTTAAGGATAGATCTCGAGCAAACCGGCTCGTCGTTGTGGAGCAGGAAAGAAGGGATCCTTAATGTTCCAACAGGCTTTCCGGTCTTTTGATCGATGTGTTCGTAGTTATAATCGATATACCAGATGACTTCAGGATCGGGAATAAGATCGACTTTACCGTCGTTTAATGTGGCAATACCGGGCAGAACAACGGAAGAACCGTCGGTCTGGACTGCTTTGCCGTCCAGATAATCTTCCAGATTGTTGTAAAAGTCAGATATCGGGATCTTCTCATCGGTATCGTTACCCATGAGGTCAACGGCAGCCAGAGACACGAACCTGATTTCGGGGTGGCTTACCAGTATTGATTTTACATCGCCAACAGAATGCTTATCTGTCGGAATTACGTATAACAGATCGGGTATTACATGGAAATCAATCATTTTGCGCCGTCCTTGATGTTAAAAATCAAATAAGATTCTATCACAATTAGAACTTTCCATCTGATTTATTTTTATTTTATTTTGTCGTATTATATCGGTCATAAGATTGGAGATTGAACAAAATGATGATCCTGAAGATATTTGAAAGACTTCTGAATATTGATGATATCAACTGCAAGTGGGGTATCAGGTTCATGTTTTTCTTCTGCGTCATTCTCAGGTGTTCTGCTTTCTTCAATCCGTACTCGGACACTGATTTTTCGTGGTTAAACGGCTGGATGAGCAGCTTTGAGTCTGAGAATGCCAATCAGACAATTGTAAGCATACCTTTTACTTCCGGTAATATAGTTTTTCTCGTTACTATCTTTTTCGCCCTGTTTTTCACTGTGATGATGGGGATCCTTTATTCTGCGCTTTTCGTAAGGTCGGTACGCCTTAAGGATTTGGAAAAGGAAGACGCAGAGGTTAAGGATAAGCCTCTTAGCATCAGAGGGATCTTTACGAGGCTTTTGCCGCTTTCTTTGTTCTATTTGGCTGTCTCAATCCCCTTTGTGATCATAAGCTCAAATCTTCTGCTGTTTTTCCTGATAGGCTTCCCGATGGTATTTACGGCACCTTGCTGCTACCTTTCGGGCGATAAGGGCATGTTCAAGTCGATCCCGTATGTCGTGAGGCTTACAAAGGGCTTTTATCTGGCTCATGTAAGGAGTCTTTTCCTTTTGATGCTTGTGTTTTTCTTCACCAATGCAATTGCCGGACTTGTCTCGTATGCGTCAGTGACGGCTTTTTACATTCTTTCCGCAGGTTTTGCTACATGGGTTACATTTGCTTTCGGCAGATATGCGGGCATGGCTTACTATGCGATGAGGAACGCAAAAGAGCATACTGTCACAAAGCTCGAAAAAGAGGGCAAAATAGGATAAGTTTTATTCACTCCGCGTGATTGTATTTCACCGGGTTATAAAATAATATAATTACGCTTGAATCAACCAGTTCCATACAGTTTTTAAACGGAGGTATGTTTATGGACGTCAAAGAGAAGGCTATGCAGATGCATGAGCAGTGGGCAGGAAAGATCGAAGTTATCGCTACCGCTCCCGTAGGCACAAAAGAAGAACTCGCAATCGCTTATACACCCGGTGTTGCCGAGCCGTGTCTCGCTATTCAGAAGGACGTTGACCTCTCATATAAGTACACAAGAAGACATAACCTTGTTGCAGTTGTAACAGACGGTACGGCAGTTCTTGGTCTCGGTGACATCGGACCTGAGGCCGGTATGCCTGTTATGGAAGGTAAGTGCGCTCTGTTCAAGGCTTTCGGCGACGTTGATGCTTTCCCTCTCTGCATCCGTTCAAAGGATGTTGATGAGATCGTTAACACAGTTGCTCTCCTTGCAGGATCTTTCGGCGGCGTAAACCTCGAGGACATCTCAGCTCCCCGCTGCTTCGAGATCGAGAAGAAGCTCAAGGAAAGATGCGACATCCCGATCTTCCACGATGACCAGCACGGTAC
>JAEEGL010586217.1_pt1 | contig 26576 bp, 26 predicted proteins | sample 9134231 | NCBI WGS metagenome assembly JAEEGL01 (sample SAMN16246548, study PRJNA631951) | gut metagenome | biome: gut microbiome; feature: rumen; material: fiber-attached | host: Bos | place: Iran: Karaj | collected 2018-10 | reverse complement strand
TGACAGGATATGGAGGAGGATTCGTAGCACTATACTGTTGAACATTGTCCACGTTTCCGAGTCCAACTTCGCTAGCAGTATAAGTAGGCTTACTAGATGCCTTAGCCCATGCTGGAACAGTAGGATCTGTTTCTGTATAACTTGTAAGGAATCCTGAATCATTCGTAAGGTCTGAAGTCTTGGAAGGAATAATTGTACTATCTGGAAGGGCTCCTACATCGGTTGCGTCAAGAACGACCGTACCAGTCTGCCCATTAACAGAATCTACTGCTCCACCATCACCACTTCCATTTTGATTTACCCAAGGACGAATACAGCCATTAGCATAATAATAAACTGGATGCTCAAGAGTAAGCTCCATAGTTGTTGCGGCTGAGGCAATACCAAGAAAAATGTAAATCTTACCGTCTTCAGTATTAGGGAGATCCTGAACAATCGGAGTAGCACTGTCTATAATAGCTGAACCATCAGATTGTGGAGCACACTTCAAATAGCATGGTTTCCAAGAAGTAAGAGCTAAATCTCCCCCTGAAACATTAAACGAATAACCTAAAGTAACATTATACTGTTGCCATAAATAAGAAGTTGAAGGACGAGAATTAGCCGCTACCGAAGCGGTGGTACCATAATATACAATTCGACCAAACGGATTAATCTTTGTCTGGCATACACTTCTGGCAGTAGTAGCATTCGTAGAAGTAGAAGTGTTTGCAGGAACAAATTTAGTCCCATCCGCAGAGGTGAAAAGCAATCTATAACGGTATACTATATCACTCATTGGAAGAGACATAGAGTTGGTTCTTATCTGATATCCAATTGTATTTGTATTAGAATCGTATCCATAATAAAATACCCATGCTCCATTACCACTATTTCTAGTAGAATCATAATAAAATAGAGCCGTCATTGTTGCCGAATAAGTCGTAGAAATACCGGTGTTTAAACCAGTTGAATAATGGATTGGTTTTGCGCCTAAGCTATTAATATTTAAAGTGCATCCAGAAGCGCTAGCAACAACATTATTCTTTAACAGAATTACTAAACCATCATAAAGAGATGTTACACCTGAAACTGTCGCAGTAAATGCCGTTTTTGTACTAGTGCCATCAACAACGCCGTAAGGTATTCCATTAGCAACAGTAGCAGGACCTCCAGCACTTGAAGATCCTGCATACGTTGACGGAATTAAAGCTTTTACACCTGTAAGGAATCTATCCAGAAGGTCTAAGTCAATTAACTTTTTAAAACCCAACTGGTATCCCTCCTATCATTCAGAAACAAATAATGCGTCTATTTCATTCGTTGTGGCAAGCCCTAAATCATCCCATTCAACATAACCAGACAAATCAATTGTCTTGCCAAGTTCTTCCCAAGCAGATCCATTCCAAGCATACTCAGCACCATCAGCTGTAACATGCCAAACATCACCAGTATGATTTCCACTTACCGGAAGCTCGGAAACTGTTGCTTTAGTACCCTTATAGGTCATGCCGCCAACAAGCATGCTATCAATTTCTGTCTTACTATAAACATCGGCTAAATCAGAAGCCTGCGTAGGAACAGTGATATTAGCGATCTTATTCACGGGGGTAATCGTCTGGCCATTCTTCTGAATACCTTCAAGAACATTTACCTGAGCGCCCGAAGCAATATTAGCAAGCTTTGTCTTCTCATCAGAAGTATAGTCATTAGAAGATAAGCCCTTGCCAGTTTCTTTATCGACTTTTCCTGCAAATAATAAATCGATTTTGCTCTTAAAATAACTAAGAACATCTAAGTCAATAAGTTTAGAATAACCCATGGCTTATCAACCTCCTCTATAAAACATTAAATCTATATCCGATGTAGAAGCCATATTAAGACCAAGATACAGAAAAGAATTCTCACCAGCATTTAATACATGATGATTAATTGACGGCTTATTATTCAATTGGGCATAGTTTTTTTCTACACGAACAACGACAGGATCTGTTGATCCCATTCTGACCACAGGATTTGTACTGGAAACTTCAAAATTTACATCTTCACTTCCATTTTGAATTTCCATGGTGACTTCTGTAATGTCATCGAGAATAATCTCCGGCATTAACCATCACCTACCCCAAACAGTCCAGGAAGCATATTAATAGCAACGACAGGAACATGAGGATTATCAAACGTATCAGCATAATGAATCCTCGCATCAATGAAAAACTTTTTGCCAGGAATAAACTTAAACGTCTCTTCCTTTGTGAATGGAATGTAGAAATTTGTTAAGTCGCCATCAATAATGAAAGCATCTTCGGAATCATTTGCAAGACTCCAGACAACATACTTGATAGCTTCGGCATCATTCTTGTTATATTGCTTGAAAATAAACTCAATAGATTCAAGAATACTAGTATCAATATCCTCGAAATGTACCTTAAGAGTGCTGTTCATACCATATTCCACATGAACACCTCCTCTTATTCAGTATAAAGCTCCCAACCATAAGTATCGGGCGCCCAAACATTATTATCCGTGGTGCTGATATAGAGCGACCCGTTATAATAAACGATATCGTCTTTCATGTAAGCATCGGCAGCTCCAACCGGCTGATGCCAAGTTAAGTAAACAGGTTCCGGCTCAGGCGCAGGCTCCGGTTCGGGTTCGGGCTCCGGTTCGGGTTCGGGTTCGGGCTCCGGTTCGGGTTCGGGTTCCTGCCCAGTATAAAGCTCCCAACCATAAACATCTGGTGCCCAAACATTATTGTCTACAGTACTAATATACAAAGTACCATTATAAGAAACAATATCGCCAGTCATATAGGCATCCGTAGCGCCAACAGGTTGAGACCATTCTGGATAACCACTCGGAGCAATTCCAACAGCTTTCCAAAGACTAACAGCTACATCTGGAGTCCACTCTTCCTGAGAAGTGTGAGCTTGAAGACATCTATAAAGCTGAGTATCACCAACAGAATTTGTTCCGAAACCCACGATATCATCGACTTTATATGCTTTTGGAGCAGCCCAAGATGGAAAGATTTCAGCAATAGCCATTGCATCTTCATCGCCAAGACCATTAGCATAAAGTTGAAGAGCTGCTAACATCTGAGCAGCTTTCTGGAGTGCACGTGCATTCATTCGTCTTCCACCCCCACTAAAGTCATTAAAATATCATGATCTGATGGCAAATCAGACTGCGGTGAATAAACTACCTTGCCATTAACAAGCTTATAGTTATAGGTGCCAGCATCATTCATAAGACCAGCTGGACAATAATTAACGCGAGCATATTTATAAAGCTCACCCATACCTTCATCTACTTTGATCCAAAGATAAGCATCTTCAATAAATGCACTGGAATCAATAGCAGTAACATAATCATCAGAATTAACCTGAACATAAACACTGTAATCATGCCTGCTGTCATCCAAAAGAATGCGATCAAAATTGATGCGATTCAGAGTCCAATCATTGTCATGATGGCCATACATTACCCGTAATCTTGCTGCGAATTCTTCGTCTGTCATATCCATTTTGATCACCCATTATTCTCTATGATTTCTTATAATAACTATACCACTAGAACCATGATAGCATGGATATAAATTACCGCCGTCCCATCCGCTTGGAACTTGTGCAAAACCTCCACCTTCTCCAGTATTCGGTCGATTGGCAACATCCACAGTAGATCTAGAACCTCCATCGGAATAACGAAAACCATCACTTAATCCAAACTCCCTTGTTGTAGAGTGCTGACCAATTCCCTTACCTGTTGTTTGGTTTCCATCAGATCCATCCATACCACCTGTAGATGGTATAGCACTGAAATAATTGCCAGCTATTCCTGCTCCTCCAGATCCACCGCTTCCGGGATATGACCTATGTATCTCAGACTGCCCTTCATAAGTATTCCGGCCTTGAGTATAGGCTCCTTTACCGCCAGCAGCAGTTGCATCAAAAGCGCTACTTGCGCCACCGTCTTCAGCGCGGTAAGTAGTTAAACTATTAGGGTTACCTCCTTTTACTCCTGTTCCGCCAGCACCAACAACGATTGGATATGCTATCCTTCTTGATATAGCTATGTTCATCACAGTAGTAGTGTAACCACCACCGCCGCCTGCCCAAGCACCATAATGATTCCATGCAGAATATACAGGACCGCTAGATGCAGAGGCTCCGCCTCCGCCGCCAACCAAAAACACATCGATTCCTCGTCGAGCACTATTTGGTTGAATAAACATAAGCGTCCCACTACTTGTAAACTTAATATTCCAGTTTCCGTTTCCTTCATCAGTAAATGTGGAATCCCCAGTAAATGTATACTCTGGATTCCACTCCTGACTTCGATTCATTAATAAAGCTTCACCCATCGTATATCACTTCCTTACACATATGATTCTTATGGAAATATCAGTACTTGTCGGGTAATGTGCATATACCTTTAAGCCTCCACCGTTCGTCAGAGTTTCGATTCTATAGATTTCAGCCCAAGCATTCACCTGATCTGTTGCAAGACTATAGTTCACAGCAGATGGAATAACGTCAATAATCGGATAATCGCTTGCAAGAATCCCAGAAACTGTTATTTCTTGAATATATGGTGCTCCGACGGGCTGAACCCATTCTTGATAGACAGGAGCTGGAGATGGCTGAGGTTCTGGCTCAATATAAGGATCCCAATCTTGATCGTCCGGCGCTGACATATTATCGTCTGCAATACTAATGTAAAGCGAACTATCATATGAAACAATATCTCCGGTCATATAGCCGACAGCGCCAGTTCCACCCGGGGTTGCTACCCAAGGAGAAATATCATTATCAGATATTTTCTTTGCGATTACAGATATAGCATTAATACTAACTGCATTATTTACTATTTTGTCAGCACTTATAGAATCGTCTTCAATATGAGATGTATCTACCTGAAGTTCATCTAACATGTCATATATTTTAAAGCTTGAAAGTGCATGTATATTATCATTTGAAGTATCGTCTATAATATTTGTAGATGTCGCAATCGGACCAATATTAACCCATTGATTATGTACGCTATCCCACACAAAAATATCATATGGTTCTTCATAACCAACACCATATGCTTCTCCAACACTCGGAAACTCCGGTAATTCAGCCATAGTTTCATAATAACCATTGATGACAAAGTTTCGATTTTCAGTGCCGGCACCAATATTATTTCGAGCTGTTTCTTTCTCTTCAGCAGTGAGCTCCATATTATCATTAGATAAAACTGCGCCAAGAAATACCTTTTCTATCTGCTCAGTATCGCAACTACTGAAAAAATAATCTTCTATAATGCTCATATAGTCTCCTTTCGCAGTTTTAAATAATTACTTTCGGATGCATCTTACTGCAATTGGTATTGACGTGCTAATATACCAATATGCTCTAACAATCAAACCGTCATCTATTGGAACGATGCTATAAACCTCTTTCCAAGCTTCTATTTGATTTTTAGCGGTCGCATAATCTATATTAGATGGCCTCAGATTAACAATTGGTTTATCTGTAGAAAGAATCCCTGGAATCGAAACCGTTCTATGAAATGGTGGATGGGTACTGTTATATGTAACGGCATACGTCTGAGAGCCAACAGCCGGAAGCACTCTAAAATGAATCGTTCCAGTGCTAGTTCCCGGAATATAAGTATAATCAACATCCGGTTCTAATATTAAACTCGCTGGAAGAAACTCAACTTTATTTAACGATGACGGATTATCACTAATCGTATAATCGCTAGAAACTCCATCTGGAGATAAATATTGAGTCACTTCTTCTCCAATCCATTCAGACTGCGTGCTAGAAATTGTAACGGTATAAAAACCGCTAACTGCTCCCTCTTGAATCTTATCTGCAGTGGCTGCATTGTTTGTAATATTTGAAGAAGTGGCCATAAAATCTTCAAACACACTGTTTGTTTTAATCGAAGATAATGTGTGAGTTAAATCATTGGAAGCAGGATCAATAACCTGTAAACCAGGACTTAATTGCCCATAGTTCGCCCATTCGTGATTAACTCCATCCCAAATATAAATCATGTAAATTGGAGGATCCTCAGGATCAGAAATTCTAACCTCATAAGCATCTCCAGTTAATGCGGTTTCTGGCAATTCAGAAATATCATCATAGACTCCAAGGATCGTAAAGTCTTGGCCTTCTGCTGCGGCATCAATATTCTGTCGAGCAATACGTTTTTCTTCATCGCTTAATTTAGTATTTTCAATATAAAGGATGGCCCCGCTAACAACTTTATCCATGTAAGGAGTATCTACGGAGCTATAAAAATCAGGTTCGGTAGGCATAGTTTCTCCTTTCAGTAATAAATAATAGCGCAACCATAATTTCCAATGCCGCCTTCGCTGCCCTTACCGCCTTTACCACCGGCTTGAGCCTGTTCATAAATCAGAGCGTTGTAGACATAGTTCCAGGATTCGAGGTTGGCACCACCGCCTCCTCCGCCTCCACCGTGGCCACCATTACCGCCGGCTCCATAAATTGGAACTGTAGTTTCAGCAGGCCCAGCATCAGCACCGGCAGCACCTTCGCCAATATGCCAGAAATGGTCATCGGCTTCTCGATCAGTAAGGGAACTCTTTTGCGGATACGCATCATTGCCATTTACTCCGGCTGCTGCTCCACCGCCACCACCAGCACCAAAATAGACATGCAGATTCACGTGAAGCCAACCCATCGGACCTGAGCTCGGACTGTCTGCATCTAATTTTCGACCATAAACCATGACAAACTTACCAGGATTACCACCCTTATAAGTGTCGCCATGATAAACAACATCTTCGCCAGTAGTTGCTTGACTTCCAGTAGCACTTGTATGAGTATTTTTATCGCTCTGACCGCCAGCTCCTCCGTTTGTGCCCCTTTGTCCACGAGGTGCATAAACAATATCAGTGAACGGATCATAATAGCCATATGGTCTCGATGCACCATTTGCCGAAGAATACGTAGTGCCGGCAGCTGTTAAAAGTGAATCATTTCCGGAATTTTTAACAGTTATAACACGCTTATTTTGTGAATCTAATGGAACTGCTGTCGGATCCAAAGTAACAATTAAGACACGTCCTCCAGCTCCGCCAATACCGCCAACTCCTCCAGCGCCACCATCGGATTGAGGATTTTCTGTTTTCTTACCATTTTCACCATCGGCGCCTTTTTGACCTTGGAATCCATGACCGATTAAAACAACTCGAATGGTTGGCTTTTCATTCTCAAATACAGAATCTGGAATCTCCCAGTTTGCAATTACATTTTGACCAAGCGGAATGACTTCGGAATTCGTATAAGAAGCACCAAAGCCAACCGGATCATAATTCTGAATTAAATCACAAGTTGCCCTTCTAGTAGCTGAAGTTCTCATACTCATTTTAGTAATAAAGCCCATTACTTCTTCTTTGAATGGATCTTCAATTAAATACTTATTACCAGCTTTTTCAGTTTCAAGAATAATATCTTCTTTAACTGTCTTTGCATGAAAATAGTATTCAGCTAAACGAGAAACAACTTGTTCACTATTTATTACACTTATAAGAGTTGCTTCTTCAATTTTTACAACTTTCTCAGCTTGAGCGTTCTCATTTTCTTCTCTTATAATTCTTTCTGTATGAACATAAGGTTTTCCTTTTAAAATACCGATTCCGCTAACATATGCATAGTTCGTTCCGCAAGAATGGCTCGTCATGTACGCATAAGTTTCACCTTCTGGTATCTCTACATGAATGCTATCGGCATAAATAGGCTTATCAAATGTAACCAAAGAATTAATTACCGTATCGCCACCGGTGTTGTCAAAGAGAACTTCTTCTTCAACATCTGCCGAGTAGAAAAATCCATGCTCCGTTACTTCTATCATACTGGCAGGATCGTCATAAGAAATGCTACCACCAGCAATTACTCTAGACGACGAAATTGGAGCAGCTTCAGCTTCTTCTAAGAAAGTAAAGAACATTTTTCCATCTTCACCTTTAATAATATTAACGCCATAAGCAACTAATAACTGGTGAAGATTTCTACGCTTTGTATCATAAGGAAGCCAACCGAACACTCTTTGAGTAGCGACGACGCCATCAATTAGGTAATCATACTCATCGCCTAAAATATCATAAATAACCTCAGAGAACATAGTTCCTCTGTACAGATCTCCAAGATGATACTGCTTATCCATTAAACCAATAGCCGAAACAGCATTGATCTTATACTGCGTTTTGCCAACACGTTCTACTTTTTTACAAAAGAATTCACCACTTGGCATATCATCAGTATAATAGGTAATCTTTGTACCATATGGTAACAAACGAAGATCGTAATTTTTTCTGCTGCAGAATATCTTTCCGTCCGCACCAACAATTGCTCTAGCATCAGTCGGCTTGATGATTCTCGGAACCCAAACCTCATACTCAGTGATCGGGGTGAACTGGTCAATAAACAACTCGTCCCCGATCATCGATACAGCTGTCTCAGAAGTAACTTCTCTTATCTTTGCATTTTCAAATGTTAAAATCGGATTATCAATATCGTCTCCGATAATTATTTTATTTGCAATTGCAGCCATAAGCGTCTCCAATCATGATGGTGTTACCGGTCGTATACATACTATCTTTATCGGTATAGGTTCCATCGTTGGTCGATGTGCATATACAATAATTGCATCATCTCTTGCATCGATTCGATAAATTTCCTGCCAGGCGTCTATTTGAAGACCAGCGCGAGCATAATTATTATCTGGAACCATATCAATAATAGGATCGTCTGTTGCTAGCATTCCAGTAACAGCAACCTGTTGAGTATATGGAGCCGTATCGCCAGAAGCCGCAGCCCACGTCGTTCCGATTTTAAGATCGGGACCTTTAAAAATCTTTGCCATAGAACCGGTGATACCAGTAACCTCTGCCTTAATTTCAGTAACAAGTTGAACGGTTCCATCTCTATCTAACAACTCAGGCATTTGTACCAAACCACCCTTCTACAAAAGCATTATGTATTGACGTGCTATCCATAATAATCATATCGCCTTCCTGAATCGCCGTACCATCAATGCCGAACAAATTAACCCCATAAACAATATTAGAGGCAACTAAATCTGGATCACCAATAATCGTTTGATCACCTGAAAGATAGCTGCCAGCATTAATGATGATATTTTCAGTTGTTGGAGTAATTGTTCGGGCATCAATATAGCGAACAGTTGGCGCTAAATTTGAATTATTCTTAGGCTCAATTGCAGTAAACCGAATAACAAGCCCTTCCCATAATTCAACCCCGCCATAGGTACCCATGTATGTATCATTGCCTTCTTCAATCATGCACTCATAAGTTAAAGTATCCTGACCATAAGGAAATGTAACAACATGGGTATCTACTGGGGAACTGATCACTTCATAAAAGCGATCATAATCTGCAGGATTATCTTCATCCTGCTCTATGGCGAGCTCATAGTCGTACCGGGTTCCGATAATATCTCGGACGGTACGACCAGTAAGAGCATCGCCTTTATTATTTCCTTCGAGAATCGTGAAGGAACGAACTAATGTTGCATACTTGAGATTGACACGGTACTCAATCCCATCTACTCGAATTGTTCTCATGCCAACCTCCTTTAATTGATTAGCTTATCTCCGTGGTAATTGTACTGATCAACAATAACCGGATGCAGAACTCTAGCAAGCTGAGCAAGATCGCCAGTGAATTCAATAACCGTCTTATTTGGTGTGGTCTGTCTCGTAGAAAGTGCCCGAATCGCAGAATCGGAAAGAACTGCGGTAGTAGGAGTTGGGGTTCCATTTTGAATTTGTCCAAGAGAAGCAACAGATCCAATACTCCTAGCATTTCTAACCCCAGCAGAAACACTCAAATTAGACATACTATTTAAAGATCCCTGGATCATGCTAGTATCTAATACTGGCGTAATCACAGGAGTGAAATCGTCTTCAAGAATTCTGCTAATTAAACTTCTAGCCTGGTCCAAAGCGCCGACAGTAGCATTTACCATGGCACTAGAAACCGATTCCGCTCCACCGATCTGCGACGAAATACCATTGATAAAACCCATGCCAAAATATTCGCCAAATCGAGTTGTAACTCTAGATGGAGAATTAATGTCAAGAGCCGCTCTAATGGCCGCTGCAGCTTTCTCGGCTAAAGCAGAAGCCGCCTCCATAACCGGGCCTTCCATATTATTTATACCAGCGATAAGACCCTGGCCAAGATATTCGCCTGCGTCGCTCCAAGAACTCTGCGTTTCGTTAATTTTTCCAGCGGCATCCGTAGACATCTTTGTAGCAGCAGTCTCAAAATCCGTTTGCTTATTACTAAACCCTGTAACCAACGCAAGACCGAGGGCTTGGCCGGAAGCATCGACCTGTTCTGTAGATGCAGTTATACCAGCAATTAGAGAAGCTACCATTCCGGCGCCTGCCTCTTGCAAACCTCCGCCTTCACCTTCTCCATTTAGCAACTGAAATGCTTGAGAAAAAGCGTCAGTAATAGTCTGAACCAAACTTCCGCCAGCAACTTCGGCTTCGCCATTTTTAGACATAGCACCGCCAATTAAAGAATCTATAACGGAAATGCCGGATTCACGAATCTTATTTAGCTTTTCATTAATACCTTTAACAAAACCATTACCAAATAATTTACCTAAAGAAACGGCTCTTTGGCTAGTTACGCCCATCTCTCCAGCAATCATAATAGCCGAAACAATGGAATTAATAATCTGAGTTCCAGCCCCAGAAATAGAACCCATTGCATTGTTTATGCCACTAACAAAAGAGTTCACTATTCTTTGCCCAGCGCCTTCAAATGAAGTCATGGTATTTTCTAATGCTGTGATCATTTCCGTACACATAGTCACAATGGCTTCGGAAGCGGGTTTCATCTCAGTGGCAAGATCATCGGGTTTTAATTTCTTTAAGGACTTAGCCAAATCGGCAATCCCAGCTGCAGTACCAAACCAATCAATACCTTTGAGCGAACGAACACCATCGCCAAAGTTAGTAATACCAAGACCGGCGTTCGTAAGATTATTTCCAAACGTACCAATTGCATCGGAGATCGCGGTAATTCCTCGACCAATACCTTCACCAACGGACGCAATAATATCAGCAATAGCTTCAGCAATACCCTCACCAAGAAGAGAAACGGCCTCACCCAAAGAGCCAGCGATAGTCGTAATAATCTCAGCGAGAGCGTCACCTACGGCTACTAATGCGTCGGAAAGGCTGACCAGAAAGTCTTGAGCTCCTTGGCCTATACTGGTTAATGCCAAACCAATTGCGCCCCCTAAAGCTGCTAATCCAGCAGCTAATAAAGGTAATGCCAAGGCAACAACCGCAACGGCTGCAGCTAATACTAAGCAAGCAGCCGCGGCCACCAACAATGCAGCCGCTCCAGCAAGAACCATCGGGCTAGAACTTCCTAACGCTAATAACGCTATGGTTAATGCCCCAAGCATAGCAATTAGCATTGTTAATCCGGATTCTGCAGTAGACATCTTTGCGATCAACGCAAATGCGCCAAGAGCGGCGGCCAATACTAATAACGCGGCCGAGGCAACAAGTAAAGCAGCCGATGCTGCTAATATTGCCCCAATATTCTTTTGGAAAACAGCGCCAAGAAGAACAAGAACCCCAACGACTAAAAGCAAAGTTTCCGCCATATACGTAAGACCATCTTCAACCCCTGGCATTCGTGCAACTAAAGCAAAAGCAGCCAAAGCAGCGGCTAGAATTAACAAAGATGCGGCCAATATTGCTAAAGCCGCCGCGGCAACAAGAACTTTTGGACTAAGTTTGCTAAGAAGGAACATGGCACCTACAACTAGAATTAGTGTCTCAGCCATAAGATTAAGACCTTCGCTTAACCCATCCATCTTGGCCACCAAAACAAACAGAGCAACAGCTCCTGCTAAAACACCTAAAGCGACTGCAAATATCAACATTGCTGCAGCCACTGCAATCATCGTTACTGCCAAAGTAGCCAACTTTGCTTTATCAATCTTTCCAATGGCCTGCAAAGCTGCATATAAAGCGGCAAGAATTATACCAATCACAACAATGCCTTTTATAGCATTTTCATAATTAACAAATCCTAAAATAAGTAATGCTGCGGCTAATATTAAAATAGCTTCCGCGATCTTTTTAATTGAATCAACAGCTATTCCTTTCTGAAAAGCCTGGAGAGATCCCTTAATGCCATCTAGAATATCGGTGACTTTATCCTTCAAGCCATCAAATGCCTTTAATGGACTTTCAAGATTAGAAAATAATTTAAATAGTTTTGTTCCAATTAACGCGACAATTCCTGTTCCGGCTAAACCTTTAAAAGCCTTCCCCCAATCAAAAGTACTAAGGAATTCTTTTAAAATATTAAATTTCTCCTTAATCCAATCAACGGCTTTCCCGATGGCTGTTGAAAAATCAAAATTAGTAATCTTATCAATTATCCAATTAAATGCATCGGAAACGGCTTTTAAAACACCGGATAAGCCAGAAAATCGCTGTTTTAGATCGTCAATATTTAGTTTATCAATTGCAGCAGAAACCTTATCAATGATCTCGGCTAATTTGTCACATATCTTCTGGAAACCTTCGGCACTTGCACCTGCGGTGTCCATCTCTTTTGCAGAGCCAAATAATTTAAGAATGAATTCAGAAATAGAACTGAGCAGACCTTTAATAGACTCTCGAAGGCTACTTGTCGCGTCCCAGAAATTCTTTATGGTATTCCCGACATAAGCTAAAATATGCCCAAGTCCTTCGCCAGCTTGACGAAGTAAGCTCATCTGCTTACCTGTTAACTTTAAAGAATCGCCCCATTCTTCAAACTTTTTTAAAACACTAACGATCGACGCCTTTGTAATATCTAATGGCGGTATTACTCGCTGAATACCCTCGCGAATACTCCCAAGAATACCTCTCTGGGCGCCGCCTTTTCCATTAAAAAGCAGATCAGTAATCCCTTTTAAACCGGTACGAATTCTATCAAGTCCGGTAATGCTTCCTTCTTCAACAAGACCGTCAAGAACCTCGCCCATTTCTTCCATGCTAAGACCAGCTTCTTTAGCCGCGGCAGCAAGTTCTTCTTCCTTCAGAACGCCTTGCGCCTGCCTTTGAACTAAGCTCAAAAGTTTATCGGCCGAAATTCCAGTCGCGTCAGCAGTTTCAAGCAGCTGATCAGTAAAATCGCCATAAGCATCGTCGGCTAAACGGCTAACTGCTTCAGCCAACTCATCTGCTTTCATTTTACCTTTTGCGGCCGCTTCATTAATTTGCTCTTGGGTTAAAGTTCCTTCACGCTCGGCTTGGGCAAGAGCCATTAATTCTTCTTTTGTTAAACCAGAAGCTTTTGTGATTCGGTTTAATTGAGCCCCAAACGCAGTTAATGGGTCGATGAATGCTTCGCTTAAATCCTGAACGGTCTCAAGAGGAGCAACTAATGCATCGTAAAGAAAATTCGCAAAATCCGTCCAAACATGCCTAGCTTTTTCATAATCGCCGAAGATGTTCTCAAATATATTCATCCACTTAGTAGACGCTGCATCTTTGGTGGCATTAATAGCATCTTCAAAAGTCTTTGCTTCCTGAGCAGCCTTAAATGCTTTATAACCCAAATCGTTTTCGGCGGTCGAAAGTTCTTCGACTTTCTTTCGAAGCTCATCTATGCTCATGGTACAATCATCGCCCATGGCTTCACTAAGCATTTCTGTTGTGAGCTTTCCTTGTTTTTGAGCCTCCACTAACCCCAAAATATCCGTGGCCGTTAAATTAGAAGCTTCGGCAACATCATGAAGCTCATTTGTAAAACTACCATATTTATCTAACACATCAAGAAGGACGTCTTTGTTAAACCACCCTTCGGATAATGTTTGGCTAAAACTTTCAATGCTAACCTCAGTCCCTTTTGTGGTTGTATAAACACCCTCTTCGCTTTTCTGCAATACTCCTAATGCCACTGCCGATTCTAAAACCTCTTTTTTAAAACCTGCAGTTGCCATGTTTGCATTCTCGATGGACTTCCAATCCATCAATTTCACAGACCCAACGCCAATTGCCTGGGCCATATTGTACATAGCCCTTGAGGCAGCGCCTGCATTTTGACCAGAAATAGCTGCCCAGGTAGCAATTCCTTGCATTGCGGTAGTTGCTTGCGACAATGGAATTTGATTTGCAGTAAACTTGCCGATATTACTAACCATGTCAACAAACGCATATGAAGTCTCATCAGTAAACCAGTTTAACTTCGCCATCTGTTCGTTGACATAATCCATCTGCGAACCTTCGTATTTTAAAGCGGCAGCAGCTTCATAGTTATAAGCCCCAAATTCACCAGTTTTATCCAAATATTCTTTGGTTGTGATGCCATATTGTTTAGCCGCTTCCGATGCCTTCATCGTTCCTTCTTGCACAGCTTTCCAGATTTCCAAATCTTTCTGAGCCTGTGCAGGGGCAACGCTTAAGTCCGAAGCAATTTTCTCAATTTGGGTCATCGCATCGGCATCAGCTCGCCAAGTTTCGTTTGTCGCCGCCATAATAGTCTGAACCGCTTCAGTTTTTTCGGCATACTTATCCCAACCAGCCGCCACCTGCTTTAAGGTCATGTCATTTATCATGCTCAAGATCTTCTGACCAGCCTTATATGCTTCATGACCAATATCCTGAAGAATAGTCGTTCCAATAACTCCTAAGGCTGTAAATCTTCCAGAAATAGTATCAATTGCAGAACTGATACCACCCATATTAAAGTTTCGAGCATGATTTTCAATCGATTCGAGACCTTTAGACGCACCATCAAGCTTTAAAGCCGCTTTCAGCTTATCCAAAGTAGAAATTGACGTACTAACATTTTGTTCGAACCGTTGATTATCGAACTCCATCCGCACTACGCGATCGTCAATCACATTGCTCATACTTTGGTCACCTCCTGCCAAGCTTCATTGGCTAATTGGTCAAATAATGGGGCCAAAGCCGGATTGATATAGTCAATACCTTCAACATATCCACCGGTCCCTGTTCCATGCCCCAATTGCAAAATTAAAGCAATATTAACACCATTGTTAATATTGGTATTATTCCAAGATATAGCCCATCCGGTATGTGTTTTTTCAACCTCATATTCCCACGATTCGGCAGTCTTTCCAGTGTCAACAGGGGTTGCCGCAGATAAAGCAGCAACTCCCCGTTCACCGTATTTGTTTAATATTCTGGAAATTTCAAAACGACTCATACGCTGAAGCATACGATCCGTATTTTTAAAACTTCCTTTATGCGTAAACACAATACCCATAAAAGTATAATCAGCCCCTTGTATGCAACGCCTTTCTTCTCGCTGCATTCAGCGAGGCATTTCTAGACATAACCTCCCGAGAACTCATCTTCTTAGGAGGTTTATTTTTGATGTTACAAACATTAATAAGTGTTAATAATCTATTTAAATGCCATTTTTGGCATTCAAATGGAATTTGCAAAGCTACCATCCAATAATAAATAATTTCAGCCGTAATCACTTCTCTATTTGGCTTCTTTTGTTCATTAATTGTAGTAGCGGTCATCGGATCTGAAATATAAGAATTGACCCGCTGAATTACAGACGACGGCAAACATTCATACACTATCGGATCTACTGAATTTACAGTCATACATCTAATGTAATCAATTGTTTCCTCATACGTCTTATCGTCTTTACTAAGAAATGGCTTATGCCATTTTGATTCCCATTTTGAAAGCGAAACCAAAGAATGCTCCAACACCAGTTTCTGTTCTTTTACGATTTTGAACTCATTCTTGATCTCGTCGTAAAGTTCGGTTTCTGGAATAATAATTGTGAGCATTTCTCAGTCCTCTATTTTTATTTCTTTGCAAGTTCGTCAGGCTTCGGAAGAACACCATTCACGAAATCAGCAGCAAACTGATCATCCGTGGCGAGCTTCATATAAAGAATGCTATACGCTTCCGTTTCGCTAAACGCCTTGCTAAGCTCGGGACTCTTTATGAACCGACGACCGTCCTGAGAAATCTCACCATAAGAATCAAGAAGAAACTGCTTGAAATACTCAACGATCTTTTCGGCATCTTTAGCGTCAACTATTTTTCTAAGAAACTCGGCATAACCGCCGCCAGCAAACTTCATCTGACGTTCGGCGCATTCGGCCTTGGAAAGATGAAAACGAAAATCCTCCGTTCTCTCTTCTCCATAAAAATCAGTATAAGTAATAGTCTCCTTCCACATAATTGTGGTTTACACTCCTTTCAAGTTAAAAAAATAAAAGGGGCTGCCAGCCTTACTGAATACAGCCCCTAAAATAATGTGTCAATTAGGTCGACACGGTCCTCTCGTAATAAACGGTACCCTCGATAACAGTCGTGTCGGTCGACTGAACGAAGTTATTACCGCTACGAACATACCAACCCTCGGAAGACGGATTCTCAGTGCCAACAGGCGTGACAACAGAATACGTATAGACCGTAGCAGAACCACCAAACATGGCAATAACTGCGGCGGGCATAGGCAGAGATGGATTGCTGTTTGCAGTGCCGTAAAGAATATCCTCTAAAGAAGCCAGAGTAGTAGGATCAACCTTAGTAGAATCAATCTCCATATGAGCAAATGGCTTATAGCGAACGCCATTCACAACGCCAACCTCAGTCGGGATCGTATCGATCTCCCAGCTAAAGGTGATCGCTTCGGGGCTATCGTTAATCGTGGTATACTGCTTCTCAGACGGAGCTGCCGTAGCACCCCAAATCAGATGAAGAATATAACCATAACTGGTAAGCTCCGTGTCATTGCCAAGAGTGCTAACAAAGCTAAAGCCAAATGCTTTGCGGGCCTGCTGACCGATCTTCACGCCAGTAGCAACCCAAGCAGAACCATCACACTCGGCAAACTCATCAGGATACGTATAAGCTTCAATAGTACCCTTAAAATTCTCAGTAGAACGAAGGCTCAGATACTTAATGTCATCAGCATAAATATCATTTGCCTCGCCGCCCTCAGGAGAAGCGCTGAAGGACGTAAGGCCATTCCAAGCAACACCAAGAGGATAGGCACCACTAACCTGGGGGTACAGAACACCCATCTTAGTACCAGTTTCGTACTTGCGTTCGCCGGTGGCATCCCAAACAATTTTAGCCATTGGGTTTTCCTCCGTTAATAATAAATTCGAAACAAATCATGATGTAAATTATCGGCGGGATAAGTGCGCTGATGCTCAATATACTGAAACCCATCCAATAACTGATCTGGAATTCCCGAATCAGGATTCCGACTAATAAACGTAACGTCATAAGCATCGTATTTAATATACCGCTTATCGTCCGCTCGTATACCATCACGCTTTGCAGTTTGATAGACGATACAATCGTACTGTAATTTTAGCGATTCCGGGGGCTGGAAATAAACATTTCTAGTTCCGAGGATGGTGCATAGTTTTTCATGAAGCTCCAATCGTCTCGCCATTGTATACACCCCCGATATTAAGAATAAGTCGAGGGTACTGCACTTCGACAGAAGAAACCTTCCATGCAGCACCCATCCACTTTACATATTTAATTGTCATGAAGTGTTGCATGGCGAAAGGATCAGAAACAATAGAAATACTATTAGAGACATCAATGTTGTCGTTAATGCTCTCGCCCGTAGAAGACTTTTTGTAATTCTTAATCACATCGCCAAAATAGTTTCTTTCAACGATTTGATCTTTCCATACACCAGTTCCGACAGCATTCTGTTCAGTTCCGGACATTACTTCTTCAGTGATTCCGTATCCAATCGCTCCATAAAACTTTGCCATGCAATTTCACTTCCATTTTGAATTAATTAGCCGTTATCGCTGGCCGCAGCAACCTCTTCCTCGATGACGATGAAGGAGTAGATGCGAGTGGCAGCACCAGAAACGCGAGTCTCGATCAGGCTCTTCTCCTGGTTGAAGTCGATGTCAAACTGGTTGAAATGGGTGATCTCGCCGCCCTTGGTGGAGCCAACGGAGTAGTCAGCCAGGTTACCGATGATGGCAAGCAGACGATAGGTCTTCTCAGAAGCCGTACCAGCATTCACAGTGCGAGTCTTGTTTGCAAACTCGGGGACATTGTAAATGTTGTTAACATCCAGAGCGGTGGCGAGCTCATTCTTGTTGGAGTAAACACGACGACCATTCATATCCTTGGCGAGCATCATCTTGTTAAAGAACTGCTGCTGGCAGAACATATCGGCGGAGCCAGTGCCACGATAATCGATCTTGGCATCCAGAAGAGCCTCTTCCATCGCCTGAGCGTAACGGTAATTCATACCGAAGTTGTCAGGGGTATTATTGCCATTAGACACGGCACTCAGATCAAGAACCTTATGGATGGTGTACAGGTTATTGTCGTTCCAAATGGAGCGGACATGGGCCTCGCTGATCTTATCCTCAGCGGCGTCATCACGGCCATCGCCGATCAGAATCGCACGAGCAAGCTCGGTCTCAAGCTGCTGACGATCGATCTTGTACTGATAATCGACATAATCGAAATCGGTGATGTCAACGATGTCGTCACGGTTCAGAGCGGACTTCACGTAGATGGTCTGAGGATCAGTGGTACGCTTAGCAACGGCATACTGACCGGCCAGAGCCTTCTCCTTGCCCTTCTTGTAACCACGAGCGCGGATCTCCTCGATACCACGAACATCAACCTGAGAAGTGCGGATACGGCTGTAAGGGCTCTTATGAACCTTGCCAAGAACCGCCTTGACCCAGCCAAGGTCATTGGTGACCAGTTCAGGAGCGCCAGGACGGACGTCGCGGAACTCAGGGAACAGGGCGTCAACACCAGTGCCAGGGGTAACAGGATAAGAATCGAAACCGCTAACAGCGCGAGGATCAGCGGCAACGGGGTCGTCATCATGCTGCAGGAAATTCTCCTCAGCATACTCCTCGATAGCCTGCTTCAGGCTGCCAATCTTCTTGGCAGAAGCAATGATCTGCTCCTCATCGGAGTGGGACAGGTAAGCCGCCGGAGAGGCGGTCTGGGAATCAAACACATTGTGCTTCATAGTATACTCTCCTTCGAAGTCAGAATGCTCGACTTCATCTTTATTATTCTTAGAATCTTCAATAGCCTGGCCGATCATAAAATAGACGACCTGCTTCTGCTCTTCCGTGAGCTCATCGAAAACGTCCTTAACGGTCTTTTCCTTACCAGAAGGAGCCTCGTCATCTTCCTCGTCGGAATGCTTCATCTCAGCTTCCTCTTCATCTTCATCATCGTCATCCTCTGCGGACTTACCTTTGGCGTCCTCCAGAGCCTGGCCAATCATGAAATAGACAACGTTCTTCTGCTCTTCGGTGAACTCGTCGAAGACATCCTTAACGGTCTTTTCCTTCGCTTCATTCTTCACAGCGTCTTTCTCCTTTTCTTTGTCATCTTCTTCCTCTTCTTTAGAATCTGCATGACTTAAAATAATGTCCTCGCCAGTGAAGATCGTAGCCTCATCATTAATGTCCTCATAAGTTCCATCCGAATGAGCAAGAACTGGGAAATCAATGTAAGCGCCTGGATTCGCTCCGGCTAAGACTAAACTAACTTCTTTAATAGCGCCATGAAGAACATCTCCACCGCGCTGCTTTAACTGATTTGCGTAAATAGATAAGGCGGTAACGTCACCATGCTGGACAAGAGCCTTAGCATGCTGACCCCATTCCGTATCGTTAAACGTGCAGTAGGCATAAACACCCTCGTCTCTGTTCTCAAGAAGAGCATGTCCAAGCACATTCGTCGGATCATCATGACGATGCTGCCAAACAAGCGGAACAGTCTGACCGTCGTTATCCTTAAAAGCATCCTTACGGATGGTGCGGCCGTCCGAGCATCTAAGATCATTTCTCGTAGCCCAACCGCTAAAATCAAACTTCAGTCCCATTTTGAATTGTCTCCTCCATTTCTTCCGGCACTGTGACTTCGGCTTCGCCAGATGATGCGGGCTGGCTTTCATCAACAGGATTAATATTCTTATTCTTTAACTTATCTGCTTCTGGATCATCGCTCGGCTTTAATCCCATAAACGTTCGAATCTCATTGGAAGAAACGATTGCGTTCTGAGTTAAAGTGCCTGCGATGTTAGCCAAAGCAGAAATCGGAATAAGCTTAAAATAATCCGGGAAGAAAGAAATTGACTGCCCTTGTGTTCGAGCAGTCTTCGTTAAAAATTTTCGCCTCATCTCTTCCGCAAATGCAGTAAGAATAACGGCTACTATTCTATTATAGTAATTACGCATGGTCTCTTCGTTGGCTGTACCATTTAAGATTTCGTTCGTAATACCAAGCTGGCCCATTAGTGTCTCAGTAAGGTATTTGATCTGGTTCATTAAATTGTTCTCAACCGGACGATTTAACTGTGTAATTCTTTCGGTCCCATCAGTATAGGCAATACCATACTTAGAACCCGCAAGCTGCATCTCGATGTCTTTACGTCGATTTTCAGCCTGTTGTTTACGTGCTTCAGACTTAATCACATATGGAAGCTGAATAATTAAATCCAACTTCCCAGCACTACTCTGTTCGTCAATAGCGTCAAGTAAATTTAATTTACGTATCAACCGTTGAAGAGTCGAGTTTGGCTCATTCATGATCGAAAAGAATGGATTCTCTACAATGGCTACCATCTTCTTTGGTAAAACAACTTCTTGCCGTCTACCTATTTGCTCATTGTAAAGCTCAACCCGAACATACTTCGGCATCCACTGCTTAATTTTTCCAGTTCGCATCGTCTGAATATCATACGAATTGGTTTTGTTAGGATCCATAGTTGTGTCGATGGGAACGAGAGCAATGACCCCCTCATCGAACATCGACATAACCGCGTCCTGGATCATGGCTCGTCCAGTCTGATCAATATTGGCTTCGATCGAAAGGCAATTATTCAGACCAGAATCCATAGTTTCTGTATAACGACCATCTTCATCTAAGCGAATATGTCGCAAATCCACGGCAGCAACATCGGCGGCGATACGATTAAATATCGTATTAACAATCGATCTTTCGTTTCCGAAAGAAGACCGACGTTTACTCAGATTATACGATGAACCGCCATAATAGAAACTATTTGATTGTATCGGCGTGGGATCTTTATTATTAAAGGCGTTCCAGGCATGCTGGAGCCTTTCGGAAAACGTGGGCATAGGCAAACGCCTCCTTAACACATCATTATCAGCGCTTGGCCATTTGTTTTGATGCGTCTATAATCATCATTTTTTTATCGATTTTCTAACAGTAGGAGAACCATACGAAGAAGCATTAGACGCCACCGAATTGACCTTCTCATAAGCCTGAGAAACAAGGTGCTTAACATAATCGCGATTAAAATCAGACTGCGACTGTTTAGAAATGTCATTGATTGACTCCTGCTGCCATTTCATAAGCAACGTATCAGTCTTCTTTTTGCCCATCGCAACTCGATACTGCCTTTTTGCATCAAGATTCTTCTGATCCCATTTATTAATAGCTTGAGACCGTTCATACTCATTTTTTAAATGACCTTTTAAACGATCGCCAACTCCGCCACTATCTAAACCAAACGCATTTTCAGAACCTTTTTTATCAAACTTTTCATTAATATTTGCCAATTCTTTATTTCGTGCTCTCTGAGCCTGTCTATATTCTTTTCGAATACTTTTTTTCTCAGCACGAGTTAACTTTTTTTGACCTTCTCCACCACCATAACGTTCTTTTCCAGCAGCAGTCCAAGTGCCATCATCATTCTGAAAACGACGCTGCCCCCACTTCTGGCCTTTAATGCCATGGTGCATAAGATCGCTTTCTCGAATAAAAGTGTATCCATACATTTCCATTTTGAATTCTCTCCTATTATTCAAAAGCATCGCGATTCGCTTTCCAAGCCACATAAGCATCGAGTAACGCGGAGACATTATCAATCTTATCCTGACGACGCTTTTTTAATAATTTTCTATTACCATTGGTATCTTCCATTGTGACACAATTACCCATCGAAAAAGCCATTAACTCTTGGTCAAAGATTAGCATCCTTTGCTCGGCATAAGTTTTTAACTCGCCAAGCGGGACCGTTTCAGTCTTTGCTCCTTGAATGACTTTTTCTATACCATAAGGGCCATTCTCACGTTCCCAACGTTCAACAAACTCTTTAGCATTATATGGGTCAAATCCAAAGCAACGAACGTCGTATCCAGTCTCTATAATGTACTGATCCAAATCGTCGTAAACTTGCATCATATCGAGAACCGTACAATCCAGCACGATCAGACTTCCTTCGTTAAGAAAATCGTTGTATTTGATTCTCATAGCAACTGGAAGCTTGTTAAGAGTAATAGATGAAATGTAGCTTCGAACCTTTACTCCGAAACTACCATTCTTAAGCGGAAAAAGAAACGTAAACGCACAAAAGTCGTCTCCCTGAGAAAGGTCAGCCCCAAGTGCACAGGGCATAGACCAGAAGTCTCTTCTTCGTTGCGGAAGAGTCTCCTCATATGTAAAGAAGTATGTGTAACCTTCTCTGGGGAGATTAAACCGCTTTGCTAAAATATCATTTCTCGCTGCAGGAACTTTTTCCGCCCTTTCAACATCTCGCTGATATGCTTCGTACGTAACAGTTCGCCCAAGATTTGGGTTTGCTTTTAACCACATTGCCGGATCTCCGACTTCGTTAATGTCATCTAACTTGTAATACCAAATAGAAACATTTGGAGCTATGTATTCGCCCTTAAGGATGGACATGAGCTCCATTTTAATGCTATCGCCAACGGCATTTCTAACCGTTCCCTCAGAGCTAATAGCAATGATAATGTAATCATCCAAGCCGCCCTTAGCAGCACCCTGTTCGAGAGCACCTATAGGATCTTCACGAATGTCGCAGGACAACCATTCATCAACCGTTGCACATTTTACTCGAAGACCTTGAAGCTTATCGATGGCCATCGGGCGAATCTCAAGAAGCGAACCAGTCAAAAAATTCTCAATGCCCTTCTTAGTAGAAGCGAGTTTCACTCGATTAGCCTTCGAACCTGTCGTATTCTGTAAAGAGCCTTCAGTGAGGAACTGAAATAGCGGACCTCTTGCTCTAACAATCGAAGTTTTAATTGGCGACAAAACCTCTTCTGACTGCTTCATGGTGGGAGCAGTCGTGATTTGGTGTGTAGTCGTCCCATCAATATTGAGAAAATATGACTGAATACAAGACGCGTACATAGACTTAGCGGCGCCTCGTCCAACGATTAGATACTGTTTATTAATTAAACGCTGCTTAATTCGTTTATTAACGTAACGACCGCCATGATTGTCCGGACTTGGTTCGTAAACCGATCTGGTAACAAAATAGTACCATCCAAAGATCTGCTCAGCCCATAATTTAAAAGTATCGAGTAAAACCAAATCCGATCCATCAGTCAATGTAAGCTCGTTTTCACAATACCGAATAAAACCCTCCACAGCATCCTCATCGTAGTAAACCCCAGGATTTGCGATCAGATCATCTATGCGGTTCATCTCCATAGAGATTTCCCGACATACAGGGATTTCACCACGTATAACTGCATCCCTGAACATTCCATAGTACTTTGGAACTGCAGTATTTGATAATGCCATTTTGATTTTGTCCTTTACTATTTAATACTTACATCGCGGCGCGAATTGCTTCGTTATAATCTCTAATAGAAGAACCAAACTTTCCAGTCTTCTTATTAACAGCCACAGCAATTTTGCTAGGAACCATTTCAGGATCTGGAGTTTCACACATGAATAAATAAATCTGGGGGGTCTCTTTAATCTTAGAGATCTTGTATCCTCTAAGCTTCTTTTTTACCAAATTAGTAGCTTCTATTTCGCTCATAATTATGTCCTTTCTCTAACTCCGTCACGAATTAAATCCCAATTAATATCAGCATTATCAGTTCTCAAATACTGATAAGGAACATTGCCCTTCGCGCTAATACCAGACTCCTTAATGCTCTTAGGTGGTGTATTATTCTGACCATCACTAATAGTGATAATGCCATTATTTTTCTCCCATATCATGCAATGATATGAATTAAACGTACCATAAGATGTAAATGTTAATCCTCTTGCGCCATCTGGTTCTTTCATTAAAGCAGCTTCAAAATCGTCACGTGTCTTATACTTTGGAACTTCTTTTCCATTAATGTTATACCATTTTGCAACGTCAACTAATTTCCGACCTTGCTCGGTCTTATTAGCGACAACGTCATAGCCTCTTCTTCGAAGATCATAAGCCGTAGAGCACATCGTACAATTTACTCTTGCGCTCATATCTGTCGGATCTGCAAAATCCGGGTTAACGGCTTTCAAGTCATCGGCGGCACTATGTTTTCCTTTAATTCTCTTTTGAATATCAGATGTATTTTCCTTGGTATTCTTTTTCTTGTCAAGAGCATACTGCGTCTCAACAATTGCCTTTACAGCTATCAACATAACAGCATACGCCGTTAACTGCGCAACGAGAACTTCGCCCATGCCGGCTGTGCTTTTACTTCCATACTTCGAAAGAAGCTTATTGGCAGCATTATGTCCAATTCCGGTTTTTTCAACGGGAGAATGCTCTCCAGACTTCAAAGGATAAGGAGGTCCATTTCTTGTTCCCCACTTCTGGCCTTTAATGCCATGGTGCGTCAAACTATTTTTACAACATAGTTCATAATACGCTCTAAACTCGTTCATACGATAGTACCCTTACTTAAATCATCGCATTAATAATATTTTTACCTAAACGAATGACATCCTCAGAATCAATTGTATTTAATACTGAATCAGGTCCATATTTTTTAAGAAGAGCTGCTGTGACCACAGTAGCCGCAACAGGAACTGCAACCTTAGCCGTATTTCTAGCAACATTCTTAGCCTTATTCGTTCGATCTTTTCTAATGACTTCATTATGCCGCGCTGACTGAATCGATTCACCATCGAGCATACGCTTATTAATTCTCTCCACGGCTTTCTTACCGTAAAGCTTTTCATCACGTTTTCTCTGTTGTTCGGTGTAATTGTCCGCATATATTTTCGTAGCGCCAGTCGAACCTGCTGCATTTTTAATCGCTAATACAGCAGCCGCTATCGATAAAACCGATCCAGAAATTTCTAAAATATCCTTAACCGACGCTTTCCCACGCTTAAGATCTTCTTCGCTTAAATCTTCATACTCTTTTTCAAGTTTAAGTCTATTAATTCTTTTCCTAAGTTCTTCGTCAGATAATTTTTTAGATTCCCTCGGAGAATTATGTTTTTTTAATTTAGAAGAAGTATCAACTATCTTTTCAGACTCTCGAACAATTTTTTCTGCTGGGGAAATTAATGGCTTATCTTTTCCATTCTTAATAGATGGAGTAAAAGCATTTTCAACCATCTCTCTTTTAGATGCTCGCTTAGCTTCTCCAATTTCTCGGCCACCAGTGCCGCTCTTTCGGCCTCTTACAGAATATGGCTGATAGCGGCGAACGCCCCATTTCATGCCTAATACTCCGTAATGAGCTAAATAGTCTTCATACATATTTAGTTCCACCTTTAAAGAAAGGAGAGCCCTCCGAAGAAGACTCTCCCCATAAAGTTTACTCGGCAGACCGAATCATTTCAATAAACCGACGTAATTCACGACGCTCATAGTCAGATCCAACGCTATCCATCTCATGCTCTAAACACGAAATGGCACGATCGCCTATGCTATGTCGACTATAGTCGCTTCGCATATCTCCGTGCGTCATTGGATCCATATAAGAACGCCCATCATCCATGTAAGGAGCATTCCCATAGCTCATTCGCCCATGAGGCCGACCATAAGAAGTAATGCTATACCGCCTAGGAGTAGCATACATCTCATTTCGTCCAGAATACTGAGACTTTTCGTCTTCCATTGGTTTACAGTCTTCAATCTCATAGCAAAGACGGTCCATGAGATCAAAGCCATCTAATAAAGCCTTCGTCTCCGCAGCGGTGAGATCAGCTTTCTTGCCAAGTTCATTAATATTCTTGGCAGTAGCCTTTTTCAGGTTCTCTAAAGATTCAACTTTAAATTCCATTTTGATTTCACCCTCCTTTAACGAAGGATCTCAACACTAGCATTCGTGACTGCAATTGGTACGCTACTCGTGTTGATGATAGAAAAGTCCTGGCAACATCCCTTAAAAACAGGAACATTCGAATCCCTTGACACATTAAAGAATTCCTCAACGGCTGCCGGAGTCGCAATCATAGTCGTGCTCTGAAGAGTAGAACCACCAACTTCAAAAGCAACACTAATTGCGCCAACGGTTTCACCAGTAGGAACCGCAATATTTGCGCCAAATCTCGCATCATACTGAACACTATTACTCTGCAGACACGGACATGTGCAAACAGAATCACTAGCTGCAACACGACCGCTTAAATTAAACGAGCCGCTATCAGCACGATGCTTGATTAAACCTTTTGTACAAGGTATCGGATTCTCTGCAAATAAGATGGCTTCGCCAGGATTGACAATCTGCCCAGAGGATGATCGACACAGAAATCTCGCACTGTGTAACAATCTGGGCAGGTGTTCGGAATAATGTGCCGCGTATAACCATATCTTCTCAAATATGCTCCCCAT
>JAEEGL012824706.1_pt1 | contig 26577 bp, 30 predicted proteins | sample 9134231 | NCBI WGS metagenome assembly JAEEGL01 (sample SAMN16246548, study PRJNA631951) | gut metagenome | biome: gut microbiome; feature: rumen; material: fiber-attached | host: Bos | place: Iran: Karaj | collected 2018-10 | reverse complement strand
TATGTCCAGAGGCAGCGTTCCAAAGCTCAAGGGAAACATGGCGTTTTCCTCCACATGTCCTTCAGGATATCAGCGCCTGCCTTGGAGCGTCAAGCCGTGGAGCAGGGCAGGAGGCATGTTTTCCATGGACATGCCGAAGGCCGCATAGCGAGGAAGTCCTTTCTTTTTGCCGTGAAAGCCCGACATGCGGCCCTAAACGGGCCGGGCCTTTAGCCGCACAAGTCTATCTTCACCGAGGGAAAATGGCGCAGGCTCTTTTACTTGGAAAAAGGGCTTTTTGCGGCGGAAAGCTTCTCGTATGCCTGCAAGTGAAGCATTCGCCTGCGCATTATAACGTTCACTTCCTTGTCAGGCAGCAATACACCTGCTCCAGAATCAGCGAGCAGCCGCCTACTTCCGCGGAGCTCATGGCCTTTTTATTGTAAACGCGGTTGTTGTCGTGGAGGAAATCCCAGATTGACCAGATTATGTCGTCATCCTCAGATGATAAGAAAGCCCTTTCTATCATCCTGTATTGCCTGTGCGAAAGCGGCCGCATGAGCTCGCTCCGTATTGCTTCGTCGCATCCATCGAAATCCTGCGCGCTGTCTTCCGCAATCTGCTTCGCATAGTATTGATTCATCGTGAAAATGAATCCGAAATTTTCCAGCAGGAAGGCATGTATTACAGGCTTTCTCCCGTCTTCTATCAGAGGCTTTAATTCCTCAAACTTCCTGATAAAGTCAGCGTCGTAACGGATGATTATATCCGATGCCATATTGTGCCTTGTTGTCGCGTTTTAAACGGAAGCCGCGAAAAGAAAGAATCAGTTTCCTCGTCACGGTCTCCTGATTGCACGCCTGCAACGTCAATCCCCAAGGTCTTTCCCGGACGCGCCGTTTGCGGTACTGTCCGTGCCCCGCCGGGGCAGGCATCCCGCTCCTCATCCGAACGGGCGCCCCTCAAAGGGCGTGCCGCGCAGAATGCGGCTTACGACAAGCGCAAAGGCAAGCAGAGAAACAATCAATGCAATCGCGCTCCACATGATTTCCTCCCCGCGCCAGCGAACGCCTATTCGCCTTCTCTTATTGCGGCTACCTGCCAGCCCGCCGAGGACGCTCCCAGAGCCGCATGTCCTTCATTGTCTTGTGCCGCGAGCGGGCAAGCGCCTTGCAGACAAGCGGCACATCTGTCTTAAGACCGAACTGCTCGCGGTATTCGTCGGGGGTCAGACCGTGGCCCGCCAGATGCTTTTTGCCGAGCATCTTGAAGCTCTTGCCGCTGACGAGGCAAGTAATACTTTTCTCCTTTATGGAATTCTTTCTGTCGGCTACGGGAAGCGGGTGACTGTCAACATAGGCGGTGAGTTCCTCGGCGACAGCAACGCCGATCAGACCTTCTGCGATGTCCTTTGCATAGGCAATAATCTCTTCCGGCGTCATCTGACGCACGCCAGCCTGCGCTTTAGCGATTTCTAATGCGTGTTTCATGAAATCGTCCATGTATCAATCTCCTTCCTTCCAGGGGGTTCTACATCCCTTGAGTAATATGCCAGTCAATCAGGAAGCCGCATGGCCCAAATCGGGAATGGATTTCCGGCTCTATCGGCAGCCGTCCGCCCAATCGTCCTGAAGCCCATGCGCTCGTAAAAAGCCAGGGCGCCCGGATTCTGCTCGTTGCAGTCAACAGAATTAACGCCATGCCGCTCGAAGCCGTATCTCACGAATGCCGTGCCGATTCCCCGCCTGAAAAACTCCGGCTGCAGGAAGAGCATTTCAATCTTGCGCTCTTCTATTCCCATGAAGCCAACTGTCCTGTCGGTGCTGCCAACAACCAAAGTAGTCACGGAGTTAGCCGCTCTCTCAACTGACGGCTTGAGCATTGCAATGTCATTCTCTGACAGGAAATCATGACTTGCCGTTACCGACGCTTCCCAGAGCGCAACAATAGTCGGGAGAATAACGCTCCTTTTCGAAATTTCGATTTCCTGCATCGCAATGCTGCGTATCAGCTTCCGGTTTTCCATCTGATATTGTAGCCGGTTCAGTGAGATGTCACAGCAGGGACTTGATGCACGCTTCAACTTTGGCCATGTCCGCCGTGGGTTCGAATCGGGCGACGACATTGCCCTGGCGGTCGATGACGAACTTGGTGAAGTTCCATTTGATGTCGGGTTTCCTGTCCCATTCCGGATCGTTCTTTGCCAGCATCTGCTCGAGAACATCCTTGAGCTGGTGCGCGTCAAATCCGGCGAAGCCTTTCTGCGACTTCAGGTAGGCGTACAGCGGCAGCTCGTTCGCGCCGTTTACGTCCGCCTTCTTCATCTGCGGGAAGGGGGTGTGGAAGTGCACGGTGCAGAACTCGTGAATCTCCTCGTCCGTTCCCGGAGCCTGCCCGCCGAACTGGTTGCAGGGGATGTCGAGTATCTCGAGACCCTGCCCATGGTAATCCTTGTACAGCTGTTCAATTGGCGCGTACTGAGGGGTGAAGCCGCATCCCGTCGCGGTGTTCACGATCAGGATGACCTTGCCCTTGTAGTCAGCGAGGTCCAGTTCTCCGCCGCTGCCGGTGGCAATCTTATAGTCGTATATCATTTTCTCCTCCTGTCATGGTAAAAAGGTGGGTGCAGCTTGCCGGCTGGAAGGCTGGAACTACGGCCGCTGCCTCGGCACGATTTCAACGCGTATTCGGTGCTTCATGGAGATCATAGCAGATGGACAGTACGCCCTGCAAATGCCATACTTGGAGGCGGCATGCAACGGTGCCCATCGTGCGGCCGGGGTTAACGTGAGGCTGTTTTTTGACGATTATCTTGGTCGCCTTGGATCTGGCTTTCGCAATCGCCCAAGAGCGTAAATTTGCCGAGATTGACAGGGGAAATCCATGAAAAAGGCCTTCTTTTCTCTTCTAGTCGCCACCGTAGTCATGTTGGCCGGGGCAGTCGTCATGGTTGCCGAACGTGCTTTTGATACCAAGACAGGGAAACTCATCATCAAGATTCCAGACGTGTGGACGGAAAAGGGCCTTTCCGATGGATGCAAGATCGATTCTGCCGACGGAAAAAATTTCATGACCGTTAGAATTATTCTGCAAAAAAGCCTGCCTGCAATGGAAACCGCAAAAAAATAGCTGATTCCATCCATATGAAAATTAAAAATGAGAACATGGAAGCTGATACCGCCACTTTATGGGGAGAAGCCAATGGAACTCAGACGGCCGTTTTCGTCGCAGCAGACGAGGATATGGCCATCACGGCAATCTTGAATGGGCCTGATGTGATAACGATGGCAACGATTTTTACTTCCATAGAGGTTGAATAGGGAGCTCTTTGCTTAAAAGGAAAGCATGGGGCTTTTCCAGAGGGGGCTTGTTGCTTCATTCTCGCCGTGAAAAGATTTCTTCTCCAAGAGAAAAGGGCGCGGCGCAGCTTTTACTTGGAAAAGTGGCCTTTTTGCGGTGAAAAGCTGCGCGAATGGCCACTGGGAGGCGGCAGGTTGCCGAAGCTAAGAGCAGGGTGGGGAAGGAGAATTCCAGGATGGTGCAGCAAATTGAAATAACCCTGAAGCCGAAACGTCGCGGCTTCCATCTGGTGACGAACGAGATAGTGAGTCAGTTGCCAGGCTTGCCGAAGACAGGCATCGTGAACATCTTCACGAAGCACACCAGCTGCGGACTGAGCATCAACGAGAACTGCGACCCTGACGTGCGGGTGGATATGGAGACAATCTTCAATCGTCTGGTTCCTGAAAATTGTCCTGAATACGCGCATACGCTGGAGGGATCCGATGACATGCCCGCCCACGCCAAATCGACGCTGAGCGGAGTCAGCATCACCATTCCCATCACCGATGGCCGGTTGAATCTCGGCACTTGGCAGGGAATCTACCTCTGCGAGTTCCGAAATTACGCCGGTTCCAGAGAGTTAGTAGTCACAATTATGGGAGAGTGAGGCAACGCGGCTCCGTGTTCCTCTAGGCGAACATCGGCACGGCGTTGGACGGAACCTACAAGCGCCATTATGGCAAGTAACCCGGGGAGGACTCTGCTCAAGGGCTTTTTGCTTCATTCTTGCCGCAAAAAAGATATTGTCCAAGAGGAAAGGGCGCGGCTTTTACTTGGAAAAGGGGCCTTTTTTCGGCTGAAGGCTGCCCGAAGGCCCTCCACCCTGTCTCATGGGCAAGCAGATTTGACTGGGACAAGGCCATTAAAGAGCGGGACAACACCCGTTTCATGTCAGGACCTTATCGCTCGGCGTCGAATTCAACACGCCCGCTGCCATAGCCGCTGGAAAAGAGGTTGCTATGAAGGATTCCATTTCCTTAAACAGATTCCTTGAAGCGCAGGACAGGAACGGCATGTTTGAGCAGGCCCTTTCCGAACTCCGCGCCGGGCGCAAAACCTCACACTGGATCTGGTACGTCTTCCCGCAGATTTCCGGCCTGGGGATGAGCGAGAGGTCCGTCTTTTACAGCATCGCAAGCCTCGGCGAAGCCCGTGCCTACCTCGCGCATCCAGTGCTTGGCAAAAGGCTTCATGAAGCGGCTGAAGCCTTGTTTAAAAATGGCAAGACAAATGCCGAAGACATTTTGGGAGTTCTGGACGCCCAGAAGGTCCGGTCGAGTATGACGCTGTTCCAAAAGGCAGCTCCGGATGACAAGACGTTCGCGGACGTTCTCGACAGATTCTACGGCGGAGAACCGGACAGGAAGACGCTGGATATATTGGCTGCCCTATGTGGCAGCAACCTCTGAATGCTCTCTCTGTTTCGTGACTCGAAGATCTTTTGCTGCGAGCAAGTTGAGCAGGGGGGATACGGCGTTTTTCAAGGCGTTGCCTATTTCCGATTGATTGTTACAGCCATTTGGCAGTGGAGACCCTCGCTTCCTCGTTTTAACGGTTTTAGAGGATTTCCTGTTTTCGCTATAAGGCGCTCGGCATATTCCACCATGTCTGCTATTTCGCGGGCGTACAATGATAAGAAGATCGAGATGAAAAAACTGGCTCTTTCCTTTCTTTTCGCGGCTTCCATCGCGCTGTTGGCAACGTGTGCGATGGCAGGGACTGAAACCTACGACACCAAGGTCGGCGAGTTCACCATCCTCGTTCCCGACGGCTGGAAGGGGCAGGCGATCCCCGCGGGGTGCGCGGTGCAGACGCCCGACGGGGCCAACGCCCTGACAGTGCAGCTTGTCCCGGCCGAAGACATGACGGCCATGGACGCCGCGAACAAGATGGCCGAAGCGGCCAAGGTGAAGGTCAACTCCCGGAATGACGACGGCAACGCCGTCTTCCTCGACTGCGACAAGGATGGTCTGCCATGGGGGATCCTCATGATAGTGACGAACGACGTCCTTATCGCAGCCCAGTTCGCTGGAAGGGACCGCGACGGCATGATGAGGATTTACGACACGTTGAAAAGGAAGCAGCCTTGAACTTCCAGGGATAAAGGAAGCGCCCGTCACGGCCGTAAAACCGCGACGGGCGTTTCCTTTTGAAACGTTCTACGCGCAGGCGGCACGGGTGTCTTTCCCTCTGGAAACCGCCACTTACTATGACACAAAGCCAATAACCTCTGCACGGGGCATTGCACTGGCGAGGCCCCCTTCGCGATTCTTCGGGAAGAAATGGGAAACAAGGCTGTTCAATTCCGCACGGGATTTACGATGGAGTTTTAGGGAAATGTTGGAGAAGCACGACGTCGCGCTGCGGCGGGAGAGGCCGAAGGAGCAGGGGAGCCTGCTATGAAGATTTCAATCAGAACGGTTTTCATTCTTTTCGCGTTCATTCTTGCATTTGCCTGCTCCGAATGCCTCTCGGCGGACCAGCAGGGATTCGTCAAGCCCAAGCCGCTGTCGAAGGCCGAACTGGAAGAAATCAAAAGGGCTACTGACTGGGACGACATTCCCGTGATAACGAACCGGAAGGAATACGTTGAATACCTGAACGATTGCCTCAAAGAAAGGATGAGCGTGATTCCGGTTGCATTCGGCAAAGAGTTTCGCGTGGACCCGAAGAACGGAGGCAGGGCAGCCGGAGACAAGTCGCTTCCGCTTTATGTGCATTGGTGGCGCTACCAGGTTATCGAGGATGGCGGCGACGGCGGTTGCGTCAAAGCCGTCTATCAGGTGCTTTACTATCCTGGCCTTCGAATCGCCGATGCCTATCTGAAGAACGACACTTCGAAGCTCACCGAAGATGAGCTGAAGGTCTACAATAAGGTCCTGCCGATTGTAAATCAGGCGAAAAGGATGCGGAATGATTTAGACAAGGAGTGGCATGTTCACAAGGCCATCATACGTTCCGCTGAATATAAGCTCGTGGATCTCCAGAAAGAGAAAACCCTGCGCAATATTTCAGCGCTGGGTATTTTTCTTGACGGATATGGAAATTGCCAGGCGTTTTCCGACGCTTTCTACATGCTCGGCACGATGGCAGGGCTTAAGGTTGGCGTAATCACCGGAATGACTAAAGTGGAGCATGTTTGGAACACGATTGTCATCGATGACAGCATGTATTTTGTGGACGTCACGCAAAACCGCACCTCATTCATGTACAGAAACACGCAATATGTCAAATTTTACGATTACTTCAACGCTCCACGCGAAATAATCTCGGCGACGCATTCATGGAACAAGGATTATGAGCTGGAACCGCTTGAAGATGAGGTTGATGAAAACTATTATTACTGTACGAACTTGCACTATAAAAGAAACAGGGGAGAGTACGGATTTGATGAAGACACGGCCAAAGAAGCCATAGAAAGCGTGGCGGACGGCGCGGTCAAGAACGGCTGGGCAATATGGTACGCCATGGTTCCATACGATGAGTATTATTCCAAGCCTGCCAATGTCCTGAAGGAGCTTTTTCAGCAAATGGCACTGCGTAACTGGGGCGGCCATGCAGATGTGCACATCCGGGCAAACAAAAAATGGAAATACATGTTCTATACTTTCGCGCTGACAAGAAAGAGATAGCCGGTCGATACTTCGATGCGTAGGGTGGCCTGCTATCACGGTATTTGCAGGTTCCGTGCCGGCTGCAGCGCCCCTTTTATGCTGAAAGGTGTCTTCTTCCCCGAAAATGAGGCCTGCCGTTGTAAACTTTGTGCATGAGGGTTACGCCGCAAAAGGCTTCACTTCCGCTACGGCATATGCCGTGCATGAACAAGACCAAAGGCATATTCGTGGCCGCCACCGAAGGCGAGCTCCACGTCAAACGCCTCGTCCGCAAGAACGGTAAGGTCCGGCTGAAATCGGAGAATCCGGCCTAGCCGGACTACGATATCATGAACCGCGTGTACGTGCACGTCTGGGGAGTCGTGACGTGCGCCATAAACAAGGTCTGATGAAACTTTTCTATATAGAATTCGGTTAGTTCACGCTAGTTAATTGCCTCCAGCAACTTGATGGCGTCAACGTAGCGCGCAATGCCCTCGGCGACCTTTTTGGCTTGCTGCATAGCGGTCACCACCGTGGCGGGATGGTTGGCCACGTCTCCCCCGGCAAAAACGCCGTTCCGCGTCGTCATGCCGTATGGCATCTCCCGAATCAGCACATAGCCGCGTTCATCCACCTCTATGCCTTTGGTGGTGGAAACGATGCGGCTGGCGGGAACCTGCCCCACCGCCATGATGACGATGTCGGCCCTTTCCTCCCGCCGATCCCCTTGACATTCAAAAGTCACGGAGCGGACAGCGCCGTCTTCTCCGTTGATTGCCGTGATGATCGACTGCCAGTTGAAACCGACGCCCTCTTTAACCGCGTCATCATATTCAGAGCGCAACGCGCTCATTTCATTTATGGTGAGGTGGAAGATCACCTGCACGTCGGCCGCGCCCATGCGCAGGGCGGTGCGGGCCGCGTCCATGGCGGTATTTCCGCAGCCGATGACAAACACCCGCTGCCCGGCCTTCAACGGCACTTCCTCGCGGCTTATGCTGCCCGCCTGGTGCAGACAGACAAGTCGTAGCAGATGAATCGCCTGATGCACGCCCTTGAGGTCGTTGCCGGGGATGTCCAGCATGCGTGGCTTGCCCGTCCCCGTGCCTATGAAAATAGCGTCAAAGCCCCGGTCGAACATGTCGTCGATGGTATAATCCCTGCCGATGGTGGCATTGCAGCGCACCACGACGCCAAGCTCCTCGATCTTTCGTATTTCGCGGCGCACGACATCCTTGGGCAAGCGGTAATCGGGTATTCCGAACATGAGCAGGCCGCCGGCCTCCGGCTGCATCTCAAAGATTTCCACCATGAAGCCGAGGCGCGCGAGGTCGCCGGCTATGGTCAGCCCTGCCGGGCCGGAACCGATGACGGCCACCTTGCCGCGCGTTTTCTGCGCCAGTGGCTCGCGAATCAATCCCATCTCGCCGTCAAAATCGGCGATGAAACGCTCCAGCTTGCCGATGCTTACGGGGCGGTCTTTCTTCCCCAGAATGCAATGCCCCTCGCACTGCCGCTCGTGGGCGCATACGCGACCGCACACAGCCGGCAAGTTGCTGCGTTCGTTGATGATGCGCATGGCGTTGCCAAGGTTGCCCATGGATAGCTCGTGTATCCAGTCAGGAATGTCATTGCCGATGGGACAGCCCGTTCTGCACTGGGGCGTCTTGCAGTGCAAGCAGCGCTTGGCTTCGTCAATGGCCTCACGCATGCTGTAGCCAGAACTCACTTCCTGAAAAGATTGCTTTTGAATGTCGCTCATGCGACACCTCCTGTTGATACTTTCATCACCCCGTCAGGCGAGTATACCATTTTCCCCTTGGAGGGGGAAGACGGCGATCACCAGGGGGGCAACAGATTAGGCTTGGCATAACCGCCTCGCAAAGCTATAAATGAACGTCTAACGTAATATCGAGCTGTTTTCTTTTAGGGATGCGACATGATGCGAGCGACCGATAAATTCCAGCGTGGGACGTACGGGAAACTGACTGACTTCATAGAACCCCTTTTTAAGGAAGAGAAGCACGGATATGTGCGTGAATTTACCAAAATCAATGACGTGATACAAATGCCATTCGTCGATTACAGCGAATTGTCGATGGATTTCATGCACGCCGTGCATGATTTTGTTGATGACCATGAGGATTTCAATCTGCGTGATTATTTTAGTGTGCTGGAAGAATCGCATGTCGAACTTGGCAGGGAATCATTCGAATCAACAGAATTGCACAAATTAGACGGCAGGACTGTCATGGCAATGATTGTGGCCGCTGTCCGTTCAGAAAGGTTCTGTGATGGCTCCTACCTTGAATTTCTTAACTCCGGATTCTTCGTAAGGTGTCTCAAGAGGCTTAAAGAGATAGACGAGGGATAGTGATTTTTCTATTCTTTTCTCTTCCCGCCCATGTCTGCGACGCGTCATTTGCGCTATGCTGTCGCCATTCATGGCTTCCTTCGTCGCAACGGCTGCCGCGACGCCGATTTATCGCACGGATGTTCAGAAAGCCAGAAGAGAAGGCATGGAATGAATTACGCTGACAGAGCCAATCGCCTCAAGTGAATGCGAAGATCCAAGCAAAACGCCTGGATCTTTTCGCGTGGTGTGGTGTTGATGGGCACTTTTTCCGCAGGGGCCGCGTTCATCCGGGCATGAGACTTCAGGGGCCAGGGTGGCGGTCAGTCGTTCTTTTGGCGGGCGAACCAGTTCGCGAGAATGGAACCCGATATGTTGTGCCAGATGCTGAAAATGGCCCCGGGCACGGTCGCCATGGCGAGAGCGTTGAAGCTGGTGTGCGCCAGGGTGACGGCGAGGCCGGAGTTCTGCATGCCGACCTCGATGGCGACGGCCTTCTTTTTTGAAAGCGGCATCTTGAGCCACACCGCAAGAAGGTAGCCGAGCGCGAAGCCGCAGCCGTTGTGCAGTAAGACGACGGCGAACACGAGAGGGCCCGTGGTCATGATGCGGTCGGCGTTTATCGCGACGATGGCGGCTATGATCGCCACTATGGCGGTGACGGAGACGAGGGGGAGCACCCTGACCGCACGTTTCGAGAAGCCGCCGAACCAGCGGTTGATAAGAAAGCCCGCGACGATGGGCAGTATGACGATCTGCACGATGGAGAGGAACATTGAGAGGATGTCTATCTTGATGGTTTCGTGCAGAAAGACCCATGTGAGCAACGGCGTGACGACGGGGGCGAGCAGGGTGGAGGCGCACGTCATGCCGACGGAAAGGGCTACGTTGCCCCTGCTTAAGTAGGTGATGACGTTCGAGGCTGTGCCGCCCGGGCACGTGCCCACGAGGATGACGCCGACGGTCAGCGCGTCATCCAGGCCGAAACCCCGCGCGATGGCAAAGGCGAGCAGCGGCATGATGGTGTACTGGGCGAGACACCCTGTGAAGATGTCGCGCGGATGGCGCAGAAGCAGGGCGAAGTCTCCCGGCGTGAGCGTGAGGCCCATGCCGAACATGACGGTCATGAGGAGCGTCGTGAACCACGAGGGTTTTATCCAGAGAAAGCCTTCGGGAAAGAAAAGGGCTATCACCGAGAAGAACACGACGATGCAGGCCATGTACCGCGCCGCAAAGTCGCTTATCCTTTCAAGCAGGCTCATGAAGTCTCCGTCTTCAGCGGGTGGAAAGGTCTACGGCGTCTTCGCCGTCCCTTTCGGCGAGGCTGACGTCGATTTGCTCGTCACGGCGCGTCTCGACCTCCTTGCCGACGAAATCCGCCTGTATGGGCAGCTCGCGGTGGCCGCGGTCGATCAGAACGAGCAGTTCGACCCTGTGCGGCCTGCCGTAGTCGAGCAGGGCGTTCAGGGCCGCGCGCACGGTGCGTCCGCTGAAAAGCACGTCGTCTATGAGCACGATGTTCTTCTCGTCGACGCTTTCGGGTATGTCCGACTGGCCGATGACGGGCTTGCCGGCGAGGCTCGTCCAATCGTCGCGGTAGAGGTTGATGTCGAGCGTGCCGAGCGGAACGCAACGCCCGTACTTCCGCTCAAGAAGGCTTGCGAGGCGTCGTGCGAGATCCGCTCCTCGTCTTTCTATGCCGACGAGCATGAGGGCCTCGTCGTCCGAGTGCTTTTCAAGAACCTGCATGGCAAGGCGGTCAAGCGCAAGGGCAAGCGCCTGCGCATCCATTATCCGTATGGGCATGTGTATCTCCATTAAAAAAAATTATCATTGCCCTTGCCGCGTCAGATGTCAAGATGCGCGCCGGTCAGATGAGGAAGGACGCGACGGGCATTCAGGCGCAACGTTCGCTATCGGTCCTGTTTTCTCATGTACGGGCGCGAAGATGTCGCCTCACCCATTGACAAGCGCACATCCGGTTTCTATTTACTCGTCATGGAAAGCAATCCAACATTTCGGAGGAACAATGCTCGAACTGTCTGAAACCGCCCGCAAGGAGCTTGAAGCGTTCTTTGCGAACAAGAAGAAGGAGACCATCCGGGTCTATTCCGTCAACGGCTGAGGCGGTCCTCGTCTTACGCTGGCTCTGGATGAGCCGCGAGATGGGGACCGCGTGGAAGAGCAGGGCGGATTTTCGTTCTGCGTTCAGGAATCGCTGCTCGCCCAGATAGGCGGCGTCAAAATCGATCTGTCGTACATGGGATTCTCGGTGGAACCAGTGAACCCCCTGGGCGCACCCGGGGGCGACAGCGGATGCGGTTCCTGCGGCGGCAGCTGCCATTGACGAACCCGAACAATTCACTATAAGGCAGAAAGGCGGTTTCGGCCGCCTTTCACGTTTTCAAAGCGACGCCCTTCGCATCGATCACGCATAGCTGGAAGCGGGCGTCGCGGCCCCATGCATGAGGCGGAATAATGGACATTGACATCACTGAACATGAGGAATGGTTCCTCTCCTACGTCGAGCGTGAGATGGAGAAGGAAGCCAACGACCGCGGGCCAATGGAGCTGAAGCGGCGCCACACCTTCGCGGTGCTCGCAAACGCCCGCCGCATGGTCGAAAGCGAGCGCCCGCGCCCAGAGCTAGCCCGAGCAACTCTGCTCGCGGCACTCTATCATGATGTCGCGCGTTTCGAGCAGTACCTTCAGTACCATACCTTCAGGGACAGGGAATCTCTGAACCACGGACGCCACGGCGTACGCATTTTGAAAGAGGAGAAGCGGCTCGACGGGGAGCCCCGCCAACTGGCGCACATGGTTCTTTCGGCAGTCGGCCTGCACAACTCCTTTGCCTTGCCCGGGGGGCTGCCCGGCGACACCGCCTTCGCGGCGCATGTCGTGCGCGACGCCGACAAGCTCGACATCTTGCGCGTGCTCGACGAGCACTTGAGCAAGCCCGGGCCGTACAGTCCTACCGTGGTGCTCAAGCTGCCGGACACACCGGGCCGGTGCGGGGGCAAGGTCGTTGCGGCGGCCCTTGAAAGGCGCGTCGCCGCCTATGCCGACCTGACCTGTGTCAATGACTTCCGCGTGCTGCTCGGCACATGGTTCTTCGACATGCATTTCGCCGAGAGCCGCCGTCAGTTCGTGACTGACGGCCATGGTTTGCACCTGTTGAAAGGTCTGCCCGATGACGCAAACTACGGCGAGGCCCGAGCCCTTCTTCTCGCCGAGCTCGAAAAGTACGCCTAGCCCTATTTCGCGGTGTTGCCCGGAGGAGTGTCCGTGAGGAACTTTTCAGACACCTCGCCCGGGCCCGGGATGACGCGGGTTTCGGGATTCATGCTGTACCATGCCATCCACATGGAATAGCAACCGAAGAACTGCTTCATCTTCGCGCCCTTCATATTGCCGGCCGTCGCCATGCCGCTTGACGGATCCCAGACGCTTTTTGTTTGCAGGTCGATGAGTCGGCCCTGACGGCGGACGAGAAGGAATGGTTCGGCCCACAGCTTGCGGTCGAAGACGCGCACGACGTCGAGCTTGGGATCGTGCACGGCGATGAGCGCGTACGGCCCCAGGAAGAAATTCACCGCCCCCTTGCGCTTGACGTATCTGATGTCGATGGCGAGTAGCATGCCCCCCAGCTCAAGGCAGAGCATGGGGGCTTTCTTGTGGAAGCGCTTGTCCGCATGGCTCAAGGGATAGATGAGGATATCGTTGTCATAGTAGGTGCCGTCGCGCAGGTAGCTGCCGTAGGGGTCGCGCCCGTAGGCCTTGCGGCCGGGCGGGGCGGCGAGCACCCTGGCCTTGGGGTACGTGCGTGATGCGGCGCCCCATGTCGTCCAGAAGACGGGCAGCATAGGCAACCCGCGGCCGATGAGCGGCCCGTCGAAGGCCATGCCCGTCTCCTGAAGCCAGAGGCTGCCGGAGTTGCGGTCGATGAGGACGCTGTTGCCGTCGTAGAGGCGGCCTTCGAGGTCGAAGATGAGGTTCAGTCCCTTCATGGAGGCGTCGTAGGCCATGAGCGTACCGGTCATCGGGCAGTAGGTTATGGCGTAGGCGTTGTCGTTCACTATTTCGTTCACGACCTGATGCCAGACCATGATGGATTGCGGATAGATGCGCGGGCCATCGGGGAGCATCACGACAAAGACGGGTTCGTCAGCGCTCTTGCTCAATGCCGCCCCAGATACTGTGTCGTAGCGCGGTCTGTAGAGCGAGGCTATGGCTCCGTAGGCCACCTTCGTCTCAATGAGCTTGTCGGCAATGGCGGCAAGCTCGTTCATGTTCTTCGGTCGGGCGCAGGCGGGCTGCGGCGCCATGCACGACGAAAGGCTGAACCACAGGCTGGTCGTGAGAAGCAAAAAGAACGTCCTCGTCAGGGGGATCATTTTCCGGGGAGCTCCTCCGAATGGCTGAAAAGATAATCGCGAAGGGCCTGCGGCCAGGGCCTCGTGGGCCTGCCCAGAAAGTGGGCGAGCTTGGCGGTCGAAAGCACGGAATTGTCGGGGCGCCTGGCCTTTTGCGGCCACATGTCGCTCGTGATGGGCTCCAGGCGGCATGGTCCGGCCGTGAGGGCAATGGCCTCGGCTGCGAGGTCGCACCACGAAGCCCTGCCGCCGTTCACGGCGTGCCAGATGCCCGTTGCCCGCTTTTCGGCGAGTTTTCTGCTCCAGGAGGCCAGGTCGCAGGTGTAGGTCGGAGAACCGAACTGGTCATGCACCACGTTCACGGTGTCGCGGCGTTTGCAGGCTGCCAGTATGGTGGTGACGAAATTTTTGCGCCCCGGCCCGAAAAGCCAGGCCGTGCGTATTATGGCACTGCGCTCGGGCAGAACGTCCTGCACCGCCTTCTCCCCCTCAAGCTTGGTTTTGCCGTAGATGCTCGACGGGCTGGGCGTATCCTCTTCAGTCCAAGGGGCCTTATGCGGGCCGGAGAAGACGAAATCCGTGCTGAAATGCACGAGATGCCCCGCCCCGATCTGCTTGAGCGTGCGCGCCAGGGCGTCGGGCAGGGTGCGGTTGACGAGCATGGCGTCGTCAGGGTGGTCTTCGGCATCGTCCACCTGCGTCCAGGCGACGGTGTTGAAGACGACTTCGGCTTCGACCGCGTCAAGGCGCGCCTTGAGAAACTCCATGTCGAGCAGGTCGCCGTCGCCGCGGCCGAGCGTTTCCGTCTGCCAGCCGTTTTTTTGCAGGTCGGCGGTGAGGGCCTGGCCGAGCAGTCCGGTCGCGCCGCCGAGTATCAGGGCTTTCGCCATAAATCCGGGCCCCCTGTTTATGCGTGGATGCGCCGCTGGGTGAAAACGCATTCTGCGGCCTGTGTGGACTGTATATCGCCCGCCCCACGCGGTCAATATGCCTCATAACTTGCCACTGCGGGCCAAGTGCTGTAGAGAAAATGCATGCGGAAAGCGATTCTTCTGGTGGCCTACGGGGCAGGCGGCATGCAGAGCCGAAGAGCCCTCGGGCGTTTTGAAGGCCGTGTGCGGGAGCGTTTTCCCGGCCACGCCGTGCGCTGGGCCTATTCTTCGCTGCTTTTGCGCGAGCGCTTGGCCCGCGCGCGCCAGAAGAGCGATTCCGTGTTCAAGGCCCTGCGGCGTCTCTGCTTTGAAAAGTACGAGGCCGTCGCCGTGCAGCCCCTGCAGACAATACCGGGGCGTGAGCACGGCGAGGTGCGCGATGCAGTGCTCTCCGTCGGGCGAGAGATGTGCGTGCCGGTCAGTATTGGCGCGCCCCTGCTTTCCGATGCGGGCGACGTCGCCCGTGCTGCGTCGGCGCTTCTCGCCGGCCTGCCTGCCGAGAGGCAGGTGGATGAGGACGTCGTCTTTATGGGCCACGGGGCGAAACACGCCGCCTGCGGCCGCTATGACGACCTCGCCCGCGCCGTGCACGGTCAGGACGATCGCGTGCATGTCGGCACCATGAACGGTGCGACGCAGCTTGCGGACATTTTGCCCGCTTTGCGCTCGAAGCGCGTCTGGCTTTTGCCTTTGCTCTCGACCATCGGCCGCCATGCTCTCGCCGACATGGCGGGCCGCGCCCCAACGTCCTGGCTTTCGCGCATAGAGGGGGCTGGGCACGAGTGCCGGCCCGTGCTCAAGGGCACGGCGGAGTACGACGGCATAGCCGAAATATGGCTGGAGCACCTCGCCCTTGCGGCGGAAGCGATTTCAGCGGCGAAGGGCGCGCCCGCCGGGCAAGGTTCTTAGGCAAGGTAACATAACAAAATCATAAGAGGGGATTGTCATGCGAAACTCATGGATTTATGGGGTCTGTCTCGCCTTTCTGCTAACCGGTTGCGTCGCCGCGCAGTCGAGCGGCGTGCCGCAGGCGGGGCAGGATGCCCCCGCCGTCTTGAGCGACGCGCCCTCCGCGTCCGGAGCGAATGTCTTCAACCCTTATATGCACGAGAAGCTTCCGAACACCCGCAAGCTTTCGGCCGAGGGCTCGAAGATGTTGAGCTCGCTCGGCGGCAGGGCGCAGAGCATAGAGGGCGAGGCCGCCTATCGCAGGCACTGGCGGGAGGAAATGTACCCTGTGGTGCATGGTGGCCGTACGGCCCCGCACGAGGTGCTCGTTCTGCTCGACTACGCCAATCCCAGGAGTGAAAAGGTCTGGAACTCCGTTGCCGATGCCTCGCGCTCCATCCCGGCCGCGAACGGCAAGGTCGTGCTCTTCGGAAACAGCAGCGAGACTTACGGCACCGACCTTGTGGGTTTCGGCGTGTGGCTTTCGTATTCGCGCCCGGGCCAGGCCATGCGCTGGATAGGCCATTCCCTCGCCCGCTGGAATGCCGTCAAGGCCCAGCAGAAGAGTCATGGCGGTGCCAAGCGCTTTGACAACGAGTACGACGCCACGGCCACGAGCAGCGACTATCCCATGATTTACTCCTATCTGACGCAGGTCACGCCGCCCGTGACGGAAAATGAGCTCTCGCTTTCGCGCTACTGCTACGAGGCCGGCAACGTCAACATGTACCAGACGGTGCAGCTGTGCCGGTACTACGGCGTGAAGCAGCTGCCCGCCGTCATCGTGGACGGCAAGGTTCTGCCGGATGTTTCGGCCCAGAAAATACTTGAGGCCATGAAGTAGAGAAACGGAACGTTCTTTCGGATGGAAAGAGGGAGGCATCGCGCAATGCCCCCCTCTTCATTGTCCTTTTCCACAGAGCGAACATGAAAGCCGTGCAGAACTCTAACCGGACGGATATCTCCGGTGTCTCCGGCCCCACTGCCGAGGAGCGTGAGCGTGCCCGGTTCCTAGACAGGGAACTGACGCGCCACAACTATCTGTACCATACCCTGGATGCCCCGGAGATAAGCGACGATGAGTACGACGCCCTGTTCCGTGAGCTCGTCGCGTTGGAGACGAAATGGCCCAAACTGCGCAGCTCCCATTCGCCGACCCTGCGCGTGGGCGGGCAGCTCCTCACCGGCCTTGACAAGAAGGATCACCGGCTGCAGATGTACGGGCTGGACAACGTCTTTTCCGTCGAGGAATGGCGTGATTTCGTCGAGCGGATGCGGCGCGCGTGGGACGAATCCGTCAACGGCTCCATGCCGCAGGCTTTCTGGTGCGACCCCAAGCTGGACGGGCTTGCCTGCGAGCTCGTGTACGAGAACGGCATCCTGACGGAGGCTCTGACACGCGGGGATGGCGTGATCGGCGAGGTCGTCACCGAAGCCGTCCGCACCATCCGCACCGTGCCTTTGCGTTTCCGCGGCGACGGGCCTTTTCCCGGGCGCATCGAAGTGCGCGGAGAGGTCGTCATGCTGAAAGCCGATTTCGCCGATTTGAACGCCCGGCAGGCGGCGCTCGGCCAGAAGACCTTCGCCAATCCGCGCAATGCCGCCGCGGGTTCGTTGCGCCAGCTGGACATTTCCGTCACGCGTTCGCGCCGCCTGCATTTCCTCGCCTACAGCGCCGGGGAGGCGCGCTGGGCCCCTGCGTCGGAGTGCAAGACGCATCATGCCCTCATGGAGCGCTTTGCCGAATGGGGCTTTCAGACGCCCCCCGGGGGCTCTGTCTGCCGTTCCTCCGCCGAGGTCGAGGCCTATGTGGAAGGCGTGCGCGTCCATCGTGGTGAATATCTCATGGAGATAGACGGCGCCGTGGCGAAGCTGGACGATCTCGAAGCGCAGGCCGCCCTGGGCTTCACCGCGCGGGCCCCGCGTTTCGCCATAGCCTTCAAGTTTCCCGCGCAGCAGGTTGAGACGATTCTTCGCGCCATCGAGGTGCAGGTCGGCCGGACGGGAGTTCTCACCCCCGTGGCCGTGCTGAAGCCTGTGCCCGTGGGCGGGGTCGTCGTCTCCCGAGCGACCCTGCACAACGAGGATGAGATCGCCGCGCGAGACGTTCGCGTTGGGGATACCGTCATCATTCAGCGCGCGGGCGACGTCATCCCTGAAATCGTGAGGCCCGTTCTTGAGAAGCGCCCGCCTGAAGCCGAACCCTTTGCCTTTCCCCATGAATGCCCCGCCTGCGGAGAGCCCGTGCATCGCGAACCAGGGCAGTCCGCTTGGCGCTGCGACAATCTCGCCTGCCCTGCCGTGCGCCTGCGCGCCATCATCCATTTCGTCTCTCAAGCGGGGCTGGACGTGCAGGGCATCGGCAAGAAGTGGATAGCCCAGCTTGTCGAGAGCGGGCGGGTGCTGTCGCCCGCCGATCTTTTCACCCTGCGCGTCGAGGAGTTGCTGCAGTTCGAACGCATGGGCGAGACCCTTGCCGGAAAGTTCGTCAGCGCCATGGAAGAAGCCCGTAACGGCGCGACTCTCGCAAGGCTCGTCAGCGCCCTCGGCATACGGCACGTGGGGGAGCAGACGGCGCGGCTTCTGGCGAGGTCGTTTGCCGATCTGGATGCCCTGGCAGCGGCCGGGCCGGAAGAACTCCAGGCCCTGCCCGACGTGGGGCCGGAGGTCGCGGCCTCCATTCGGGATTTCTTCGCCACTCCCGCCAATCGCGCCCTAATGGATCGTTTTCGGGAGCTCGGCCTGTGGCCGCAGGGCGGGCAGGAGAAAAACGGGACGGTTGGCGGAAACGAGGCCGGCGGAGCCGTTCGCCTGGAGGATGGAGCCGCGCCTAGTGCGTCGGCAAATGCTGCGTCATCCCCCCTGGCCGGCAAAACAATTCTCTTCACGGGCACGCTCACCATGCCGCGAGGCAAGGCGCAGCGTCTTGCGGAGAAGGCCGGGGCGCTGCCCGTGGGGGGAGTCAGCAGGAAACTCGATTACCTCGTGGTCGGCGACAAGCCCGGCAGCAAGCTTGCCAAGGCGCAGTCCCTCGGCGTGACGGTGCTGGATGAAGCGGCTTTTTCGCGCCTGCTCGGAGAGTGCGGCGTAACCCTTTAACGTATGGGAGCATGATATGAGCGTAACCTCTGTCGTCATGATCGGCGCGAACGGGCGCATGGGCAGGATGATCGCTTCTCTCGCGCAGGAAGACGTTGAATTCGCCCTCTCGGGCGTCATCGACCGGGAGAGCGCGCGGGAGGAACTGAAGACCCGTTTCGGTGACTGCCCCGTCGGCGCTTCTCTTGAAGAGATGTTGCCGAAGGTTCCCGCGGAAAGCGTCCTCGTCGATTTCACGGCCCCGGCCGCGAGCATGCAGAACGCCCGCGCAGCTTCGGCCGCAGGCCGCCCGCTCGTCATCGGCACGACCGGCTTCGATGCGGAGCAAAAGAAGGAGCTGGCCGAACTGGCTAAGAAAGCGCCGCTTTTCTGGTCGACCAACATGAGCATCGGCATAAGCGTGCTTTGCCGCATACTGCCCGAACTCGCCAAGGCCCTTGGCCCGGATTACGACATGGAGATGGTCGAGATCCACCACAAGCACAAGAAGGACGCTCCGAGCGGCACGGCCCTAACCCTCGGCAAATGCCTCGCCGAATCCCGAGGCTGGGATGCCGATGCCGTGCGTTGTTCAGGCCGTGACGGAATCATCGGCGAGCGGCCGCATGAGCAGATCGGCATACAGGCCCTGCGCGGCGGCGACGTGGTGGGGGTCCACACCGTGTACTTGCTCGGCCCCGGCGAAAGGATAGAGGTCAGCCATCAGGCCCATTCGCGTGAGAATTTCGCGCGCGGAGCACTGCGGGCTGCGGCATGGATGGCGGGCCGCAAGCCCGGCAGACTTTACGGCATGCTTGACGTGATCTGATAAAGGGGTTCGCTCATTTCATTCCCATGCAGCGTTCGAGTTCGCGCCTGCGGGACGTTTCCTCCTCGCTCAGACGGGCTTCGAGGCGCGTGAGGGCGATTTCCGTTTCCCGTTCAAGCTGATCAAGGGAGGCGCCGTTGTCGATGATGAGATCGGCGGCGGCGCATTTTTTTTCCCCGGACCATTGCCAGCTTTCAATGGCGGCGATTTTTTCCGGGGTCCATCCACGGCTGACTTCAAGGCGGGCTCTGCGCCTGGCGGCCGGGCATGCCACGACGGCCGTCGTCGTGCTCTGCGCCTTTTGTCTATGCCAGCCGCATTCGAACCAGAGCGGCACTTCGGCGCAGGCGATGGCCGTGCCCGCGGCTTCCTGCTCTTTCCAGAAACTTTCCAATGCGTCATGCACGAGGGCATGGACGGTCTCTTCCAGATCCGCCTTGAGGACGGCGTCGGCCCGCATGGCGGCGAAGAGAGAGTCTTTGTCTATGCCGCCGTCTTTTGCGAGCACAACGTCGCCGAAGCGCAGGGCGGCCCATTGGGGGAGGGGGCCTTTCGCCGCATAGAGGCGCTGTACTTCCTTGTCGGCGCTGAAGACGGGCAGACCCCGCCTTGCCAGAATTTCCGCCACGGTCGACTTGCCGCATCCGGGGCATCCGGTGAGGACAAGGCGGCACATGCCGCGGCCGGCGCGCAGGGCCGCCTCCAGCATGTCCTTCGGCGGCGGGCAGGAAAATGCCAGACGCTCGTCCGTCACGGGGTGGGCAAAGGCGATGCTGTGAGCATGGAGCATCTGCCTCGGGGCCAGGTCGCGGACGGCCTGGGGCGCATAGGTCTTGTCGCCGAGAAGGGGATGGCCCAGATGGGAGAGATGCACGCGTATCTGATGAGTGCGGCCCGTATGGATGCGCACGGCGAGCAGGGATGTTTTTTTGTCGGGGGCGAGCCAAAGGCGACGCCATTGCGTATGCGCCGGCCTGCCGCCGCAATTTTCCGGCATGACGGCCATTTTTACCTTGATTTCGGGGTGGCGGCCTATGGGCTCCCGGCACTCTCCCGTTTCGGGGGCCTGCCCGTGGACGAGGGCGAGGTATTCCTTGCGCACCGCGCGCCGTGCGAACGCCTCGCTCAACGCCAGGCGCACAGGTTCAGTGAGGGCCAGAAGGAGTATTCCGCTCGTGTCCTTGTCCAGCCTGTGCACGACGCCCGGGCGCAGGCCATCCATGCGGCCCATCTGGGGAAAACGGGAGAGCAGACGCTGCACGAGCGTGTTCTCCGGGCATGAGGGGCAGGGATGCACGGTCAGGCCGGCAGGCTTGTTGCAGACGACCAGACTGTCGTCATGCCAGAGGATGTCGATATCCCCGCTTTCAGGCCGCAGGGCGCTTTCCTGACCGGGCAGGCTGACGCGGAGGATTTGCCCCGCCTTCAAACGCCTGTCCGGCTTTGTGACGATGCAGCCGTCGAGAGCGCATCGTCCGTCGGCGACGGCCCTTTGCAGGGCGGCACGCGAGGTGCCGGGCATTTCTCCCGCAAGGAAACGGTCAAGCCGTTTTCCGTGGGCCGCTTCGCCGACGGTGAGAACCGTTTCGCTCACGGTCGTGGCGTCGAAAGGGTGCGCAGATGGTCAACGAAGGTCTTCGTCCTGTACAGATTCGGCAGTTCAATGCCGGGCGTTATCGACGTGACGACAGCTTTGCCCACGACGCAGCGGCCGTTGTCATTTGCGCCGTCTATCACCCGCACCCCCCACAGGTCGTGGAAGATCGCCGCGCGACCCTTGTGCTTGCCGACATAGAGCATGATGTGGCCGCGCATGCCGACGAGGCTGAGGAAAGGCGTGCCCTGCGAAAGAATGATTTTTTCTTTTTCTTCGGCGCTCATGCCGTCAAGCGGCTGCACGATGCCGGTCGCGGCCTGCGGACGGGAATTGCGGGGAAGCCAGATGCCGAAGGGTGCCAGCAGGTCGCGCGTGAGCGCGGAGCAGTCGCGGTTGCCGAACATTCCGCCCCAGCCGTAGGGCGTGCCCATGATGTGGTTGCCGAGCCGGGCGACATTGCCTGGCGTGAGCGGCAGGGGCATAGGGGAAGCGTCGTCCTTCGTAAGCGTCACCGGTTGAACCCGCGCCATGCCGTCCGGACCGGCCACGGGGCAGAGGACGGAAAGCGAAGATCCGCTCGAGCCGGCGAGCGGAAGCACCGTGCCTATGCCGGCCTGTGCGTTGCCGAGGGAAACTTTGTCACGCACGAGGGCAGCGTATCGGCCGGTACGCCACTGCTGCCTAAAGGCCTCATCCGCGGGGGCGACATCATTGGCGTCCACCCAGCCGGCCGCGACGGGGCATTCGACGAAGATCCAGCGGCGGTCGTTCGACACATGCGTCACGAAAAGAGGCGTGCCGATGGGCAGAAGGGAATACTGGAATTCGTCAAAGGGGTATTCATGGGCATCGTAAACCGGCTTGGTGAAGCGGGGCTCGTGAGTGGGTATCTCGCGCAGATCCGTGTTGCGCAGGGTTATGGCCGGCTTTGCCAGACACGGGAAGGTGCCCATGTTCGCGTTCGCCGCGATGGCGTCCCACTCCGCCTGCGTCCAGCGGACATCGCCGTGCTTGTAGCCGCGGGCTTTGCGGAGGATGGCGCTGACCTCGGATTTGCGGACCGTGCTGCGCGTCATGCCCCACGGACCGAAGAACTTGTTGAGAAAGCGCTGCTGCGACTGCGCCTGTTCGTCTGCGGAAAGCAGGCGCTTCCCCTGACCGGCGGAACGGGCGTAGACGTTCAGATCCTGTGGGAAATTGCGGAGGTCGGCTATCGGGCCTGATGATTGCTGGGGGGGCGTGGCTGCTATGTGGGGCTTGCCGCCGGCGCAGGCGGAAAGCATGAGGAAGACCAGGGCAAGGCAGAGCAGGGAGAATTTTCTGTGCAAAGGCATGATCGCTCCTTTATGCGTTTTGGGGGGCGCAGGCCTGCAAAAGGTGACGCCTCCGGGCGGACCGGCTGACCATACGCGAATTTTGCGCAGGGGACAACGGCGGGATGCCCGTTGCGGGGAGGGGCTCGGTTGCTTGGAAAAAGAAATTTTTCGGCTGAAGGGGCCTTTTTTCTCTCCCGAAGTTCGGGGATGCGTGCTATGTTTCATCCATCGTCCATCCAACCTACCTGCCGCAAGGAGATTCGCATGAATTTTTACCGCATTCTGACCGGCGCGGCTCTCGCCGCGGCGCTTGCCTTTTCAACCGCATGCTTTGCAGACGACGCTGATTTTTACCGGCTTTTCGGAGGGAACGCATCGGGTCGTCAGCAGAACGTGCTAGACGGAGAATGGAGCGGGCGGACGGCCCAGGGTGATGCCGTCACCGCCGTCTTCCGTAACGGGCAGTTCCAGCTCTTCTCAAACGGGCGGCTCGTCGTCTCCGCTTCGTATACGCTCTCAGGCAACCAGCTTTGCCTGGTCGGCGGCAACGGCTCGAGGGAGTATCTGCCCCTGTCCCTGCGGGGCGACGTCATGACATTGCAGAACACTCAGTTCAGGCGCAGCGGCCCTCAACCGGGTGCGAATTACGGGCAGAATGGCGGCTGGCCCCAGCCCGGATACGGTCAGGGCGGCATAGAGGGCGTGTGGAGCGGAAGAAATGCTGCCGGCAATGCGGTGACCTTCGTTTTTCAGCAGGGGCATTATCAGATGTCGGTCAATGGACAGCTTGCCGAATCCGGCGTCTATTCGGTGAACGGCGGTCAGGTGTGCTGCACGGCGGCAGGCGGTTCCCCCGTATGTCTTCCGTTCAGCGTGCAAGGAAATGAAATGCGTTTCGCGGCGACGCAGCTGACTCGTGTCGGCGGGCCGCAGAACAATGGCGGCTGGGGGCAGCCATCGCCCAATCCCGGCGCGGCGGCCAGTCAGGCGAGCCGTTTCGACGGCGGCTGGGCCCTGGCCAGCAATGGTAGCCAGATCCTTTTCCTCATGATGCGGGGGAACTACATTTTCAAGAAGGACGGCACGGTCATAGAAGAGGGCACCTTCCAGCCCCTGGACAGGAAGCGGGTGCGCTTCATGCCGCGAACGGGTTCCGATGCCGGCAAGGCGCTCGTGCATGAGCTGACGCTCGAGGGGAACCGCGGGACGCTGAAGATGCGTTTCGCGAACGGCAATGCGCTGACGTTCACCAAGATCCGAGACGTCGATTAGCTTTTTTACCCTTCATAAAGGAAAAGCCCTCGGTTCTCTCCGGGGGCTTTTTTCTCTCTTTGTATCCAACAGGCATTGCATTCTGATGATTCAGCGGCTATTCTTGAGGCATGAACACCCTTGACATCGCCGCATCCGGCCTTCAGGTTCAAAGTGTGTCTCTCAATGTCACGGCGCACAACATCGCGAATGTGTCCACGGAAAACTTCGCGCCCGGCAAGGCGTTGCTCGCCGATGTCCGCGACGGAGGCGTCGTTCTGGATGATGTGCGCTATACCGGACAGGACGCGGACATTGCGCGCGAATTTGTCGATATGATCAACGAGCAGCGGAGCTTTGAGGCAAATGCCGCTGTCGTGAAGACTGATCAGGACATGTTTGATTCTTTGTTTTCCATGAAAGTTTAGGAGCCATTGGCGGTCGAAAAAAGATTGCCGAAACATTGGGTATTCAACTTGCGACCCGCCTTGGCGGGTCTTTTTCTTGAAGGCTCTGTTGCCTAAATGTAGTGACTTTTTTCTGAAAACATGCTATATTCTCTTTAACAATAAGGGGTTAGCATGTGTTGAAATCACAGGGACAGATAGAGATTGTACGCCAGCTCTTTTACGGTCTCTCAGAGGCTGAGCAGAAGAGCTTCCTCCGTTCCGTAGCAAAGAAGTTGCCTGACGCACATTCGGATAGCGAATACTGCGATGATGCTTCCATAGGCAAGTTTCTGCGAGCGAAGAAATACGCAGCTGGAATGCCTGATAAGTGCCCTTTCTGTGGCGACGTCCACGTTCGCAGAAACGGCTCTGTGCGCGGTGCAAAGCGCTACGTTTGCGGAACGTGCGGCAAGTCCTTCGGCGACACGCAGGACACCATTCTGAAGCACTCGAAGAAGGGACTGGATGTCTGGCGCCGTTACGTAAGATGCATGGTGGGCAAGCTCTCCCTGCGCAAATCTGCCGAAACCTGCGGGATAAGCCTCCATGCCGCTTTTGCTTGGCGTCACAAGATACTTGACGCACTTCAGAACATGATGGAGCAGGTTCGGCTCGATGGCGTCGTGGAGGCCGATGAGACATTCATGGCGATATCCTTCAAGGGCTGCAAAAAATCTATTCCGCGCAAGCCGCACAGACGCGGCGAAGCAGCTACGAAGGCGGGAATATCGCGCGAGAAGGTCTGCGTGCCCTGCGGCGTGAATATGGGCGGCATGAGCATAGCGAAAATCGCAAATCTCGGGAGACCTTGCTGGACAGACATAGACAAGGTCATCGGCGGCAGGGTTGAGCCGGGGAGCGTGCTCGTGACCGACAGCTTCAGGGGATACAGCAAGCTGGCGAACGACATGGGCGTTGACCACATCCGCATCAAGTCAGGTAAGCATACCGAAGGAGCCTTCAACATCCAGCTTCTGAACAGCTACCACGAACGGCTGAAGTTCATGGTCAACAGGCTGTTCCGTGGCGTCTCCACGAAGTACCTGAATAACTACCTTGTCTGGCACAACCTCGTGAACTTCAGCAAGGGCAAGGACGCGGAAAAGGAAGAGACGCTGTTCGGCTTCGCGCTGACGACGCTGTGTTCAAGACGATACGAGGACATTCCGAGACGGGCCGCCATCCCTCTGCTATAGGGACGGGTCGCAAAAAGTCAGAGCTCAAGCACTACCTTTGGATAACAGAGCCTTTGAAAAATATGTCTGGGAAGCAGGGATAGCGTTTGGGAGAAAAGCGTGTTATGAAAGCTCATGTCCAAAATCTCCTTGTGTAACAAGTAGTTGTGCTGAATTCTTGTAACACATTTTAGTGAGATTTTGGACATTTTTTTATCCAGTTAACCGGACAGCTATGACAGGAGCTATTGTCATATGTCATGCTTAGAGCGTGCGTTCTGTGAAGTACGTATGCGGAGTGAAAATGGCATGCGCCTTTCGCATCGCCTGCGGGAACTCACTTCATACCTTTCTCAAACCGAAACACTGATACAATACCATAGGCGAATTCACATTCCAAGCGCGAGGCCATACGCCAACCGCATCCATCCATGCAGCTGTCAGCGCAGAGCGCGGCAGGCTGAATTTACTCTTGCCAGAATCGCTGCATTCTGTCAGATTTATACATATGATACGCGCTTGGGCCGCCGCAAAGGGCGGTGGGCACGGGCGTTTTCTGCCGGGCGGGCAGTCGGCCGTTTCCGGCTTGAGGAACCATGCTGTTCACTCTAAACAGGAGGTCTTCGATGAAAAAAATACTCATTCTCGCCCTCGTGCTGCTGTTTGGCACCGTCGCCGCCGCGCAGGCGGGCCAGCAGGACTTCACCCTCGTCAACGACACGGGCCGCCCCATCTGCGACGTGTACATCTCCCCCAGCGACGTGGCGGACTGGCAGGAGGACCTGCTGGAAAACGACAAGTTCTGCCTGTCGCAGGGCGAAAAGTACCACATCACTTTTGGCCGGGACCTGAAGGGCATCAAGATGTGGGATCTGCGCGTCGTCGACGACAAGGGCAAGGATAAAGTCTACGAGGACATCAATCTGATGGAGACCTCCACCATCACGCTCCGCCGCACCGGCATGGCCGAATTGGAGTGAATCATGCCGCGGAGCCTGTTCCAAGACTCCGCGGGCGTGAAGCGGATATGAATTGAAAGAGACGGCGGCCCGAAGGCCGCCGTCTCTTTTTCCGTTGCGGGACACTTTGTGTCATGCCGTGCCCATACCCGCTTCCGCCTTTTCCGCCCCGGCCGGGCGAAGGGGGGAAGGGGCGCGCGGCAAGGCTGCGCCCGCCTACATTTTCATGGCGTCGTTCATGCCCTGCTGAATCTGCCGAACATTGGCGGCGTTATCCGCCAGAACGTTGTCGGCCGCCACAAGGACGGTAAGCGCGCGCACCATGTTTTCCAGTTTCGCCACCTTCTGCATATCCGCGTCTTCCTTGAGAAGCTCGTCGGACAGCTCCTTCTTGCGC
>JAEEGL010495312.1_pt1 | contig 26577 bp, 23 predicted proteins | sample 9134231 | NCBI WGS metagenome assembly JAEEGL01 (sample SAMN16246548, study PRJNA631951) | gut metagenome | biome: gut microbiome; feature: rumen; material: fiber-attached | host: Bos | place: Iran: Karaj | collected 2018-10 | reverse complement strand
GTATCTGCTAATTTAGGTTATTTTATTGCTGATAAGATTTATGGGAGGAAAGGAATCAATCAACCGAAGGTCACATTGGCTGATGCGAATGCATATTTGAAATTCGTAAATAAACCAATTACATTTGCACTTGTATCTTCAACCGAGACTGGGTATAATAAAATAGATGAGAAATGCTATGCCGTTGAAGATGGACTTTTTGAAGGACAATTGAGAACTACGGCTGGTTTGTCAACAGCATTGGAAGCCGATTGGTTCTTCAATGAGAATTTGGCTGCAGTTTTTTCCGCAAGAATGGCACAATTCAAAGTACAACCCCTTCCTGATGATGCTCCTAAATATAGTTACTATGGATCCAATATTTATCAATACCACTTCAATGCAGGAATTAAATATAGCTTGATGTCTTCGCCTTCAAGCCGAATGGCGTTGAAAGCTTATGCTGGACAAAGATTAACTCCTGAGACGAATTTTCTCAATGATAAGGGAGCTCAAGCTATCCATTTGAACAAATCATCTGATTTTGAATTTGGTGCAGGAATTTCTTTTGACTTCTTGTCGTCTTCAAAATATATTTCGGGATTTGCTGTTGACTATACTCACGCTTGTACAGATTTTATGACAAACCGTTGGCTTATTTCTTCTTTCTGGAAAATACTGCTCTGAAGATAATTGCCAAACCATTATACTCCATGCACTGACATTGTTACACTGAATAAATTTAAACGCCCTACAAAGTTCTCTGCTTTGTAGGGCGTTTGAATGTATAGTAAGGTATGTTACTGTGACTTACATGCTGAACTTATACCTTGTGTCCTTAACCTTGTTTTTCTTCATAAGGCTCATCTCAAGAGTGCGCATGGCCATGCCTAAGTTCTGGCTTGCCATCTGATCCTGTTCTTTCTTGGCATCATAGGTTTCTGGAGTCTCTGGCTTCGTGTCATTCAACACTTTCAGAACATAAACACCCTTGGAACCTTTGAAAGCTTTAGAAACATGACCCTTGGCTGTTTTTGATGCGATGGCGCTTACCATTGGCTCGCTTGTCTGGGTGGCTGGAACCATGGCTGGAATGGCCAATGAAATGTGGGTCAGCGTGTCGGTTGAGGCATTTGGCTGCTTCTGTGCGGACTCGATTGTCACATTGCCACCCAGCTTCTTCAGGATGATGTCTGCCTTCTTTGCGTTGGCCAATTCTTCCTTGATGTGATCCTTAACGGCCTTAACAGAGTAGGTGCCTTTACTCATGCCTGCAAGGGATACTACCATCAGGTGGTCATTCTGACCGCAACGGTAGATTTCAGAAAGTTCACCTTCTTTGGCTTCGTCATACAGCCATTTGATAGCATCCTTAGTGTTGTGAATCTGAGCAATTGAATGCTGGTTGCTCGGAACTGTGATATTCTGAACGCTGTAACCGTTCTTCTCAGCATTAGCCTCAATCTCACCAATGGTCTTGTTGGATGCGATGAATGAACTGAACTTGTTGAACGCTTCATTATAGGTCTTCTCTGAGAAGTTGAACGGTTTGTCGATAATGGCTACATTATATTTGGTAATTGGGTTCTTGCTGGCAAGAATCTCGGTGATCAGAATGTTGCCATTCTGAAGGTTCAGCTTGTGAAGGCCAGCGCCAAGGGTGTAAAGGGAGTTGATGAACAGACGGTCGTCTGCATTATCGATTCTTGCTGTTTCAAAATGAGCGGAGGAAATCCAAGCGGAATCACCCTGCTGACCATAGTTCTTGGCAACGGCTGAGAACGAACCGCCTGCCTGAATAGCATTCATGATGCTGTCGGCACGAGTGGATTTCTCTTTTTCGTCTGCACCGGTTACAAGAATCTCACGGTGAAGAATGGAGTCGGCTTGTGTCTCTTTGCTAAGCAATTTCACAGTATAATACTTGTTGTACATCTGGTTGAACGCTGGCTTTGAGGTCTGACCTACCGAGAGAGTCAAGCTGTCACTGCCGTCAAGCAGAGAGGTTATGTAGGATGGGAATGCATTGGCACTCTTCATGATCTCGGTGTATGGCATGTCAGAACCACTTTTGCGAATAAGCTGGTTGATCTCTTTGACATCGGTCAGAGAATCCAACTCTGCATAGTAGCCTGCAAATTCTTTCTCAATAGCTTTTTTGTCCTCAGCACTTGGAGTTACGAACACGTCAATCACTTTGGCATCGCATACTGAAGCCAAAGTGGCATATTTTGCTTTGTCTTGGTTGAAGCGGTCTTCTATTTCCTTGTCGCTCACGTTGACTTCCTTGTCGTCGATTGCTGCGTAAGGGAGAGAAACGAGAAGAATATCCTTTTCAGCTGTACGCTGATCAAAGTTCATTTTGGCTTCAACAGGGTTTGAAATCATGCAGTTCACCAACAGGCTGTTGTATTTGTTGGCAAGCATTTCATTCTTAATCTGCTGTTTGGCAAATGCCAGATATTTATAAAGCTTTGCACTGTTCTCATCCATCTGGCCTGCGGATTTCACCTTCTCCAATTCTGTGGCGAGCGTATTGAATGCTGTCGGATCATATTCCATCGTCTCTGGATTCATAAATACAGGAAGACGGAGGAAACTGCTGATCTGGCCATTACCAGTCACACCATCTGTGGTCAACACTTTGTTAACCTCATCATCAGTCACTGCAAGACCCAATGCCTCACATTCTTTGCTGATCATTTTATTCAATACGTAGGATTGCCATGCCTGATCGTTGATGCTGTTCTGAGCATCCTCTGAAGACAACTGGGCATTTGGATTGGTCATCTCATACATGAACTGATAGTTCTGAACCAAATCCTGATAATCTTGAAGGCTCAGCTCCTCGCCGGCAACTTCGCCTATGGTCATCGATTGAGCGCTTCCTGTGCAGCTCCTGTTCGACATGGATAGAATAAACAGTAACAATGCAAATGCAATGATACTTACAAGCAAGATGTTCTTGTCTCTAATTTTTTGTAATACTGCCATTTTTTTGTTTATTTTGTTGTTTTTTTATTTGTCTCGGTCTTTTCTAAGCGGTTTTCCCGCTTTTTTCACAAAATCGTACAAAGATACAAAAAAATCATCGCTTTCGTGTGAATAAAACAATGTTTTTTAATCTTTTATCTCAAAAATCTTGACGATATGGTCCTTTTTTGGTGTTTAATGCTTATTTATAACCTTTTTTGATCGTTTTATGAGATACTGTCATTAACTGCGCTCTCTCTGCTTGCAGGGGGTGCCGATGAAGGTCTCACACTGTCGGGAGATGATTCAACCGTATCGCGCATTTCTGACATAACAGTTGGGTCAGGGCGAGGTTTCGTGTTGTCTTCGCTCACAGGGAACGAACCTTTTGAACTGTGAATCTCGTAGTCTGTCATCATCTCGTTCGAATAGAAGTCATAACCCGACAACTCACGGTCTATACCCTTTATTTCCATATATTGGTCTGAGTATATTTTGTGCTCCTGCTGGTTCCAATATAGTTTTGAGGTTTTGAATGTCTCACCACGCGAATTGCGGACGCTGACACGACCACGGAGTTCCCACAGCCGTATCTCTGAGTAATAATAAGCGGTGTCACAGTTCAGGTATGCCTCTACTTTAAAGTTCTTGTCGTATTTCTCCATGAACAAACCCTTCTCAAAACTCCAGTATTGAGGATCTTTCTTATCATAGATGAACCAGTCTTCAGATATCAGACGGTAGCTGATGATACCGGAATCTGATATCAGTGTGGATACGCCAATCGACTTCAGCATCGGGAGTGAGTCTCGGTCAACAATGGCCGGTGCATAGCGTATCTCATCTTCCTTGCAGGATACGAAGAAGATGGAGGAAATGATAGATATGAGCAGCAGGAACGCGGTGGCTCTGGTAAAAATCGACATGCTCTCTTTTCTATAGGTTCAGCAGAGGTGAACTAATAAACTGATAAATGAACAGAAATGATAAATACTCGTTATTGTACTTTCCATTTGTAGAACCAGCGCTCGCTGAAGGTCAAGCCGAGGCTCAGCTTCAGGTAGTTCTCAACAAGGTTGCTCTTGCGCATCGTCGTGGTGTTCAGATAAGGGATGTCGCTGTGGACCCAATGAAAAGCCACATTGATCTTCGGACTGTTGTACCACAGGTTGCGGTTAGAGATTGGAATGGAGAAACCGGCACTTACACCATATTCAAACGGTTTGTCGGTTACAGTTCCTGTGAGATCGGCGCATGCGTATGAGCGGGAATAATAACCGCCAAGCTTATAGGTCAGACGGTTGAGGAACTTTTTGCTCATCGCATTTGGGGTGATGTCATAACCCAAAGCCACGCGCATGCGGTCGTAGAGCTGACCTTTTTTACTTACAAATAGACCCTCAGAACCTCCTTGGGAAGGAAATTTACATTCGCTCCATTTTTCTAATGTGAAGTCACCGCCCAAACGCCAGCGGTTGCCGTGACGGAAGGTGAAACCTGCGTCAAGGCTGTGAGGTAGCTCAAAAGCGTTGCGGATGGTGTCGGATGTCATACCTTGAACTGTGGTGCCACTCAGGGTCTGGGTGTTTCTGATGGCTCGGTTCTTTACTTCATGGCCTAAACTGTATGTGGCACCCAATGTCAAATCATCGCTTTTCGACAGACGAAGGGTGTATTGAAGACCTGCATCCAATTTCCATGTGGAAATGTCTGCACTGTAGCCGCGAACATTCGAGTAGGCGGAGGTGTTGTTGTAGCTGATGGTGGAAGTGTGGGAATAGTCGCCGTAAAGATATGAGGCGTTGAAACCTATTGACAATGGACCACCAAAAGCTCGCCAAGCGGCTCCGAAATACACTTGATGAAGACCACCGCTGCCAGAAAAGGTGTAGGAAGATGTGATGTCTTCACTGCCTGACAGGTTTTCTGCTGATGAACTGAAATTGTAGTTGATGTTGGTGTAAGGGAGGATACCCAGCGACATTCCTATGTTTTTGAAGGCACGGAATTGAAAGGCAAAATAATCAATACTTGTGTTACGGGCATTCTTCTGAATGCCATCCATCTTGTAGTTGCCGTTCTGAAAGGTCATGCCAAAGTCTATCAAGGCTGTCAGTGAATCTACTGCGGAGTAAGATGCAGGGTTCATTACGTTGATCTCTTGACCACTGCGGAAACCTTGAGACACACCGCTCATTCCTTTGTTGAAACCTAATGAACGGTCACCTTGCATTCCAAAGCCATAACGGGAATAAGGTGAGTTGACGCCGTTCTGGGAATAGGCGGGAGTTGACATCAGGCCTATGGCCAGGCTTGTTGCGATGATTTGAAACTTTTTGTTCATTTTATTTCGTGTATGTGGTTTAATATGATGTTCAGTCCAATCAGGACTAAGTTTTTCTCTTTCTTCAGACGGCGATTCATGTGAAGGTCAAAATCAAGTGCGTCGCCACCGGTCAGATATACGTCAAGATTAGGGAAAGCCAGACTGTATTCTTTTATGAATCCTTCTATCTCGTGGCTCATGCCTTTCATCACACCATTCACTATCGCACTCTCTGTGCTGGTGCCTATCTCGGTAGGTCGATGCTGGGGCGACAAGAGAGGAAGGCGGCTTGTGTAGTCATGAAGACTGCGGAAGCGCATGGCTAAGCCGGGAGAAATGTTGCCACCTAAATATTCTCCGGCACAGTTCACGATGTCGTAGGTCAGGGCGGTTCCACTGTCAATGCAAAGCACCGAACGTTTGCAACCTGATAAGTAATATGCACCAATGGCACTGCTGATTCTGTCGGTTCCTAACGTCTCGGGAGTCTCATAGAGATTTCGGACGGGAAGGGGAGTGGTGCCCTGAAGCACTTGATAATCTGATATGCCTGACTCTTTAAGCAATTCTGGTATCCACTTGGGAATCGTGGAGGTTGTTGAAAGGAGGCAGCAGAGAATGTTCTTGCCGGAAATGAAATCATGAAATGATTCCATGTCCGACATGCTGCAACGAAGAGTGTCAACCGGACGTAATGACAATTTTGTGTCACTGTTTCGGCCGCTTGTCGTTGCCACGCCTACGGCGGGAAAAAGACCCGCTTTTATGCTGCTGTTGCCTATGTCGATTGTCAGTTGCATGACGATGGTGGGATTTGCTTTTGGAGGGGGTTAAAGATGGACGCTCACCACAACCTTCGGGAAGTGGCAACTCATCTATTTTCTTTTCTATCAGTTGCTCTATACGCCTCAGACTCTGAAGGTCTGAAGGTGTGATGAGCGTGATGGCACATCCCGTACGGTTGGCACGGGCTGTGCGGCCTATGCGGTGAACATAGTCTTCTGGATCGTGTGGAGCATCATAATTCACTACTAATTGAATGTCGTCTATGTCAATGCCACGACTAACTATGTCTGTGGCTATCAGTATGTTGATGCGTTGGTTGCGGAACTCGTACATGATGGAGTCGCGCTCAGGCTGAGTTAAGTCGGAATGCATCGCACCTATGGTCTTGTTCTTCAACTTTAAAGTGCGTGCAAGCTCTTTAACCTTGTTTTTCTTCGACACGAACATAATCACACGGTCATAGTTCTCATCGCTGAGGATGTGACGGACCAACTTGTCTTTCATCCCTTCGTGACATACATAGATATGCTGGAGGATATTTTCTGCTGGCTTGGAAACGGCAATCTTTATCTCAACCGGGTTGTGAAGGATCCCGTTTGCCAATGTTTGGATGTTGGGAGGCATCGTGGCGGAAAACATGATGGTCTGACGATTCTTGGGAAGATAGCTTACTATCTTCATGATGTCATCGCTGAAACCCATGTCCAACATCCGGTCAGCCTCATCGAGGACAAAGAAACTGACATGGCTCAAGTCGATGTGGCCTGAATTTAAGTGGCTGATTAAGCGGCCAGGGGTGGCTACAATGATGTCGGCACCCATTGTCAGACCCTTCCGCTCCTGCTCAAACCGGATGCCGTCATTACCACCATATACAGCATAGCTTGAAACTGGCATGAAGTATGAGAAACCTTCTATCTGTTGGTCTATCTGCTGTGCCAGTTCACGGGTGGGCGACATAATCAGGCAGTTGATGGAGTCTGCAGGATATTTTCCTGAATTCAAATGGTTCAGGATGGGAATCAGATAGGCGGCGGTTTTACCGGTGCCGGTCTGGGCTATGCCAATCAGGTCATGACCTTCAAGCAACGGACCGATACTTTCTTGCTGTATCGGAGTGCACTCGCTGAAGTTCATCGAGTCTATCGCATCCAGGACTTCATCATCTAAAGGGAATTCGTCAAAATACATGTATTGAATCGATTGTTTTTTTTATTTTTTATTGGATATTATTACCACCTTCTTTTATCGTGGCGCTTTCTTGTAAAGAATGAACGCGATGAAGGCGAAGAGTATGTTCGGAATCCATGCGGCCAGAGCTGCATGCATGTTCAGATTCACGGCAAAGGTCTTCGAGAAGGTTTGGAACAGGATGTATAGCAAGCTCAGGAAGATGCCTATGCCGAGAGCGATGCCCATTCCGTTTTTGCGTTTTCTTGCGGATAGTGAAGCACCCATCACTGTAAGTATGATGATGGCAAAAGACGAAGCGCCACGTTTCCAATATTCAAACTCAAATTCTTTGATGTTCGCAAAGCCGCGTTCCTTCTGGCGTTTGATGTATTTTCGTAGTTTGGGAGACGTGAGCGTCTCTTGCTGACCTTTGGTAATCAGGAAGTCCTGGGGCTCCATTTTGATGATTGTGTCCAGACGGGTGCCGGAACTCAACACCTCTCGCATGCCTTCTATGTCCCTGATCTGATAGTTCGATAGGATCCAATGATAGGGCTCTTCTGCCAATGAATCGTAGCGGATTGTGGAAGATTGGAGGTGACTTACCAACTTTTTGTTCTTGAATTTATCTAAGAAAAATTCATATCCCGTTTTTGTGTTGTCTTCATAACGACCAATGTAGGCAATCACGCCTTTGTCAACCTCAAGCTGCACGTTGGTTGTGTAGGCGGGAGTCCGTCTCTTCTTGAAGGTATTCTCAAATTCCACTCGCTTGATGTTGCCGTCTGGAATCACATAACAACCTAAGTAAAAGGTGACCATACAGATGATGATTGACGACAGGATGTAAGGCCGCATCAGACGACGGAACGTCATGCCTGTTGACATCATGGCGATTATCTCAGAATTCTCTGCCAGTTTCGTCGTGAAATAAATCACTGACACAAACACAAACAACTGACTGAACAGGTTGCTGTAGTAGGGCACGAAATTCACATAGTAGTCAAAGATAATCTGATGAACCGTGGCGTTTCGCGACACAAATTTGTCGATGTTCTCATTGACGTCAAAAACAACAGCTATCGATATGATGATCACAATCACGAAGATGTAGGTGCTCAGGAATTTCCACATCAGATACCGGTCTATGCGGTTCAAGTGGAGTATGCGGCTGAACAGTATATCTTTGAAGGTGTTCCAACGGCTTTTCAGAGATTTGCTGCGTGCCTTGATTCGGCGTTTCAGCTTATCTGACTTTTCTGATACAGGACTTTCGTCAGCGTCATCCTCTTGTGTTGACGAGGAGATAGCATCTTCCGGAGATTGGGAATCCGAATCAGCAAGGGAAACGTCAGGAATAACTGACGGCGTTTCTGTTGTGCCGGTCAGCAATATGTCTGCCTTGGAGGCATCAGCTGTCATTCCTGTTATGTTTTCTTTTTCTGACAAAGTTCTGTAAGTTTATCTTCTGATGAATGAGAATGATATCTAAATAGTTACAGACGGCGACCTAATTCTGCCACCATCTTTGATTTCCATAGGCTGAAATCTCCAGAAGAGATGTGCTCCCGGGCTTCACGCATCAGTTCCAGGTAAAACGCCAGATTGTGGATGGAGGCTATCTGGAGAGCAAGCAGCTCCTGGGCTTTGAAAAGATGGTGAAGATAGGCTTTGCTGTAAGTTGAATCTACGTATGAGGTGCCGTCAATGTCCAAGGGGCTGAAATCGTCTTCCCACTTTTTGTTTCGAAGATTCATTGTGCCATGGCGGGTGAAAAGCATCGCGTTACGGCCGTTGCGGGTCGGCATCACGCAGTCAAACATATCTACACCACGCTCAATTCCTTCAAGAAGGTTGATCGGAGTGCCTACACCCATCAGATAGCGGGGCTTATCTTTGGGTAGGATGGAATTCACCACTTCAATCATTTCATACATCACGTCGGTCGGCTCACCGACTGCCAAGCCACCGATCGCATTGCCTTCCATCTCCTGACGGGCAACATTCTCTGCCGCACGGACACGGAGGTCTTTGTATGTGCAACCCTGGACAATAGGGAACAAGCTCTGGTGATAGCCATATTTGGGCTCTGTCTCTTTGTAGCGGGTTATACATCGCGACAACCATGACTCTGTCAGGTCTAGCGACTGTTTAGAATAGGCGTAGTCGGAGGTGCCGGGAGGACATTCGTCAAAGGCCATCATGATGTCTGCGCCTATGGACCGTTCTATGTCAATCACACGCTCAGGGGTGAAAAAATGCTTCGAACCGTCTATGTGGGAGCGGAATTCTGCACCTTCCTGCGTCAACTTACGGATACCAGACAAGGAGAAGACCTGAAAACCACCGCTGTCGGTCAGCATCGGGCGGTCAAAACCATTAAATTTGTGAAGACCGCCGGCTGCCTCAAGAACTGAGGTGCCGGGACGCAGATAGAGATGGTAGGTGTTGCCCAAGATAATCTGGGCATGAATGTCGTCCTTCAACTCATGCAGATGGACGGCCTTCACGCTTCCCAAGGTGCCGACAGGCATGAATATGGGGGTCTCTATCGGACCATGGTCTGTTGTGATCAGGCCACGGCGGGCATTGCTTTTCGGATCGTTGGCTATGATGGAGAATGTCATGGCTGTTTGTTCGTTGGTTTCTGAATCTTGAAGGTGATGGCATTCTTCACTTTCTCATCTAAAAGTGCATAGCTGAGTACTTCCTCTATGGTGTCAACATAGTGGAATGTGAGACCCTTGACGTATTGTTCTGGTATGTCATGGATGTTCTTCTCATTCTCACGGCTCAGGATGATCTCTTTGATTCCGGCACGTTTGGCGGCTAAGATCTTCTCTTTGATGCCACCAACAGGAAGAACTTTGCCACGCAAGGTGATCTCACCGGTCATGGCGAGATTTTTCCGCACTTTGCGTTGAGTCAGGGCAGAGGCGATCGACGTGGCAATTGTAATGCCTGCTGATGGACCATCTTTCGGTACAGCACCTTCAGGAACGTGAATGTGGATGTTGTAGTTCTCAAACAAATCATTGTCTATCGAGAGCAATGAACTGTGGGCTTTCAAGTATTCCAAAGCCAGTACGGCTGACTCTTTCATCACGTCACCAAGGTTGCCAGTCAAAGTCAACTTGCTTCCTTTGCCACTGCTCAAGGAGGTTTCCACAAACAGAATCTCACCACCTACCGCTGTCCATGCCAAGCCCGTCACTACTCCGGCATAGTCGTTGTTCTGGTATTGGTCGCGGCTGTATGGCTCGGTGCCCAAATATTGTACGACTAACTCAGGAGTAATCTTGAATTCTTTGTCTTTGAGGTCGTTAAGGATGATCTCATAAGCTATCTTGCGGAGAATTTTATTGATCTTTTTCTCCAATTCACGAACACCGGATTCACGGGTGTAGCTCTCGATAATCTTCTCTATGGCTGATTTCGTGAAACTTATCTTGTGACCTTCAAGACCTACTGCTTCCAGTTGCTTAGGGATGAGATGACGTTTGGCAATCTCTATTTTTTCTTCGGTCAAATATCCGCTGACCTCAATCAACTCCATGCGGTCGAGCAATGGGGCTGGGATGGAACTGATGGTGTTGGCGGTGGCAATGAACAACACATGGGAGATGTCATAGTCAATATCGACGTAATTGTCGTGGAATGCTGTGTTTTGCTCAGGGTCCAATACTTCCAGCAGGGCTGAAGATGGATCACCGTGAACATTCATCTGGCTGATTTTGTCAATCTCGTCGAGTATGAACACGGGATTCGAACTGCCTGCTGTCTTCAGACCTTTGATGATCCGACCAGGCATCGCACCGATATATGTGCGGCGGTGACCACGGATTTCCGACTCATCGTGAACGCCTCCTAAAGACACGCGCACATATTTTCGCTTCATTGATTTGGCTATGCTTTTGCCAAGTGAGGTTTTACCAACTCCTGGAGGACCATATAGACAAAGAATCGGACTTTTCATGTCGCCGCGTAAACTCAATACGGCAAGATATTCAAGGATGCGTTCCTTCACTTTCTCCATGCCGTAATGGTCTTTGTTCAGTATCCGCTCGGAAGTGCTCAGCTTCAGGCTGTCCTTCGTGTATTCACCCCATGGCAAGTCAAGCAGGGTCTCCAAATACTCATATTGAACCGTGTAGTCTGGACTTTGGGGGTTCTGACGCTCCAGCTTACCCAGTTCTTTGTCAAATTGGGCACTCACTTCTGCGCTCCACTTTTTTTTGCTGGCACGAAGCGCCAACTCTTCTACGTCTCGGCCGTCGGTATCGCCAAGCTCGTCCTTAATGTTCTCCATCTCTTTCTTCAGGAAGAACTCACGCTGCTGGCGGCTCAGGTCTTCATGGGTCTGCATCTGGATGTTGGCTTTCAACATCGCAAACTGATATTCGCGGTTGAGAAAACTCAACAGCTTCAAAGCACGTTTGTGAAGGTCGGTCTGCTCAAGCAGTTGGATGTGCTCGGAGTTGGGGAGGGGGAGGCTGCCGCACATGAAGTTCACAAAGAACACGCGGCTTTGAGTGTCGCTCAAAGTGAAGGATGAATCCAGCTTCATGCCTCCATCTCCTTTTTGCAGGAATTTGTCTGTCACATCCTTGCATGATTCAATCGTGGCGATAAATGCACGATCATCTTCTTCCGGAATTCTCTCGGGGTAGGAATCAACGTGCCCCATCATGTATTTTTCACCTTCATGAGCCTCGGAAAGCGTCACTCTAATGTATCCTTGGAGAAAGGCGGTATGGCTGCCGTCGGGAAGGCGGAGCACTTTAGCCACGCGGCCAAGCACACCGGTCTTGTATAAGTCGGATTCTGATGGATTTTCTATGTGTTCGTCTTTCTGACCAAATACGCCGATGAAGCTTTTCTGTTTGTAGGCGTCGTTGAGGAGGGTCAGAGCGGATTCACGACCGATATTCACGGGAAGGAGGGTGCCTGGGAAGAGAAGCATGTTGCGAAGAGGCAAGATGGGCAACTCGTGGTCCAGCTTGGAGATGTCCTCGTTGTTCAATTCCGGCTTGTCAAAGTTTGCTATCACTGATATGCTGCTCCCCTCAACTCTGCCCATAAATTCATCAAATATGTTGGAATCATTGAAATTCATGTCTGTTTCCTAGTGTTTTGGCTTTTTATTTTGTTCGACTTCTGAATGTGAGATGCACCGAGCGTGGCGCCCGTGCATATTGAGTTGCAAAGTTACAAAAAAATAGCTAATATACATTGTTGTAAAATGATAAAAAAAGTAAAAATCATATTATTACTCGCCTCTTGTCGGATGTTTGTGAAAAAATATTTAAATTTGCAGGAAGATTATTTGAATAATGAAGAGACTGTTCCATATCATATCAATAGCTGCCGTGCTGTTTGTTCTTTTCGCTTGCGGTGAGGATAGGTCGAATGAATATGAGGAGAAAACCTTGTGCGACCATTGGATGGCAGACATCATGAGTCAAAAGTATCTCTGGGGAGACCGCATTATGGTAGATGAGATTCCGTGGAAGAGATTTTTTGCTGCCCCAAAAACTTTTTTTGCAGACTTGACGAAGTTTTCTCCTATAGGTGACACTTGGTCGTGGTGTACCGTAGATACCATTGATGACGATGGGCATCAGCGTGGGTATTTCAACCATTTTGATTCTTATGGCATTGATTTTATCCTGATGGCTGACCCTACTAACGCCACTTCAAGACAATATGCAAGGGTGATGACGGTCATACCGGGGTCGCCTGCGGATAAATGCGGACTGGAGAGGGGGGATTTTATCAGCCATGTGGATGGAAACAGAATGGCTTCATCATATACGTCTTTGCTGGTCAACGGAAAAGCGAGGACTTTGGTGGTCGCTAAACTGGATGTTGATTACGAGGAGAATGAGTTTTTCTGGGCGCAGGTTGACACAATAAGGATGGAACGCTCTGAATATGTGGAAGATGTGCCGTACCCAGTGTGTAAGAACTTTAAAATTGGGGATACTGATGTGGCATATCTGATGTGCAATCGACTCTCCGAAGGTCCAGATGAGCTTGATGAGCAATCAACGGATTATGTCCTGCAATTGGAGAAGGCCGTGAAATCTTTGCAGCAATACCGTCCCAAAGTGCTGGTCGTGGATTTCAGACTGTGTAATTATGGGACATTGATGATGGCAAACAAGTTTGCTTCCAGTATCTTGGGAACAGCTTATGCGGGTGAGGTCTTTGCAAAAACTATTTATTCCCAGACAAGGAGTTCTGAGAATCAGACTATCCTTTTCGACAATGAGGCACTTGAACATGCAATTGTTCCTGAAGATGTGTTTTTTATTATCAGTGAGCAAACTTCTGGAGCTCCGGAGTGGGTCATCAGGGCTGTGCAGAATGTAATGGGGGAAAGCAATGTTTTCACGGTTGGAGATACCTCTGACGGTCAAATCGTCTTGACTGAAGATATAAAATCACAGTTTGCTGTAACCCTGCATCCGGCGGTCGCTTATGTAGCGAATGCACTTGGAGAATATGGTTATGTTGATGGTATTGTGCCTGATGTGTTGAAGAATGAGGCTTCGTATGTGAAACTCTATCCGTATGGGGATGAGAATGAGGCTCTTCTGAAATTTGTTCTTGATGAGGTAGAGAATATGTATTAAACTGAAAATCAGCTTTGTAACGTTTTTTTGTAAACATTCTAAATACTATGATATGATTGAAAGATTTCTTAAATATGTCTCCTTTGACACACAGTCTGCGGAAGATTCTGCAACTACTCCAAGCACGGAAAAGCAACTGAAGATTGCCAGCTATTTAAAGGAGGAGCTGAAACTTATCGGTATGGAGGAAGTGGAGATGGATGAACTTGGTTATGTTTATGCCACACTTCCTGCAAATTCTGAGAAGAAATTGCCTGTTGTGGGCTTTATCGCTCATTATGACACGTCGCCCGACTGTTCTGGAGCCGATGTGAAACCTCGGATTGTGGAAAATTATGACGGTAAGGATATTCTCTTGTCTGAGGGTATTTATCTTTCACCTTCCAAGTTTCCTGAATTACTCGACCATATAGGTGAAGACATTATCGTAACCGACGGTCATACGCTCTTGGGGGCTGACGATAAGGCGGGCATAGCCGAGATTGTTTCCGCTTGTGAGTATCTTATCCAACATCAGGAAATCAGACATGGAAAAATCAGGGTGGCGTTCAATCCGGATGAGGAAATCGGACTTGGAGCAAAACATTTCAATGTGGAAAAATTTGCTTGTGACTTTGCATACACAATGGACGGAAGTGAGGTCGGAGAAATTGAATATGAGAATTTTAATGCGGCTTCTGCCAAAATAACGATTTTGGGATGTAGCGTGCATCCAGGGTATGCCAAAGGGAAAATGCTGAATGCAGCTAAAGTGGCGGCTGAAATCACTGCGATGATTCCATGGAATGAGACACCTGAACATACTGAAGGCTACCAGGGATTCTATCATCTTACTGCTCTTTCTGGGAATTGCGAACAGGCGTCTTTGTCATATATCATTAGAGATCATGACAGAGAGGTGTTTGAGCGCAGAAAAAAATTCATGGCTCATATTGTTCAGCAAGTCAATGAGAAATATGGAAACGTAGCTTCAGTCGAACTGAAAGACCAATATTACAATATGAAAGAAAAGGTCGATCCTGAAATCGTGGATATCGCTGTGAAGGCAATCCAAGAGGCGGGAATGACTCCTGTCGTCAGAGCCATTCGGGGCGGGACTGATGGAGCGCAGCTGTCTTTTATGGGACTTCCTTGCCCTAATATCTTTGCGGGAGGCATCAATTTCCATGGACCTTATGAGTTCTGCCCAGTGCAGAGCATGGAGAAGGCGATGAATACCATCGTCAATATTTGTAAAATCGTTGAGCAAAAAGGTTGAGTTGTTTGAAAGGATGGAGGCAAGACTTGACAAGTGGCTTTGGGCTGCCCGAATTTTCAAAACCCGTTCGATTGCTGCTGATGCATGTAAAAACGGACGGGTGATGATTGGCGGCGTGAAGATGAAACCATCACGAATTGTGAAGGAGGGTGATGTCATTCAGGTGAGAAAACCACCTGTGACTTACGAGTTTAAAATTCTCCAGGCCATACAAAACAGGGTGGGGGCGAAAATGGTGCCTCAAGTTATGGAGAATGTAACGCCTAAAGAGCAGATGGAAATTCTGGAGATGAACAAGATTGGTGGATTTATGAGAAGGGCGAAGGGAACAGGAAGGCCAACAAAAAAAGAACGCCGGGAAATTGATGAGTTCAATGTTCCGGAGTTCTTTGCGGATTTTGATATGGAGCAGGACGATGACGATATGGACGATTGGTTCGATTTTGAGGAATAAACCAACTTGGCCGATTGAAGGAATACAAAGTCTCAATGCCTGAGAATGTACCTATAAATTATCAAAAGGCTGGTTTTTGAATACCCCTTATTTGTTGTATTGGTTCATTGCCATCGTCACGCCACTCAGGCAAAATGCTTTCACTGCGTCGGAGGCCTTTTCTATTTGGGGAGATAAAGTGGTGAGGTCTTCATCAGAGAATTTGCCTAACACATAATCTACCTGACCACCACGGGGAAAGTCATTGCCCACACCTATGCGCATACGCACAAATTGCTGGCTGCCAAGTACTGAACCAATGTGTTTCAAGCCGTTGTGACCACCGTCACTTCCTTGAGGGCGAATTCTGATTTTACCAAGAGGAAGGGAAAGGTCGTCACAAATCACCAAAAGGCGGTCGGAAGGAATATTCTCTTTTTGAAGCCAATAACGCACTGCATTGCCGCTCAGGTTCATGTAAGTTGAAGGTTTCAGCACCACCAACTCGGCGTTTTTCACTCGGCATTTGCCTACAAAACCATACCGTTTGTCTTCAAAAGTGAAAGAGTGGAGTTCGGAAAGTTTGTCGGCCACCATAAAGCCGATGTTGTGGCGGGTGCCTTCATAGTCTGGACCAATGTTGCCTAGACCGACTATCAGATATTTCATATACGCTTCGTCTGTTGAAACCTCTGAGGGCTTCCGTTTGAATAAATCAAGCAGGAATCTAAACATTCTTTTGAAATTAAAGAATCCGAATCATGGATTGTACATGACTCGGATTTATTATTTGAGATTGAGACATGAAAAAATTCATGCTCTCTTGACGAGGCTGTGATTATTCAGCAGACTCTTCTGTGGCTGTCTCGGCGGCTGAACGTGCTGCACGGGTCATGCGCACTGCACATACCACAACTTCCTTGGAAGTAATAATCTCAAGACCTTCAAAGCTTAATGCGCCTACCTTCATAGACTTGCCAAGACCAAGAGAAGTCACGTCGATCTCAAGTGTGTCTGGGAGTGAAGTGTATGGAGCTTTCACTTTCAGTTTGCGCTGGTTCAACACAAGCTTACCACCGGCTTTCACACCTTCTGCCAAACCATTCAGCTTAACCGGAATCTCAATAACGATAGGTGCATCGGTAATCTGGTAGAAGTCAACGTGGATTGGACGGTCTGATACAGGGTCGCACTGAAGCTCTTTCAGAATCACTTTAATCAGGTTGCCCTCAATGTTCAGGTTCACGATATATACGTTTGGAGTGTAGAGCAACTTTGCGAGCTCTTTCTCTGTCACTGTGATGGATTGAGATACAGGGAGATTGTCTGAACCGCGCTCCACACCATATACAACGCTTGGTACTAAACCCTGACGACGAAGGTCACGGCTGGATTTTTTGCCAAGTTCTGTACGCACTTTGGCATTGATCGTAATTTCTTTCATTTGTGTTACTATAAATTAAGTTATTATTGCTTAATTCGCCATCACACCGGTTGGCTTGATGCCGATTTTTGAAAAATTCGTGCAAATTTACTACTTTTTTCCCACTTGACCAATTTTTTCTTGCATTTTTGTTTTCTTTTCTGAAAAATGAGGGGGCTGTGTGGCAAATGAGAAGCATGCAGGTGATTTCTATTGCTGCTTTTTAAACTTAATAGGATAGCTGATGACCAACTCCGTGAATTCCGCTTTGGCAAGATGTGCCGTCACCTCTATGCCCAAGGTCAGGTTGTGGAGTGATGGAAAACTGTAATGAAGGCCGGTGCGGTTGAAGAAAAATAGATCATGACGCTTCGCAAAGTCACCCATTTTGTGATATAGATATACTCCCGCACCTAATGAAAATGAAACATTCTTATAGAAAAACTGGTGTTTCACGTCTATTGCAGCCGACCACGGGCTGTGGGGGCAGTCTTTGCCCTTCAAAGCATCTAACTCTGCGATGTGGTCTGAATAACTGCCGTACTGGATGTCGATTCCGCCTCCGATAGAGCCGGTTCTGCCATAGCGGTACATCAGGTCGGCCTGGAAGGAATAGCACATGTATGTTGGGAAATGTTCTTTGCGGTACTCCGGAGAGTCAGTCGATATTTTGTATTGATAATAATCCCAGTCCTCTATGCACGTGCGGATGCCAGTGCCGGCTTTCAGATTCAGATACCAATATGGTTCGAAGGCGTTTGGGGTGAAGTTCCGGGATGTGGAAACTAAGGTTTCGTAATATGGGTAATAAATGATGCCTAAGGTGGGGCCTGCGATATTGACACTTCGGTTGGGTTGACGGGTCGAGCCATTGCTGATGTGCCAATAGTCAAGTCCGGCTTTCAAACCCCACGAAGGAGCAAACCGGTAGGTGGCGTTGAGGCTCCCACCAGCATAAAACAGGATGTGGGAACCTATCATGTCGTTGTCCACGTTGTTCTCTTTGTCATATTTTTTGAAACTGTAGGCAAAGCCCAAATTTCCGGTTAAGGACAGTTCCCATCGATTGGTGCGGAGGATTTGATACGAAAAGGAACCGAACAAAGCAAGCGAGTTTCCTAAGTGCGACTCGTAAGAGGCGGGGGTGATGTTGCCGCTTGGATAGTCTGTGGTGCGGTACATGGTGGCGCCGTCGTTTTTGCTGAAACGGCTTTCCAAACTGATTGTGGGGTAATGATAATCGTGGGCGTAGCTGTCGCTGTCGTTGGGCAGAGTTGCATGGTTTATTTTGAAGCCGATGGAATAGCCGCCTTTATCACGCATGTATGACTTCTGGTATTTGTCTAACACAAGTACTCTCCCTGCTTGGAAATCAGCTTCATATCCCCATCGTTTTGAGACGTTACTGGGTGAGGGCTCTTGAGCCTTGCATAACCCTGAGAGTAAATGGATGAAGATGAGAGTTGTGAATCTGTTGCAGTTGATTTTCAGCATTGGATACAAGCGTTGTTTTTTTGAGTTGATTGCGAAGTTAGTCATTTTTTTCCTTATTATCATGAATCCTTTGGGTTTTTCACCTAAATTATTGCTGATGTAAAATAAAATGACTATCTTTGCAATGTATTTACAAAAAAAGTGTTTTTTGAATTATGATTAACCGTACACTCATTCGCCTGAAAATCGTTCAGCTGATTTATTCTTTCTACCAAAATGGGGGAAAGGATATAAAGACGGCAGAGAAAGAACTGATGTTCAGTCTTTCCAAAGCGTATGACCTTTACAACTATCTCCTGCTGCTTTTGGTGGAATTGACAAAATACGAGAGTGAACAGATTGAACAACAGGAAGAACTGAATAAGATAGCGCATAAGGAGGAGGCGGTCAGCCATAGATTTGTGAATAACCGTTTCGTCAAGCAGCTTGCCGACAACAAACAACTGCTTGAATATGTGGATAGTCAAAAAAGAACTTGGCTCAACGATGCGGATTATTTGAAAAAACTGCTGGCTGACATCAAAGCTTCAGACACCTATGCCGACTATATGGTCAATGAAGTTGACGACTATTCCACCGATAGGGAGTTCTGGAGAAAAATCTACAAGTCGATTATCATGAAAGACGATAGATTGTCTGAGGTTTTGGAAGACAAGAGTCTCTATTGGAATGACGACAGGGAAATCGTTGATACTTTTGTTCTCAAGACCATTAAGCGGTTTGAGGAGGAAAACAAGGAGAATCAAGAACTTTTGCCTGAATATAAGGACGAGGAAGATAGGGAATTTGCTGTCAAGTTGTTTAGGACAACGATTCTCAACGATGAGGATCACAGGCGCCTTATTGCCCAATGTGTGAAAAACTGGGAGTTCGACAGGCTGGCGTTTATGGATGTGGTGATTATGCAGATCGCCATCGCAGAGATTTTGGGCTTTGTACAGATACCAACAGTCGTCAGCATCAATGAGTATGTGGATATTGCCAAGTATTACAGCACACCTAAAAGCGCGGCTTATGTCAACGGTATTCTGGACGCTGTCGTGAAACGGCTGAAAAGGGAAAAGCTGATTATTAAGGACTGAAAGTTTGGATTTTAATTAATTAAATAAAACAAATCAATATGAATTTTACTTTTTTGCAGGCCGAACAGGCCGCCCAGCCGCAAGGTAGCATGATGCCTATGCTCATTATGCTCGTGGCTATGTTTGTCATTATGTATTTTTTCATGATCAGGCCACAGAAAAAAAGACAAAAAGAGCTTCAGCAGTGGAGAAACAGCTTGCAGGTGGGAACCGAAGTGGTTCTGGCTGGGGGTATAAGAGGAAAAATAAAGGATCTTAACCCGGAAAAATCATATATGATTGTGGAAATCGCTAAAGGTGTCAACATCGAAGTCGATAGGAACTCTGTCTATGCTGACATGGAGCAGCAAATGCAGAAGTAAATAAACAAATCTAAAGCAAAACGTGGCGGCGGATCAGAATAAAAAGTCGAAAAATTCACGGTTCTTCAAAATGAACCGTGAATTATTCGTGTTTTTGGTTTTTTTGCTTTTCGCCATTGCGTTCTGGCTTATACAGACTTTCAAGGACACAACTTCCGTGTCGGTTGATTACCAACTCAAAATCAATGGAATACCCAACTCGGTCATCGTCACGTCTAAAATACCCTCTGATGTAAAGGTGAGATTGCATGGAAAAGGCTTTGAGTTGCTTAGGCTCATGCTTTCTTCTAAGGAAAAGGTGGTGGAGATTGATTATGCAAGTCTGAAGAATTCTTCTAAAGCGCTTGTTGTGGATGGGGAAGTCTGGAAAAGAGCATTCGACAAGGTGCTCCCTGCGGGGATTTCCATCAATGAGAGGAGCTTGCAGACCATTGAGATTTTCTATTCCAACGGCGACCACAAGAATGTGCCGGTGGCATTTAAAGGAAAGGTGACCACTGAGAAGGATTATATGGTGGGGGATATCATCATTCAGCCAGAATTCGTGGATGTTTATGCTCCTAAGGAGTCTTTCGATACAATCACCGTTATCAACACCTCTAAGCCACAACTGCAAAACCTCAAGGATACAACGACGATTACCCTCGACTTGGAACCGCCTGTTGGCGTGAAGTGCGTGCCCGATCAGGTGAAGGCAGTCGTGTGTGTGGATCTTCAGACGACAAAGCGTATAACTGTCCCCATCTATACGATTAACAGTCCACAAAATATCGTGCTCAAACCATTTCCAATGACGGCAACCATATCCTATCAGGTCAATGCGTCTAAGTATAATGAGATTCATGACGAGGAGTTCAATGCCGTCATCGATTATGCTTCAATCAAAGAGAACGACTCAAGGTGCAAGGTCAATCTGACCGCCGTGCCGGAAGGGGTGACGAATGTGAAGTTTTCACCTCAGTATGTTGAATATGTGATTGAGCAGTCTAATGATAATGGCGAATGAGGACTTATAACTGGTGACTGAGGTGCTTTTCGTTATGTTGATAATGATTTTCTAAAATCATCTGAATCATGGTGTCTGTGAAGATTGGACTGACTGGTGGTATCGGCAGCGGCAAGTCCTTTGTGGCAAACCTCTTGAAACAGAGGGGCATTAAAGTGTTTGACTGTGATTCCATGGCCAAAAAGCTAATGACGGAGGATGCGGAGCTGGTGCGAAAAATCAGGGAAATTGTTGGTGATGAGGCGTATTTCTTTGGCACGGACGGTTCTCTCAGGCTGAACAAAGCGCTTTTGGCTGCATTCCTTTTCAAGAATGAAGAGAATGCAGAAATTATCAATAATGTGGTTCATCCATCGCTTGCCAGGGTTTTTGAGAGCTGGTGTGAAAAAAATGATGATAAGGTCGTGGTGATGGAAGCGGCCATTCTTTTTGAGTCCGGATTCGATAAGTTGGTGGATTTCACCGTCATGGTTTTTGCCAACAAGGATATTCGGATTAAGAGGGCAATGAAAAGGGATGGTGCTTCGAGAAAGCAAATCGTTGGGCGGATGAAACGACAAGCCAATCAGGCTGAGTTGAGAAAAAAAGCCGACTTTGTCATTTTGAATAATGGTAATGAGAATTTACTGTCTCAAATAGATTTAATATTTAATAACTTTATCAAATAACACTCTTTCTCCTGCTCTTATGAGTTTAACCAATTCGGATTGGAATTGAGAGGAGGAGAGGCGACTAAACAAGACTATTATGTTAAACAAAATCTTAGCTATTGCAGGAAAACCTGGGTTATTCCAGTTTGTATCAAGAGGTAACAAAATGATTATCGTTGAGTCTATTGATGAGGCGAAGAAAAGAACGCCGGCACATGCCACCGATAAGATTGTTGCACTTTCCGACATCTCTATTTACACGGATGATGGAAAGGAAGTGCCTCTTGCTGAGGTTTTCGAAAATACAAAGAAATTATATCAGGGAAAAGAAGTTGATATCCACCATAAGAAGGCTTCTCAAAATGAAATAGTTGAATTCTTCTCAAAAGTGCTGCCTCAGTACGATGCCGACCGCGTTCATGTGAGTGATATGAGGAAAGTGCTCCAATGGTACAATCTTTTGACTAAATTTGGTCTCAATGATTTTTCATTGGAGGAGGAGAAGGTCAATGAGGATGACAAAAAAGAGGTGAAGAAAGAGGAAACAAAGAAAGAAGGAGCGAAGAAAGAGAGAACAAAGAAAGAGGAAGCAAAAAAAGAAGAGAAGAAGCCTGCTGATAAGTAATTGATGGGGTATTGTATTCAGTCTTAACAAGTTTTTTCCTCCTGCCAATCGTTTTTAAATAATATCAAGATGATCAATATCGCAATTTTTGTTTCTGGTAGTGGTACGAATTGTGAAAATATCATACGTTATTTTCAGAATTCAGATAAGGTTAATACGGCACTTGTAATCAGTAATAGAGCCGATGCTTATGCTTTGGTGAGGGCTGAAAAACTTAATGTGCCTAGGGTGGTGATGAGTAAAAAGGAAATCAATACACCAGATTCAATTCTTCCGCTGCTGCAGAAGCATAACATTGATTTCATCGTTTTGGCTGGATTCCTGCTCATGATTCCTGACTTCCTTATAGAGGCATTCCCGCGGAAGATCATCAATCTCCATCCGGCTTTGCTGCCTAAATATGGAGGCAGGGGAATGTATGGGCATCATGTCCATCAGGCTGTGAAAGATGCAGGAGAAACCATTACGGGGATGACGGTTCATTATGTCTCAAACATCTGTGATGGTGGGGAAATCATCGCGCAGTATTCCACTCCAATCAATGAGGACGATTCTGTTGATGACATTGCGGCAAAAGAAAATCAATTGGAAATGAAGCATTTTCCTCAAGTTATTGAGGATGTTCTCTATAAAACTTTTTGTGACAAAATCTGTCATAATTAAAATAAATTTATTGAATATTACACGATTATTGTTAAATTAGGTTAATTGATGGGCGAAATTCAATAGCTTTTAATTGCGAATGCGAATAAATCGCTAACTTTGCATCGTGTTTTTCATGGTATTAGATTTATTTTAAGGTTAGTAAAGATTGCTTGTCGTGAGATAAGCAATTTTTTTTACACTTAACCGTCCTAAAAAAACGGTTAAGTGTAATTTGTTTACCTTCATTTTGTTTTTTTTGTTTATGCTACTATTTCGCATGAAAGCGCATGCTCTTTATTCATCTTTTTTTCTTCATTTGCAGATGATAATTTTCTAAAAATCATAAAACGGAATTTTTAGAACAAACCTTATTTGATTATTTGAAGAAAAATTACTAAATTTGTAAAAAATATTAACTTATAATCAATATGGATAGCAAAATTCAAGAACTTACTGACAAACTTCTCAATGAAGGTGTTGAGAAGGGAAAAGAAAAAGCCCAGGAGATCATTAGCCAGGCCAAAGAACAGGCTGAGAAGATTATCAATGAGGCAAAGCAGCAGGCTGAGGATATTAAGGCTGAAGCAGATAAAGATGCTAAAGCTCTTGACCACAACACCAAAGCTGAACTGAAAATGTTCTGTGGACAGGCGGTAAGCGCACTGAAAACTGAAATTGCCGATGTCGTTACAGACAATGTGGTTAAGCAAGCAGTCAAGGAGGTTGTGGATGACAAGAAGTTCATGCAGGAATTTATGCTTAAGCTTGCGGAAAAATGGGGCGCTCAAGAAGATATCGTCATATCTGCCCAGGATGCTGAGGCTCTGAAGGCTGTATTTGCTAAAAAAGCTAAGGCGCTGCTCGACAAGAGTGTGAAAATTCAGCAGGTCAACGGAAAGGACACCCTTTTCACTGTGGAACCAGCTGACGGGGCTTACAAGGTGAACTTTGGTAACGAGGAGTTTGAGGACTATTTCAAATCTTTCCTTAGACCACAGCTTGTAGAGATGCTCTTCTGATTTTTCCTTTTTTCAATCTTTTATCTTTATGGCTAACTACTATTGCCTCATGGCAGGCGTGCCCGACTTGACACTCGATGACCTCGAGAAACCACAGATTTCCTTCGATGATTTCAGGGCGCAGACAGAGGAGGTCATTACTGAGAGTGATAGAAAACTTCTTTTTTATTTCTACCTCAAAACCGACTGTCTCAATCTCGTCCGGATGTTGAAGAATCCGGAGGTTCAACTTACTCAGTTCGGTAATCTTACAGAGGAACAACTTAAAGACCTTATCACTTCGGCAAGGACGATGAACTTCAATGTGCACCGATATCCTGCTTTCATGTCAATTTTCGCACGTGAATATGACTATAATAAGGATAAGCCTCATTTTTTCGCCAAGGATAAAATCTTGTTTGATTTCTATCAATTCGCTATTCAATGTCCTAACAAGTTCATATCGGAGTGGTATAAGTTGAATCTCAACCTCACGAACATGCTCACTGCATTTATTGCCAGAAAATATGGATGGAACGTGTCTGACTATATTTATGGGGATAACGAGGTCAATGAGATGATACGAAACAACAACACCAAGGACTTCGACTTGAGGCATGAATATGACTATGTCGCCGACATTATGAATATTGTCGATACCGATAATCCGGTCGATAAAGAAAGACTTATTGACGCTTTCAAATGGAATTGGCTCGATGAAGCAACTTTCTTCGACGTCTTTTCTATCGAGGCTGTTTTTGCTTATCTCTGTAAACTTGAAATTATCGATAGGTGGCAGCATCTTGAACCGGAAATCGGACAGGCCAGATTCAAGGAAATCATTGAAAACCTTAGGGCTGAGGCCAAAGTGCCAGAGGAATTTGTCAGAAAATAAATAATAAATCAATATACATTATGACGAAAGGTACAGTTAATAGCGTAATCTCAAACATGGTCACACTCAGAGTGGACGGACCTGTCAAACAGGGAGAGATTTGCTATATAGAAACAGGTGGGGATAAGCTCATGTCGGAGGTTATCAAAATCATTGGAGCCGATGTCTATGTCCAGGTCTTTGAGTCTACACGCGGACTGAAGGTCGGTGCACCTGCTGAGTTCACAGGACACATGCTGGAAGTGCAGCTGGCGCCGGGAATGCTATCCAAGGAGTTCGATGGATTGCAGAATGACCTCAACAAGATGGAAGGTGTGTTCCTCAAAAGAGGACAATACACAGATCCGCTTGACAGGGACAGAGAGTGGGATTTTATTCCAATCGCTAAAGAAGGAGATGTTGTTCAAAGCTCCGATTGGCTCGGACAAGTGGATGAAAACACACAGCCGATTAAAATTATGGTGCCTTTCCAGATGGAAGGAAAGGCTAAAGTGAAATCCATCGTCAAGGCTGGTAAATACAAGGTGGAAGACACAATTGCTGTGCTCGTGACTGAGAACCAAGAGGAAATCAAGGTCAATATGATCCAGCACTGGCCTGTGAAATTCGCCATGACGAACTACAAACAAAAGCCGAGGCCTTTCAAACTCCTCGAAACGGGTGTGAGAACTATCGACACTTTCAACCCAATTGTGGAGGGCGGTACAGGATTCATTCCTGGACCATTCGGTACAGGTAAGACGGTGCTGCAGCATGCTATCTCAAAACAGGCAGAAGCAGATATCGTGATTATAGCAGCATGTGGAGAGCGTGCCAACGAGGTGGTGGAAATCTTTACTGAGTTCCCAGAACTTGACGACCCACACACTGGAAGGAAGCTCATGGAGCGTACCATCATCATTGCCAACACCTCAAACATGCCGGTGGCAGCACGTGAGGCATCTGTCTATACTGCCATGACTATGGCTGAATATTATCGGGCTATGGGACTGAGGGTGCTGCTTATGGCCGACTCCACTTCAAGATGGGCACAGGCGCTGCGAGAAATGTCCAACCGTATGGAGGAATTGCCTGGACCTGATGCCTTCCCGATGGACCTGTCAGCACTTATCTCCAACTTCTATGGAAGGGCTGGATATGTCTATCTCAACAATGGAGAGGTGGGCTCAATCACATTTATCGGTACTGTGTCGCCTGCGGGTGGTAACTTGAAGGAACCTGTTACGGAAAACACCAAGAAGGTGGCAAGATGCTTCTACGGACTTGAACAGGAACGTGCGGATAAGAAACGTTATCCAGCTGTCAATCCAATCGATTCTTATTCCAAATATCTGGAATATCCTGAGTTTGCTGACTACATCAAAGACAAAATCAATGATCAGTGGATACCGAAGGTGCTCAACCTGAAGACCAGAATGCAGCGTGGTAAGGAAATCGCCGAACAAATCAACATCCTTGGCGATGATGGAGTGCCTGTGGATTATCATATCACTTTCTGGAAATCTGAAATTATTGACTTCGTGCTTCTCCAGCAGGATGCATTCGATGAGGTCGATGCTGTTTCCTCTATTGAGAGGCAAGAGGCTATTCTCAATCTCGTCACGGATATTTGCGACAAAGATTTCGTATTCGATAGTTTCAATGAGGTCGTTGACTACTTCAAGAAAATGATCAACCTCTGCAAGCAAATGAACTATTCTGAGTTCCACTCTGAACAATATGAGGATTTTGTGAGACAGATTCATGAAATGTTAAATGAAAATTAATCTATTATGGCTAAAGCATTCCAGAAAATATATACTAAGGTAAGCCAAATTACAAAAGCCACTTG
>JAEEGL011500893.1_pt1 | contig 26578 bp, 27 predicted proteins | sample 9134231 | NCBI WGS metagenome assembly JAEEGL01 (sample SAMN16246548, study PRJNA631951) | gut metagenome | biome: gut microbiome; feature: rumen; material: fiber-attached | host: Bos | place: Iran: Karaj | collected 2018-10 | reverse complement strand
CTTCTTTATACAGCGCTTTTCGATTTTTTATATTCTTATCTTCTGTGTGATATAAAACAAGGTTTTTAATATTTAATTTCTCTGCTAACCCGCAAGCATCTTTAACTGTTGAATGGTGTTTTTCATAAGGGTCAAAAATATCCCTTTCTGAATACAAACAAAATGCTTCGTGCATAAGCCAATCTGAGTTCATTGCATATTTTTCACATTCATCTGTTAAAGGTTCATCACCGCAACAAGTTAGTTTTTTCCCATTTTCTATATCCATACAAAAGCCAAATTGTTTTGCTTTTGTTGATTTAATATCAAAAAATGTTGTTTTATGTCCGATTATATCTAATTTTTCACCATCGATAACTTCCACTAAATGAAGCCTTTTATCAATAAAATCAGATTCTTTTTTGCGCAAAAGATTTTTTGCCATATCTCTAATTAAATCCAAGACTTCTTTATGAGAATAAATATAAGCTTCTCCATCATAATCACCATGTCCCATAAATTGACAAATCATTCTAACCATCCAAATAACACCTAATAGATGGTCAATATGCTTATGCGTCACAAAAATATGACGAATATTCATCCAGTCATAACCTGCTGATTTTATTTGATGAAGAATAGAGTTTCCGCCGCCGCCGTCAACCAAAAAGATTTGACCGTTATCTTCTAACAAAAAACAAGTGTTATAACAATCTGTTACAAGCGCATTCCCTGTACCAAGCATTGTAAGCTTCATTATGTGTCCTTATGCAATTACTCTAACCACATTTATTATAATATAAAAAGTTTATTGAATTATCAGAGAGAATTGAACAAATTATCTTTTCAATTTTAACTGTCTATTTATATTCGCTAAACTGCTTTTAAATTAATATAAATTTATGCATTTTAACACACAACTTTACAAAAAAGTATCAGTTAGTTTGAGAATGAATTATCAGGGAGTTTAAGAGTTTTTATCAGCGGATTTGCGGACGGACGACACGAAGTTAGTCCGGATAGCGAGGAAATTGAGCAAACTTGAACCGAAGGTTCAATCGCGAAACTTTCCGAGCGTGGAGCAAATCCAAGACGGAAGTTTTAAAATATTTCCCTCAAAACTTTAAAAGTTTGAGAATTCTCTCAAACTTCCGAGGGTACTTTTCTCAATCTCTCTGATAATCTACAACCACTCGGAAGGGGGTGCAATTCAAACACAAAGCCGAAAGATTGCAGAAAAATATTTTTTCAAATGTCCCATTAAAACCCAGTTGCCCTGCTCGTCTTTGACTACGCAAAGCCGACTCCGGCAATACCGGCTAAACACAAAAATAGCTGAGGATGGATTGTCTTGCTCGTTCGCGTTGAACGGCATTCCGAGTTTTGCCTGCGTGATTGCATCCCTTGGCAAAAGCTCTTCAGCCTCCGCTCACTCGCGCTCGAACCGTAAAAACGGTTCTCATTGATATCCTTCATAAATAAAAAGAGGATACAATTTTTATTGTATCCTCTTTTTATTAGCTGAGGATGGATTCGAACCGTCGACCTCGCGGGTATGAGCCGCGCGCTCTTACCAACTGAGCTACTCAGCCAAAATTATATTTTCCTTGTCTGACATATATTTTTATGTACCTTAATAACCTTATATGCCAAACCTCGTGAGCATTATTTTCACATAAACATTATCAAATTTCAAGTGTTTTATCTCGTCTAATTTTATTTCGGCATTGTAAACTTTTGTAAAAATAATAATATATTTTAGCAATTCTCCATTATTTTTGTATTTATAAATAATAGATGTGTGTAATGAATTAATCGGAGTGTGCCTATAGGGAAATACTTATATTGTAAAACCAACAAACAGAATGTTTAAATAAACATTCTCATAAATGTATTAAAAGAAATATTGAAGATTTCAGATATCTTGATGCGGTATTTTAGGATGCCTCATCGGAAAACCGAAAATGAATATATTCTTTTGGTGTTATTGCAATATGATATTAAAACGTGTAAGCAATAAAATTAATCATGATGTCATTTTTAGAAATTATACAAAGTTTTAGCAGAAAAGACATTCCCCCAATTATGCGGGGAACTAAAGTCATGATTAAACAAATCGCCAGAGAAGAAAGAAAAATTGCCGAATTGAACAAACTCGCCGTTGAAAAACAATATTCAATGATACGGCCCAAAGAAGATATTTCGGGAATTTTTACAAAGTATGTAAACAAAGACTTTAACAAAGATGCGTATTTATTTATAAAATAAAAAAAGGGAATCAAAATTCGATTCCCTTTTTTTATTAAAATATATTTTTGACTAAGCTTCCGGAGCAGTTTCTTCTGCCGGAGCTTCTTCTGCAGGTGTTTCTGCTTCAGCTTTTGCTGCTTCTGCTGCTGCCTTAGCTTCCTCAGCCGCTTTTGCAGCTTCTGCTGCTTTTGCCTCTTCTTCGGCAGCTTTCTTAGCTATTGCCTTCTTTGAAAGTTTTACGGTTTCTTTCTTTTTGTAGTTTAAAGAACCGTCAGCATTACAATTCGAGATAAGATACTTAACCGTATCAGTTGGTTGAGCACCTTTCTTAATCCATGCTTCTGCACTCTCTTTATTAAGTTTCATATCTTTAGTTTTAGGATTGTAGTAGCCTAATTCTTCGATAGGTCTGCCTTCACGTTTTGTAGTTGAATTAATTACAATAACTCTGTAAGTCGGAGCTTTTTTAGCACCCAATCTTTTTAATCTGATTTTTAACATTTCTTTTTTCCTTCTTTATTTATATTTCAGTCTGATAAAGAACCAGCCGTCTGTTCTTTATCCCGAACAATTCTAAGAGGATGAGAACTGCTCAATAATAAATAACCACAAACTTGTTTTATAATCAAGTGCTTTATTATTGGAATTATTAAATCAACCGCAATAAAAATATATATTTAAATATTAATACTTAATTCAGGATTCCTTCTAAACCAGGTCAGCTGTCTTTTGGCGTAATTTCTGGAATGTTGTTTCAGTTTATCCAAAGCCTCTTCAAGCGGCACTTCTCCGTCAAGATACGCAAGTATTTCTTTGTATCCGATTGTTTCGGTAAAATTCTTAATTCTTCCGTGTTTTCTTAGCAAATATTTGGTTTCGTCAACAATTCCTTGCTCAACCATTAAATCTACTCTTTTATTTATCCTGTCATAAAGCCATTCTCGTGATTCCATTTTAGGACAAATCCATTCGACATTATACTCAGGTTCTTTTAGTGTACTAACCTCAGAAAACGGTTTTCCCAAGATTTTCATAACCTCTAATGCTCGAACTATACGACGTTTATCAGCATCTTTCAATCTCGTATAAGAACTCTTATCTAAAGTCTTGATTTCTTCAAGTAAATCTTCTTTATCACGTTTATTCAATTCCGCTCTGAGTTTAAAATCAGCTTCTACTCTGGGTAAATCATAGTTTTCAAGCAAAATTCTAAAATATAACCCTGTTCCGCCTGCAACAATCGGAGTTTTTTCGCGTTTTAAAATATCATCTATAATTTTTTTCGCTCCTTCGTAGTAATCTCCGACAGAATAATCATACTCAGGCTCGACTATATCTATCATATAGTGCGGTATTCCCTCTCTCTCCTCAAGCGTTGGTTTGGCGGCAGCAATATTAAAACCCTTATACACAAGACGAGAATCAGCAGAAATAATTTCTCCGCCAATTTTTTTGGCCAAATCTATTGCCATTTTTGTTTTTCCGCTTGCTGTCGGACCTGCTATTGCTATAATTTTTGGTTTCATATTAATATAATACCGTAAAACTTAAATTTATGTTATTATAAACAAAAGAGGTTTTATTATGAAAAAGATTCTTGCATCCTTAATTTTGTTTACATCCTTCGGTTTTGTTTCGGCAGCGGAAATTCCTATGGATGCCAAATTGGACTACAACCAAGGTATTGATTTTTATAAACTCGGTATGTATGAAAGAGCAGTTGAATCATTCAGAAGTGCCATAAGAATATATCCGGATTATACTGATGCATATTACAATTTAGGAACTGTTTTGGACTATCTTAAAAATTATTCCGAGGCACTCACTGTTTTTAAACAGATGTATATAAGAAATCCTAACGACTATGAAGTTATTTATAAACTTGCAGAGCTTTCAAATAAGTTGGAGGATTATGAGGAAGCAAAAAAATATATAGCCTTGATTCCCGATTCAAATGAATATTATATTCAGGCTCAAAATCTTTCCAAAAACATAAAAACACAGACAACCGTTCCCGAAACGCCTGTTAATCCTCAATCAGTCATTGCTGCACAAACAGGAGTGTATGAAAACATTTTAAGCCCGACGGGAATTACAACAGACAAACAGGGAAATATCTATGTCGCAACATTTTCCGACAATACAATAATAAAAATTTCCCCCGATAATAAACGTACGGTATTTTTAAAAAGCGACCAAATATCAGGCCCGATAAGCCTTGCAAGTGACGAGACCGGAAATATTTATGTTGCAAACTATAACACAAATAATGTTATAAAAATTTCTCCGCAAGGAATTGTTTCCACTCTTGTAGATAAATTAGATAAGCCTTACGGCTTGCATGTTGACGGAAATATGTTATTCATAACCTGCCAAGGCTCTAATTCTATATTCAGACAAAAAATTTAACAGATTATTTTGTCTTAATTTTCGGAACTACAGACATGCCGGGGATGATTTGATATTCTTCGGGGTCGATTTTTTCCGTAAATACTATTTTAACGGGAATTCTTTGTACAATTTTTACAAAAGAACCGACTGCATTTTCAGGCGGGAAAAGACTGGATTTAGCACCCGATGAACGCTGAATCGAATCAATTTCGCCTTTAAATACTTTATTCGGATAAGAATCTATTTTTATATCAACAGGCATACCCCTTTTCATTCCTCTGATTTGAGTTTCTTTGTAATTCGCTATAATCCATACATCATTCGGAACAATAACAAATAACGGAGAACCCGGCTGAACCATCATACCAACTTCAACTTTTTTGCCCGAAACAGTTCCATCAATCGGTGCAACAATATCTGTATATTCAAGAGCTAACTCAGCGGCCCTTTTTTGTGCCTTTAATACATTTAATTCAGCATCCGCAACTTTTGATGCCTGAGAAGGATTAGCAGAAAATATAGCCTGCTCTGCAGTTATTTGTCTTGCCTGAATTGATTCAAGATAAGTAATAGCTTTATCAAGAGTTTGTTTTGAAACAGCTCCTGCTTTATAAAGATTTTGATATCTTTCAACATCTTTTTTCGCCAATTCTATCTCGGAATTCGCAGCATTAAGATTGGCATGCGCATTTTGTTGATTGAGTAATGCTCTGTCATAAGCGGCTTTTGCTTGCTGTAATTTTACATCATAATCAACCTTATCAATAACCGCAACGATATCTCCCGCTTTTACCTGCTGATTGTCTTTTACCAAAACTTTTACAATCTGCCCCGAAACTTTTGGTGAAACAGATACGGTTGTGGTTTCAACGTAAGCATCATCTGTAGATTGATACTTTGTTGCTTCAAAAATTAAAAAAGCGGCAATTAAAATCGCAATAATTACTCCAAATATTAACCAATATTTTTTCGTACTTAATTTATTTTCGTTACTCATAGTGTTTATCCTTTAAATCTGTATTTCAATAGTTTCTTTTAAAACTTCTCTCAATTCTTTTAACAAATCCCCGACTTTTGCAAGATTACGATTATTTATTTTTTCCTTGACGAGATTATAATTCGGACGCGCTTTTTCTGCCACTTCATTAACTTTTTTTATTCCCTCATCAGTAATTTTAACCAATTTTACGGGACGATTGTTTTTTACAGCCAACTCTCTGGTAATATATTTTTTTAAAGCAAGTGAATCCAAGAGTTTCCCTGTATTTGCCCTGTCTTTTAATATTATTTTTGCTATATCACGCTGACAAAGTGCTTCATTTATTGTAAGCACATCCAAAACTGAATATTCTTCAAGCGATATTCCCAAATTAAACTTTTCAAACACTTGTTGTCCCAACAATTTACAATATTTTGCCGTAAGTTCAATTTGATAAAATATAGTATCCGTAAAATGCTCATGTATTTCGGTTTTCATATTTAACTGCCAGTTTGTTGTTTATGCTACATGTTGCAAATGCAACATAGTTATGTTATCATTGTTGTCATAAAAAATCAAGTACCGGAGAATTTTATTATTATGAAAAAAATAATTACATTAGCCTTAATTTTATCATTAATTGTGCCGAATTGTATTCCATCCTTTGGAATTGAAAATACAAACCCAAACAAAGCAAAATCGACAAGTACAAAATTAAAGCCGGAAAAGAACAAATATGAATATATAAATATGGATTGGTGGCAGAATTTTGATGATGAAATTTTAAACGGATATATTATAAAAGCTGTAGAAAATAATAAAGATTTAAAAGTAGCAACACTTTCCGTGGAAGAATACTATCAAAAAATTGCTATTCAGAGAGCAAACGAACTGCCGTCGATTCAGGCCGGATTTATGCCGGGATACGGAAATTTTACGGGACATTCGCATGAAGGCTTCGGATTCCCTATAATTGCAAGCTATGAGTTGGATTTATTCGGCAAAAATCACAATAAAACAACCGCTCAACGCAAACTCTATGAAGCTTCAATACTTGATGAAAGAGCGGCATATATTGCAATAGCATCAGCTGTAGGTTCTTCTTATATAAACATTGTCCGTCTGGATTCCATGATAGATTTACAAACCGAAATAGTTGCTTTAAGAAAAGATATATATGAGATGATGAATTTATCAAATAAGGAAGGTATTGCTTCCACTTCCGACCTTGTCAAAGCTAATGAATCATATATAGCCGGTATTACAGATTTGACGGAACTAAAAAAACAAAGGACGCAATTATTACATTCTTTGGCGGTTTTGACAGGTGACAGCCCGAATAATATAGAAGAATTTGAAAGAATTGACTGGCATAACCTAACTTACAAAGGAGAACTGCCCGAATATGTAAGCTCTGAAATTATAACCCAACGCCCTGATTATATGAGAGCGGAAACAATGCTGGAAAAAGCCGGAATTGATGTTAAAATAGCAAGAAAAGAATGCTTGCCTTCAATAAACCTTGGCGGAGGTGTTTTATTTAACTCACAGCAGTTGGGAGATTTATTTACCACATCAACAGCCGCATGGGGATTAGGCGGAGGAATTATGCAGAGTATATTTGCGGGCGGAAGAATTAAAGCAAATCTAAAACTTAAAAAAATATCCTATGAAAAAAGTTTAAAAAATTATGAAAAAGTTAATTTAACCGCTATGCAAGAAGTCAATGATACTTTAGTTGCCGCAAATATGGACAAAGAAAAATTTTCAAAACAACAAAATATTCAACAATTGGAAGAAAAAGATTTTGCTCTGAATGAACTTAAATATAATGAAGGTGTTATTTCAAAACTTGACCTGAATCAGAGAAAAGAAAACCTTATGACTGTAAACAAAATGGTTTATTCAAGCCGGTTTGATTGCCTAATTGATTATATAAATTACTACAAAGCAGTCGGAGCAAAAGCTTAACGAATTATAAATGTTTCGCCGGTTCGTTTTAATCTTTGTTCAATTTTTCTGTACCATTTTAAAGGCTGCTGAAAAAGAGTCTCATATCCGTCAAAATTAGCATGGCTGATATCATAAAATTGCTTGTCACAAAGTTCTTCCAAATTTTTTGCAAGAGAATGAGTAAGCTCTTTTCTGTCAATTTTTTCATCTTTCGTGATTTCTATTCTTTTCCCGAATTCAACAAATACTTCGGGGCGATTATCACGCAAGAAAAAGTAATTTACACCCAAAGGAATAAGGGCAACTTTGCCGTGTCTTTTGGCAGCTTTTTCCACCATATAAGCAAGCCCTGATTGAAATTCTATCGGTCTGAAGTTTGGCGGTTTGATTATTCCCTGCGGAAACAAATACATGTTACAATTAGGATTATCTAGCTCATTTATTGCATAATTAATAGCCTCCATTGAAGCCTGCGGAGATTTTTTGTTAACGCTGAAGCATCCGGCATGTCTGAGCAGGGGAAATCTTTTTAATTCTTCCACCATTAATCGCATCTCCTGATTACAAATCCCGTTACACACAGCATAAGCTACAATGCCGTCCCACCAGTTTGAATGCGGAGCGTACATAATAACAGGAGTCTCGGGGTCTTTTGAATAAAAATTTTCAGCACCACGATAGCGAAATGCGTAAAAACGATTTTTCAACATTCCGAAAAAAACGATATCACCTACTATTTTCCAAAACCTCGATGTTGCCGCCGGACAAAACTTTTCGTACTTATTTCTTAGTTTCGTAGGCGGAACTTCTGAATACAACTCCGATAGATTAATCATACGACTATAATACACTGAAAATTGAAAGTGTGAATATTTTTTTACAGTAATGTTAAAAAAACTTAACATTATATAATTAAAAAATAAAGATTACCAATCACAATCTTTGTATAAATTTATTCCACATATTTGCCGTCAAATAGGTCCAGAATCATTTTCTCTTGGTCTGTTTCAATCTTTTTTATATCTGCTTGCGAAACCGATAATGCTTCTTCTTGCTGACTCGACACAGATTCCTTAGCTGTTTCTTCTATTTCAATTTCTTTTTGCTCTTTTTTAGGTTCAATCAGAGTTTTTTTTTCCGACTTATCTGATTCCGTTTTAATAGGACTAGCATCAGAACTCCCGGCCAGAACTATTTTTAGCGGAACATCTTTCCCATCAAATAATTTTTGTATAGCTTCCTGTATAATTTGTTTTTTATCAGTATCATTTATTTGAGAAATGGATTTTTCATTCTTAAAAGTTATAATTACACCTTCTTCGGAAACTTGTGCCGGAATTGCTATCTGTTTAAGCATAGCTTGAGTCGGAATACTGCTTATATTTGCAAGCAAAGCCTGCCACATAGATGCAATATCTTTTCCGTCAGGTTTTTTTGACATCGGCGGAGGTGTAAAAGAAACTTCCTCTTTCATAGCCGAAGTTGTTTCCTTAATTACAGACTTTTCCTGAATTGCCGGACTCGGTATTTCAGGGCGTGAAACCACTGTCGGTTTTACCTTTTCCGTGCTGACATTTCCGGCTTCAAGATTTTTTATCCTGTTTTGCAAATCTAACAAAGTTGAATTTTCTGTCATATTTGAAAGGTCGATAATACCTACCTCCAGCCACAAATGCTGATTAACAGCCAATTTTACTTCCTTTATATAATAAGCAATCCTTTCAATTAAAAATACAATTTGTTGTGTTTCAAGTCCTTGTGCTTGTGCTGAAATTTCCTCAATCTGCGGTTCATTCAAACCGGTTAATTCAGGAATAAGTTCTTTTGAGCAAGTTTTTGCAACAAGCAAATTTTTAAAATATTCGTGCATATTAATAAGAATTTGCAGAGGTTCATTACCTGAATTATAAATATTATTTATTAGTTTTATTGCTTCTGACGAATTTGAAGAAATAATTTTGTCAGAAAGTTTATATAGAAAATCAAAAGAAATTTTCCCCAAAATCGAATTAACATCCTCGGCTGAAATTTCCTTTGTGGTACCGAGAATACTTAATTGATCAAGCATAGAAATACTGTCTCTCATACCACCCGCAGAATTTTTTGCAATTATGTAAAGTGCCTCATCCGATACTTTTATTTTTTCCTCATCTGATATATATCTTAGATGTTTTACAATATCTGATGTAGTAATCCTTCTGAAATCAAACCTCTGACAACGGCTCTTTATTGTATCAAGAACCTTATGAACCTCTGTTGTTGCAAGTATAAATATTACATTTTCAGGCGGTTCTTCAAGTGTTTTTAAAAGTGCATTGAATGCATGTGACGAAAGCATATGAACTTCGTCAATAATATAAATTTTATATTTACCGTTAACCGGAACATATTGAATTTTTTCGAGTATATTCTGGGCGTCCTCAACTTTTCTGTTGCTGGCAGCATCAATTTCTATAACATCAATCGGAATAGAATTTGTTATATCCTTGCAACTTTCACATTCTCCGCAAGGATGAATTGTCGGCCCGTTTTTGCAATTCAATGATTTAGCAAGAATTCTGGCAGTAGAAGTTTTGCCTGTCCCTCTTGGTCCTGTAAATAAATAAGCATGAGAAATTTTCCCGAGTTCAATCGCACTTGTCAATGTTTTTTTGATATGCTCCTGACCTACGAGAGTTTCAAGCGTCTGCGGACGATATTTTCTGTACAAAGGTATATAATTCCCGCTCATAAACTAATTCTACCATAAAATTGTTTTTATGATTAATTACAATAACAAAATATATTTAAACATCCATCTTACGTTTTTACTCAAAAATAAAAAAAAATGAAGATTATAAACAATGATAAACTTCATATATCAACATGCGAAAATATTGATATTACTGAGTTGTAGCCACTTTACAAAAGTGTTTTGTAAAGATTTGTAACAATTTTATTTAAAACATTAAAGTTTTCCAAAAATATGCCGTTATACATGGCACAAAGGGACAATTTAAGGAAACAGAACAATGGGAATGGCAGCATCACAAGCTCGCTTGCTATCGTTGACAGCAAGGACACATGACGTCGAATTTGAAGCTCAAAGTATACAGAACTCTAAGCTTCAACTTTCAACGCAACAAGATGAAGTCTATCAGGACTATCTGAGAGCTCTTGATGCCGTTACTTTGACTTTTGCATCAACTGATTTAAATGGAACATCTTCAACGTTGACTGCAACATTTAATACTTTATTCTCGGAAATGGCAGCACCTACTGCTACAGGCAATCACTATGCCTTAATAACTGAAAGAAATTTGGTAGTTGTTTCTGATGAAATAGATGAAGGATATGCAAGTTTTGCGGACACTCAATTTACACAAAGTGCATATAACTTTGCAATGTTTATGTTATATGGTGATGAGTTCCAAGAAGCATTGGACGGTAATACAAGCAACGATGCCCGGCAGTTCTTAAATAGTTTACTTGAAAATTTAAATACTATGATAACAGGTGAAGATCCTGAAGATGGTGATTTACAAGATTTATTTGTAGATATGTTTGGCCCTCAGTTCTCCATAAACCATGGTTTATCATTTAACCAACTGTCACAATTATTACAGTCAGGAGGGAGTAGTAATGATGAACTTGCACAAACAATTTTGAGCAGATTCTTTAACAGACACGGCGGGGCGTTCTTTAACGAAACTGAATATCCGGATGAAAATGTATCAAAATTCAATTACTATATGAGAATGTTCAACGTTATTCAAGAACATGGCGGATGTATTTCAATAGATGACTTCAATGAAACCACAAACGATAATGCTGCAAATAACGCTGAATGGTTAACGGCAATGATACAAAGCGGTCATTTATCAATAGAACAAATCCATGTGGATAGTCACGGCAATGTTACAACAAGCGGTGTCGGTGTTGATTCTGACCAGAATATGAAATACTCTAATAACACCGAAATTGACAAAAGAGCCCTTGCAAAAGCAGAAGCAGATTATGAACATGCAATGAAAGTTATTGACAGAAAAGATAAAAAATACGATTTGGAACTCAAACGACTTGAAACCGAAAGAAATGCATTAACTAAGGAACATGATTCGCTTAAGAAAGTAATCGAAGATAATATCGACAAATCATTTGGTATATTCTCATAATCTAAATAACTAATCAACAAATCGGACGGATGAAATTATCCGTCCGATTTGTTATAATTCAATATTGTTAAAATATGTTAAGATACTAATTAGAAATTTATACACTAAAAGATTGATGAAAAACTTAAATAATAGTAGTAGACTATGGTAGCAGAGGTTGTTGTGAATAATAAAAATCAATTAAAAAAACAAATAGGCCAAGTTGAATTACAAATAAAAAGATTGCAAGCAAAATCCAACAATTCGGAAATCTATGATGATTTGTATAATTCGCTGATACTAAAAAAAGCCGTATTAAAAAAAGAACTCAAAGATTTGTCTAAAAACCCCTTAATTGAAAGGGTAAAAAAACTTATTCCACACAAAGAAAAATTAATTTGTGACTATTTTTCATAGTTTGTGGTATACTACTACTATACGATATCAAGGAGTAATCAAAAAGAGGGATAATAAATCCGCAATTAATTGGTCTTAGCCATTTTGGCGGTTATGCAAAGGGAATTTAAATATTGGTAGTAGCTAATTTTGAAGAAAAAAAATCTATACGAGAAGCTTTTGGTAAGAAATTGGAATTGCTGGGAGCTGACGATTCGGATATCGTGGTTTTGGATGCTGATTTATCAGCTTCAACACAAACTAAATTCTTTGCAAAAGCATATCCGGAACGTTTTTTCAATGTAGGAATTGCCGAACAAGATTTGATTACGACCGCTTCGGGGTTGGCTCTTACGGGCAAAATACCTTTCGCTGCAGCATTTGCAGTTTTTATTACAGGCAGAGCCTATGATCAGGTACGTATGTCCGTCTGCTATCAAAAAGCAAATGTCAAGATTGTAGGCACGCACGGTGGTATAACAGTAGGCGAAGACGGAGCAACACATCAGGCTTTGGAAGATGTTGCCTTAATGAGAGAATTGCCGGGAATGACGGTTATAGTTCCCGCTGATTGCAGAGAATGCGAACAGGTGATTGAGTATGCAGCAAAACATCAAGGCCCGGTTTATATAAGAATAGCCAGAAACAGCTTACCTGATATTTATCCCGTTGATTACAAATTTAATCCTAACAAGGCTTATATTTTGCAAGAAGGAACAGATGTAACATTGATTTCTAACGGAGATGTTCTTGCAGAAACAATCAGAGCTGCGGAAATTCTTGCTAAAAATAATATCAACGCAGAAATTATCAGTGTTCCTGTCGTAAAACCATTAGACAGTGAAACTATAATTAACAGCGCCAAAAAAACAAATTATATTGTCACAGTTGAAAATCATTCAATATATGGCGGACTTGGTTCTGCTATATGTGAATGTTTATCGGAAAATTATCCGACTAAAGTTTTGAGAATAGGAATCAATGATTCTTTCGGACAAAGTGGTGACTCAAAAGAATTGTTAAAAATATATGGGCTTGATTCCGCAAGTATTGCAAATAAGGTAATGGAAAAACTATGATACAACTAAGATCGGTTACAAAAAAATATAAAAATACTTATGCATTAAAAAATATCAATCTTGATATTTTATCAGGAGAGTTTGTATTTATAACAGGTGCTTCCGGAGCAGGTAAATCTACTCTCATGAAAATGCTATACAAAGAAGAAGTTCCTACTACCGGCACGGTTTTAATCGGCGGAATAAATATAGCAAATTTGCCGTCCGACAAAGTACCGAATTTAAGAAGATGTATGGGAATTGTATTTCAGGATTACAAATTGCTCCAAAATCAAACGGTATACGATAATATTGCTTATGTTATTAGAACTTTGGGGATAAGCACATCAGAAATAAGAAACAGAGTAACGGGAGCATTGAAAGTAGTAGGTCTTTTGGACAAAATTAATGCTAAGCCATCCGAACTTTCGGGCGGGGAGCAGCAAAGAGTCAGCATAGCAAGAGCATTGGTTAACGGACCACCGTTGTTGATAGCAGATGAACCGACAGGCAATCTTGACCCTAAAAACTCTCTGGAAGTTATGCAAATTTTGGAGCAAATTAACCAAAGGGGAATTACGGTTATTGTATCAACTCACGATTTTACGCTTGTTGACAGATTCAGAAAAAGGGTTTTGACTCTTGAAAACGGGGAAATTATAAGAGACATTCAGGCAGGTACTTATGGACAATAGCAGACAACAATTAAAGAAAACAGTAAAAAAACATATACCTAAAGATTGGCTCTGTGAACTTAGAATTGCCTATCGTATCTTGATGGAAGCCGTTAACGATATAATAAGAACCGGTTGGATTACAAACATAATTATAATAACAACAATGGTCGCAATTCTGACAATATTCGGTGTTTTATTCAGATTTACTCTCACTTTGTCCACCTTTGCAAGTGAGTTGGGTAATGTACTGGAAATCTCGGTATACTTAAAATCCAGTGCAAGTACTTCTACCGTAACCGACAGAGTAAGAACCGTGGAACATGTTAAATCCGTAAAACTTATTCCGAAAGAAGTCTCTTGGAACAGTATGAAAAAAGATTTAGGGCTGCATGATATGAATAATCCGCTCCCTGATACATTGAGAGTACGTGTTGATAAACCGGAAAATACGGCTGATGTTTGTACTAATATAAAATCTATAGCCGGAGTTGAAGATATCGGTTATGCAAAAGAACTTGCAAAGAAAATACAGATATTGAAGCATGTTGTTAATACTACTATGGTATTCGTGGTTTTAATTTCTGCAGCATTGACCATAACAATAATTAATAACACTATTAGACTTGTTATACAGGCAAGGAAAGAAGAAATAGAAATTATGCGACTCATGGGAGTTTCTAACTGGTATATAAAGATTCCGCTTGTAATGCAGGGAGCTTTTTATGGTTTTATTTCTTCAATATTTGCAGTTATACCGTTAAATTGTGTACAAGGATTATTATTACAAATGCATAAATTTTTCTTGATTCCGGCTCCTGTTTATGCACAAAATATAGTTATAATTTCTTTATTGCTTATTGGAACATCATTTGGTGCATGCGGCAGCTTGTGGTCAATCAAAAAGCACTTACAGGTTTAAAAAAGAGGTGGTTTAATGGATAAAACAATTGAATTAGTTAATGCGGTTAAAGACATTCAGGCAATGCCGAGTGTTATAGTTAAAGTTTTAAATGTAATGAAAAAGCCGACTGTCAGTATGAAAGAGCTTGGTGATATTGTAATTTATGACCAATCACTTACAATTAAAATTTTAGCACTTGTAAACTCCGCATATTATGGTTTTTCTCAGCAAATCAGTTCAATAAATATTGCATTATCACTTTTGGGAATGGTAAAAGTTAAGAATATTATTGTTGCTGTAGCAATGAAACCTATGATGTCCGGAGCCGGAGATAAAGAACTCTGGAAGCACTGTATAAGAGTTGCTGCCGGATGCGAATATCTTGCAAAATTAACAAAAATTATGGATGCTGATGAAGCATTTATATCCGGTTTTATTCATGATATCGGGAAAATGGTACTTACGATGAATAACCCTAAAATGTACGAAAAAGTAGTTGAAGTAACAAATGCCGGACACGACATTTTGGAAGTAGAAAAGAAATACTTTGATTCAGACCATGTAAGAACCGGTTCATTACTCGCAAAAAGATGGCAATTGCCGATATTGCTTGCAAATATCGTGTCCTACCACCATTCACCTGCTTTGTCATCAATTCCTGTTCCGTGTAATTTGGTTTGTGCTGTAGACAAACTCGTACAGGATGTTTTTGAACCTAACAAACTCGATAAAGATTTCTTAAAAACTATGGGAATTAATATTGAAGATGTTGAAGATTTAAGAAATACTATTTTACAAAAAGGTGAATTGTTAATTGCCGAATTAACCTAAGACAGGAAATATTATGTCAAGTCAAATTGTTCTTATCTCCGACGATTCCGATTTTTTTGATTTTATAAAATTAAAACTTGAGTTGCGCAAAAGTGATAAGCTACAAACATTACGTTTTGATGAAGTTCCGGAAAAAATAGACTCTTTACAAACTTCTGTATTAATAGTTAACAGCGAAAATCGTAACCAAAAAACAATCGATTTACTCAAAATATTTAACTATATGACACCTATTATTGTTACGGTTTATAATGATGATGAAACTTTCAAAAAGAAATGCTATAGAGCCGGAACTTTCGATTTTATCCCGCTTTTGACATCTGATTCGGAATTCAGAGCAAGAATGCTACCGGCTTTGAACCTTATATCAATATTGAAAAAAAGTAATCAATACAGAACTCTTTTGGTTAAAAATAAAATCTTAAGTAAAAATAATGAAGTATACATAAACTACGAAAATACAATTGACAGTGTCCTTGCAGAATTAAAAGAATCCAAAATTTCTGCCGTATTTGCAGCAATTTCTCCAAATGATAAAGATAAATATTTAATAAACCCAAATTCAATAGAAACTTTTTTAATTAACAATATCCGAAAAAATGATATTTTAATGAAATTTGCACATAATAAATATTATTTAATGATGTTTAATACTGATTTAATTTCCGCTGAAAAACATTGGAATAAAATAATAAAAAATTTTAACGGAAAATTATATGCGGGTTTTATCAATATTACAAACCAAAATCGTCAACAATTAATAAGCAATGCCCTTTTTAAATTAAATGAGGCTTTTAACTCGGAAATTATTGATACGGAATCAGAAAAATTTTCACAAGATAATTCAACATGCAAAAATTTTAAGCTTTACAGAAAAGAAAGAGAACAAAAATACAATAAATTGGTGACTCCTGTTTTTTACAGACTCCAGCAAAAATATATGAACCGACTTGTCGGAGTTAAAATTGAACAAGACTTTGATAAAGATAAAGGGTGTTTTAATATTATAGGAAAGCACTTCTGCGCATATTTCAATATTTCAAGTCCGGGATTTTCAAAAGTTAATATTGATATAACTATACAAAAAGATAACGAAGAATCCGATTCAAAAAAATTCTCATTTGACACAAATGAATTTGATGAAAATCTTCTTGAAGATTTATTGGAACAATTTATAAGTGAAACAAAAAATTATTGATAAATGGTGAGATTATGACCGTTCTGAATACTAATGATTCATTAATTGTAATAATTGATATACAAGAAAAACTACTGAATGCCGCATTTAACAAGGATAAATTAAAGAAGAAGTCCGAAACACTTGCAAAAACAGCTAATATTCTTGAAATACCATGCATTATAACAGAACAATACCCAAAAGGACTTGGCAAAACAATTCCTGAGATAGCAAATAATTTGTCAGATAAACAGGTAAATTATTTTGAAAAAGTCGAATTCAATGCTCTTAAAAATATTGAACTCTTAAACTTGTTAAAAAATTTAAACAGAAAGCAGGTAATCCTTACGGGAATCGAGACTCATATTTGTGTAAGGCAGACTGCAGAAGCATTAGTCCATGAGGGATTTGATGTTTCAATTGTAAAAGATATATGCGGAAGCAGAGCAGAAGAAGAACACCTTGCCGGACTTGATATTATGAAACAAGAAGGATGTTTTATAAAAACAACTGAAATGGTTCTATTTGAACTTTTAAAATCCGCTAAACATCCCAAGTTTAAAGAACTTCAAATGTTAATCAAATAAAAGAAGAGGATGATTTTAGAATCATCCTCTTCTTTATCAAAACTATATTTTGCGTTTACGAGCAGCTTCGGATTTACGTTTTCTTTTAACGCTCGGCTTTTCATAGCGTTCACGTTTTTTTACTTCAGAAAGAATTCCTGCTTTTTGGATTTTCTTTTTGAATCTGCGTAAAGCGCTTTCTATTGATTCATTTTCACCAACTTTAACTTCTGCCATTTTATATTTTCACCACCTTTATAGCATATTGTGTACAAAAAAAGCATAATACAAACGATTTTTAATTGCAAGCATGCCAAAATACTTATCGGTGAATATACATGGCAAAATTTAACCTTTACTCAAATTAACCGGCTTCAAGATATGATTTATAATCTTCGATATTTTTTGTTTCTCTCAACTTCCTTATTGCAATATTTTCCAACTGTCTTATTCTTTCTTTGGAAAAACCCATTATATTTCCTATTTGTTCAAGTGTTTTTGGTTCTTCTTCATTTATGCCAAAACGTTTCTTAATTATTTCCTGTTCTCTTTTATCCAGAACACTTATTAATTTAATAACGTCATTTTCTTGTAAGCTGTTCTGAGCACAGTTTTCGGGCGAAACGTATGTATTATCTTCAACATAATCCTGTATACACAAATCATCCGTTACAAGTGTGTCCAGACTTACTGGCTCGGTTTTAATAGCATTTTTCACTTCCTCTATTTTATGCAACTCTAAACCTGAAAGTTTTGCTATAGTTTCATCATCTTGATTCAGAGTATCATCCGAACAAATTTTGCTGCACGCTTTTTTATACCGTCTTATCTTTTCAAGCATGTGAACGGGAATCCTTATCGTCCTTGCGTGATTTGAAATAGCTCTTATAATGGTCTGTTTTATCCACCAGGTTGCATAAGTTGAGAACTTAAAATTTTTTTTGTAATCAAATTTTTCTGCTGCCTTAATAAGCCCTAAAGAACCTTCTTGCACCAAATCCATGAATAAAACACCTTGCCCGATGTATTTTTTCGCAATACTCACAACAAGCCTCAAATTTGCCTGAACAAGTTTATTTATGGCTTTTGTGCGTTCTGCTCCGCTCGTTTCTTTAATAATTCTTCCCAGCTCGATTTCCTCATCTTTTGTAAGCATCTTTTTTCTGCCTATCTGTTTTAAATACATCTGCAAAATATCGTCATTATTTACAATTGTACTGAATGTTTTAGGCTCGTCTTTTTCCTGAATATTATCAATATATTCTACTTCATCACAAATATCTTCCATGCTATTTATATTCCTCCCACTTAAATCCTTTTCTTAAAACTAAGACTGTTTTTTTCTAAAAAAGTTCCCGGGGTAAATGTAAGGAGGGTGGAAGTTGAAAATGGAAAATGGAAAGTTTTTTAAGTGAATGAGTGAATAGGTGAATAGGTTCGTTATAGAAAAGACCTTGGTTTTTATTTGTAGTCCGCAGTTTTTATTATGAGCGAAGCGAATTAAACTCACTTATTAACTTAATCACTCAGTCACTCATTCCCCCATTCACTTAAAAAAGTCGCAGGTTGAGCATACTTGCCCAACGAAATAAGACAAAAATAATATTAAGAAATATGAACACAGATTTTTGAAGCTATTATTGTGTTTTAACTATTGACGAAATTTATTTCCGCTTAGTCGGGCAATTTTTGAACTCCAAAATACTTAATATATGTGTGTGTAAGTTAAAATTTTAATAAAAGAAAGTAGGTAATTATGGCAGTAGAATTTAAGCCCTTTAGAAGTCTTATTGGTTATGCTGGTGAAAAGCAGAATTTTGTTACAAGAATGACCAATAAATATGGCGATGAACATTTGTATTTGTATTCAACTAATAATTTACACAATACTCCCCCACGCTTGGTTAGAGAAAAGCATTATTCTAAACCATACTGTGAATCAGAGTATTGTCCAATTGAACGTAAGATGTTTGCAACTCCGATAGATAATCCTACAGGAGAGGAAGCACGACAGGCGATCTATCATTATGAGTCAAAAATTACCCGTGACCCATATGAATTGCAAAAGTTCAAAGTTGAAAAACCTTTAAACGGACATCCATCTCCCCTCGTTCCTTCTCGCAGAGTAGAAATTGTAAACGGTAATATTAAACTTGATTTATTGGTAAAAAACGGAGAAGTCATTGGTATTGGACCTAAAGGATATAAAATCGGCAACCTTGCAGAATATCCGGAATTAATGCAGAATTTAACAAAAAAATGGTTGAAAAAGCTTAATGAAGTTTTGCCGAAAATAAAATAAATGTATTGCGAGTTCGGTAATTGAAACCGAACTTGTTCACAGTTACATAAGGCGGGCAAAGCTAAAACGTGCCCGCCTTTATGATTTTTTTGTGCACACTTCGTTTTGCACGTCCTACAATTATTTAACGCAGTCATTTTTCTTTTGAGCTATAATAAATATAAACACAGAAGTAATTGGAGAATTAGAATATGAGCAAATATTTGTTAGAAGTAGGTGTTGAAGAACTTCCTTATAAATTTATACCTATGGCGATTAGTCAATTAGAGGACGGATTTAAAGCGTTTTTTAAAGATAACAACGTAAATTACGGAAATATAAAAGTTATGGCAACACCAAGGAGATTGGCGGTTTTAGTTGACGGACTTTCCGATTCTCAGCCTGATGTTGAAAAGGTTGTCAAAGGCCCAATCGCAACTGTTGCTTATGACGAAAATAAAAACTTAACCCCCGCAGGACTTGGATTTGCTAAGAAAAACAATGTTAATCAGGAAGATTTATACATACAAGATAATTACGTTTATGCAAAGATTTCTATCAAAGGTAAAGATACAAAATCTTTGCTGCAAGAAAACGTGCCTGTTATATTTTCCAAACTTCAAGGCCCGCACTTTATGAGATGGGGAGCAAATGACGTTAAATTTTCCCGTCCTATTCGCTGGGTGCTTTCAATTTTAGACAATGAAGAAGTTAAAATCAGAATAATTGACAAAGATTCTTCTAATATTACGAACGGACACAGATTTTCGACTCAAAACATTGTGATTAATAATCCTGATGAATATGTTAACAAGCTTCGTGAAGCCTGTGTAATCGTTGACCAAAACGAAAGACGGGAAAAGATTCTTGAAATTACGAATATTGAAGCGGAAAAATTGAATGCAAAAACAAAGATTTCGGATGATTTGCTTGAAGAAGTTACTTTTATCGTAGAATATCCGGTTGCCGTTGTTTGTAATTTTGATGAAGAATTTTTAACAATTCCGCAAGAAGTTGCCGTTACGGTTATGGAAACCCATCAGAGATATTTTGCTCTATATCAAAAGGATACCGGCAAGTTAATAAATAAATTTGTGACAATAACAAACTATATAGGAAATGAATTTGAAAATATCAAAGCAGGGAATTTAAGAGTAATTAAGGCTCGTCTTGATGATGCCGTATTCTTCTTTAACGAAGATACTAAAAAGCCTCTTGAATCCTATGTTGAAAACTTAAAAGGCATGACTTTCCAAAAAGGAATGGGTTCGGTTTATGACAAAACTCAAAGAATAATAAAACTTGCAACCTATATTAACCCGAGCGAAACAGTAAAGAGAACGGCAGAACTTTGCAAAGCCGATTTAGCAACAAATCTGGTTTTTGAATTTACCGAACTGCAAGGATTTATAGGTGCGGATTATGCTCGTGTTTCCGGAGAAAAACCTGAAGTATGCGAGGGTATAAAAGAACATTATTTCCCTCTTAATGCAGATTCAGAAACCGCCAAAACTCCGGCAGGACAAGCCGTCGGAATAGCAGATAAAATCGATACAATTTGTGCGGTATTTGTTTCCGGTAAAAAACCGACAGGTTCTTCAGACCCGCTTGGTGTAAGACGTGCCGCCCTAGGTATTATTAAAACAATACTTGAACATAATTTAAACATAGACATATCAAAACTTATAAAATATGCTCTTGAACTATTACCCGTAAAAGCTGATGTAAGTGCGGACATTGAAGAGTTTTTTGTTCAAAGACTTATTATATTCCTGAACGATAAATACAAAAAAGAGATTTTGGAAGCATGCGTCGGAACAGACAACGGCACTCCATGCCGGAATTTGTGTGATTATGTAAAAAGAGTTGAAGCTGTTTCGGGCATTCTTGATGAAAAACTTATTGAAAACGCAAACAGAGTTTTAAGAATACTGAAAGAAGATGTAAATATTCCGACAAATCCGTCTTTGTTTACATTTGAGGCTGAAAAAAATCTTTATTCGGCAATTAATAATACAAATTTTAACGGAGACTATAAGGAATACTTAAAAGATTTGACAAACTTAAACCCTGTAATTACAAAGTTCTTCGAAGATGTGTTGGTTATGGATAAAGATGAAAAAATAAAAAATAATCGTATAGCACTCTTGAAGGAACTCAAAAATAAGTATATAATATTAACAGATTTTTCCAAAATACAGGGATAAAGTGTAAATAAAGAGAAAAAAGATTATACGGATATTTCAAGGGTTTCGAGCCGAATTGTAAATATTTGTAACAACTTTCCAAAAATTAGTCAATTTTTTCTTTCAGGAGACTTTATTATAATACAAGTGAAGGTGAAGTAAAGGAACAAACATTATGTTTAATCTAAAGTTTCTAAAATCATTAAAAAACGCAATGAATCCTAAAGCAGACTTATTGGCATTTTCTCAGAGCCAAAAGTTAGCTAATGAGGATTATATAAAGTATCTGTCCGGAACAGAACTTAAAATAAAGACTGACGAAGAAAGGCTAGAAGCAATGGTCAGACAACAATTACGAGAAGAATTTCCGAATATTGAAAAGAGTTCTTCTTACGACTTACTTGTGGATGCAGTCATTCACAACTACAAGTCAAAACAGCTTCAAGCCGCCGATGAAACCGCAAAAGCGGATTGACCTTTCATCAAATTTACTACACTACGACGGCTTGAAAAGTGATTTTCAGCCGTTTTTAGTTTTCGATTAATTTTAAACAGAATTGTAAATCTTTGTAACAATTTTTAAAAATTAGGCAATTTTTTTTAATTCGGATACTTTATATATATGGAATAAGTTAAAAAAGGTATATCAATATGGGTATTCAATTTAATCCAAAAGTCAATCCAAATGTAAACGCAATCGAGCAATGGCAAGGCAAACTTGGCGGTTTGACTGTGCAACCTCGTGTCGGGGAAGTTTCAACCGGCAACGAGTGGGGTATTTCTATTCCGGCCAACTTCGGTTTTACAACTGATGAAAGCGGTAATAAAGTCTCATTAGGACAAGACGGCATAGGTCTAGCTCACAAAGATCCAAGCGAATTTAAGCTAATGTTGATTGCTTAACAAAAATTTTATCAAAAAAAGCAGGGCAACTATGTGTTGCTCTGCTTTTTTGCGTTTAAAATTATCTTATAAATGTGTAAATTGTCGGTGCATTAAACGGTTTGTGTTCTCTGACACAGATAAATGCTTTTAATGCGTAAATAACATTAACTACCCACAATACTAAACATACTAATTGCCCTAACAGAGGAATTAAGTTAATTAAAATACATACGATAAATAATGAAATTTCAAAATTAAATAATGCAGCCGTAATTGATTTTTCATCCGGCGTTAGATTGTCTTTATTCAACCAAACAATAAGCGGTGCGATAAACCCCAAAATAATTGCGCCTAATGCGCCAAACATCAATAAACCGTCATTTTTCATAAAAACTCCCTTCATTCTTGCTTAATTTATACCACACAAATTAATTATAATTTACTTGAAAAATATTGTAAATATTTGTAAACATTTTTAATAAAAGTGAAAATGAGCAAAAAATAAATACTTTATATATATGTAAGATGTAATCAGGAATATTAAGAAGATGACTACAGTTAACAACGCAAATTTATTTAAAGAAGTCGAGAATTTGTTCGGTCAAAGAACAAGCTATACCGGCAGTTCCTCTGCATCTTTCGATGATATAGCATGGTTCAGCAATGCAATAAAAGGTTCCGGGGAAAATAATAATGACAAAAATGACAAAACTGAGACTAAAATAAAAACCTTAAAGAACTTAGCTCAAAAGATAATTAATGTAATTAATGCAAAAATGGCAGCAGAAGAAGAAACTTCTGAAAGCAATGAAAAAATTGAAAAAGGAAACAATACCGGCAAAGAAGTCAAAGAAACAACTGAAAAACAAATTGAAGATATACTTGCAAGTGTTGATAGTAATGTGAACTCGATAAATGAAGCTTTGGCTGCTATTGAAAAGTTGGGCGGAGATGACTCCGACGGACTTGAAGGACTTAAAGAAAAACTGGAAGAACAAAAAGAATTAATAGAAGCTGCGATTGAAACACTTAAAAACTCAAATGATGAAAAAGAGATTAGCTCTGCATTAGAAACAATAACTACATGCCAAGGAATTATTAGTGATTTGGTAAGCAGAGTTGACGTTATAACCGACGAAATTAATAAACAAACAGAAACAGTTGCGGATTTGACAACAACAATAGAGTCACAACAAAGTAATGCAGAAAACTTATTAGCCGACGGACTTAAAGCTATTGAAGGTATTGTTGTTGAAACTTCAAAAGAGGGTACAACCAACGTAAGTTATATTGCAAAAGGCGGAGAAGAAGTTGCCGAAGGAATGGAAATACAGGCAGCAGCTGCAGCTGCTACAATCGGTACATTAGGTACCGGGGCAGGAGTAGCGGCAGAAGCGGAAACAAAAGCAATCGACCTTATTGAAGCCGGTGAAGTTCATATATCCGAAGGCTCAAAGAATTTAACATCTCTCGGTTCCGCATTGGGCAAACTGGGCGATTCAATGAAAGATGTATCAGCATACTCAACAACAATAGGAAGTGCACTAAATCTAGCCCAGGAAGTAATAGGAAGTTATTCAAATAAAGCTAACGGCTTTATTACCGCAACAGGAAGTTGGAGCACAATAAAATCAGCAAACGAAGAACTGGATAGAGCAGTTAAAGACTATAAAGGCGAAAATAAAGAAAAAGAAGTTAAAAAAGATACCTTGTTCCAATTCAATGTTAAAGAAAAATTCAAATTAGACGAAGCTATAGCGTAAACATGCTATTATGCTTCCATTTTTCTGTTGTGCTCGTAATCATAAGTACCGGGGAATACATTTAAACCGGTCTTTTTGCGTGTCATTAAATATTGCATCTTTGGTATTAAAGTTGACAAGAACAATGCTGCAAATGCAAAACCTGCCATAAAATTAATTCCGCTGCATGTAATATTCTTGTTTTTAACTGTATTCAAAAGTTCTTTATCTACTTTTCCGTTTTTTGCCCTTTTACAAATATCCGAAATATAGTCATTCATTTGAGATTTTAATTTATATAAACTCTTATTGGAAACATATTTATAAGGATCGACATTTGCTTCTTTTGTAAAGTTTCTGAATGATTTATCAAGCAATTTCGGGTCATTAATTTCGGCAACATTAAATGCATCAATTATTTGCTGCTTTGTAACTACGGCTTCGCCTTCACGCAAAGGCTGCAGTTTCGACATTTCTTTGATTCTTGTCAGAATATTCCCATCTTTTATAAAAGGTTCCAACTCTGACACTTTAATAACCTTTAGAGGTTCTGTTTGTTTTTTCCCGATTTTATTACCGACTTTTTCCAAGAACGACAATTTTCCTTCTTCAAATTTTATTCCTTCGGGAAGTTTTATTTCCGAATCTTTTACACCTTGAGCAAGTTTTTTAAACTCTTCAACAGACAAACTTCCGCCTTTTGAATCGATAAATTGAGAAAGGTGTTCATGCAATATATTTGCAGATTCCGGATTCAAGCGAGTTGCCCTGCCATGCTCAATCAGGTTAAGTATGTTGCCGACATGTCCGCTTGCCCACATATAGAAATAAATTGAGCCTAAGTCTCTAAATGCGATTTCATTTCTTTCTTCTTTTGTACGGGCATTAATCATTCTTCCGCCTGCGACACCGAAGTCCGTTGACAATAATTGTCCCGTATGAGTATTTTCAATAGCATTCGTAAATATGTTCATTGCTGCTACTGCAGAACCTTTGAATGACGGATTATTGTTATTTTCAGATTGATTTGCCGTTTGATTTTGCAGGTTTTTATTTGCTAATTCTTTTTCTTTTTTGTCATGATTTATGACTTTTGTCAGATAGTGATTAAGTCTGGGCACAACAAATCCTATAAACAGATTAGCAATTAATATGCTTGTAACAACTTTTGCTCCCTTTAAAGCTGCGACTTTATTTTGAGTTATGTTCGGTTTCTTAATACCGTCTTTCATATAATTTTTAAACGGAGTTCTCAATACGTCATCCGTTCCTACATCAAAATTAATCCCGGGAGTACCTAAGTATTTACTAAGAATTTTATCGCCCCATTCATTAAGCACTTTTACACCCCAAAGCCAAACAATAGCACCGGTTGTTTCTTCTATTATTCTTTCTCTTGCTTCTTCTTTCCCGCCTCTTTTATAAGCCTGTAATGTTCTTCCGCCTGTTACAGTACATTCCAATGCAATAATCGGCGGCAAGGCATCAGCTTTGGTCATTGCTGTTATCGCTTTTGCCAAACTCGGCTTCCTCCCGCGAGCAAAACTTATATTTGTATTATTGTCTATTGTATTCAATTTATTGCTACTTTCTATAACTTCGGCTGTTTAATTAAAACATGTAAATAAATTAAATTGCTCTTTTTTTGCAGAATTGTTACATTTCTAAATATTTGTAATTATTTTTCTAATCATTGCTTGCTTTTGAATTTTGTTTTGTTTACAATTTCCCTTGAATGTACACATTAGTCAAATATAAGGAATAGCAAAATGAATCCTATTATCAAAAATTTAGAATCAGAATACACAACAAGAGAATTACCGGAAATGAACCCCGGTGATACAGTTAAAGTATTCTGCAGAATCGTTGAAGGTAATAAAGAAAGAATACAGGCATACGAAGGTGCTATTATTGCTGAGCATGGTTCAGGCATAAATAAGACAATCACCGTAAGAAAAGTATTCCAAGGCGTTGGCGTAGAAAGAGTATTCTTGGTACACTCTCCGCGTATTGATAAAATACAAGTATTGAGAAAAGGTGATGTTAAACGTGCTAAATTATACTATTTAAGAGAACGTTCAGGCAAAGCTACTCGTATTAAGGAAAAAATTGAAAAGAAATAAGGTTCACATTCACTGGTATCCCGGTCACATAGCAAAAGCCGAACGCCAGCTTAAAGAGAAATTGAGTCTG
>JAEEGL011362244.1_pt1 | contig 26579 bp, 18 predicted proteins | sample 9134231 | NCBI WGS metagenome assembly JAEEGL01 (sample SAMN16246548, study PRJNA631951) | gut metagenome | biome: gut microbiome; feature: rumen; material: fiber-attached | host: Bos | place: Iran: Karaj | collected 2018-10 | reverse complement strand
ATGGGATTGTATCTTGCCGTCGACGGTGACACCGCCGTGGGCGAGGATGGACTTGGCCTTGTTGCGGCTGATGCCGTCCAGGCTGTTCATGACAAAGTTGAGCAGTTTGTCGGGCTGCTTGACCTCGCGGACAACGGCTTTATCGTCGTTGCGCGGTACTCGGTGGTCGTGGCGACGTGGCATTTCTCTAGAGTTAGCAGTTAATAGATAACAGTTAATAATGACTATTAGTCGAAGATGTGACGCAGTCGCGAGAAGATGCGGCTCTTGTCACCATCGCTGGGCTTGACGTGTTCACCGCTGTTCTGCAACATGGTGATGGCCTCTTTTTCCTTCTCATTCAGTTTCTCGGGCATGTAGACCATGACATTGATGAGCAGGTCGCCGGTGCCGTAGCGCTCAGGCGAGGGCAAGCCCTTGCCGCGCAAGCGCAGGATGCTGCCGGGCTGTGTACCGGGTTTGATGGTCACACGTGCCTTGCCGTCGACGGTGGGCACCTCGACCTTGCCGCCGAGTACTGCCGTCGGTATGTCAAGCATCAGGTTGTAGATGAGGTCGTTGCCGTCGCGGGTGAGTTGGGTGTCACGCACCTCTTCAATCACCACAAGCAAGTCGCCGGGCATGCCGCCGCCTGCAGCGTCATTGCCCTGGCGCGCCATACGCAGGGTCATGCCGTCGGCCACACCGGCAGGGATATTGATGCTGACCACTTCCTCCTTGCGCACAAGGCCCTTGCCGCTGCAGTGCGGACAGGTCTCCTTGATGCGCTTGCCGCTTCCGCCACAGGTGTGGCAGACGCTCTGGGACTGCATCGTGCCGAACATGGTGCGCTGCATGCGCACTTCCACTCCCGAGCCGTTGCAGGTGGGACAGGTCTCGAGTGCGGTGCCGTTCTTTGCTCCAGTGCCGTGGCAATGGTCACAAGACTTCATGCGGGGTATCTTCAATTTCTTCTCGGCTCCCTTGGCAATGTCGCTGAGGGTCATCTTGACACGCACGCGCAGGTCGGTGCCGCGCTTCACGCGCTGGCTCTGAGCACCGCCACCGCCAAAGATGTCCCCGAAACCACCGAAGCCACCGAAACCGCCAAACAGGTCACCAAACTGGCGCAGGATGTCATCCATCGACATGCCACCGCCATAAGCGCCACCGCCGCCCATCTGCTCACCAGCAAAACCGAACTGGTCGTAGCGGGCACGCTTGTCGGGGTCGCTGAGGACGTTGTAGGCCTCGGCAGCCTCCTTGAACTTCTCCTCGGCGGCCTTTTTCTCGGCATCGCTCTTTCCTTGCTGTTTGTCGGGATGGTACTGGATGGCCAACTTGCGGTAAGCCTTCTTCAGGTCATCGGCAGAGGCATTCTTGTCGACACCCAGCACCTCGTAGTAATCTCTCTTCTGAGCCATATCGTTTTCAGTTTCTTGTTCTTAGTATTCTTAACTGCCGACGACCACCTTGGCATGGCGCAGCACCTTGTCGTTGATCATGTAACCCTTGATGGTCGTGTCGATGACCTTGCCCTTCATCAAGGGGTCGGGAGCGGGGAACATCGTCACTGCCTCGTGGACATCGGTGTCGAAGTCCTTACCTGTCGAGTCGATAGCCTTAACGTGCTGGCTCTCGAGGTATTTCACAAACTTGCTGTAGATGAGGTCGACACCCTCCTTGAGGCTGTCGAGGTCACCGCCCTTGTTGATGGCATCGAGGGCGCGTTCCAGGTCGTCGACCACGGGCAGGAGGTCGCGCATGGCGCTCTCGGCACCGTTCTTAATCAAGTCGGCTTTCTCCTTGAGGGTGCGTTTGCGGAAATTCTCAAAATCAGCCATGAGGAAAAGGTATTCCTTCTTCTCATGCTCTATCGCAGCCTCAAGTTCCGCTATTTTCTTCTCGGGGTCTTCGGGAGCATTCTGCTCATTCTCATTGGTCTGCTGCTCGGTATTCAGGACCTCCTGGTCTTGAACCTCCTCCTGAGCAGGCTTAGTTTCTTCGTTTTGGTTCTTTTTCTTTTTAGACATATCGTTGTTGTGTTAAAATCGTGTTACCTAATGGCAATTGCAAATACCAGTCCAACGTGCTGACATCACAACTGCAGGACAAAGGTGGCGCAATCGGCAAAAGTGTCAGCCGCCTGTTCTGCCAGAATGTCACCATCAAAGATGCCGAACACGGTCGAACCCGAGCCCGACATGGCGGCATACTGTGCCCCGGCATCCATCAGGCGGGCCTTGATGAGCCACAACTGCGGCAGCGCGGCAAAGACGCTCGGCTCAAAATCGTTGGCCAGCAGGCCGTCCCATGCTTGGACGGGGCGGGCGATAATGTCGGCCAAAGCCGTCTCAGGCAGGCGCGGTGTGACACGGCTATAGGCCGTGCGCGTGTCCACTCCCATCGGAGGCTTGACCAGCAGCAGTGTTTTGCCCTTGAGGTCGACGTCGATGGGTGTGAGCCTGTCGCCGATACCCGTTGCCAGCATCGGGCGGTTGTAGACAAAGAAGGCGCAGTCGGCCCCAAGTGTCACTGCCATGGAAGCCAGGTCGGTATCGTCGATGTGCAGTTCAAACATCTGGTTGAGCATCATCAGGGCATGGGCAGCATCGCTGGAGCCGCCTCCCAGCCCGGCACCGTCGGGGATGCGCTTGTAGAGGTGCATCGCCACCGGCGGCAGGCCGTAGCGGTCTTGCAGCAAGCGGTAGGCCCTCATGACCAGGTTTTTTTCGGTCGGGCAGACCACGGGATTGCCGTAGCAGGTGAGCGTCGATTCATCACCAGGTGCAGCGACAATTTCGAGCGCATCGGTAAGGGGTACGGGAAAGAACACGGTCTCGATATTGTGGTAACCGTCGGGGCGACGCTCCACAATGTTGAGTCCCAAATTGATTTTTGCGTTAGGGAAAGTTATCATGTTATTGCGTTTACAGGATGGGGCTGAAGAGCCTCACGACAGACTCCATGGCCTTCTGCACCAGTGGCCTCTGTTTCCACTTTGCCAGACTCAGCCGCGTGCATTGATCCATATCGGCGATGAAGATGTCGGTCATCTGCTGGTTGAATTTCTTGCCATAAATCACCGCATTGAACTCGAAGTTGTGCTCAAAACTCCTGAAATCGAAGTTCGTGGAGCCTGTCGTGACAAACTCGTCATCGACGATGAGCACTTTGGCATGCAGCACGGTGGGCTCATAGAAGTAGACCTTGATGCCTGACTGCAGGCATTCCTTGATGTAGGAGCGCGTAGCAAGTCTCAGTGCCATCGAATCGGGGTAACGGGGTATCATGAGCCTGACGTCAATGCCTGCCAGTGCCGCACTCTGCATCGCCTTGAGCAGGGAGTCACTCGGCAGGAAATAAGGCGTCTGGAGATAGACTTTGCGTTTGGCGAGCGTGATGGCCTTGAAGAAGACCAGCGAGACGTTGTTCCATCGGTTGGTGGGTCCGCTACCCAGCATCTGCACGATGTAGTCGTTGCTTGCCGGAGGCTCACTGTAACGCATGGTCTTGGAGGTGAGCAACTCTCGCGTGGTGTAGTTCCAATCGATGGCGAACGAATACTCCAGGGCTGCCACCGACTCGCCGTGGACGCGCAGGTGGGTATCCCTCCAGGGCTGCCACTTCCTGTCGCCGACGACATAGCGGTTGGCGATATTCATGCCGCCCACATAGCCCACTGAGCCATCGATGACGACAATCTTGCGGTGGTTGCGCCAGTTGATACGGAAAGCAAACTGTGTGAACGTCAATTCCAAGAAGGGGTGAACGGCAATTCCCGCTTCACGCATGCGCTTGAGCACACGCGGGCTAAAGTAGAACGAACCGACGTAGTCATAGAGCACCCTCACCTGAACGCCCTCGCGGGCCTTGCGCATGAGCAGGTCGATGAGCCTGCGTCCTGTCTCATCGTTCTCGATGATGAAGTATTGCACATGAATATACTGCGTTGCAGCCTCGATATCGCGCAACATCGCCTCAAACTTGTCTTTACCTGTCGTGAACACCTCGATGTCGTTACCGGTGAACATGTGTGGCTCGGCCAACTTGCCCACCAGCGAGATGAGTTGCCGTGATTCATCACCGAGTTCATCGGGCACCTCGACAGTCTTGGGGAAGTCGTTCATGCGCCGCAGTTCACGCAGGTCGGCGCGCGAAATCAGGCTCATACCCTTGAGGCTGCGGCCAAATACCAGATAGATGAGAAGTCCCACGATGGGCAGGAGCAGCAGCACCATTACCCACGCAATCGACTTGACAGGGTTGCGGTTCTCGCTCAAGATGACCACAATGACTGCCAGCACAGACAAGGCATACAGCACCACGAGGATGTTGTAGACCACATTGGCATATGGGAACAATTCTGCTAGCAGCACGGGTTAAGGTTTTGTTCAGGTCATCAACTAATCTCTACAAAAACAACAAGGGACGTGACAAGTCACGCCCATCTCGCTTTTTTTCAACATGTCCACAAGGGCTGCGCCCCGATGCTGTCACATCAGCGCACGACGACCTTGCGTGACCACTGGCTGCCGCATTTCACGATATAGAACCCCTTGGGGAAGTCTACCGAGGTGCGCTGATCGGCAGCGACGCGCACCACCTTGATCAACTGGCCAGTGATTGAATAGACATTGAAAACGGCGTCACTATTGCCTGCCGTGAAAACGATGCGCCCCTCGGCCCCCTGTGCGACAGGACCCGTGGCAGCGTTCTCAATGCGCTGCTGCAGGTAGTTGTCGGGCGTCGGAACGGCCTGGGCCATACCGATCACCAACAAGCAGGCTAATATGTAGAGTACACGTCTCATCTTGCGTTTTCGTTTCGTTTCAATCTGCAAAGATAGGTCATTTTTGTAAAAAGTTCAAAAAAATTGCAGATTTTCGTCCTTTTTTCATCCTTTAGACGGCCGAAAGTGCAAAAAGTTACATCTGAATCGGTCAATTAACAAGAATTAATGGGGCCTTGGAGCGTTCGCGCAGCAAACGGGGATACAACAGATAACATAGGCACAATGCCACGCTGGATGCAACATCGAATAAAGACAACTGTGACAACCAAAAACAACTTTTCAGTTTGTTGCTTTTCAAGTTGTCATGATGTTTTAACCCCAGAAACTGCTGGTTGGGGAATTGAGTGACGACCTTATCGGCGCAGGCGTTTCAGCACGGCAGCAGCCAAGCGTTTCAGCCGCATCAACGCGCCTGAGGGATAGAGTTTTCCGTACTTCTTCATGGCCCGACGGGGATTCCCCGTGTTGAACATCTGCCAGAACCCGTCATAGTCATCGGGGCGCACAGCGCTGTGTTCCAACGAGGGGTTGGCCTTGACAGCCATCTGATAATCAACGCTTTCCAACTTCACTTGGCAGCGGTCGAGAAGTTCACGGCCCTTGGCTGTGTGGACAATGACCAGGCTGGTTCCCTTATCGTCATCGAGATGCGGCGCGACAGTCTCGATGCCCCAAAAATCGGCCAACGTGAGGTCGGCGCCACTGTGCCCACCCTTGAACCGGCAATTGAAACAACTGGGACGCATACTGTAATTCTTGATGAAACAGCCCATGAATACATCATCGTCGTGCAAGCGGCTCTTTTTCCCGATGAGCACCGAATAGTTTCTCCACCCTGTGGTTTTGCTACGGAAATTCACCCGGGTAACCATTGAACGGCCAGCGGTTGAAGCCAGGTGCTGACGCCACACCTTGGGACTGGGCACGCCATGACAAGCCACCTCGACAAGAAACAGACCCTCGTATTCCTGCTTGAGGAAGAGCCGCAGGCCGGCAATCTGGCACGGCGTTCCCGTGAAGAGGACCTTGCGCCCCTTATTCTTGAGCAAATCCTCAACAAGCAGGTAGTTTTCACCGATAACCGACTGGACATACTTGCTCCCGAGGAACCGGGCAATACCTTGCATTTGGTTAGCACAATCGTGGACCACATTCCAATCCCCTTCAAAACGAGCACCGAAGACCACTCCTCCATCGGCAATCACTCCCCTCGACAGCAAGGAAAAGACGCCACCCGACGAACTCATCATCCGTTCCTTTTCGTCGGCATTAACGGCAGCAAAGGCACCGATTTCACGGCTCTGCTTCCCCTCGTTCAAGAAGGGACACACCTGCTCGCACAGGCCGCAGTCGACACACGCCTGGGCATCGACCACCGGATAGAGCAGCCCCTTGTCGTCCTCTTGCATGGTGATGCAGGATTGGGGGCACCGCTGCTCGCAGGCGCCGCATCCGCAGCAATATGATTTGTCCTGTAGGCTGATCATCGCTTAAAGAATTTCTTCACCTTCTGTATCGTCGGGACAAGCGGCCCCAAGATAAAAATCAGATTATTCCTGAAAATCAGGTGGTTATAGTGGGAATTTATTTGCTTGGTATACCTCTTTAGTTCGGCAGCGGGCAGCGTCGGGATGTGCTGCAGCGTGGCAAGAATCGTGTTGCGGTAAACGTTGTAACGCCTGTTGGTCTGCTTGCGCGAAGAGAACTGGCCGCGGCTGTGTGACGCGCTGCGCACCAGCAGGGAGTACTTGACCTCGGGCACGGTGGCGCATCTATATTGATACAGCACCGGCAACATCAACTGCCAGTTCTGTCCAGCGGCATGCTCGGTGTAGATGTCCAGCCCCGGAATCATCTCGCGCAGCACATCGGTTCGGACCATACAGGCACCGGCGCAATACCAGAAGCCATTGGTGCCGAACAGGCAATCCTCGAACAAGCGGTCCTTGTTTCCGGGCACACTGATTTTGCGCAGGTAACTCAAATCCTCCTCGTTGATGTACTCCAGCAGGCAACGCGACATGCCAAACCCGCTCCCGGCCTGTTCCAGGGCCGCAACGAGCGACTCGATGGTGTCGTCGGCCTTATAGAAGTCGTCGGCATCGGGCCACACCAGATAGTCGCCCTTGATGAGTTTCAATCCGTTGTTGATGGCGACCGACTGGCCCTGGTTTTCCTGATAGATGTAGTGCAGGATGTAGCCCCGCTCGGCAAACCGCGGAATATAGTCCTGGACGATTTGCTTGGTGTCGTCGGTGCTGCCGTCGTCGATGACGTGCATCTCGACAGCGGGATAGGTCTGCTTGAGCACCGAATCCAGCAACCGGTGAATATATTTCCCGCAATTATAGGACGGGGTTATTACGCTGACTAATCCTGGCATAATCGTCTAATGTCTAAGCAGTTTTTTAAGTTTTGACTTGATCCACTCCTTGGCTTCGGGTTCGGCGATGGCATACGTCATGCCAACTGTGACAACGGTCGAAATCAGTGTCACTACAACCAGGCGCCAGAAGCCAGGCTGCATGAACAGGCGCGGAGAATAGGCCGTCAGAAACGCCACCACCGTAATCGGCGTGACGGGAAGCAGAACCCGCCTGATGAACTGCTTGAGGGTAATCTGCTTGACGGTCAGGCCCAGGGTGTAGACATTGCACAAGCAGCCGATGAATACCGCCACCACATTGAAAGTAAATGCCACGTAGATGCTGCCATGCATACGGTAGCAGATATAGGTGAACGGCAGCACAAACAGGTATAGGGTGCCGTTGATGAGGCTGATGCGCTTGATCTTGCCCGTGGCATGGATGCCCATGGCCATAACAATCGACATCTGTGAGAAGAGGTTGAAGAAAATCAGTATCCTGACGAACCACACGCTGTAGCGCGGCACCATCTTCAGCCACAGTTCCAGTACATAATAGGTCTCCATGAAGATGGGCACCGAGACCATCAGCAGCAACAGGTACAGATACTTGGCCGAGGTGTAAATCAGTTTGGACATCTGGTCGGTGTCGCCCACCGAGTAGGTCTTGACCACCTGGGGACGCACAGCCTGTGAGACGTTGGCGGCGAACTGCATCACCATGTTCTGCACAGTGAACGCAATACCTATCGCGGCGTTGGCCACCGTGCCGAAGAACATGTTGGCCAGCATGCTCACACCCTGGGTACGCGCCAGGTTGCTCGCGTTGCCGAACAGGTCCCATCCCGAGAACGAGAGCATCGGCTTGAGGATTTCGGGTTTCCACAAGCGCCTGAAATGCGACTCCTCGAAGTGCCGCAGGCAGTAGACGCGATAGATGACAATCATCAGCACGTTGACCGCCAGCACCAGTATGCTGTAGAGTATCAGTTTGTCGTAGTCCCACAGTTGGAGCAGGAACACGATAAGCAGTTTCAAGGTCACCGAAATGATTTCAAAATAGGCATAACTGCCCATCTTCTCATGTGCGATGAGCACTGCGGTATAAGGGACCTGGGTGACGCCGAGCATCGTCCCGAAGACCGACAGTTGGAACACGACATGGGCAGCCGTCATGCGCCCCTCGGGAATGACCAGTTTGTTGATCAGGAACCACAATCCTATCGTCTCGCACAGGACAAAAATCAGCAGGGCGATGCCGATGTGGATAATCAGCGCGCTCGAGAACGTCTCGGCCAGCCGTTGCTTGTCGTTACGACCCAGTTCATAGGTGAGGAAACGGCTTGTCGCGCCGCTCATCGATGCCGTGATGAAGCCCATCATGAGCACTACAGCCCCGACCACGTTGTAGACGCCGTAGTCATCCACCCCGAGGACGTTCAAGACGACCCTGGACGTGTAGATGCCCACAATCATCGTCAAGAACATCCTGAAGTACAGCGCCATAGAGTTCTTGGCGATGCGCTTGCCGCTCGACTTGTAGCCGCCCTCGGGCTGCGGAGTCTGCGGTGCAGCGCCAACCTCCGCCGCCTCGTCGCGGGGCGTCGTCACAGCATTGTCGTTGATGTCATTCTCAATTGGCATGGGTCGGTTCTGTGTTTGGCCGGTTCGCTATGCAGCCGCCGAGTGCTCCACTATCGGCGCATTCCTATCAGCACAGGCGCATAACGCTCCAATAGCCTTGACAACAATAAAATCAAGGGTATCGAGACCACTAAATAGATTAACGTCTGAATGGCAGCACTTTGTATCTGGAACCTCGAGAAAATGATGTAAAAAACATCCATGAACTGCCGGTGGAAGCCTAAAATACAGAGGCTGTACAGGCCACATCGCGACAGGAAGCCCTCAATCGGGCGGAATGCCGGCCTGCGGCACAGCCATGCCACGATGAAGTAGAGCACCCCGGTGAGCGACAAGGACAGCACGGGAGCCCAAACAGGGAATATGTTCTCCTTGAAGGAGAAAAACGCCTTGAGGAAAACAGCAAGGTAGAGCAGCACTGCCATCGCAACGCAAAATCCCAAGAAAACAGGGACTGAGACATGCCGTTGCTGAAAGTCCTGCATAGCCTCCTTGTTATAGACACCGATAACCGCACCCACATGATAAAACAGCAGGACTGACAATGCGCTGTCAATAAAGAAGGGAACATTGACCACAAACTGCAATGCGAATCCCGTCAGATAGACCAGCCCGACCACCACGTGCAACCACAACCGGCTCAGGTAATGGGTGAGGCAGTTGTATACATTCATGCACACAAAGAGCATAACCAGGAACCATATCGAGCGGTAGAGCAGGTTGCAATACTCATTGAGGGGGACTATCGACGACACCGTCATCGACAAGGCGCCGGCAACGCTGCGCGTGGCCACCAATTGCATGGCAAAGTCAATCAGCACGTTCAGTAAGGCAAAAAACGCCCAGGGCACCATCAGCCGCTTGAAGGTCTTCACAAGAAACGCTCCTGGAGCCTTGGGATGGAAAAAGTAGCCCGAGACAGCGACGAACAAGGGCATGTGGAAGCAGTAAATCATATACTTCAGGGGGTCGCTGATGGTTGTGTGTCCAAGTACAACCAACAGGATACCGATGCCCTTGAGCACATCAAACTCGGCTAACCGCTTCCCTCCCATCGCACAGTGTCTTAATTTCGTTTCTTAATGCCACGGATGGCGTTGTAGATGCGCTCGCAATTGTTGTTATCGTGGGTGGGGAAGAACTTGTTGCAGCGCTCAATGTAGTACTCGGTGTTGACGATGTCCTTGCCGTTGTAGAAAGCCTTGATGGCATCGAACAACTCGTCCTGGTTCTCGACCACGGGTCCCATGGCATCGTGTTTGTAACTGAAGTAGCCCTCAGAGAAGTGCTTCTGCCTGAATTCCTCGAAGTCGAACTGATAGAAAATCATGGGCTTCTGCATATAGGCCACGTCGAAGAGCACGCTCGAGTAGTCGGTAATCAGCAGGCTTGTCGCCATCAGCAGGTCGTGGATGGTGACACTGTCGTCGACAATCTCGATGCGCGGGTCGATGTCGCTGAACAGATGCAGGAACTTCTTGAACTGGGCATGAATGCAGAACTTGACCTTGTAGCCGGCATTCTCCAGGAAGTCGATGACGGCCGTGTTGTTCAACAGCGAGTTGAAATGCTGGTAGTAGGCCGACTCCAGGAACCGTTGCTCGTTCTGCTCCTTGGTCAGCGTATACAGGTCGATGTAACGGCGCCACGAGGGCATGATGAGCACAAAGCGTCCGTCGCTCTGATGCTCCAGCAGGTCGTCGAAGCGTGCAAATCCCGTGTAGTGGACATAGCCATCGGGGTAGCCCGCATTCTGGCTGATGTAGTCATACTCTGGCTTGGCGCCGCAGATGAAGATGCGCACGCGCTGCACCTCATAGCAGTGGTGTTCCACGCCGCTGGTGCTGATGCCATGACGCAGGTAGACCTGCGGGAGGTTCTTCCTGAAGAAGCGCTCCACGTAACTGCACACCCTGAGGCTGGGCGCCGTCGTGACGAACATGGTGCGGATGTGAACACGTGCCGCAAGATAATACATATAGTGCCTGAAGCCACCCCATGGCAGGATGTGGCTGTCGGATGCATCAAATGCCGGTGCCGCCTTGTCGAGTGCAAAGTAGGCGGGCTGCTCGGGCCTGTTCTTCCTGAGCCACTGGTAGAAAATCCATCCGTTGTCCTCGGCATTATCGACGCGCTCGACGATGAGCCAGATGTCCCCTTTGGTGACCAGGCGCAACACGAGCGCCGGCAAAGCGGTGACCATCAGCATCAACACGCACTTGACGTCCTCAAAACTAATCTTGCCTAACTGCTTAAACACACTCTTCATATCGAACTCAGCAAAATCTTAAACAGGTCCAAATCGATATAGGCCGCTATGCGGGGCAGGACATTCCTGTCCTGCATAGAAACCGAGGTCTTGGTCTCGGCCGAAAAGCCCAACTTGTAGGTGTCGCCAACGCAGCCGTTGGAAAACGCCGTGTAACTGCCGTTGGGATAGGCAAAGAAGTCGCAAGGCCGCTGCAGGCGTTCCTCAATCACCTGTTTGCTCTTCACAATCTGACAATACACTTCCTCCTGGCGCTGGCGTTCGTGGCAGCAGATGTGCCACATGCAATGCGACCCGATGGTCACGCCATCCATGGCCGCGAGTTGGCTCACCTCGTCCCAGTTCATGGGCCTGAGATGACCGTAGCGCTGCTGTATCTCTTCCCAGCGTCCTGCAGGCAGGTTGCCGATGAGGTCGGCGACCATGTCCTTGACGTCATCGACCGGCCTTGACTTCATCTGCACCGATATTTCCTTGGCCGCCGCGATGCGGTCGCCATCGGTTGCCATCGTGAACTTCTTCCCCAACGTCGGCATGTCGAGGCGGTCCAGACCGGCCGCGATGGTCACGAGCCTGTTAACCGTTGTGGGGTAGAAATCGCCCGTGGTGATGTTGTCGGTCGAGACAAAGACGGTGAACGGCAGTCCCAAACCCGTCAAGACGGGTGCCACCACGCTCAGGTTGTTGGCATAGCCGTCGTCGAAGGTCAATACCACCTCGCGGCCCGTGAGGCAGTTCCCGGTCAGGCGCCGTTCCAATTCGTCGACTGCGATGACGTCGTAGTGCCGCTTCAGGTAGCGTGCCTGCCTCTTGAAGGCCGACAAGCCGTAGACTTCAGGGCACAGCACCGGGTCGACATCCGTCCCCACCCCATGCCAAAACAGGACGTGCGGCTTGTGGTTGGATGCCCGCCGTGCGGCATTCATCCCACTGAGGATAAACACCTTACGCTTAATACGATTCATTATGGGCTCAGAGCCTGCCATCGATGATTTGCGGATCAAGGATGCCTTTCACGTCATAGATGACATGCTTATCGAGGCACAACTGCTGGATGTCGATGGTCTTGAACTCGTTGTGGGCCACTGCCATGATGACCGCGTCGAAGCGCTGATGCGGCAGTTGCTGGACGATATCGATGCCATATTCACGCTTGGCCACGGCAGGATTGGCCCATGGGTCATAGACCGTGACTTTGACGTTGTACTGCTGCAGCGCTTTGTAGATGTCTATCACCCTGGTGTTGCGCACGTCGGGGCAATTCTCCTTGAAGGTGAATCCCATAATCAGGATATTGCTGCCGAGCACCTGGATGCCCTTCTTGATCATGCGCTTGATGGTCTCGGTGGCCACATACTCACCCATGCCGTCGTTCATGCGCCGGCCGGCGAGAATGATCTCGGGATTGTAGCCATATTGCTGTGCACACTGTGCCAGGTAATAGGGATCGACACCGATGCAGTGTCCACCCACCAGTCCCGGCTTGAAGGGCAGGAAGTTCCACTTGGTGGCAGCGGCCTCGAGTACGTCGTGGGTATCGATGCCCATGCGGTTGAAGATTTTGGACAGTTCGTTGACAAAGGCGATGTTGATGTCACGCTGCGAGTTCTCGATGACCTTGGCGGCCTCGGCCACCTTGATGCTGCTGGCCTTGTGGGTGCCGGCCTGGATCACGCTGGAGTACACCTTGTCCACGATGTCGGCGACTTCGGGCGTCGACCCCGAGGTGACCTTCTTGATTTTCTCCACGGTGTGGAGTTTGTCGCCGGGGTTGATACGCTCGGGGCTGTAACCCGCAAAGAAGTCGGTATTGTACTTCAAGCCGCTCTCCTGCTCAACGATGGGTATGCAACTGTTCTCGGTGACGCCGGGATAGACCGTGCTCTCATAGACCACGATGTCGCCGCGGCCAATCACCTTGCCCACCGTCGTGCTCGCCTTGACCAGGGGGGTGAGGTCGGGCGTGTTGTTCTTGTCCACCGGAGTGGGCACGGCCACGACATAGAAGTTGCACTCACGTATCCTGTCCAGGTCGGTCGTGCAGGTGAATCCACCCCGCAGGGCCTCCTGCAGCAGCGCGTCGTCCACCTCGAGTGTGGAGTCGTGTCCCTGCATGAGTTCATCGACGCGGTGCGGGTTCATGTCGAAACCGACGGTCGGGTATTTTGTCGAAAAGAGCCGGGCCAGGGGCAGTCCCACATAGCCCAAACCGATAACGCATATTCTTATCTGTTCCATATCTTGTGTTGATGTTCTTTGTTGTGGCAATGATGCCGTAGTCTGGCTCCAGGTTTTTAATGCGAATTACACGAATTCATCTGATTATCGTGAGTAGTTTTATCTTCTTTTTCGTGAAATTCGTCTCATTAGCGAGATTCACATTAAAGGAACTTACAGGGCTGGAGGCTGAATCATTGCGGTCTCTTTTTAGTTCAAACAGCGGTTACAGGTTCTCCCAATACCACTTGACAGCCTCGCGCAGGCCTTCACGCATGCTGAATTGCGGGTCGTAGCCCAGCAGGCGGCGCGCCTTGTCGATGCTGGCCAGCGAGTGCGGGATGTCGCCCACGCGGTTGGGGCCGTGGGTGGGCTCGATGTCACGGATTCTCTCGTCGAGTTCTCCCAGGAACTCCCTGAGGTAGTCCACCAGTTGGTTCAGGGTGGTGCGCTCGCCATAGGCAGTGTTGTAGATCTGGTTCACGGCCTCGCTGTTGGTAGTGGTGAGTGCCCTCATGTTCATCTGGATGACGTTGTCGATGTAGGTGAAGTCGCGGCTGTACTCGCCATCGCCGTTGATGTTGGGGGCCTCCTGGCGCATCAGTTTCTTCACGAACAGCGGAATCACCGCGGCATAGGCGCCGTTGGGGTCCTGCCGACGGCCAAACACGTTGAAATACCTCAAGCCGATGTACTCGATGCCATAGGTGCGGGCAAACACGTCGGCATACAACTCATCGACATACTTGGTGATGGCATAGGGTGACAGGGGCTTGCCGATAACTTCCTCGACCTTGGGCAACTGGGCGCTGTCGCCATAGGTGGAACTGCTGGCGGCGAACACAAAGCGCTTGACCTGTGCATCGCGGGCGGCCACCAGCATGTTGAGGAAGCCGCCGATGTTGACCTCGTTGGTGGTGATGGGGTCGGCCACCGACCGGGGCACACTGCCCAGTGCAGCCTCGTGCAGCACATAGTCCATGCCATCGACGGCCTTGCGGCAATCGTCGAGATTGCGGATATCACCCACCTGCAGTTCAAACCGCGACCCGAAACGGTCAAACAGCGGCAACAGGTTCTCGATGTGTCCCGTTGCGAAGTTGTCCAGGACACGCACCTCGTGTCCTTGCTCGAGCAGGTATTCGGTCAAGTTACTGCCGATAAAACCCGCTCCTCCGGTCACTAATATTTTCATCGTGTTCATCATCTGTCGATATATTGTTGTGCCAAAGCCTGCGACCCGACACGGAAACCCGTGCCTGATCGCACACAGGCAAATTCGGTGACACGGCGCGGGAAACGTCCCGACCACCTCCCTGTCACGCGGCGAGTTACGGCCATTACCGCCTTGTTCCTGTCCAGGCTTCGCCTGGCAGGGGGCGGCAGACCGCAACAAAGGTAGCCAGACTCGCCGACATAGCAAAATAAATCGGTAAAAATTTTCCCTCGGGCGGGTGGCGGTGGCGCTACTGTTTCCGGCACAAATACGGGTCCAGACAAAACAACACAGCAGCGAGGGGCGTGCCGGCCATTGCCGTGACACCCCTCGCTCTGTATCGGGTAAACCGTGTTGTTTACTGCATCACCATCACTCGGCGGCACCGCCCAGCACGATGTTGATCAGCGCCACGATATCGCTGATGTTGATGCCCTGGTCACCGTTGATATCGGCATTGTCGAGCACGATGCCGTCAGCACTGCCAGACAGCACGTAATTGATGAGGGCGGTCACATCGCTGATGTCAACGATACCATTGCCCGTCACGTCGCCGGTCATGCCAGTCTGCTCCTTGAGGATGACCTCCTTCATGGGCGACCAGCCGCTCTCGGTGCCGTTCACGTAATAGGACTTCACGCGATAGAGGTAAGGCGTAGCGGGCAGCAGACCGTTCACGGTGTAGAACTTGTCGGGGGTGATGCCCTCAACGAGGCGGTACTCGGCATCACCGGTCTCGGTGGCGCTCCTGAGCGCAAAGGGCTCGGGATCGGTAATCTCACCGCCATAGACCTTGATGCTCTGAATCTCGGGATAGTATCCTGAGGTAATCTTCACATAGCCGCCGTCACCCACCTCGAGCACGACGAGATAGGTGTCGAGTTCCTTGGCCAGAACGATGCGGTGGGCCTCCTCGACATCTGACGATACGTCGATAGTGGTGTTAGAACCCTTGGAATAGGCCTTGGCGTTGATGATGACGCTCACCTTGTTGTAGCCAGCCATGTCGGGGGCAATGGTGATGGTAGCATCGCGACCCGGCGAGATGAAGCCACCGTCGAGATAGAAGTGGGTACCCGCAAAGGTCCAACCCTCGGGCATGTAGTTCTGGGCGTCGCTGGCATGGTTGGTGCTCTCCTTGGGCACGTCGCTCCAGTCGCCCTCGGTAATCAGAGCCACGTCGGGTTTCACCTTCACCTCAAGGCTGTAACTGGTCACGTTCTCGGCCGGGGTGTTGTCGAGCCACTCGGCAAGGAACGAGGTAGCAGTGATGGATTCCTCGGCGGCAGGCAGCATCACGGGACGATACAACTCATAGTCGGACGTACCGTTCAGGGTGATGACGAAGTCCTCGACGCCAGGGGTGCTGACGGTAATCGTGGCCTCATAGTTGCCCTCGGTCACGGGGGCATAGGTCACGGTGATATTCTGCTCCAGGCGGCCTTCCTCGTCGGCAGTGAGTTCAGTCTGGTCGATACCGAACACACCGTTCTCGTCGTTAAGGGTGAGGGTCACCTTGTCGGTCAGGTTGCGGCCCGTGAGGGTGAACCTGTCAGAAACGGTGTTGTTCTTGTAGCAGTTGAACGACAGGGCCGTCTTATTGGTCTTGAGCCTGGGAGAAGAGGTGGGAGGCTGAACGCCGATAACCATCTGCTGGTATTGGTTGTAGGTCGAGCCACCGCCATTGAAGGCGTTGAGCGCATAGTAGTTGTTGCTCTGGCCGCTCCAACCGAAGTTGATGTGGTACTTGTTGGTGTTGGCGTCATAGCCGTCGATGTTGAAGGCATGACCGCCGCCAAAGAAACCGCCAGCCACAGCGCAGAACACGATGGGACGTTCCTCGACGAGTTCCTCCTGGATGATTGCAGCCCACTCGGCATCGGTGTAGATGGTGGTGCCACCGCTATAGGCGCTGGTCTTCTTGACCACGCGCACCATTTCCTCGTCATAGCCGAAGAAGGTGAAGGCGCCAGCAATCAGCGACACGCTGTCGACATTGACACCGCTACCGCCGGCGCTGGTGGTGCCATACTCCATGTGCTCGGCCTGGCCGATGTAGCGCATCAGGGTAGCCACGGCATTGGCCTCGGCGGTGGAGTAATTGCCGCTGTAACTGTCGCGCATATTGTTCCAGTCGAAGGTGACGGGAGGCAGGGCAGCGACGTTGACGGTGGTCGAACCATAGTAGGATGTGGCCAGGTTGCACTTGTAACCAGGCACTGCGGGGGTCTCATAGTCGGGATATTTCCAGTAGTGGAACACCATGGCAGCCGAGGTGGCGGGGCAACCCGTCAGGCACTGATAGCCATTGATGACACACTGATTCCAATAGGGAGCCTCCTGGTCCCACAACGCCGTCAGCAGCGGAGCGACGCTGGGAGTGTTGAACGAAGCCTTGAGCATCGAGGGGGTCTCGACCTGCAGGCCCTCATGTGCCTGGAGATACTCGATCTGCTCCCTGAATGTAGCCAACCAAGCCCTCATGTTGCAAGGGATGTTGTTGATGTCGAGGGGATAGTCGCCATAACCCAAGACAACCTCGGCACGGTCATCGGCCGAAACGATTACATAACCGTTGCTGGAGTTGAAGATGTAATAGACAGGGCGATTGACCGCCTTGGAGTTCATCTCGGTATGAGCCAACTTCATCTCGCCGGAGATGGGCGAACGCAACCTGCCGTCATACAGGTGCTCGTTGACAAAACTCTGGGCTTTGGCCTGAGCCGCACGCCAATCGACAGGTGCAGCCGAAAGTTGAAATGCCGCGAAGAGTACAGCGGCAAACAATAAGATTCTTCTCATAAAAAAGCGTTTATTATTTATTATATATGATTATTAATCTGGCTCCAGCAGGTTGATGATAGTTAACGGTAGGCAAACCTGTTCAGGCAGCCACCTTTATCAATAGGCTGCAAAATTACACCAAAATCTAAGAAATCACAATTTTATGGTCAGAAACTTGCGACAAATGCCAACATTTTTCCCGAACAGGCCTCCAACGGCAAGCAAAACGCAAGGCGCCGGGATACTACCGATTCAGATAGCACCCCGGCGCCATGATGCGTACCGGTAGAAAAACGGAAGGTCAGCGAATGCCCAGAACCACCGCAATGAGTTGGGTCACATCGTTGATGTTCACCTGACCGTCAGGATAGACGTCGGCGCAATCGGGGCAGATGGTGGTGGGATTGCCCAGCACACAGGCAATGAGGTCGGTGACATCGTTGATGTTCACATCATTGTCGTGGTTCACGTCGCCGATGTCAAAAGCATGTCCGCCCTCGTGCAGGGTGACCATCTCGACATTGCTCCAGTCGCTCTCGGTGCCATCGATGTAGAGGGCCTTTACTTTATAGAGGAAAGTGCCTCCGGCAGTGAGGTCGGTGACGGTGTAGGCTTTGCCCGTAGCGATGCCCTCGATGAGCCGGCCTGTGTTGTCAGTGCTGCCGTCACCAGCCTGTGTGGCATCGCCGGCATAAATTCTGATGTCCCTGATCATGGGATAGTAGCCGGCCTTGAAGACAATCTGCTCGGCCTCGTCGCAGTCCACGACGATGGTCTTGGTCTCGTAGGCATACATGAACACCAGTTCCTGGGTGCCCTGGCTCGTCGTCACATAGAGTTCAGAGCCGTCACCGTAGTAGCCATAGGCCTTGGCATTGACCTGGATCGTCATCTTGTCATAGCCCTTGAGGTTCAGCACATCGGTGGTGATGGTGCCGTTGCGGCGGATGCTCACACAGCCGCCGTCGAGGTTGAACTCGCTGCCGTTGAAGGTCCATCCCTCGGGCAGGTAGTCGGACGCATTAGCGGCCTGGTTGCTGGGGGCCATCTGGGGCAGGTTGCTGAAGTCGGCCTCCTCGAGCAGCGTGAACAAGGGCTTGGCGTTCACCTCAAGGGTGTAGGAAGCGACATTGGCAGCCGGAGTGAGGTCGGTCCAGTCGGCACGGAACGAAGTCAGCGTGACCCTGGAATCATCGGCAGGCTGCATTACGGGAGGATATATCTCGAGGGGCGCGTTGCCGTTCAGTGTGATGGTCAACGGGGCACAATCGGGGCTGGTGCAAGTGATGGTGGCCGTCGAAGAGCCCACTGCCCGAGGGGCATAGGTCACGGTGATGTCTCTGCCGGCCTCGGCCACAGCCTGGCTCAGCGTGGCGGCATCGATGGCAAACACGCCGTCGGCATCGTTGAGCGTCAAGGTCACGTCGCCGGTGAGGTTGGTGCCCTTGAGGCTAATGGTCGCGGTGGCGGTACGGTTGATGTAGCACTCCATATCAACCGTCGCAGGATAAGCCTGCAGACGGGGATTCTGATACCCCTCGGAAGGCTGGATACCGATGACCATCTGCTGCCCAGTGCCAAAGGTGTAGGCATCGTAGGAGAAGGCATTCAGGGCATAGTGCCCGTTGCCCCTGCCGTTCCAGCCCCAGTTGATATGGTATCCACCATTGCCGTCATAGCCGTCGACATTGAAGGCGTGTCCGGCCCCGGTATAATTGTCGTAGGCCAGATAGACGATGGGGCGTCCTGCCTCGAGTTCGGCCTGTATCATGTTGCCCCACTGGGCGTCGGTGTAGTTGGCATAGCCCAAGTCGTCGGTCTTGAACAGGAGTTGGGCATTCTGGTCATATTCAAAGAACTTGACGGCCCGGAGCACATCCTTGCCATAGGCACCGCTGCCCGAAATGGTGTAGTCCATCTCCTCGGCCTGCCCGATGTAGCGCATCAGGTGGGCCACGGCGGCCGCCTGCACGTCGTTATAGCCGTTCTTGTACTCGTCGAGCATATTGTCCCAGTCAAAGACGGTGGGTTGCAGTTCGGGGAGCACCACGCCATACTGCGACATCGTGTAGGAAGGCACGGCAGGGGTCTGCTGCCTGGGATACTTCCAGTAATGGAAGACCATGGCAAGCGAGGTGGCGGGGCAACCCGTGTAGCAGGTGGCGGCGCCAAAGGCGGGGCACTCGTTCCAGTAGGGGGCGTTCTGGCTCCAATTGGCCGTAATCAGTGGCAAGACCGTCTGGCCTGCACGCTGGGGAGCAAGCAGCGACGGGGCGTCGACCTTGATGCCGGGATGAGCCTGCAGGAATTCCAACTGGCGCTTGTAGCAGCCGAGCCAGTACAGCATGTTATCAGGCAGGTTGCTGATATCGAGCGGCTGGTCGCCATAGGCCAGGATATCCTGAGCCCTGTCCTCGCCCGAGACGATGACAAACCCTGCGCTGGAGTTGAAAACGTAAAAGACGGGGGTCGAGGGCGACACGGTGCTCATCTCGGTATAGGCCAGCCTGAGGGAGCCCTGCGCGGGAGCCGCCATTCGTCCGGCATTCTGCCGGTTCAGGAACTGCTGAGCCAAGGCCCGTGCGGCAGCGGCGTCGACATTGGCCGACCATACCTGTGCTGCTGTCAACAAGAGAGCAGCAATCAAAAGAAATCTTCTCATTAAGGGTGATATTAATGGTGTTAATGTCAATTAGCGGCCGCAAAGATAGTGCAAGCCGAGCGGAATGCCAACATTTTTCCCCATATGTGTCAAAAAATGTGGGGCAAGGGATGGCTCCCCTGCCCCACGATTTGATTAATTCGCTTTGTTTAATCGATGTCTTGCATGATTACTGCATACCCAGCACCAGGTTGATCAGTGCGGTAACATCATTGATATCAATATAGCCGTTGGCAGTTACGTCGGCGCAGGTCATGCAGATGGTGTTGCCCTGGCCCAGCACATAGGAGATGAGGGCGGTAACATCGTTGATGTCTACGCTTTGGTCGTGGTTCACGTCACCAGGCTCATAGTCGTGGGCTTCACCGAACAAGGTGACCTCCTCGATGTTACTGTCACAAACACCGCCATCGGTGTAGTTGGCCATCACATAGAAGTAGAAGGTGCCATTCTCGGTGAGATTGGTCACGGTGTAACTCTTGTCGGTGATACCGGTGATGACACGATAGGTCTTGTCACCGGTTTCGCTGGCCTTGAGTTGCATAGCAGCGGTCAGGTCACCGGCATAAACCTTCATGTACCTCATGTCGGGTAGACCATAAGAAGTAACCTTGACATGGTCATTGGTTGCGCAATCCAGAACGACGGTGTACCAGTTGAAGGTACTGCCAGACAAGTTAATGGTCTTGCTCTGAATACTGGTAGCCACTGTGATTGTGTTGCTACTGCCGTAGGGCTCAGAGTAAATCATCACAGTCATCTTGTCATAGCCTGTGAGGTCGTAGTTACAAGTCTGTATATAGCCGCTGTTACTCAAGTAGGCCGCGTTATTGGAGCCAAAATAACTGAAACCGCTTGAAGTCCAGCCAGCAGGCAGAGCATTCGAAGAAGTCCAGTCGGTAGTGTCGAGCAGGGCAACTGCGGGCTTGAAGGGTTCAGCGCTCACAAACAGGGTGTAACTCTCCACGTTCTCGGCAGGAGTCTCGTCGGTCCAGGTGGCCTTGAACGAGGTGGAAGTGATATTGCCGGCTTCGAGCATCACAGGCTCATAGGTCTCCAACTCAGCAAGACCGTTGATCTTGAGCGTCACGTCAGGAGCATCAGTGCTGGTCAACGTGACAACAGCCTCGTGGTTGCCAGGGTTAGCGGGATTATAGGTAACAGTTACATCCACACCATTTTCTGACTGAGAGGCATTGGCATTGACATTGGTGGTGCTCAGCGAGAAGGCATTATCACCGCTAATGCTCAAGCCAATATTGTCAACGAGGTTGTAACCCTTAACGTTGAATGTGGCGGTGGCGGGATTGCCCACAATAGTGCTCATGTTGAGCGTAGTAGGGTTAACCTTGATTCTGGGATCGGTAAGCGCGCCAGCGGGAGGCTCGATGCCGATAATCATGGCTTCGCCATAGTTGAAGACATAGGCGCCAGCCTGGCCAGTAGCGCCGGTAGCGGTGGTGAAGTTGTGCAGCGTGCAATAGCCGTTGCTGTCGCCGCTCCAGCCCCAGTTCACATAGTACTGGCCACTGGCATTTACACCAAACACGTTAAAGGCATGACCCGAAAGTTGGTAGCCACTGTAGTCATAGGCCAGGTACTCGATGGGACGGCCGTTGTGGAGTTCGTTCAGCATGAATTCGTTCCACTCGGCGTCGGTGTACTGCTGCGGGCCATTGGTGTAGCCGCTCCAACCACCACCCTGAAGTTCGGTGAGCAAGAGGTATTGGGCATCGGTGTAACCCATATTGATGCAACCCTGATAGATTTCGGGGTCGTTGGCACCACTGGCACTGATACCGTAAGAATAATCGGGAATAGCCTGGCCAGCATAGCGCATCAGCCATGCCACAGCGTCCTTCTGCGCGGATGTAGAACTGTAGTTGCTCGGGCCAGTGTACTCGTCGATGATGTTAGCCCAATCGGCTTCACGTTCGGGCAGAGCAGGAGCGGCAATACCGTAAGCCGACGAGATGGCGGCTACTGCGGGATAGGCCTCGGGCCATTTCCACTTGTAGTAGCACATAGCCAACGAGGTTGCCGGGCAACCTGTAACGGCATGATAACTGCCACTGGTGGGGCACTGGTTGTTGTAAGGAGCGCTCTGGTCCCAGTTAGCGTTTACCAGCGGTGCAACAGGCGTGGTGGCGAACTTAGGAAGTTTCACCGGCATCATGGTACCGGCCTTCAGCCCGTCAATCTGATATTTGTACTTGTTGAGCAGCCACTGCATGCCGGGAGGGATGTTGTTAATGTCGAGAGCACCCTTTTCACCGTACATCAGGATCTGGGGAGCCAGATCATCACCAGCAACCACAACATAAGATTTCGCCGAGTTGAAGATGTAGTAGTCTACCGATGTGGGACTGGCTACCGAGACTTCAGCCTTGACGAGTTGGAGGTTGGCAGCGGCAGCGGCTTTAATATGCCCTGCGGCTACTTGTTTGTTAAGAAACGCACTTGCTGCAGCCTTTGCCTGCGTTGAGGACACATCGGCGGCCGACAGCGACATCGCGGCAAACGCGATAGTCAACAGTAATATAAATTTCTTCATAAGCAAAATTTGAAAAATATAAAAATGATAGTTAATGTCTGGAATTGGCGACAAAGATAGTGCAAGTCGAGCGGAATACCAACATTTTTCCAGAACCAGTCTAAAAAAAATGTGGGGCAAGGGATGGCTCCCCTGCCCCACGATTTGATTAATTCGCTTTGTTTAATCGATGTCTTGCATGATTAATGCATACCCAGCACCATGTTGATCAGTGCGGTAACATCGTTGATATCAATAGCGTCGTCGTCAAATACGTCAGCGCAGTCAGTGCAAATGGTGTTGCCCTGGCCCAGCACGTAAGCGATCAGTGCGGTAACATCGTTGATGTCTACGCTCTGGTCGTGGTTCACGTCGCCAAGAGTATAGCCGTCACCGTTCTCGAAGAGGGTAACCTTCTGGCTATTGCTCCATGCGCTCTGAGTACCGTCGATGTAGAGGGCCTTCACTCTGTAATAGAAGGTGCCAGCAGCCTCGAGATTATTGACGGTGTAGTTCTTGTCGGTGATACCGGTGATGAGGCGGTAGGTTGCGTCACCCTCCTCGTTAGCCTTGAACGAGGCGTTGGTGATATCACCTGCATAAACCTTAATCAGGGCCATATCGGGCGAGTAGGAATAGTCGGTGGTGGTGATGGTGATCTTGTCACCAGTGCTACCGGTAACTACCCAGGTATAGGTTTCGTTGGGCGAGAACGAGTGGCCCACGGCACCGGTCTGAGTCGAGCGGACGGTGAGGTTACCAGAACCATAGGAACTATGGGTCGAGGTGGTAATCTGCATGCTGAATGACTCGTTGGTGTAGCCCTCGGGGATGGTGAAGGTGATGCTGCCACTGCTGCCGAAGTAGTAGGCACCATTGCCCCTGTAGACGCTGCTGCCACCCCAAGGATTGGTGAGGGTGATGCTGGAGTAACTGCCGGTGTAGGGACGGCCATCGAGCGAGTCGAGCAACTCGATAGCAGGACGGGTAGAAACCTCGAGGGTGTAATTCTCGACGTTGGCGGGATCGGTCTGGTCGGTCCAGTCGGCGCGGAACTTGGTCAGGTTGATGTAGTTCTCGTTGGCGGGTTGCATTTCGGGAACGAAGGTCTCGAGGGTTGCGACACCATTGATGGTAATCACCTTGTCATCGGCAGCGGGGTTGCTCAGGGTGATGGTGGCGGTTTGGTTGCCGCTGGCCTGAGGAGCATAGGTCACGGTGATGACCTTGCCGTTCTCCTGATCGCTGACAGCGACGCTGGTGGCATCGAGAGCAAAGACGCCGTTGGGGTCATTGAGCGACAGGGTGATGTTGCTAGTAAGTTCATTACCCTTGACGGTGAAGGTTGCGGTAGAGGTCTTGCCCACGAAGGCTTCCATGTTCAGGGTGGTCGTGTTCACCTTGATAGAGGGACCCTGTGCGGGGGGCTGGATACCGAGTACCATCTGCTGATAGGTATTGTAAACCGAGCCACCGCCACCGAAGGAGTTAAGCACGCACCAGCCATTGCCGTCGCCGCTCCAACCCAGGTTGATGTGGTACTTGTTGTCGTTGCTGCGGTAACCGTCAACATTGAAGGCGTGACCGCCATCACCAACGGCGCAGAAGACGATGGGACGCTCAGCGGCCATCTCTTCCTGAATCATTGCACCCCACTCGGCATCGCTGTAGAGGGTGGTACCACCGCTATATGCACTGGTCTTCTTCACGAAGTGGGTGGTCTCGGGGTCATAACCGCAGATAAGGAAGGCGTTGAGGATGTTACCCACACTGTCAACGCTCACACCGCTACCACCGGCGCTGGCGGTACCGTACATCATGTGCTCGGCATGGCCGATATAGTGCATCAGCGCGGCAACGGCAGCACCCTGTGCATTGGTGTAGGAGCCAGTGTAGGTGTCGAGCATGTTGTCCCAATCGAAGGTAACCGAAGGCATTGCCGAGTGGGTGTAATCGATTGAGTTCCAATAACTAACATCAATCGTTGATGCATAGCCGGGCAGTGCAGGTGCGGGGTCGGTAGGATATTTCCAATAATAGAACACCATGGCAGCCGAGGTTGCGGGACAGCCGGTGTAGCACTGGTAACCGCTGAAGGTGCACTCGTTCCAGTAGGGAGCGTCCTGGTCCCAGTTGCAGGAGAGCAGCGGGCCATAGGTTACGGCATTGAGTGAGTTGTTCTTGACATTGGCAACCACCTTGAGGTCGGGATGCTCAGCGAGGTAGGTAATCTCACCCTTGTACACGGTGAACATGTCCTGCAGACCCAGAGGCAGGTTCTCGACATCCCGGAGGGGCTTGTCGCCGACCATCAGGATCGTCTCGGCACGGTCATCGGCAGCCACCACGACAAAGGTCGTGCTGGTGTTGTAAACGTAAAATGCGGGAGTTGATTTCCCGTTGCACATCTCGGTCTTGACGAGCACGGGGTTTAAAGCGTTAGGGGACATGATCTTGCCGGCATAGGCCTGGGCAAGGTAATCCTTGGCTTTTTTCTGGGCTGTGGCCTGATCAACAGGTGCAGCCGACATCGACATCGCGGCAAACGCGATGGTCAACAGGAATAAAAATTTCTTCATAAGCAAAACTTGAAAAATATAAAAATGTTAGTTAATGTTTAGAATTGGCGGCAAAATTAGTTCATTTATTCACAATATGCAAGCAATATTCAACAAATAAGCCAAAAAAAATGGCAGACCGCTGTCAGACAGCAGGTTTTTATGCAACGGCAGATGAGCGCCACCAGGATTGCAACGAGACAAAAAAAACACGCTAAGATGATTAGCGTGGCATAAAGACAGACCGATAGTGAAGGGCCTTACAGGCGGAAGTTGATGGGCAGCACCACACGTACGGGAACAGCCTGCTTGCCCACCTTGCCGACGCTCCAACGCGGCATCTCGCCAATGACCCGCACGGCTTCGCGGTTGAGGCTCTCGTCGCCTGCTCCGCGAATCACGCGAACATCGCTCACGCGGCCATCGGTGCCGACGATGAAACTGCACAACACACGCCCCTGAATGCGCTTCTTGTAAGCGTGATAGGGGTACTCGCGGGTTTTGTTGATGAAGTTGATGAGTCCCCGCTCACCGCCGGGGAATTGGGGCTGGATGTCAACGTAGTCAAACTCATAGACCACCGAATAGGACTGCTTGGTCGAGGGATTGACCGTGGTGACGTGACGCACCTGTGCTGCCATGGGCACCACGGTGAATAACGCCATCAAACAAAGCAAACCTAAACGTAATCGTTTGAGCATAGGCTATTTGAATTAGTGATGAAATGTCGCGGCAGCGGGCTTTCCGGTACTTTGACAGCGGCAAATATAGAGTTACAATTGCAAACGGCAAAGCATTTTAATTTATTTTTGTAAACTATTAGGATTGTTTCATTCTTTTTGGCTAAAACAGGCTGATTTCAAAAAAAATGTAAATATTTTCAATTTCATCGCCATATTTCCTTACATTTGCGACATGAGAGCGGCAAGAGCCTGATGACCTGGGCTGCCAGCCAACAATCCTGATTATTTATCTTATAAATTTCAACCATCATGAAACATACCCTTCTGACCCTTGTAATGTTGCTGTCGGCTCTGGTACTGACGGCCCAAACCGGCACCCTGCAAGACCTGAGTGCCAAAGACCGCACCCGGCTGGAGAAAGCCGTTGAACTCATGGACAACGGTATGCCCGAAACGGCCATCGACATCATCGAGACGCTCATTAAGGTCTACCCCGACAACTATGACATCATGTATGAATTGGGCTATGCCTACAACGTGACCGGGGACTATGACAAGTTGCTGAAACTGTGCAATCAACTGAAGAAACACCCGATGGCCAATTTCCAGGTCTATCAGATGGAAGGCAACACGCTCGACTATATGGGCAAACGCAAAGAAGCCATCAAAGCCTACAACGAGGGGCTGAAACGGTTCCCCGACGCCGGTCTGCTCTATGTGGAGCAGGCTATCATCAGCGAACACGAGCAGAACTATGACCAGGCGGTGATGCTCTACGAGAAGGCCATCGAGGTTGAGCCCGACTTGGCCTCTCCCTATTATCACCTGGCCAAACTCTATGCCATGTCCACCGAGCCGGTGTGGGCACTGTTGT
>JAEEGL010122183.1_pt1 | contig 26579 bp, 18 predicted proteins | sample 9134231 | NCBI WGS metagenome assembly JAEEGL01 (sample SAMN16246548, study PRJNA631951) | gut metagenome | biome: gut microbiome; feature: rumen; material: fiber-attached | host: Bos | place: Iran: Karaj | collected 2018-10 | reverse complement strand
CGGAAATACTGCTGTGCCTGCGGGATTATCTTTCGGGTGACATACCGCTCAGCAGCTTCGCAAACGGCTTTGCGGCGTTCTGTATGCGAACAGCCGCCGATTGGGTGGGAAAGGATTATAACTCGGATGAACCCACCGCCCCAATACCGCCTGCGGGCGACTCGTTCCCCGTTGGCGCCGACGATCTGCCGTTCTGAAGGGTATTCCACAATTAACGGAGGAAAAAATGGATATTTATCAGTATATCAATTCAAAGGATATCCGCGCGCATCTGGAAAACATCGGGTATCAGTTCAATGCGCTTGAGGCGGCGTTTCTGGTGTGGCAGAGCCGCTTTGCGACCTTGGAAGAAAAGCACACTGCGTGGAGCGAGATCATCACTAACCTGCCGGATACGGAGATCCCTTATGAAAAATGGAAAGCCCCGCGGGAAAGCCTGCACGCCTTTCTGCGGGACTATATGGCGCTGCAAACGCGCCTTTTGAAAGAGTTTTATGATCTTGGCGGCCGCGCCGCCTATAATTACTACGAGCCGGAATATAACGGCACCGATCTGCTGATCGACCACCGCGGCATATATTACGATCCGGGCCGCTGCCTTACCGACGCGCTGCGGTCGGCGGAAGAAGCCGAATCTCCCTTCCCGTTCTGGGATCGTAAGGGGACCGCCGTTTATCTTTACCGGCTGGATCTTACAAACGGCGCCCGTTTGCGGGCAGGCTTCGATTTCCGGCGGCAGCCCACTGTGATCCGGCCGGAACACGACCTTTGGATTGCCGAGGAAGAGCTTCTGTACGGGTCCTTTCTGCCGCTGGCCCGTGAAAAGCCGTTTCCGTTCCCGTTCCCGCTGCCGTTCAAAAAGGGGGATATCCTTTGTGATCAATATGAATACGGGCAGTTTATGCCCCATCTGCGCGTATATAAAGGGCAGGGGACAGCAAACTGTTTTGAAGACCTGTATTCCACCTTCTGTACCGGTTGGCAGCGTGACCTCATTGAACCGGACCTGCTGCGCGAGAGCGAAGCGCTGAAGGGTTAAAGCAGCGCAAGCAGGTCGTTGACGTCGGCGGTGGCGAGGCACACGCAGGTATCCGACGCGCCGTAATAGATCTTTACCTCGCCGCTGTCTTCCAGCAGCATGCCGCACGGGAAGATCACGTTCTGCCGGAAGCCCTCGTCGGTCTCCACCGGCAGGTCCGGCGCGATCAGGGGCTCTTTGTAAACCGAAAGTACCTTTGCCGGGTCGTTCAGGTCCAGCAGCATCAGGCCTGCGGTGTAGCGTTTTTTCCACGTCTTTTCCCAGCCGTTTTTGCCCCGGTCCTCATCCTTATCCACCGCGTGGATCAGCGTGAGCCACCCGCGTTCAGTCCTGATGGGGCTGGCGGTGGGGCCGATCTTATCGTTGGCAAAGGGCACGTCCTCCACGCCCAGCACCAGCTCGCTGCGGCCCCAGTAAACCAGATCCGGCGAGCGCGAAAGCCAGATGTCAAAGCGGTCACGGCCCCGGCTGTATACCGGCATCGGACGCTCCAAGCGCACGAATTCGCCCCCGATCTTTTCGGGAAACAGCACCATGTTGCGGTTCTCGGGCACGCTGGCGCTGATGATCTTAAAAGAACGGAGGTCCTCCGAGAGCTCGGCGATGCACCCGCGTATGCCGTGGCGGGTATCCATGGCGAGGCACAGGTAGAGCTTATCTTCGATCTGAATGATGCGCGGGTCGTACAGCCGCCGCATCTCGGGGTCTTTCGCGGGGTCGTTGCTGTCTGTCAGCGGCACGGGGTCGAATACCCAGCCGTCGATCCCGTTTTTGCTGCGGGCGACGCCGACGCTGGTACCGGCAAACTTCTTGTTCTCGTTTTCATAGGCCGATTGGTCCGTTCCGTAGTCGTTGCGGAACACCATCACGTATTCGCCCCTGTATTTGATCACCCCCGCGTTAAACACGAGGCTGCAGGGGTAGGGCAGATCCGCCGCCGTTACCACCGGCGCGGGTCTTTTTTTGATGCAGGGATGCGTTTTGAGTATGGGCGTTACTGCGGGCATAAGATAACCTCCGATTTCAATTAGAGATGAAAAATGATTAACAATGAACAATTAACAATTAACAAGTTAGATTATAAACCGAAGGGGGGCTGCGCGTCAAGGTTTTTGGGCTTTGAGGGGAAAAAGGTTTTTTTGAAAAAAGCATGGCGATTCTCACAAAAAAGATTGAAATAAAGTTAATAATATGTTATATATTACTTATATAAAATCCGTGTGCGCGGATGAAAAGAGAGGGAGTTTTTTTATGAAACGTATTCAAAAAACGGTATCTGTCGCGCTGTGTCTGCTGATTGCGTTCTTTTGCTTTGCCGGTCTGCCCGCCTTGCGCGCGGACGCCGCCGGAGAGATCAGAAACGTGATCTTTATGATCGGCGACGGCATGGGCATCAACCACCTGCGCCTTGCAGAGCAGGAGGGATACGCCCTCTTTATGGAGAGCGGCGCCGATCTTGCAGGGTGGTCGCGGACGCGGTCCTATTCCCACTCGGTCACGGATTCCGCCGCAGGCGCCACGGCGCTCTCCTGCGGGGTGCGCGTCACGAACCGGCAGCTCTGCATTTTTCCGTCCGATCTCAATAAATCCGGCCTGCAGCCGCGCATCATCACAGAAAACGCCGCTTCCCACGGTATGCGCGTGGGTATCGTTACCACCGACAAAACGAACGGCGCAACACCCGCGGGCTTTTCCGTACATACCGATTCCCGCGATAACGCGGACGATATCTCAACGCAGCAGCTTTCGTCGGGCTTCGACCTGATCTGGGGCGCGAAAACAAGCACCGTGAGCAAGACCGCCGCAGCTGAACACGGCTATACCTACGTTTCGAACGTGACGGAGCTCCGCGCGCTGGAAACGGGCACGCGCAGCTTTGCGCAGCTGCCCTCCGATTGCTGGAGCCTTACCCCCTCCAAGAGTTCTCCCACGCTGGCGGAGATGACGCAGAAATCGATCTCTCTGCTGAGCGCGGACGCCCCGAACGGCTTCTTTTTGATGGTGGAGGGCGCCCATATCGATAAATTCGCAGACGACGCTTCAGACGGCGCTGTGGATTATCCCGAAAAGCGCGCCAAAACCGCCGAGTGCGTTAAGGGCTTCGATCTGGCGGTGCAGGCCGCGGTGGAATACGCCCGCGAAGAAACGCACACGCTGGTGATCGTTACCGCCGACCATGAAACGGGCAACCTGTATATCGACGACGCAACCGGCGAATACACCTTCCATTCCTCTTCGCACACCGGCAAAAACGTGCCCGTGTTCGTTTACGGCGCCACCGACCTGTTCAGCGACGGCGCGGAAATGGATAACCGCGACATCCCGAACCTGATCGCCGCGCGCCTCGGCTGGCAGGAGCGCTTCCCCATAGAGGATCCCGTTCCCGGGCAGGAACCGACGGAAGAACCCTCGGGCAACGAAGGCGGATCTTCCGAAAGCGACGGGCGAAACTTCTTCCAGCGCGTTATCGACTGGTTCAAGGCGTTGTTTAAATCGATCGCCGATTGGTTCCGCAGATGATTTTCTACCACTGTGCCGGGAACCGCGCCCAGGTAAAAGGCGGAATTCTTCAAATAACGTGAGGGATAACTGCGTATGAAAAAAGCGATATCCGTTTTTGTTGCGACCCTGCTTGTACTGATTGTTCTGCTGCCCGCCGCGGCGGACGTAATCTATCTGTATCCGTCCGAAACGCTGCAGAAGGACGTGATGCATTTTACCGCGCACCGGGGGCTTTCCGATCTTGCGCCCGAAAACACGCTGCCCGCCTACCGCCTTGCCGGGGAATACGGCTTCTGGGGCGCGGAATGCGATATCTCGCAGACGGCCGACGGCGTATGGGTGCTGATGCACGATAAAACCGTGGACCGCATGACCGACGGCGAGGGGCTCGTTTCAGATCTGACCTATGAAGAGGTTTCCGCCCTCACCGTTGACGCGGGCAACAACGTGGAGCAGTTCCCCGGTACGAAGGTGCCCACCCTTACCGAATACCTTGACGTGTGCATGGAATACGGCCTGCACCCTGTGATCGAGATCAAAGAGGCGGTGGACGTGAACAGCCTGCCGGATCTCGCTGCGATCCTGAGCGCGCGGGAAGAAAAAGACCGCTTTGTGATCATCAGCTGGGGCAGGGAACTGATCGCCGGCATCAAGGCTCTGCTGCCCGAAACCCCGGCGTATCTGATCAACAGCCCCTGCACGGCGGACGACGTGGCATTCTGCGTTGAAAACGGTATCGACGGGCTGGATACCGCATATACCGTGACCGAAAGCGTGATGCGTCAGGCGCAGGAGGCCGGGCTGAAGCTGATGGCATGGACTGTAGACAGCGTCACGTGGGCCGAGCGTCTGGCGGCGTGGGGCATTACCGATATCACCACAAACTGCCTTGTGCCCGGCTGTGAACCGGTAACAGAACCCTCTACCGAGCCTTCCACCGAGCCCTCCACCGAACCTTCAACCGAGCCTTCAACCGAACCCTCTACCGAGCCTTCAACCGAACCCTCTACCGAACCCGCCACCGAACCCATAACCGAACCCTCTGCCGAACCTTCTACGCAGCCCTCCGGCGGCAGCGGCGTAAACGTTCTGCAGCGCATCATCGATTGGTTCCGGCATATCTTCTCTATCATCTCCGGTTGGTTCCGCAGATAGAATTCCGAATTACGCATTCCGCATTCCGAATTAAAAAAACGCCTGACTCGAAAGGACCTTCCCCATGCAGAACATCCCTCAAAACTCTTCCCCCGCCCTTTTCGCCCCCGAGGTGCTGGAACCGGCGCGCACGGTCCTTGAAAACCCCGCGGGCCCGGGCAGCTATTTCGGCTGGCCCAGCATCGCCCGGCTGCAGAGCGGCAAACTTGCCGTTGCCTGTTCCGGCTTCCGGCGCGGGCATATTTGCCCCTTCGGGCAGGCGGTAATGATGACGAGCAGCGACGAGGGCCGCACCTATACGTCTGCCTCGGCGATCATTGAAACACCGCTGGACGACCGCGACGCGGGCGTTGTGCCCTTTGGCGAAAACGGCGTGATCTTTACCTCCTTCAACAATACCCGCGCCGCCCAGCGCGCCTGGAACCCAGGTAACGCCGAATACATGGCCTATGTGGATACGATCACCGATGAGGACGAGGCCAGATACCTCGGCTCCACCTTCCGCCTGAGCTTTGACGGCGGCAATACCTTCGGCGAGATCTTTATCAGCCCCGTCACCTCGCCCCACGGCCCCACCGCGCTCGCGGACGGCAGCCTTCTTTGGGTGGGCCGCACCTTCGCCGAGGACGACGTGTTTACTGAGAACAACCGCGTAGAAGCGTGGAAGATAAACCCCGACGGCGGCATGGACTTCGTGAGCGCGGTGCCGCCGGTGTATAAAAACGGCAGGCTTGTAAACGCCTGCGAGCCCAGCTGTATCGAGCTGCCGAACGGCGACCTGCTGTGCCATTTCCGTGACGACGGCGCGTTTACCGTGTACCAGACCCGCTCAACGGACGGAGGTGTTACGTGGAGCGTTCCCGTGCAGCTGCTGGCCGACCGCGGCGGTTCGCCGCCCCACCTGTGCCTGCACTCCTCCGGCGTGCTGATCTGCGCCTACGGCTACCGAAACGAACCCTACGGTATCCGCCTGATGCTCAGTTCCGATTTGGGCGAAACGTGGCAAACCGATATTGTTCTTTGGGATCGGGGCGTATCCTCCGATCTCGGCTATCCCGCCACCGTTGAACTGGCCGACGGCTCCCTGCTCACCGTGTTCTACGCCAAAGACGACCCCTGCGGCCCGGCGGTGATCAAGCAGATCAGGTGGAAGTTAAGCTGATAAATTGGAATTTGTCGCTCGGTTATTCGATGCCGGAACACGCCGTCGTACCGATTTACGTGTTGGATTTGAATTTGCTTGCGGTTTCTTCGTAGGGGCGGGCATGACCGCCCGCAAAAACCATATGTTAAGGATTGCCGTATGTAAGCGGATAAGGTGATTTTTCGCATTTATCAAGTGTTTCGGATTTATGGGCTTGCGGGCGGTCATGCCCGCCCCTACAACCAAATTGAAAGTTTTTCCGCTTTCAGAAATGGTTGCTTCTTTTCTGTCTTTACTTTATTAAACATCTCGCCAAACTGAAATTTGAAATCTATTCTGCGGTAATCTGCCGCAAAAGAGGTGAAACAAATGAACCCTTCCGACGCACTCTTTTCTCTGGCGCGTGATTTTACGCTGAAAAAGGCGCAGAAGATCGCCCGCGGGCCGGTGCCTTCGATCCCGGCGGCGCATAAGTTAACGCTGTGCGACCCCGGCAGTAAGGTCTTTCACGTCGGCTTTGCCGCCCGCGATATCACGCCGAAGAACTATAAAACACATCCCTACTGGATGGCGGGCTACGGCATCGCCAAGCGCATCACCGGCGTATTGGACCCGCTCACCGCCTCCGCCATGTGGATCGGCTGCGGCGACGGGGGCATCGTGCTGGTCAGCTGCGATCTGATCGGCCTCACCGGGTACGAGGTAAAGGAGATCCGCGATTCGCTCGAATCCTTCTGCGTGCGCACCGGCTGTCTCCATATCACCGTGAGCTGCACCCATACCCACGCGGGCGTGGATACGATGGGCTACTGGGGCCCGCTGCCCAAATCCGGCAAAGATAAGGCCTATATGCGCTTTATCAAAGAAACCGTTGCCGAGCTCTGCGAAGAAGCCTACCTTAACCGCAAGCCCGGTAAACTGTTTTACGGTAACGTTGACGCGCCGGAGCTGCTGCACCGCTGGCGCGCGCCGTATTACACAAGAGCGCTGCTGCACCGCTTCCGCTTCGTGCCGGACGACGGCAGCGAAGAAACGTGGATCCTCAATTTCCCCGCCCACCCAAACACCATGGGCGGCAGAAACACGCTGATCAGCGCCGATTACCCTTGCTACATGCGGCGGGAGATCCTCAGGCGGCAGAAGGTGAACATCATGTACGCGATCTCCGCCATCGGCGCCACCGATATCGGCGAGATCGGGGAAGACGGCACCGAGCGCACGATCTTAGGCGGCGCGCTTTTGGGTAAAAAGGCGTTTGAGATCGAAAACGAACGGCAGCTTTCCGCTGAGATCACCGTTGTGAGCCAGCCCTTTATCATGCCTCTCGATAATTTCGTATTGCTGCTGGCAAACACGCTGGGCGTGTTCAGCGCCCGTAAATGTGCGGCGGTATCCTCCACTGGCACGGGCTTTATCTCTGAGGTCACCTACCTCGGCATCGGCGATACCCAGATCCTGACGATGCCGGGCGAGATGTTCCCGGAGCTGGTCTGGGCCGGGGGCTACGAGGGGAAAGAGACCTCCTCCACCGGCGAGGGAGAAGAAGTGAACCCCACGCCGCTCAGCGAGATCTTCGGTAACGACAAGCTCATGGTTTTCGGCGTCACCAACGATATGGCGGGCTACGCGCTGGCGAAAAACGATTTCGTGCTCGATACGCGCATGCCCTACCTGCAGCGGGCGCACGACCGCTTCGGCCGCAGCCACTACCATGAAACGAACTCCTGCGGCATACACACCGGAGAGGTTATTGCTGAAACGTGCAAAATCATACGTAAAACCTTAGATGATGAATGATGAAGAATTAACAATTAACAATTAACAATTAACGTAGAACGATTCCGAATTATCTCCGCTCTGACGAATTCCGCATTCCGAATTCCGAATGATTCCGAATTAACTCCTCGCTCCTCACTCCTAATTTTTTCTTCTCCCAAAGGAGGTAAAAACCTATGGCTGTCTGTCCCCACTGCGGCCGCAAGCTGCGCCTTGCGGACTGGCGCCCGGAATGCCCCGGGTGCGGCGTCAATCTGATCTATTACGATTCCAACCGTCGGCTGCTGGACGAATCCGAAAAGGCCGAAAAGGAGCACGCGCTGTTCCAGCCGCGCATTGACCGTGCCAAGGCGGCATACGCCGGTTCAAAGCTCGCGATACTGCGCATCGTGCTCACGCTGCTGCCCGCGGCGGCGCTGTTTCTGCCGCTGCTCAGAACGGCTGAGGGCGGTGTGAACGTGATCGGCGTATACAAAAAGCTCAACGAGGCCGGTATCGGCGCAGTGCTGGGCAAAGCGATGAAAGACCCCGTGTGCCTTGCCGCCGCGCTGCTGCTGGTTTCCGCCGTGATGATTATCGTGAGCATCGCGCTCATCACGATGTCGCTGGGCAGGCACGGCAGAATCAGGGTGATCCTTACCTACGGCTTTATGCTGCTGTGCGCCGCGGGCGCTGTGTGCCTTGCCGGCGTAAACAGCGTACGTCTTGGCGAGATCTTCAGCGAAAGCGGCATCGCAGCCCCGCTCGGCGTCGGGGCGATTCTGTACGCGGCGCTGTTTCTCGTGTTGTTTGCGTATAACCTGTTCCTGCTCAAAAAGGGCATCCCGGTAAAATACACCCGGTGCCTGATCGGCGGGCTGCCGAGCGAAGAATACTTCCGTTACGTAGAAGAGGGCATGAGCCGCTCCGATATCCAGCGCAAAATGCTGAAGGCCCTTGCCGAAATGGAAGAAGCGCAGGAGCGCGAGCTCGAAGAAGAGGAGGAGGCGAAGCACCATGGCTGATATCAATAAACAGAAAACCATTGAGATCGCCGAATACGGCACCGACGAGCAGGTGGAGCGCCGCCTCGGCAGAATGACCAAGGTGGACCGCCGGGTGGTTTCACGCAAAGAGACCATAGGCTACATGCTCTTCGACGGCAGCTCCGGGTTCAATATCGACGGCCAGAAGGAGCTGTACGTAGACAGCATCCTGCAGATCGGCTACAACAAGCAGGCGCTGTATAACGTATTCGCCGGCGTCTGGGACGTGGTGGACGATTTCATCATCGGCAGCGTCATCGAAAAGACCCGTACCCGCTGGGGCAAATTCGTGCCCTACTTTTTGTTCTGCGGTATCCCGTTCGCCGTGGTTGTGAGCGTGTTCTGGCTGCTGCCCATGTTCTTCTCTTCCGAGCACATCGCCGATACCGAATTCATGCCAAAATTCGTGGCCTACGTGGTGCTGGAGCTGCTGATGGAAACCGTGGGCAACTTTCGCGCCGTGGCCACCTCGGGCTATCTTTCCACCGTAACGCCCTACCCCAGCGACCGCCGCAGGCTGCTGGCGGTCACCAAATACTGCAACCTGTTTTACGCGGGCCTGCCGAACACGATCATCGAGTTCATGCTCGATTTCATCACCAACGGCCTCATCAAATCCACGGACGGGCGCACCGGCGCGGATATGATCAGACGCACGCTGATGTTCTTCGGCCCGTTCACCGGCATCATCTCCGGCCTCGTGCTGATGTGGTATTCCACCATCGCCAAAGAGCGCGTGCACCAGAGCATCGAGATCCCCCGCATCCGCGACAGCCTTCGCGTCGTGTTCTCGAACAAGCCGGTGCTCATGTACATGATCTCCAACGCCCTCGGCTCGTTCAGCACCGGCATCTTCACCAACAGCTATTACCGCTGGGTGCTGTTCATGACCACCTTCGAGACCTTCGCGGGCATCCCCAGCGTGTTCTTCCAGCCGCTGGGCTTCGCGAAATACAACAAACTCTCAGAAAAATACTCTACAAAAACGCTGTATATGCTGGGCCACACCGTGCCCCGCGCCTGTTATATCCCGGTGTTCCTCTACGGTATGCTGTTCAAGCTGAAGGACGGCACCCGCTTCTTCCAGAACCGCATCCCGATGTTCCCGATCACCGCGGTTTGGGAGATCATCTTCGCCACCTTCCAGGGCATCAGCGGTATTTCCGCCGACGAGATCCGCAACGAGTGCAACGACTATATCGAGTGGAAAACCGGCGCCCGCAACGAGGCCACCCTTTCGGTGGCGAGCACCATTCTGTGCAAGATCCCGCTGCGCCTCAACAACGTGATCACGCCGAAGCTGAAGGATTGGATCGGCTTCGACCGCAACGCTTACCCCGAGGGCAGGCCCCAGACCGAGAACGCCCAGAAATGGATCTTCGCGATGTCCACGCTGATCCCCGCGTTTCTGGCGCTCACGAGCATATTGCCCATGTTCGGGTATAAGATCGACAAGGCCACGCGTGACCGTATGTACGCCGAGCTCAACGAGCGCCGCTCCGCCAAGGCCGAGCAGATCACCGAAAGCGAAGCCTGATCGATAAACGCGTAAAGGAGAGAACCATGCCGAAACTCTTATCGGAACACGGTTTTTCAGCCGATCTGTGCCTGCCCGTTAATAAGATCCGCCTGATGTGCGACGCGCCCGATCTTCAGCCGGACCCCGCCAAAATGCAGCAGGTGATCGAACTTGCCGAAAAAGAGCTGGGCGAGCCGATCCCGCTGTGCCCGGCGTCGCTGTACCGCAGGTTTTCAACGGACGGGAACCGCTCCGAATACGAGGCGCCCTATTTCCGCCGCCGCGATATGGCGCTGCGCCTGTCGCTGGCGGAGGCCTGTGAGAAAAAGGGCAGGTTCACCGAAAAGCTGGCGGACGTTGTGTGGGCGATCATGGAGGAATCGAGCTGGTCGCTCCCGGCGCATCTGGCGCAATGCAGCCCTTCCCACGGCGATCTCGGCCTGCCCGCCGTATTTAATGAGAGCCGCTTTCACGCCGTGGATCTCTTTGCCGCCGCCACCGCGGCGATGCTCTCGGCGGTATACTATTTCAATAAAGACGCCCTCTGCGCCTTTTCCCCCGCCGTGACCGAAAAGCTGCAATATACGGTGAAAAACCGGCTCTTCACGCCGTTTCTGCACTGTGATTTCTGGTGGACGGGCCTGCAGGGGAACACCGTAAACAACTGGAACCCGTGGATCGTTTCAAACATCCTGTTCGCCGCCGCCGTGCTGGCGGACAGCAACGATCTGCTGCGGCAGCTTGTTTGCAAGGTCGCGAAGTGTATCGACTGCTACACCGCCTCTCTGCCCGAGGACGGCGGCTGTGACGAGGGCCCGAACTACTGGACCGTGGCGGGCGCGTCGTATTTTGATTCCCTCGAGCTGTTTTACGATATCACCGGCGGCAGGTTCGATATCTTCGGCGACCCGTTTGTGAAGGCCATGTGCGAATACGAGCCCAAAATGCACATCAGCGGCGATTACTTCTTAAATTTCGCCGATTGCCCGCCCCGCGTACACCCGGACGGCCCGCTTCTGGTGCGCATGGGCGAAAAATGCGGCAGCGAAACGCTGCGCTCCTTCGGTGAGGCGGTATCGCTGCACGGCGGCGTCCGGCTTGCGGCGGACTGTGTTTACCGCACCCTGCGGGGCCTGACCGTGCAGCGCCCCGCGCAGGTGAAAGCGACCGGCAGCAAGCGCACCTGGCAGCCGAAGCTGAAGGTGATGACGGCGCGGGAATCTGAAGAGACCGACGCGGGCTTCTTCGTGGCAATGAAGGGCGGGCACAACAACGAGAGCCACAACCACAACGATATCGGCAGCGTGGTCGTTTACAGAAACGGCAGGCCGGTGCTCATCGATACCGGCCGCGGCACCTACTGCAGGCAGACCTTCTCCGACCGGCGTTACGAGCTGTGGTACACCCGCTCCGGCTACCATAACGTGCCGGATATCGGCGGGGCGGAGCAGCTCCCGGGCGAAGCGTACCGCTCGTGCGACGAGGTTTACGACGCCCTTACCGGCGGCGTCACGATGCAGCTGAAGCACGCCTATCCGCTGCAAGCCGGGGTGATCTCGTACACCCGAGAAACCGTTCTGTGCGGCGGGAATGTGCGCATCACCGACGATTTTACGCTCGAAAACGAAAGGGAAGTGGATATCCATTTCATCACCTGCCGCGAGCCTGAACTATGCGAAAACGGTGCAGTTCGCCTCGCCGAAGGCGCCGTGCTGCGCGCGGACCCGCGCCTTGCCGTAAATATTGAAACATTCCCCGTAAATGACAAAACGATCGAGCACGCGTGGGAAACGCCGGTGCTGTGGCGCATCCACCTGCGCGCGAAGACGGAGAAGGGAAGGTTCGTTACGGTGATTGAATGAGCGAACCGCTGGCACGATTTGTCAGTTGTAGGGGCGGGCATGTGTCTCACCTGCCGGTTCGGTCGGTGCTTCTGCATTGTGGCAGAGGTGTCCACTGGACACCCGCACCCGCCCGCAGACCTTCCCATCAGATGTCGCGGTTTTTATATGGATTTTTCCGTAAATCATTTTATAAACAGGAAATCCAGATTTACAACGTTGCGGGCGGTCATGCCCGCCCCTACAACGGAATCGTTCGTTTTTCGTTATATTCCATCAGGTATCAATCTGAACGTTTAATATCAATTTGTTTTCTTTACTGAAAAAAAGACACCGCCCGCCGCATACCGCGGCGGGCGATTTTCTGCTCATTCTGCTTTACTGTGCGTAAAAATCAATAAACCTGTGCTCCACGGTTGCATGGCCGTCGCTGCCGATCAGCAGGGTGGTGCCGCCGTTGAGCTCGGGCTCCCAGTAGCAGCCGGGGCCGTCCTTCAGCGCGTAGGTCAGGCGCACGCCCTGATACAAGATCGAGCTGTCACAAACGTGGTCGTGCCCCGCGATCACGTTTTTCGTGCTGCCCTTCTGCTTTATAAGCTCAAAGAAGCCGTTGCTCTGAGGCGGCCAGCCGCCGTTTTCGTGCCGCACGCCGTAGCTGGTATCGGCATATTCGCCGATAAACGTGACCTCCGTTTCGGGGTCGCACGCTGCGCCGCCGGTGGCCTCGTCCCACGCGGTTTTATACTCATACAGCGGGATGTGCAGTATCACGGTGCTCTCCACCGTCTTGCCTGCGATTTTTTCAATGCCGTCCACTGCCCACGAATACCATTCGAGTTGTTCGGTCCAGAGGTGGTCGTAATTGTCGTTATCCCCGGTGCCCGCGGGGCCGTTGATACCGTCCTCCTCAATGTAAGAGTGGGTATCCATCATAAACAGGGTATGTACGATTTCATTGTTCTGGGTTACGTTGATGATGTAATTGCCGTAGCCCATCCCGGCGGGGCCGAATTTGAACACGCAGTTCTTTGCGTGCGCCAGCTTATAGGCGCACCAGAATTCGCTCGGGCAGCCCTGCCCGTCGTGGTTGCCCATCACGGGCGCCCAGGGCACGCCGTAGGCGTCCAGCATTTTGATGAGCTGAAGATACGCCTGCGACCCCCACGCGTTGTCGCCCGTAAGGGTGATGAGATCCGGCTGCACTTGAGCCACCAGCCGGTCGGTGTTGTTTTTCACCTGCTTGCCCGTTTCACCCAGCGCTTCGCCGTCGTCCAGCTGGATGTCGGCGAGGTTCAGAACAACGAAATCCTTCCCCGGGTCTTTTTCCAGTTCCACGGCATAGTCGCGGGTGAAGGCCTGATCGGCGCTCCAGTCCTCAAAGAACGCCTGCTCGCCGCCGTGCAGCAGCGTATCCACCGCGGGCACGAAGTTTACCCCGTCCACCTGAAACACGCTCAATAGGCCGCCTATGATAAAGCACAGGCATAACAGCACCGCCGCCGTTTTGCGCAGCTTCGTTTTTCCGCTTTGCGCGAGCTTCCGGTACAGCATACAGCACAGCACGCCGAACACCGGCAGCAGCACGCAGTACGCCACGCCGATCGCGCGCCGGTTAAACGCCCCGCCCACGTTGATGATCGTGAGCAGCGCCCACAGAACCACCTCGTAGAACGCGAGGGCCCCTACAAATACGCGTACCGGGTGCGCTTCGCGGGTCTGGCAGTACAGCGCGGTGGGTATCACCGCGAAGCACACTCCGCACACCGCGGCGAGAATGCCCACCAGCGGCAGGTGCTGCCAGCGAAGGAACTCCGTGCGGAACCATACCGATGAAGCGCCGAACACTGCGGCGACCGCGATGCAGATCAAGCCGATCTTTTTGCTGCGGCAAAGGTTTATGAATCTGGATTTCATCCTAATCCCTGCTTTCTTAAAAGATTTATTTCAATTGATATTGATTTGTATTCGCTTCGTATGCTAATATAAATACGTACACCGTTGTCATTACGTAATACGGAGGGCTGTTTTATGAAAAAGGCGATATCTCTGCTCCTTTGCGTTTTGCTGCTGCTCGGCAGCTTGTACCTGTATGCATCCGCGGCGGAGGATACCGTTGTCCTTCTGGGTAACGGCACCGACGCCGAGATCCTGATCCCGCTGGACGCGTCCGCGCAGGAGCGTTACGCCGCCGGGCTTTTAAGCGGTTATCTGCAGCAGATCACGGGCGAGAGCGTCCCGGTGACGTCGTCGCCCGGCGCGGCAGGGAAGATCCGCCTCGAAACGAACCCCGAGCTTGCCGAGGAAGCGTACGTGATCGCCGAAAAAAACGGAGCGGTCTGCATTTCCGGCGGCGGAAAGCGCGGCGCGGTATACGGCGCGTACGCGTTTCTTGAAAAGCTCTGCGGCTGCCGCTGGTATACGAACGACGCGTTCCTGATCCCGCAGGCGGAAGAGATCCGCGTGCCCGTGGGGTACAAGTATACCTATACGCCGTTTTTCGAGTACCGCGAAACCGACTGGGGCGGCAGGACCAACCCGGTGTTCAGCGCGGCCCTCAGCATCAACGGCGCCAACGTGAACGTCCCGCCCGAAGAGATGGGCGGCGCGGTGGGCTATTTCCCGGGGTGTTTCGCTCATACGCTCACCAACGTATTCTGCAGCGCGGCCTCGTATTTCGATACACATCCCGAGTATTTCGCCCTCAGAAACGGCAAGCGCACGCCGAACCAGCTCTGCCTCACGAACCCGGACGTGCTTCGCATCGTCACCGCGGAGGTGCTGGATCTTCTCGCAAGGCAGCACGACCCCGAAAAGAGCGTGCAGATCCTGTCGCTCACCCAGCACGACAACGGCGATTACTGTACCTGCGCCTCCTGCAAGGCGGTGGACGACGCCAACGGTTCCCAGTCCGGCACCATGATCACTTTTGTGAACAGCGTGGCGGACGCGGTGAAGGCTGCGGGGTACGGTAACGTAGCCATCGATACCTTTGCTTATCAATACACCCGCCAGGCGCCCACGAACGTGGTCCCGCGCGATAACGTGATCGTGCGGCTGTGCTCCATCGAGTGCTGCTTCGGGCATCCGCTGGACGACCCCGATTGCCCCGAAAACGTGAAGTTCATGAAGGATCTTACCGATTGGTCGAAGATCTGCAACCGCCTTTATATCTGGGATTACGGCACGAACTTCAGCGAGTATATCAATTTCTTCCCGAACATCGGCGTGCTGCAGAAGAATATGCAGATCTTCTGCGAGCATAACGTAAAGGGCATATTCGCCGAGGGTAATTACCAGACTTCTCAGTGTAACGGTGAATTCAAAGACCTGCGCCTGTATCTTACCGCCAAGCTGATGCAGGATCCCTATATGGATTTTGACGCCGAGACGGACGGCTTTCTGCAGTTTTTCTACGGCGACGGCTGGCGCAACATCCGCACGTTTATTACGCAGTGCTGCGAAAAGGGCGTTACTTCTAAAAAGCACGTAGGCATCTACGACGACGCGAAGGGATCGCTCCCCGGTATCAAAAACAGCGATATCGAGTATTTCGACACCCTCTGGGCGGTCGCCGAAGCCGGGGCGGGCAGCGAAGAACAGCTGCAGCACGTGAAGCGCTCCGAATTCTGCTGGCGCTACTGGAAATGCGCCAACAGCAAGGGCGAGTTTTCGCCGCTGAACGCCGGTTACCGGCGCATGAAGGCGCGGGACGACCTGTATCTGGATCTGGTGGACGCCGGCACCACGATATTGGGTGAAACCACCCGCAAACGCGTGCTTTCGGAATGCTATTCCCTGCACCTGCTGCGCATCCCGTTCCGCTGGACCAACCTGTACGAGAACGTGGTTTGGGAGATCTTCAGCCCCTACGTGGTAAGGATCTACCGCATGCTCGGCGTGCTGTACGGCGATCCGCCCCGCGGGTGAGCAGGCCGCATATAAGAATCAGGCGCTGTACGTTTCAGCAGCCTTTGCGCGGAATGAGCGGGTTTTCAGGCCCGCTCTCTTTTATTTGATAGAAAACTGCTTGTTTCCTATCAAATAAAAAGATTATGCGGAGTCCGGCTCTTTAACGATACCACATTAATCTTATTTTAACAAGTATCTTTCTTTTTTTGCCGATCAAAAATACGGCGGAGAACGGCGCACTCACTTAGGGATTTATTTGGTTTTTCACCGCTCTTTTCCGCCCGAACTGCCTGCCCGGCACAGGGTATCCGTCAGGATTACCCTATGCCGGACAGATTGTTCGAACAAAAAATAGCCGGCGAAAAACTGCTGCGCACCGCAGCGGATGAAATTTTTGCGAAAGACAAGGCGAAGGGGTCGGATAATCCTGGCGGATATCCGACCCCTTCAACGCAGTATTTCACAAACAATTGCGCCGTTGCGGCAATCAAATCCCTAAGTGAGCGCGCCGAAAGAAAGCTTTTTTTATCGGCGTTTTTCCGTTTTTATCTTCCTTTCAAAATAAAAGTGTGATATAATTATAATAAAAAAAGATGATATGATGTACGCCAACCGCAAAAATCATGTTTGTCCTTTTGAAACGGGAGGTTTTTTTATGAAGCATTTCAAAAAAGCCCTGGCGCTGTTCCTTACGGCGCTGCTGCTCGTGCTTTCCTGCCTGCCCGCGCTGGCGGCAGCAGCCCCGGTGCGCTGGTCAATATCCGGCCCCTACGACGCGGTGGATTGGGATACCTGGGGCGCGTACAAGTTCCAGCCCCACTGCCACACCAACGCCTCGGACGGTTATCCCACGATCCATGAGTTCGTGCAGCGGCATTACGACCTCGATTACGACGTGGTGGCCCTCACCGACCACGGCACCCTGAACCGCGGTTGGGATCAGGAGCCCGATCTGGTGCCCCTGATGCGCTACATTAAAAGAGAACGCTCACAGATGGCTGATATCATCCCGCTCACCGCAGATGAATATTCTGCTGTTCTCAATGGTACCGCGGCTTCCGCCACCCGTACCCACGAAAACGGCATGCTGGACGTGCCTTTGGGCATTGAACTCAACATGGCCACCCCCGTGGCGGACTGCCACCTCACCGGCTACTGGGCGGAATACGGGCAGGGCCTCGCGGGCGTGTTCGGCGATTACGAGACCCCCACCAAGGGCGTGAAGGACGCGGGCGGCATCTCGATGCTGGCGCACGTGGGCGAATACGTATACGTGGATAAAGACAGCGAAAAGCACGTGGGGCAGAAAATAGACGAATACTACGTGAACAAGTTCGCCCGCCTGTTCCTCGATAACGCGGGCTCGAGCTTGGGCATGGGCGTCAACTCCGCCACGGACGCGCACACCCGCTGCGACCGCATACTGTACGACCAGATTTTGCAGAAGACGATCCCGAACGGCGTCACGCCCTGGGGCTTCTGCTTTTCGGACGCGCACTCCCTGAGCTGCGAGAACGACGCGTACACGATGCTTTTGATGGATACCTTCGATCTGGACCACGTGCGTAAGGCAATGGAAACGGGCGCTGCCTTCGCGGTGTCGCACTATTCCAACGGCGTGGAGCTCAACGGCATGGCGGAGCTGCCCGGCTACCGGGACGACGCGCAGCTTTATAACGACCCCGCCTACGTGGACTGCAACGATACGCCCATGGTCACGCGCATTTCGGTGGACGAGGCCGCCGGTACCATCACGGTGGAGGGCGAGCACTTCGACCGCATCACCTGGGTATCGGACTGCAACGTGATACTGCGCCAAGAGAACATCACCTCCGGTACCGCTACGCTGAACCTGAACGACCCCGCGCTTTTAGCGGAGCCGAACCTTTACGTACGCTTTTACATCACCGGGCCCTACGGCATCTGCTATTCCCAGCCCTTTACGATCCTGCGCGAGGGGCAGACGCTGGAACCCGTGGACGTGCCCGTCACCAACGATATCTCTACCCGCCTGCGTAAGCTGGTAACGATCCTCGACTGGCTGATCTTCAAGTGGAACGCCGCCGTGTGGCTCTTCAAATACTTCGGCCTCGGCTACGACCCCATCAAGCAGAATGAGGAAGCGCTGAGAAGCCTCTTCTGAGCCTTCAGTTATCAGTTTTAATACGCCGAAAAGAAGGAAGCGCTATTGTATATTTCAAAAATACAAACTTGTGATGCAGAAGACCGTGAAGCCGATGTGTTTGTTTCCGACGGTATCAACACATTGCTCTGCTATGTTTATCCGGCAAAGAATATAAAGCCGGGTATGGATATCCGTTTGTTGAGTTGTTTCGGCTGCAGCGATATTCTTGCCCAAGGTACCGATACGGTTTGCACGCAGATGAAAAGAAGTGATATCGGTTTTTACGCGTATACGATCGTTGCCCAGATCGTATCGATGAAAGAAAATACGGTAAAAACAGGGGAGTTTTATATGCAGTTGGACTCCTGTTTTCCCGGCGACTGTAAAACGGGCGATATCGTAAGCTTCAGCGTTACCCGGATCGATGCTGTTACAAACGATCGGTAAAAAACAGGGGGCCGGAAAGACATGAAAACAACGAAGACAGATTTGATGCGATCGAAACTCGGTATATTGGGTTTGCTTTCAGCGCTCTTTTGTATTTCCGTTTTGGTACTCTCTTGTTTTTTCCCTTTTTTCTCCGTTTTTTCCGTCCAGTTTCAGGATGCTTCCGATAACATACTTCGTTTCGATCGGTTTATGCCGATCGAATTTTGCGGGATCGCTGCCGACGACGAAGAAAACTGCTATATTGCCTTTGATACTTCCGTATTTGTCTATGATAAAAACGGGCGGTATCTTCACAGGTATACGAAACCTTTCAGCGGCGGTTCTTTTGATTTTTCAATGGAAGAAAATGAGCTGTGTTTTTGGTATGCAAGAAGCGATCTGGTTTATACATATTCCAAAGACGGAAAAATGGTAAGCGTGAAAGAGTATACCTATGAGGACGCGCCGCAATATAAGAATTATCTGGAACAAAGAAAATGCATAGTCAACGGGAAGCTGATGTACCGGTACCACAATGTTTTCGGCTTTTGGTGGATAACGAACTCTGAGGATCACCCGATCGTTCATATTCCTGTTTTGGCATTTTTTATCAAGCTTTCTCTTTGCGGGATTTTGTTGTGTTCCTTTTTCTTCATCGGAGCGTTGTTCAAGGGATTTATTTTGACAAAAACAAAGTCTTGATCGTAAGGGTGGGCATGCGTTAATTTGGAATTTAGCGGGATGTTTGGTTACCCGAAAAAACGCCTCTGTAATAACAGCATTTCACTATGATAAAGCGCAGGAGGTTCCTGCTTAATTGTAGGGGCGGGCATGACCGCCCGAAAAAACCATCCATTACAGTTTACCTTATGTAAGCGCATAGTGCGTTTTATCGCATACATCAGGCTTAGTGGTATTATAAGCTAACGGGCGGTCATGAGTCTCACCTGCCGGTTCGGTCAAGCGCTTCTGTCTGCGACAGAGGTGTCCAGCGGACACCCGCGCTCCGCCCCTACAAACAAACCGAAGACTCCTTCGTTTTCAGAAACGTGAATTCTCATCTTTCATCTTTTTTTCAACATCTCGATAAACTGAAATATACTTATCACTTTTAAAAACAGAACGCGGGAAGACGCCGTCTTCCCGCGTTTTGAGTTTACCCGATTTCCACGATTGCCCGTTCGCTCTGCTCATCCGGCTGCCCGCCGCCGATATACACGCCGTACGTGCCCGGCAGCACCCGGCGCGCGCCCGCCTCGTCAAACAGCGAAAAGCTCTCGTCGGTCAGCGTAAATTCCACTCTTTTGCTTTCGCCCGCCTTCAGCGCGATGCGCCTGAAGCCCTTGAGCCGTACCTTCGGCTGACCGGGGTACCCGGCGGAATCGATATAGAGCTGCGCCACCTCTTCGGCGTCCATACCGCCGGTGTTTTCGACGGTCACGCTCGCCCCGGTGCGGTCGGCCCGCAGATCATAATACCTGAAGGTCGTATAAGAGAGCCCGAACCCGAAGGGGTACAGCGGCGGCGCCTTATGGTACATATAGGTTCTGCCGTGGTCCATCTCGTAATCGTCAAAGGGCGGCAGATCCTCGGTTTTCGCGGGGAAGGAGAGCGGCAGCCTGCCCGAGGGCGATACGTTGCCGTAGGTGAGATCCGCCAGCGCCGTGCCGCCCTGCTCGCCGGGGTACCACATTTCCAGTATGGCGGCGGCGTTTTCGGCGATCCACGGTATTGCCAACGCGCTGCCGTTTTCAAGTACGACGATCAGGTTGCCGTTTACCGCTTTCACCGCCTGCAACAGCGAAATCTGCTCCGCGGGCAGCGAGAGGTCCGTTTTGTCGCGGCCTTCGCTTTCGTAGTTCGTGCCGAGCCCCACCACGGCGATCACGGCGTCGGCGTTCCGGGCGGCTTCGATCTCGCGCGCAAAGAGGGCTTCCGGCGCGCGCTTCGGCTTCTTCCACGTCAGACGCACGCTCGGCGCGTCCGTATTCTTCCGGTACCGCAGCAAAAACGATACGGGTTTATTCGCCTTCAGCGGCACGAATTCTTCGGGCTGCACCTTTTCGCCGTCGATATAGAATTCCGGCGGGCAGCATTTCGCGCTGCCGGAATACTGAACGCTGAAATAATAATCTCCGTCGGTCGGGGGCAGAAGTTCGCCGCGCCAGATCACCGAAAACGCCGCCGTGCGGATCATCGGGTCCGGCGCCTGCGCCTCCCACGTAAAGTCGATGTTGTGGTCCGTCCGGTTCGCGGGCTCGCCGCCGAAAAAGTCGTTGTCGTAGTAGCTGCCCTCGGCGCCGCAGGCAAACGCCGAGGGGGGCACCGGGGTAAAGGCGTCGTCGTCCGCTTCAAAGTTCCACGGTACCAGGGCTGCGTTCTCCCCGGCAAGCGCCCGGATGCCTTCATAGGGGCTCACGGGGGCGTTTTTGGGCTTTCCGCTGTAATCGCCGAACTGCACGCAGGCGGCGTTGTTGCCCACCACGGCCACGCGGCAATTCTTTTTGAGCGGCAGAATGCCGTTATTCTTCAGCAGCACGGCGGAGCGCACCGCCGCCAGATACGACATTTTTCTGTGCTTTTCGCAGCCGATTACGCTGCGCGGCAGCGCTGCCCACGGGGAAGCATCCTGGCCGTCCAGCTGCCCGAGCTTGATGCGGGCGATCAGCACGCGGCGCGCGGCTTCGTCGATGCGTTCTTCGGTGACCGCGCCGGAGGCGAGCTGCTTTTGCAGAAATTCTTTGTAAAAATGCTCGAATTCGGCGTAGCCGCCGCACTCCAGATCCACCCCGGCGTTCAGGGCGGTAGACGCTGCCTCTTCGGGTTCCTTTACGTAATTGTGCGCGTCCCAGATCCGCCCTACGCCGCTGCAGTCCGATACCACGTAGCCGTCAAAGCCCCACTCGTCCCGTAAAATCTCGGTGAGCAGGCGTCTGCTCGCGTGGCAGGGCACGCCGTTTACCGCGTTGTACGCGCCCATCACGGCCTCGGCATGTCCCTCCTGCACCGCCATGCGGAAGGGCTCTAAGTGGTACTCCCGCAGCGTTTTCTCGCTCATCACCGCGTTGCAGGTAAAACGGTTGTGCTCTTCGTTGTTCGCCGTAAAGTGTTTGGGCGTGGCCACGGCCTTCAGGTATGTGGGGTCTTTCCCCTGCAGCCCGCGCACGAACGCCGCGCCGTTCTTGCCCGCAAGGTAGGGGTCTTCGCCGTAGGTCTCGGCGGTCCTGCCCCAGCGGGGGTCCCGGGCAAGATTCAGATCGGGGCTCCAGAAGGTGAGCAGCCCGTTGTAGCGCCCGGCCCATTCCTCCGCGTCCTGCGGTTCGGGGCCATTGTGGTAGGCGGCGCGCGATTCGGTGGAGATCGCGTCCGCGATCTCTTCTAAAAAAGTATCGTCAAACATCGCCCCCAGCGCGATGGCCTGCGGGAACACCGTATATCGCCCGGGGCGCACCACGCCGTGCAGCGCCTCGTTGCCGTGGTAGTATTTCGGTATGCCGAGGCGTTCCACGGCTTCAGCCGTTTCCACAATGATGCGCAGCTTTTCTTCGGTGGTCATCTGTTCTACAAGCGCCGCGGCCCTGCGGGCGGTTTCTTTCGTCGTCTTCATAAGCGCCTCCGTTATCTCATTCAAAATATGCCTGTAAAAACGAATCCATCGGCCCGTCGAACACGGCTTCGCAGGTGAGGCCGTTCATGCCCTTCGCCAGCGCCTGATGGCCCGCGCAGTAAACCACGTAGGTCTTGCCGCCGAATTCGCACAGGTCCACGTCGGAATTGTTCACGTCCACATGCGCCGCGTTTTGTTCGGCGAGCCGCGGCGGCAGGGTAACGCCCTCTTTCAACCGGCGGTCCTCTTCGCTCGGGAAGAGGATGGGGTTATATAATCCGATCTCCCACGTTTCAAAGTCCTTCGTGCGGTAGATGTAGGGCGCCCAGCGGAGCAAAGGGAGCGATTCGAGGCAGATCATATAGTAATACCCCTTGCTGTACCGCAGCGCCGGGCAGGCGCAGTACCGCTCCGGCGTGTAGGCGGTATCGAAGGGCAGCAGCTCCCAGTTCGTGAGATCTTTTGAACGCGCGAAGAACTCGGTATAGTAAGCGCCGATATAGGGGTTGCCCACCCGGTTATCTTCCCCCTTCGACTGCCCCTGCCACGCGCATTCCACCGCCATCACATACCCCTCGGGCCCTTTGCACACCGAGGTGTTGAACAGCTCGAACATGTCGGGGAAGGCGAGCACCGCCTGCCTGTGCCACGTTACAAGATCTGCGGAGGTATAGCGGTAAACCACGTTATCGAGGGTCGCGAACACGTAAACCGTGCCCTTTTCGCTGTAAGCGGAATAAAAGCGCGGGCCGTCGCCGCCGAAGGGCGCAAGATACTCGCAGGTAAAATAATCCCGGATCACGGCCCTGGGGGCGCCCTCGCCCCAGAGGTTTTCGAGCAGCATCAGCCTGCCGTCAAAAACAAAGGGCGTGCACTCGCCGCCGTAGGCCGATATCGCGCCGGTTTTTTGGAGCTTCGGGAACCCCTTCATACATTCGCGCTGCGATAAATTGATCTCTCTCATACCGATTTTTTCGCTTCCTTCAAAATTTGTTGCTGATGCTATTGTAGCGTATCCGCCGCAAAAAAGCAAGCCGTCCGCCCGGGTACGGCGGCAAAGAAACTTCTTGATTTTCTTCTTTTTACGGCATATAATGAAAGCATCAAAACAAATGAGGTGGAAGTATGAAAAAAGCGATCTCTGTTCTTTTAAGCGCAGTTATGCTGTGCGGCTGCTTGTTCGTGTTCGGCGCGGGTGCTGCGGCGGGAACTTCTGATTTTGTTCCGGCGTTCCGTTTCATCGTTTCCAGCGATACCCACGTGCGCGACGATTCCGACGTTACGGCGAACCGCATCGGCAAAATGCTGGCTTTGGGCTACGAAACGGCAGAAAGCGACCCCGATTACAATAAGGTGGACGCGCTCCTCATCTGCGGCGACCTCACCAACGACGGCACCAAAACGGAATTCGACAAATTCTGGGCTGCCGTGGACGGCGCAAAGAAGGACGAAACGCGTTTTCTGGGCGTGGTGGCCAAGAATCACGACGGTTACGAAATGCCCCGAACCGAGATGCGTTCGTACTACGAGAACCTCACCGGCAACGAGGCGGATTTTCACGTGGTGATCGGCGGTTACCACTTTATCGGCGTCTCCGCTTCCGAGAACGACGCCGTGCATTACAGCCTTTCACAGCTGCGCTGGCTGCAGAAGGAACTGAAAGCCGCCACGGCGGACGCGCCCGATCAGCCGGTTTTCGTGATGCACCACGAGCATAACCGCGATACGGTTTACGGCAGCTCGTCGTACGACGGCTGGGGCGTCACCTATTTCAAGGCGATCTTGCGGCAGTTCCCCCAGGTGGTGGATTTTTCGGGCCATTCCCACTACCCGCTCAACGACCCCCGCTCCGTATGGCAGGATAAATACACGTGCGTGGGCACCGGCGCGATCTATTATTCCGAGTTCACGGTCAGCGGCGTGCGCACCTACCACCCGGCGGATTCCAACGATACCGCCACGTGCTGGATCGCCGAGCTGAACGCCGATAACGACCTGCGCCTCACCGGCATGGACGTGGAGGCCGGCAAGCCGCTCTGCGAATACGTGCTGAAAAACCCCGCGAAGTCTTCGAACCGCGATTATACGCCCGCCAAACTTGAGGCCGCTTCCAGTGCGCCCGAATTCGCTTCCGGCGCCGCCCTTTCCGCCGAAACCGCATACGGCGCCTGCACCGTGACCGCGCCGCCCGCACAGTCCACGGACGGCATGCCCGTGGTGCTCTACCGCGCCAAGGCCATCGGCCGCTTCGGTACCGTTGCCGCGCAAACGTGGACCCTGCCCTGCTACTACCGCGCCGTGGAGCCGGAGGATATCTCACTGACCATCGAGGGGCTCGCCGCGGGCACCTACACCGTGCGCGTCACGGCGGAAAACGCCTACGGGCAGGCCAGCGACCCCATCGAGATCACGGTAACCGTGGAGGGCGACTCCGCGCTCGCCAATTTCCCCACCCGCATACGGCTGTTCTTTGAAGACCTGATCCACTTTTTGCATCAGCTTCTCGGGATTTAAGCCTGTATATTTTTCCGACCCTGTTTTATTGCAATAGGGTCGGTTTTTTTGTAATTTCAGGTTGAAATCAGCGGAAGTCAGTGATATAATATTACAAATGTAATACATGTTTGATAAACGGCAAAAAAAGAAAGGGTGTGTTGTTACGGAAAACCTTACATTGCGCATCGGCGCGAAAAAATACACGGAAGAATCCACTGTAGTATCCTTACGCTTACCGAAAGATATGCTGCGGGAGATCGATAATATCGCGCAGGTCACCGGACGCACGCGCAACGAGCTTGTTACCACAAGTCTGGAATTTGCGCTGGAACATATGGAGATCGCGCTCGGGACGACCCCGGCGGATCTCTCGGAATAAGGAGGAAAGATATGGCTGTTTGCAAGTGCAAGATGTGCGGGGGAGACCTGAACATCACCGAACTGGATAAGGTCGTTGAATGCGACTACTGCGGCACTTCTCAGACCGTGCCCGGCGCGGACAGCGAAAAGAAACTGGGGCTCTTCAACCGTGCCAACCGCCTGCGCCTGAACAGCGAATTCGATAAAGCCGCCGGGATCTACGAGAGCATCATCTCCGAATTCCCCGAAGAGGCCGAGGCGTATTGGTGCCTTCTGCTGTGCAAGTACGGCATCGAGTATGTGGACGACCCCGCCACCGGCAAGAAGATCCCCACCTGCCACCGTTCCTCTTTCGATTCCGTGATGGAGGACGAGAATTTCGAGCAGGCGTGCGAATATACGGACGCCGTTGCTCGCCGGGTGTACCGCGACGAAGCCAAGCGCATTGAGGAGATCCGCAAGGGCATCATTGAGGTGTCTTCTAAAGAAGAGCCCTACGATATCTTCATCTGTTACAAAGAAACGGATGACAACGGCGACCGCACGGTGGATTCCGCCATCGCGCAGGACGTGTATACCGCCCTTACCGAAAAAGGCTACCGCGTGTTCTTTTCGCGTATTTCTCTTGAAGACAAACTCGGGCAGGAATACGAGCCCTATATTTTCGCCGCGCTGCATTCCGCGAAGATCATGCTGGCGTTCGGCACGGATTACGAATACTACAACGCCGTTTGGGTGAAGAACGAGTGGAGCCGCTTTCTGCAGCTGATCGCCGCGGGGCAGAAGAAGACGCTGATCCCGTGCTTTAAGGATATCGACGCCTACGATATGCCCAAAGAATTTGCCAAACTGCAGGCGCAGGATATGGGCAAGGTGGGCGCGATTCAGGACCTGCTGCGCGGAATCGAAAAGATTTTGCCGAAAGCCGCGCCGGCACAAACCGCTGCGCCAGTTGCCGCCAACCCCGCCGCGGCTACCACACAGAGCCTTTTGGACAGAGCATTTCTGTTTTTGGAGGACGGCAACTGGCAGAGTGCCGACGAGTACGCCGAAAAGGTGCTGGATATCGATCCGCGCTGCGGCGAAGCGTACCTTGCCAAGGCAATGGCCGACTTAAAAGTGAAAACCCGCGCCGATCTTGTTGACTGTGCAGCGTTTGAGAAGAACGCCAACACGGCAAAAGCCCTGCGCTTCGGCAGTGACACGCTGAAGAAGGAAATCAACGGACATATCGATTCCTTCCGCAAAGCGGAGGAAGAAAGAGAAGAGCAACGCCGGGCAGAGGAAGACCGCCGCAAGGCAGAGGAAGACCGCCGCAAGGCAGAGGAAGACCGCCGCAAGGCAGAGGAAGAAGCCCACAAAAAAGCTGCTATTCTACATCTTGAAGAAATCAGGAAGAAACAATCACACGTTCAAAAGAGTATCGCCGCAGGAATTAGTCATACCGTCGGTCTGCGCGCGGACGGCACGGTGGTCGCCGTCGGGAACAATGAAGACGGCCGGTGCAATACCGCTGCGTGGCGGAACGTGGTCGCGATCGCCGCGGGGGGCTGTTATACCGTCGGTCTGCGCGCGGACGGCACGGTGGTCGCGGTCGGGGACAATGGATACGGCCGGCGGGGTCCCGCGGCGCGGAAGGGCGTGGGTGCGGT